>JGI12419J13241_1000002_pt1 | contig 64736 bp, 63 predicted proteins | sample BGWIniCompost_FD_13241 | JGI IMG/M metagenome (IMG submission 13241)
GGCGGGTCTCAGACCCGCCCCTACCATCGTCCCTATCAGGTCTAGCTCGTCAGGGCCTCAAGCTCGTCCACGTAGGAGGCCAGCACCTCAAACGCCGCCTCGACCGGCTCCGGCGTGGTCAGGTCCACACCTGCCCGCTTGAGGATGTCGAGCGAGTAGGCCGAGCTGCCCGCCTTCAGGAAGTTGATGTAGGCCTCGACCGCGCCTTCCTCACCCTCCTGAATGCGCTTGGCGAGCGCGTGCGCGCCGGAGATGCCCGTCGCGTACTGGAAGACGTAGAAGTTCATGTACATGTGTGTGAACTGCGCCCACGTAATGCCGACGCGGTCCGGGTCGTAGCGCATCTCGTCGCCGTAGCCCTCGGCGAACAGCTCCAGCATGCGGCTGTTCATTACGTCGGCGGTCAGCGCCTCGCCCCGCTCCAGCCGCTCGTGCATCTCAAGCTCCCAGCGCGCGAGCGTCGGCATAATGAAGAAGTAGCGGTGGAAGTTGGACATCGCCTCCTCGATCACCGCGATGCGGGCGGCGGGGTCTTCGAGGTGGTCGAGCAAATAGCGGCGCACCATCGCCTGATGGAAGTTCGAGGCGACCTCCGCGAGGAAGATGGTGTACTGCGCGTAGACGGAAGGCTGGGTCTTCCAGGTGTAGTACGAGTGCATCGAGTGGCCCAGCTCATGCGCGAGCGTGCTCATGCTCCTGAAGTTGTTGCCATAGCTCATGACAATGAAGGGGTGCGTGCCCTGCCAGCCAAAGGAGAACGCGCCCTGCCGCTTGCCCCGGTTGGGGTAGATGTCTATCCAGCGGTCCTCGTAGCAGCCCGCCCGCAGCGTTGCGAGGTACTCCTCGCCCATAGGCTCCAGCCCCGCGCAGATCCACTCCACCGCCTGATCGTAGGGAACCTCAGGCTCGCTGCCGGTGAGCGGCGCCCAGACGTCATACGGCTGAAGCTCATCCACACCGAGCGCCTTGCGCCGCACGGCCCAGTAGCGATGCCAGGTCGGCAGGTTCTTCTGGAAGGTGTCGATCAGGTTGAAGAACACCTCGGTGGGGATGTTGTCCTCGAACAGCGCCGCCTCCAGCGAGGAGTTATAGCGGCGGACGCGGGCTCTGAGCACATCGCCCTTCATCGCAACGGCGAGGTTGCTAGCAAATGTGTTCTTGAACGCCAGATAGCTGTCGGCGTAGCTTTCCCACGCGGTGCGGCGGAGGGTACGGTCAGGGCTGCTCAGCAGGTGCGTGATGTTCCCCTGCCCGACCTCGACCTCCTCGCCGCTGCTCGTCTGCGCGGGGCGGAACGTGAGATCGGCGTCGGCCAGGGCCTCGGCGGTGGTGCGCACCGTCATGAACGGGTCGGCAATCATGCCGAGAACTTCCTCGACCTCGGCGGAGCGCACGTGCTGCTGCTTGCGGAACAGGTCGTCGAAGTAGTGCTCGTAGGTGCGCAGTTCGGGCTCGTCCTGCATCCACTGCTCAAGCATCTCGCGGCCAATCGCGAGAATCTCGGGGTCGGCAAAGGCCACGCTCGCCACGCCCCGGCCCAGCAGCGCCTGCCCCTTGCCGACCAGCGCCGCTGCCTCCTGATCGGTCGAGTCAACCGAATAGGACATGTAGGCATAGACGTAGATCTTGCCCACCGCCTGGAAGATCGCCTCCATGTGCTTGAAGAACGCGAGCAGCACGTCCGGGCCGTCGGCCAGATGCCCCTGGTACTCGCTCGCCTTCTCGATGTCCTGCAGAGTCCGGTCGTACGTCTCCTGCCACTCGGCGGTCGAGGCGAAGACGCTCTCCGCGTTCCAGCGGTGCTCCGGCGCAATCTCCTCGCGGGAAGGGATGGTGGTTGCTTCGGTCATGCGTTGCTTCCTTTCTCACTATGCGGGTTGCATACAATCCGGCTGATCAACATCGCGAGGGCAAAACCCCCTCTGCTTGCGAAGTGACTAACCCGCCAGCGCCTGCTCCAGGTCGGCGAGCAGGTCGTCGATGTGCTCCACGCCGACGGACAGCCGCACCAGGCCCGGCGGCACCGCGATCTCGCTGGAGGCGGTCGAGGCGTGGGTCATGCTGTAGGGGTGCTCGATGAGCGACTCGACGCCGCCGAGCGACTCCGCCAGCGCGAAGAGGCGCGTGCGCTGCACGAACTGCCGCGCCGCCTCCTCGCCGTCCCTCATGATGATCGACACCATGCCGCCCGGCGCGCGCATCTGCTTGCGGGCCAGCTCGTGCTGCGGGTGAGACTCCAGGCCGGGGTAGTACACACGCTCGACCTTCGGGTGCGCCTCAAGATACTCCGCCACAGCCTGCGCGTTCTCGCTGTGGCGGGCCATCCGCAGGTGCAGCGTCTTGATGCCGCGCAGCGTCAGCCAGCAGTCGAGCGGGCCGGGAACCGCGCCGACGGCGTTCTGCAGGAACTTGAGCCGCTCGTACACCTCGGCGTCGTTGGTGACAATCGCGCCGCCGACGACATCCGAGTGCCCGCCGAGGTACTTGGTCGTGCTGTGGACAACGATGTCCGCGCCCAGCCGGAGCGGCTGCTGCAGGTAGGGCGAGGCGAACGTGTTGTCCACCGCAATGCGGATGTGCTCCCCGGCGATGGAGCCTCTGGCGCGCCGCGCGATGTCCTCGATGTCGGCGATGGCGAGAAGGGGGTTGGTGGGCGTCTCCAGCCAGATGAGGCGCGTCTCCGGGCGGATGGCGGAGGCCACTGCAGCCGGGTCGGTCACGTCCACGTAGCTGAACTCCAGCCCGTAGCGCCTGAGTACCTGCTCGAACAGGCGGTATGTGCCGCCATACACATCATTGCCGACGATCACATGGTCGCCCGGCCCGTACAGGCGCAGCAGCGTGTCGGTCGCGGCCAGGCCGGAGGCGAACGCCAGCCCGTACGCGCCGCCCTCCAGCGCGGCGATGTTCGCCTGCAACGCGGTGCGTGTCGGGTTGTCGGTGCGCGAGTACTCGTAGCCCTTGTGCTCGCCGGGGGCGGACTGCACGTAAGTGGATGTCTGGTAGATGGGCGTCATGATCGCGCCGGTGGTGGGGTCGGGCTCCTGCCCGGCATGTACGGCAAGCGTGTCGAGGTGATCGGTTGGCTGGGTCTTCATGCTATCTTCCCTTTGGCTACAGGTGGATTTTATAGGGGTGAGTCCACAGATGGCACAGATAACGGTTTATCCACGAATGTCACGAATTCCACGAATGAAAAACATGAGTCCATTCGTGTCATTCGTGGACTCACCTTTTAATCCGCGCCATCTGTGGACTCATTCCCCCCTCACTCGCTCCGGTTGTGCTGGCGAACCTGGTTAAAGGCGATAAGCATCATGACGATGGCACGCAGCGCGAGCCGCACGGCGGGGAGGACGAGGAAGGCCCCGAAAACGACCAGCAGCCAGCCGAGGAACGTCTGCTGGCGCAGTTCCAGCCCGGCAACGGCCAGCATTCCCGCCATGCCGCACAGCAGCAGCGACAGCAGAAAGCGCAGCACCTGCCCCCGCGGGATGTGCGGCTCATTCGAGGGGGCAGGCTCATAGAACTCGCCCGGTCCGCCTCCGGGCTCTGTCCAGTCGCCCTCATCGAGTGGTGATATTTCCTGGCCGGGCTCGCGCCAGTCGTCCACGGGTTACGCCTGCTCCTCGCTGCCAAGCGCCGCCAGCAGCCGCTCGCAGACGGTCGTCGCATCCCCGGCGCTCATCACGATAACCACATCACCCGGCTGCACGTGCTGTGCGAGGTAGTCGACCACCTCGCCGAGCGGCCCGATGTGCCGGGCATCGGGGTGATTGCCCATGCGGGCGAGCACATCCCCCGGCCCGATGCCGAATGTCTCCCGATCGCGGGAGCGGTACACGTCGGTAATGATGACGTGCTGGGCATCGCCGAAGCTCGCCGCGAATTCGTCAAGCAGCGCGCGCGTGCGGCTGTAGGTGTGCGGCTGCCACACCGCCCACAGCGCCGAGTGCGGGTAGCGGCTGCGCGCCGCCTGGAGCGTGGCGCGGATGGCTGTGGGGTGGTGGGCGTAGTCGTCAAGGACGGTCACACCGCGCGCGGTGCCCTTGACCTCGAAGCGGCGGCCCATCCCGCTGAAGCGCCCCAGCGCGGCGGCAGCATCCGCCACCGGCACGCCGAACTCGGCGGCAACGGCGAACACGGCGAGCGCGTTCTGCACGTTGTGCGTGCCGGGCAGCAGCAGCGATATCTCACCGGCGGGCTCGCCGCCGCGCAGGAGGGTGAAGCTCACGCCGCCGCCCGCGCTGGGCGTGATGTCCTGCGCCGACCAGTCGCCCCCGGACAGGCCGTAAGTCACGATGCGGAGATTGCCCGCCGCCCGGCGCTCCTCCACGATGCGCCGCACCTCCGGGTCGTCCGTCCCGGCGACCAGCAGGCCCCCCTCCGGCAGCCGGTCGATGAACTCGCCGAACAGCGCACGCACGCTGTCGATGTCGGCGAACATATCGGGGTGGTCCATCTCCAGCGTGGTCAGCACCGTGATTTGCGGGCAGAGGCCCAGGAACATCCGGTCATACTCGTCCGCCTCGATGATGAACGCCTCTCCTTCGCCCGCGCGGGCGTTGGTCGACAGGTTGTTGAGCACCCCGCCGACGATGAAGGTGGGGTCCTGGCCGGTCTCAGTGAGCACCCAGGCGATCATCCCGGTCGTGGTGGTCTTGCCGTGCGTCCCGGCGACCGCAACGCCGGTCCGCTCCCGCATCAGCTCGCACAGGATGTCCGCCCGCTTGTAGACGGGCACACCGGCGGCCCGCGCCGCCTGCACCTCCTCGCTCGTCGGCGGGACGGCAGAGGAGATCACGAGCGCATCCGGCTGGAAGCGGGCCAGATGCCCCGCGCTGTGCCCGACCTCAACCGGGATGCCCTGCTCGCGCAGGGGTGGGATGAGCGGCGACTCCTGCATGTCGCAGCCGGAGACGTCATAGCCAAGCTGGTGCATCACGCGTGCAATGGGGTTAATGCCGAACCCGCCGATGCCCATCAGATGGACGCGCGCGCCCGGTGAGAGTTGGTGCTGCATTCAGTCCTCGCTGCTAGTTCGTGGGGGTCGGGTGACGACATCCCTAATTGTATGGCCCGCCGGGGGAAGCGGCAAGGGAAAGGCCCGGCATCATCCGCCGCCCGGCGGCCAGAGCACGCCCTGCGTCCGTCCGTGGTTGGTCGCGTTCTCGTAGCCGCGCTGCTCGGCCCGGCACGCCGCGAAGACTGGCTGGGCGGCGGACAGCATCGCCGCGTCGAGGGCGTCGCAGTTGGGGGCGGGCGGCAACGCGACGAACGTCTCGCCGAGGCTCCAGGCGCAGGCGGCGGCGAGGTTGCCATGCCCGTACTCGTGCTCGGCGAGCGCCTCGCGAAACGCCTGCCAGCTCCACACGAGGTCGTCGGCGGCCTCGTCGGGGGCGACCCACAGCGGCAGCCAGTAGTCTACCGTGAGGTACATGGTGACCTCGCGCGCCGTGCAGCCTGCATCGGTGCAGGTGCAGGTCCTGTCCCAGTTGAAGTGTGGCTCGGTGAGCGCGTACCAGTGAAGCCCGGCGCTGGCGTCCGTCGGGCCGACGGTGCGCATCTCGCGGTCAAGCTCCTCACCCGTCAGCCCGTGGATGAAGTACTCGGTCTGCCGCGTCGTAGTGATCAGCGTGACACTGCCGCGCGTCTCGCGGCGGGTGCTTTCGGTAAAGAGCGGCGTGGGCGTGGCGCTCGGTGCGGGCGTCGGCGTGAGCGTTGGCTCCGGCGTGGTGGTGGGTGTGGCTGTCAGCGGCGTGGGGGTGGCGGTCACCGCCGGTAGCGGGGTAGGGGACGGGCTCGGGATGGCGGCAGCGGCCTCCGGCGACCCGCAGGCAGCGAGCGCCAGCGTGGCGAGGAGCAGGGTTATGAGAGATATGGGCTTTCTGAGCATGAGGGTTTCCCCCTCACCCCGGCGCGACAACGTCGCGCCACCCCTCTCCCACAAGGGGAGAGGGGCTAGTTTCCAGCCGCAGTACCGCTTCTCCTCGCGTGGATCGCTTGGACCGCAGACATGGCCCCCCGGTGTTTGGAGACATAGGTAACACCTCAACAGCCGCTCCGCATGCTTGGCGGACGGCTGGTTTCCGTACGTCGTAGCCCTTCTCCCCTTGTGGGAGAAGGGAAGGGCCAGCCGCAGGCTGGGCCGGGATGAGGGAGGCAGACACATCATTCCAAGAACCGTCGCATTACCCTCACTCCGGCATACCTCACATGCTTGGCAAGGGACTGGCTTTGCCCCTTCTCCCCTGTGTGGGAGAAGGGGTGCTCCGACCCGCCGCAGGCGGGTCGGAGCGGGGATGAGGGGGAAGCCTGTGTGCTAATCTCGAAACGCTGCACGTATCGCTTCCAGCGCGCCGGGAAGATCCTGCTCTACCTGATCGGCGGTCAGCCTGACAAAGCGGATGCCGAGCGCCTCGATGAGTTCCTGGCGTTGCTGGTCGGCCATTTGCTGGCGGCAGTGTACCGCACCGTCTATCTCAACCGCCAATCGCTCTTCCGCGCAGTAGAAGTCGAGGATGTAGGGCCCAACGGGAAACTGGCGGCGGAATTTTCGTCCGTGCAGCTTCCGGCCCCTGAGTGCCTGCCATAGAATAGCCTCGCTCGGTGTCGGGTTCTTGCGGAACGCTCGTGCACGCTCATGCGCTAGCCGCCGTGTGGCTTCGGAGACCTGCCAGCGCTCATCGTCGCTCATCGAGACACTATCCTTGAGGCCTAGAGTCCGTCTCCCTCATAAGAAGAAGCGAAAGCCCATCCGCAGGCTGGACCGGCACCAGCGCGTCAGATCACCGCCACGATCACGATCAGGAAGAACACCACGACGAGGATTTCGAGCCAGGGGCTGGCGAGCCAGCGCAGCGGCAGCGCGGAAATCAGCGAGGCACTGGCCGAGTCGGCCAGCGGAGCCGTCAGCCAGTCAAACGGGTACTGCGCAAGATGCACGTACCACCACAGCGCACCGACGATCAGGTAGCCGTTCACCAGCCCGATGAGCAGCCCCAGGATGCCCTCCTGAATGGTTTCGCGGGGGCGGCCCGCCTGTGACCCTCCGCTCGTCGCAAACTGGATGACGGTTGGCCCCTGATAGCCGAAAAACACGAGGATGAGCAGGATGGCACACTTCAGCATCACGAGGCGCCGCAGCGTGCCGAGCGGGTCCGCCGCGAGGGCGTCCGCCGGGGTGCGCTCGACCAGCACGGTCCACACCCACGGGCTGATCTTCTCGACGATGAACATCCCGAGCACGACGCCCGCCGTGACCTGCACCTCGCGCACCCAGCCGCGCATCAGGCCGATGACGCCGAACAGCCCAACCATGAACCAGAAAAACGCCGCTAGCTCGATCACGTTAGCCTCGGTTGGTGGCGGTGTGCGCCATCTCGACGAGCATCTCGGCGGCGCGGCGCGCGGCGTCCGGGCGGCGCAGCGCGCGTGAAGCAGCGGCCATCTGCTCGAGGGTATCGCGGTTAAGTAGCTGCATGACGATGGGCGTCAGGCGGTCGTTTAGCTGGTCGTCGTCCAGGCGCATGGCTGCCCCTTGCGTTGTCAGGTAGTCAGCGTTTGTTTTCTGGTATCGCCAGGCGTGTGGATAGGGCACCAGTATAGCAGGCAAGCCGAAGAGAGGAAACTCGCCGAGCGTGCTGGCCCCCGCGCGGCTCAGCACGAGGTCGGCGGCGGCCAGCGCCAGCGCCATGTCGTCGCTGTGCAGATAGCTGTATGTATGGTAGCGGGCGGCAAGCTGCTCGCCGATGCGCCCGGCAAGCGCCTCCGCCTCGCGCTGCACCTCGTCGGCGTCGAGCGTGCCGCTGATGTGCAGTACCTGGCAGTAGGGCAGCAGGTCTGGCAGGTGGGCAAGCAGCGCCCGGTTGATGCTGCGCGCGCCCCGGCTCCCGCCGAACACCAGCAGGGTGGGGAGGTCGGGGGCGAGGTTGAAGCGCTCGCGCGCCTGTGCGCGGGCATCGGGCGGGCTGGGGAGCGGCGTGCCGAGCGGGTCGAACCCGGCGGCGTGCAGCAGTTCGGTGCGGAGCGGGTAGCCGGTCTCAACGGCCAGCCCCGGCTTGAAGAACGGGATGGATGCGGACGCGGTGACGGCCACCCGCCGCGCGATCCGGCTGAGCGCCCTGATTGCGCTCCCCGGCTCGACGTCTGGCAGGTAGATGGCGACGGGCACGCCGCTAAGCCAGCACGCAAGCGCCGGGGCGATGGTCGCCCAGCCGCCGGTGACGAGCAGCACGTCGGGCTTGAACCGGCGGACGATCCTCAGCGCCTGGAGCGTGCCACGCAGGATCTTGAGCGCGCCGGGGATGGCGCGCAGCCCCACGCCGACAATCGGCCCGCCGTCCACCCCCTCAAACGGCAGGCCCGCGCGCGGCACGATGGTGGTCTCGACGCCCTCCGCGCTGCCCACCCACAGCACCTCTGCATCGGGGTGCAGCGCCTTGAGGGCATCGACAATGGCAAGCGCAGGGTAAATGCCGCCGCCTGTCCCGCCCCCGGCAAACATGAAGTTCATCGACGTTGATCGCCCCTGGTGCTAGTAATCTGTGCCGCTGCGGCGGCCAATACGCGCGAACCGGCGGGATACCGGCCCGGTCACCATGTCATAGTTGATCAGCCGCGTGCCCGGCTGCTTCAGCGGACGCCGCCGCGAGATGCTCATCAGCAGCCCGACCGACGTCAGGACCGTCACAAGGCTGGAGCCGCCGTAGCTGATAAAAGGCAGCGGCACGCCGGTGAAGGGGATCACGGCGGTCATCACGGAGACGTTCAGCAGGGCTTCATAGGCAATCCACGAACCGATGCCCACCGCCAGCAGCGAGCCGAAGGTGTCCTGGGCGTTACCGGCGATCTTGAAGGTGCGCCACACAAACAGCACGAACAGCGTGATTACGACGAGGCAGCCGAACAGACCCAGTTCTTCCCCGATGATAGCGAAGATACTGTCCGTGTGGGCAGCGGGCAGGAAGCCGAACTTCTGCCGGCTCTGCCCCAGCCCGACGCCGAACCAGTTGGGGCTGAACGTGCCGCTCCCCCGGCTGCCGGGCGCGGTGAAGGCGATGATCGCCTGCTGCACGTGCCATGACGCCTGCGTCAGATCCTGCATGGCCGCGACGTGCTGTATGAGGCGCTGCCGCGCGTAGTCGAACTGCGTGCTGAGTATCCACGCGACGAAGCCCGCGCCTGTCCCTGCCAACAGGATCTGCACGATGTTTGCCCCGGCGACGAAGAACATCGTCCAGGCGGTGAGCACGATGATGAACGCCGTGCTGAGGTCTGGCTGCAGCACGATCAGGCCGCCGACAAGCCCGACCAGAATCGAGAAGGGGATGAGCCCGTAGCCGACCCGTTGAAGCTGCCCCTGCCGCGAGGCTAGCCACGCGGCGAAGTAGATGATCACGGCGAGCTTGGCCGCCTCGCCGGGCTGGATGGAGCCCTGGAAGAACGAGCGCTCGGCACCGAGCACGCGGTTGTTGTTGATGACCAGCAGGCCGCCCAGCGCGAGGATCGTCACCACCATGATGGCAAGCGCTACGCGCCGGTCGCGCAGGATGCGGTAATCGATCCGCCAGGCGACGACGAGCGCGACCAGCCCCACCGCCAGCGACCGCACCTGGTTGAGGAAGATGCGCACCGGCGTGCCGTACTCCAGGAAGCTCCAGTCGAAGGTGGTGCTGTAGACCATCAGCAGGCCGATAGCCAGCAGCGCGGCGACGATCAGGACGAGGTAGACGTCAAAATCGACAAAGGCCGGCGCAGGCGGTGCGACCGGACTGCCGTTTTCCTCGCTGCGTGCGTTTTCAGGTGTGGTTACGGCCATGGTTCAGGTTCCCTCACCCTCAGCGGCTGCGCCGCACCCCCTCTCCCAGCGACCGAGAGAGGGGGAGGGCGTTTGCAGTCAGGGTATTCTTGATTGCTTCAAGGACTTGATCAAGCTCCGTCTGCACTTCCTCGTTCCGAAAGCGAAGTACTCGATAACCGTGCGCCTCCAGCCAGATCTGGCGTTCCTGATCGCGGGCTGCTATGTCGGGCTGATCATGTACGGTGCCGTCAAGTTCAATGATGAGGCGCTGCTCGTGACAGTAGAAGTCTACCACGAACCGGCCCAGCACGACCTGCCGGCGGAACTTCGCCCCCGTTTAATCTGCGAGATCGCAGGTGCTCCCCCAAGATGGCTTCAGCCGGTGTCGCTTCCCGACGAAGCTGCCTGCTGGCGGCTGTGAGATGCTTTGGCTGCGCCTTCCTGCCCCATCCACGTCAATCTTCCTTTGTAACCTTTTCGCGTCCCCTCTCCCAGGCCACGATAGTGGCCGTCCGGGAGAGGGGTTAGGGGTGAGGGTTACAACCGGCTAACCAGCTTGCGGAAGGCGTCGCCGCGCTCGGCGAAGTCCTTGTAGGCGTCGTAGCTCGTGCCGCCCGGCGAGAGCAGCACAACGTCGCCCTCGTTCGCCAGCCGCGCCGCCTGCCAGACGGCCTCCTCCAGCGTCGAGGTCTGCTCGATGCGTGTCGTTGCCTCCTGCCGGGCGCGCTCCGCCGCTGCCTTCTCGACGATCATCCGGCCAATCTCTCCAAACCCAATGATAGCATGGCATTGCCGGACGGCCAGTTCGATCAACTCGTCCCAGGGGAGGTTCTTGTCACGTCCGCCGAGCAGCAGCACGATCGACTCGCCCTGAAACGCTTCCAGCGCCGCGATGACACGCTCCGGCGCGGTGGCGATGGAATCGTTGACGAACCTGATCCCCATCCAATCGCGCACGACTTCGAGGCGGTGCGGCACGGCCTTGAAGTTGATGATGGCCTGCCGCATGGCGTCAATCGGCACGCCCGCTGACCCCGCAATCGCGCAGGCGGCGAGCACGTTCAGGACGTTGTGGGAGCCCCGCAGCGGAATCTCGCTGACCTCGCAGACCGTCTCCATCGGCTCGGTGAAGATGCGGCGGCACACGACCTTCTCGCCAACCAGCCACGCGCCGACCTCAACAGGGACCGTCGCGCTGAAGAACGACAGCTCGTGCTCGGCGCGGCTGCGTAGGTTGTACGCGTTCGGCTCGTCGCGGTTGAGCACCGCCACGTCCCCGGCGATCTGGTTGTCGAGGATGCGCGCCTTGGCCTCGATATAGGCCTCCATTGTCTTGTGACGGTCGAGGTGGTTAGGTGTTATGTTTAATATAGCAGCGATGTGCGGGCTTGCCGTCATGATCTCAAGCTGGAAGGACGACAGTTCCATCACTGCGATGTCGTTGGGTTTGATGTAGGCGAGGTCGGAGATGAGCGGGTTGCCGATGTTGCCGCCGACCCAGGGCAGCATCCCCGCTTCCTCGCACATCTTGCCAACGAGCGCGGTGGTTGTCGTCTTCCCCGCCGAGCCGGTGATGCCGATCACGTGGCAGGGGCAGCGCTCCATGAACAACTGGGCATCGTTGCTAAGCGGGATGCCCCGCTTGCGGGCCTCCTTCACGATAGGGATGTCCAGCGGGACGCCGCCGGACAGGCAGACGAGGTCGGTGCGGGTCAGGAGGTGCATTGGGTGGTCGCCAAGCACGTACTGAATCGGCAGGCCGTCGAGGTCCGCCAGCGCGTCGGCGAGTTCGTCCTCGGTGCGCAAGTCGCTGATCGTCACGTGCGCGCCGATGTCGACCAGCCATTTCGCCAGCGCGGTGCCCTGCCGTGCCAGCCCCAGCACGAGGACGCGTTTGCCAGCTAGAGGATCGGTCATGGGGACTCCTGCTCTGGTTCAAGGGAATGAAAGGCGCTACGGGAAGTCTACCGCTACGGGTCGATTCTTGTCTAGTTTGTGCGAAGTTGGTCAGCACGTCAAATTGGGGCATCTGGTGCGGATAACGTTCGGAAACGAAAGGGGGTGCGGGATGTGCCCGGGCCGCCGTTCCTGGGGCTTTCTACCCATGCGGCGGCCTGTTCGATGCGTCAGGTAGCCTATAGTCGCGCACAGGATTGTGACAAGTATCCCGAACGTTTGTGAGGACTGACACTCCAACCTGTGCGCACTTTGCCCCATATTTGAAAGTGCTACCTGTGCACCGGGACGCCGGTTCACAGGTGCTGCCTGATTGTCTCTCCGGTGTCGCGCGGACCGGCGGCCCGGGGCACATCACCCCTGTTGGGAGAGGAGCAAGAACTTGATCAAGCGTTTATGTTTCCTGATAGGCGCGCTGCTGCTCGTGCTCGCCCTGGCAGCGTGCGCCCGGCAACCCGGTACGCCTGAGGCGGCCCAGACAGGAGCGGGTCAGACGGATGCGGCGCAGGTCTGCCCAACCGCTGCCCCGTGCCCTGACTGCCCGGAGTGCCCGGCGGCTGAAGCTGCTGTATCCGAGGCTCCCTTCTACGACGAGTGGGCGAGTTCCGCGCATGCAGCGGCAGATTCCGAGGCGTTCGTCCACTGGGACGAGGAGGGCGAGATCGAGCCCGCCTGCGCCCGCTGCCACAGCACCCCCGGCTATCTGGACTACCTCGGTGCGGATGGCAGCGAGGTGGGTGTTGTGGATCAGCCCGCACCAACGGGCACTGTCGTCTCCTGTGAGGCGTGCCACAACGACACAACCGCCTCGCTGAACGCCGTCAGCTTCCCATCGGGCGTCGAGATCTCCGGCTTTGAGGAGTCGTCGCGCTGCATGGTCTGCCATCAGGGCCGCGCTTCAACCGTGCAGGTCGTTGACGCCATCGCCAGGGCCGGGCTGGAGGGCAGCGAGGACGAGGCAAGCCCCGACCTGGGCTTTGTCAACATCCACTATCACGCTGCTGCGGCGACGCTGCTCGGCTCGGATGCGCAGGGCGGCTTCGAGTACGAGGGGCTCCGCTACCAGCCGCGCTTCGAGCATGTCGAGGAATTCAACACCTGCTCGGAGTGCCACAGCCCGCACTCGCTTGAGGTCCGCGTCGAGTCCTGTGCGACCTGCCATACCGGCGTCACCAGCGCAGAGAGCCTGCGTGACATCCGCATGGAAGGCTCGCTGGCGGACTACGACGGCGACGGCAACATCGAGGAGGGTATCTACTACGAGGTCGAGGGCCTGCGCGAGCAGCTTTATACCGCCATCCAGCGCTACGCTGCCGAGGTCACCGGCACGCCTATCGCCTACAACGAGGCCAGCCACCCGTACTGGTTCGTTGACACCAACGGGAACGGTGTCGCCGACGAGGACGAGTCGGTGCGTGACAACAGCTACACGGCCTTCACGCCCCGGCTGCTGAAGGCGGCCTTCAACTTCCAGGCGTCGCTGAAGGATCATGGCGCGTACGCGCACAACGCCAAGTACGTGATCCAGCTTCTGTACGACTCGACGGCCTCGCTCAACGAGGAACTCTCCGAGCCGGTTGACCTCAGCACCGCGCACCGGGATGACCCCGGCCACTTCGCGACGGTGGGTGAGGCCTTCCGCCACTGGGATGAGGACGGCTTCGTGCCGAGCACCTGCGCCCGCTGCCACACGGCTGAGGGGCTTCCGCAGACGATCGCTACCGGCGAGACCGGGCCGCATTCGCCTTCGGCCTCGCTGGCCTGCTCCACCTGCCACAGCGACCTCCAGACGTTCGCGGTGTATCAGGTTGAGCAGGTGACCTTCCCCAGCGGTGCGACAATCGGCTTTGAGGACGACCCGCAGAGCAATCTGTGCCTGAACTGCCACCAGGGCCGCGAGTCGACCGCGAGCATCAACGCGGCGATCGCGTCGGCGGGCGTCGGCAGTGACACCGTCTCCCCGGTGCTGCGCTTCCGCAACCCGCACTACTTCGCGGCAGGCGCGACGCTCTTCGGTTCCGAGGCAGCCGGTATGGCCCAGTATGACGGGCAGAGCTACGTCGGTCGCTTCCGTCATATCGGCGGGTTTGACTCCTGCCAGGAGTGCCACAGCCCGCACGGGCTTAACGTCCAGGACCAGATGTGCGAGATGTGCCACGGCACGAGCGACATCAGGACGATCCGCCAGCCGGCTGGCCCGGCGGCGATAGACTACGATGGCGACGGCGACGCTGAGGAAGGCCTCGCGATGGAGATCGAGACCATGTACGAGGCGCTGTATGCGGCCATCCGGGCGTACGCGGCGGACACGATCGGCACGCCCATCGTGTACGACGGCGCGCGCTATCCGTACTGGATGACGGAGGATGGCTCAGCCTACCCGAGCTGGACGCCGACGCTGCTCCGTGCTGCCTACAACTACCAGTTTGTCTCCAAGGACCCCGGCGCGTTCGCTCACAACGGCGAGTATGTGCTTCAGGTGCTGTATGACAGCCTGCTCGACGTTGGCGGTCCGCAGGCCGTGGAGGGCATGACGCGGCCATAGTGATGGCCTGCGCTCAAGCCTGTCGATAAGCAAAAGGCCGGGTGGCTCACGCTGCCCGGCCTTTTCTATGTACCCCGACGACGGGGTTGCCGCTGTATGAATCAGAAACCCCCTCCGGGTAGTGAGTGTGGTGCCGGACACTGCACACCCGGAGGGGGAGAGGTATAGCTTTGAGATAACATCTGCCCCGCGGGCAGTGAGATGCCTCACGGGGCAGATGGGCTAACGAGCTAAGTTAGAACAGCGCGGGCAGCAGCGCCATGAAGCCGCCACTGGTGAATGGCCACATGGTAAAGTTGCCGCCGTCGGTGAAGGCGTCCAGGATGAACAGCATCGTCAGGATAGCGACGATGGCAACGAGTATGGCGGTCAGCCCGCCCACACCTGTTTCACTTTGACCCATTACGATCCCTCACTTCCAGTCTGACGAAACGATCCCACGATCTAGCCGGTCGTCGGGCGTTAGCCCCCGCCGAGAACGCCAAAGACGAACATCATTGCGATGAACAGCAGCACGATGGCGACGAGCGCCACGGCTGCAGCGCCTATTGAACCTGTACCCTCACCCATGAGCCTTCCTCGTCACTGCGCCTGCACACGAAAAGGGATTGAGATAAAGGCAGACGCGCCCCAGCGTACGATGCTTAAAGAATAGCGTTTTTGGCCTAAAAAAGTCCTAACCACACAGTAAATGTTAAATAAATACCTGTTTGGTTTATTTTTAGCCCAACAAGAGGCCGGGCATATGCCCGGCCTCTGTGTGACTTGTCGTGCTTTTCGACGCGCTGGCGCACGCGCTCCTTACGTCCGGTTACTGCTCCAGGGTCGAAATGTCGCCGACCTCCTCGCCGAGTGCGCGGGCGCGCAGCACGCGCCGCATGATCTTGCCGGAGCGCGTCTTGGGCAGGCTCTCGACGATCTCGATGTGCGCAGGCACCGCGATCGGCCCCATCTCGTGGCGGACGTGCTGCTTGAGCCGCGCGATCAGGTCGCCCTGCGGGTCCTCCGGGTTGAGGTCCAGGTCAAGTCCCTCACGGAGGATGACGTAGGCGTAGATCACGTTGCCCTTCACCTCATCGGGGATGCCGATCACGGCTGCCTCGGCGACGGCGTGATGGCTGACCAGCGCGCTCTCAATCTCGGCAGTGCCAAGCCGGTAGCCCGCCACCTTGATCACATCGTCGATGCGGCCAATGATCCAGAAGTTGCCGTCCTCGTCGCGCCGGGCGGAGTCGCCTGCCAGATAGTAGCCCTTGTCGGCGTAGCGGCTCCAGTACTGCTCGACGTAGCGGTCGGGGTCCCCGTAGATGGTGCGCAACATGGCGGGCCAGGGCCGCTTGATGACCAGGTAGCCATCCTCGTTCGGCCCGCACGGATTGCCGTTCTCGTCGACCACATCTGCGATGATGCCGGGGAAGGGGTTGGTCGCCGAACCCGGCTTAAGGTCGGTGACCGGCAGCGGCGTGATCATGAAGGCGCCCGTCTCCGTCTGCCACCAGGTATCGATGATGGGGCAGCGGCCCTGCCCGATGACCCGGTGATACCAGCGCCAGGCCTCCGGGTTGATGGGCTCGCCCACCGAGCCGAGGATGCGCAGGCTGGACAGGTCATGCCGCTGCGCCCAGGCATCGCCGAAGCGCATCAGCCCGCGGATCGCCGTCGGCGCGGTGTACAGGATGGTGATGCCGTAGTGCTCGACCATGCGCCACCAGCGGTCGGGGTAGGGGTAGTCCGGCGCGCCCTCGTACATGAAGCTCGTCGCGCCGAGGATCAGCGGCCCGTACACAATGTACGAGTGCCCGGTCACCCAGCCGGGGTCGGCGGCGCACCACCATCGATCCTCATCGTCGATGTCGAAGGCCCATTTGAGGGTGGCGGCGATCCCGACCTGGTAGCCGCCGTGCGTGTGGAGCACGCCCTTCGGCTTGCCCGTCGTGCCCGACGTGTACAGGATGTAGAGCGGGTCTTCGGCGTCCATCACCTCGGTCGGGCTGCCGCCGTTGGCGATGGGCAGCTTCGCCAGTTCGTGATACCAGAAGTCGCGCCCGACCTCCATGTTGACTTCGTGCCCGGTGCGCTGCACGACGATCACCGTTTCGACGACCGGCGAGCGTGCTACTGCCTCGTCTACCGTGTTCTTGAGCGGCACGATCTTGCCGCGCATGTAGCCGCCATCGGCGGTGATGAGCACCTTGCTCTGCGCGTCCTCGATGCGCTCGGCGAGCGCCTCAACGCTGAAGCCGCCGTACACAACGGAGTGCACCGCGCCGATCTTGGCGCAGGCCAGCATCGCGATCGGCAACTCCGGGATGCGCCCCATGTAGATCGTGACGCGGTCGCCCTTGCGCACGCCCATCCCCCTCAAGACGTTCGCGAAGCGGTCGACCTCCTGCTTGAGCCGGAAGTAGGAGAAGGTGCGGACCTCGCCCGTCTCGCCTTCCCAGATCAGCGCGATCTTGTTTTTACGCCAGGTGAGCACATGGCGGTCGAGGGCGTTGTGGACGATGTTCGTCTTAGCTCCGACAAACCACTTGTAGAACGGGGCCTCGCTCTCATCGAGCACCTGCTCCCATGGCTCGTACCACTCGACGAGCTCGCGGGCGCGCTCCTCCCAGAACGCCACCGGGTCCTGCTCCCCCTGCTGCCGGTAGCGCTCGTAGTCCTCACGTGAGATATGCGCTCGCCGCAGTATCTCTTCGGGTGGGGCGTAGACCTCATGCTCTACCTGGATGATCTCCTCAGCACGCTTGCGGTCTACATCGGTTGCCATCACTGTTCCTCCTGTCGCTTATCTCCCACCGGGTTGGCATAAGGGCGTCGGGGCAATTCGTGGGGAATTAATTAGATAACTGCGACCATTATAGGGCACTTTTTTTGATGTGTGAAGAGTGGGGAGGGGTGATAGAAGGGCAGCCAGTGGCCGGGGAATCAATTCCCCGGCTATAAGGGATAGCGAAGCTATCCCGCAAAGTCCCTGCGGGACTCCGTCCCCGGAGGGGGCGGGGTCCGCCGCAGGCGGACGTGCGTCCGGAGGGCGCCTGGCGGCAAATGCCGTCTTTGAGCCCGGCAATTGATTGCCGGGTGGGGGCGGCAGGCGAAGCCGCTACAGCAGCGCCAGCGCCACGCCGACGATGCTCGCCAGCAGGCCGATCAGCCAGAAGCGCTGCACGATCTGCGTCTCGCTCCAGCCGCCCAGCTCGAAGTGATGGTGCAGTGGCGTGCGCCGGAACAGTCGTCGGTCCTCGCCGAGCAGGCGGCGGCTCAGCTTGGCCGAGAGCACCTGCAGCATCACCGAGGTCGTCTCTGCGACCGGGATGATCGCGATGATGGGCAGGATGAGCCACTGGCCGGTCATCAGCGCGACCGTGCCCAGCGTCGCGCCGAGCGCCAGCGAGCCGGTATCGCCCATGAAAAGCTGTGCCGGGTGCGCGTTGAACCACAGGAACGCGAAGCACGCCCCCACCATCGTAAAGGCGAACTGCACGAGGAACACCTGCCCCTGCAGCAGCGCGATGATGCCATAGGCGGCGAAGGCGCTTGCTGTGATGATACCTGCCAGCCCGTCAAGCCCGTCCGTCAGGTTGACGGCGTTGGACATGCCGACGATGACGAACACCGCAATCGGGATGTACAGGTACGGCGGCAGCGGGATCGCAAACTGGATGCCGGGGATGGCGAGCGAGCGGGTTTCGAGGACGTAGTACAGCACAAATGCCACGCCGATCGCGCCGACAAGCTGCGCGGTGAACTTCAGCCGGGCGGAGATGCCCTCGCCGACCACGCGCCGCCCCCGGATGCCCTCCCAGTCGTCAACCGCGCCGAGCACGCCATAGTAGACGAGCACGAGCAGCGGCAAGAGGATCGAGCGCCCGGTGAGGTTGACCTCCGGGCCGATGAGGTTGACGACGTTCAGGCCGACCGTCACCACGAGTACCGGCAGCAGGATGAGCAGCCCGCCCATCGTCGGCGTGCCGATCTTCTCGCTGTGTACGTCCGCGATCTCCACGCGGACCTTCTTGCCGATCTTCAGGCGGCGCAGGATCTCGATGAACGGGTCGCCCCAGATGACGGTGACGAGGAAGGTCAGCCCGCCGATGGCAAGAGCGAAGGCGGTCGCGGTGTTTCTCATGCCTGCCACCCCCGCCGTAGCCGGTCAACGATCCGCACGGCTACCCGCACCCAAAAGCGGTGCAGCCGTATCTGCCGCGCCATGTTATGCACCCAGTGAGTCAGCATGACCTACTGCTTCCCCGGCTGCACGGCCTGCTGAAGAATCTCGACGATGCGTTCCATCCCCACCGCGCGCGAGCCTTTGACAAGGATGGTATCGCCGCTGCGGACCTCGCGGAGCAGGAAGTCCGCCGCCTCCTCTGCGCTGTCGAACACGCTGATCTGCGGGCGGCGGCGCCGACGGTGCCGCCGGGCGGCCTCGGCGATGAGCTTGCCACGTTCCCCGACCGTCACCAGCAGGTCGGCGACCTGCGCGGCGCGGATGCCCACGTCGTGGTGGCCCTGCCGTTCGTAGCTGCCCAGCTCCAGCATGTCGCCGAGCACGGCGATGCGCCGCCCGTCCACGAGGTCGTTGAGCAGGTTCAGCGCGGCGATGGTCGAGGGTGGGCTGGCGTTGTAGGTGTCGTCGAGGATCACCGAGCCGTTTGGCCCGGCGACGGCGATCAGGCGGAGTTGCCGCGCGTTGTCCTGCAGGCCGCGGATGACCTCCTCCCAGTGCAGGCCCTCCACCAGCCCGACGGCAGCGGCGCGCAGCGCGGTCTGCACGCTGTGGCGGCCCAGCATCGGCAGCTTGACGGCGTAGCGCTGGTTGCCGAAGCGATCGCCGCCGCACAGCCAGAAGCGGATACCGTCCAGCCCCAGACCCTGGATGTCCTCCGCCCACAGGTCGGCACGGGAGGTCAGCCCGTAGGTGACGATCTCGGCGTCGGTGCGGGACGCCATCGACATCACCCGCTCGTCGTCGTAGTTCAGGATGGCGATCCCCTCCGGTGCGGGGGGCAGCGCCTCGACAAGCTCGGACTTGGCCTCGACGATGGCCTCGATGCTGCCCGCGCGCTCGGCGTGGACCGGCGCAATGAGCGTCACGACGCCGACCTGCGGCGGCGCGATCTCCGTCAGCAGACGGATCTCGCCGGGGACGTACATGCTCATCTCCAGCACGGCCCGCTCGTGCCGGTCGCGCAGCTTCAGCACGCTGAGCGGGATGCCAATCTCGTTGTTGTAGCTCTTCTCGCTGCGGAGCGTGCTGTAGCGCGTGGAAAGCACCTGCGCGGTCAGTTCTTTGGTCGTCGTCTTGCCGACGCTGCCCGTAATGCCAATGATGCGGCGGCCCGGCAGGTCGAGCCACTGGTGCGTCCAGTTGCGGCCGACGCGCTGCAGGGCGAGGAGCACGTTGTTTGTGTGGAGGATGAGCGGCGGCCTGGGCAGCGGCATCGCGCGCCAGGTGGCCTCGTCGCGCACGTCGATCAGCGGGTAGGGCAGGTCCAGCTCGCGGTCGACGATAGCGGCAATCGCGCCGCGCTGTAGCGCATCGGCAACGTAGTCGTGCCCGTCGGCGTGCTCGCCGCGCAGCGCGGCGAAGACCACGCCCGGTCGCGCCTCTCGCGAGTCGATAACCACGCTCTCGACCTGGCGGCTGCCCTCAAGCGGCTGGCTCGTCAGCGAGCGGATGATGAATTCAAGTGTCAGTCCTGACATACCGTTCCACAGGTAGCTGAGTGGTCTGCTCGGCAGCCATTATAGCGCAGGTCAGAATGCAACCCTAACCGGGCGGCGCGGGTGAGGCTTACCCGCCCCCGATCCCCGCCGTCCGCACATCATCCGGCGGGATTTCCATCAGCACGACCAGCCGCGAGACGAACCGCCCGAAGACCGGTGCCGCCGTCTCCGAGCCCCAGCGCGAGGTCGTCGGCTTGTCCAGCTTGATCAGCACGACGAACTGCGGGTCGTCCACCGGCCCGAAGCCGACGAAGCTCGCAATGGTCCTTTCCGGGTCGTAGCCCCCGGCTATCGGAATCTCGGAGGTGCTGGTCTTGCCGGCGACGCGGTAGCCGGGCACGAGCGCCGGGGAGGCCTCCTGCTGCAGGGCGTTCATGAGCATCTCTTTGAGCGTCGCGGCGGTCTGGGCGGAGATGGCACGCCCGATGACGGTCGGCTCAAACTCCGTTACGGTGCCGTCGGCATCTACCCGCCTCGCGGCGAGGCGTGGCTGCATGATCAGGCCGTCGTTGGCAATCGCCGACATCCCGACGATGACCTGGAGCGGTGTTGCGGCCATCCCCTGCCCGAAGGAGTTGGTGCCGAGGTCGGACTCGTACCAGTTGGCGTTGCCGGGGCGGCGCACCATACCGGCGATCTCCCCTTCCAGGTCGATGCCGGTTCTCTGCCCGAAGCCGAAGTTATCAAGCCCGTTGTAGTAGCGTGTTGGGCCCAGGTTGAGCGACAGCCACGCCGCACCGACGTTCAGCGACTTGGCGAGCAGCGTCGTCATGTCCGTCACGCCGTGCCCGGCGCGGTCCCAGTTGTAAATGGTTGCGCCACCCACGTCGATGGACACGTCGTCATAGTAGGTGGTTTCCGGCGTGACAATGCCCTCTTCGAGCGCGATGGCCATCGTGATGGCCTTCATCACGCTGCCCGGCTCGTACTGCTTGCTGATCGCCGGGTTCTCGAACAGGCTGCTGTCCTGCGTGGCGAACAGGTTGGGGTCAAAGGTCGGCAGGCTGGCCATGGCGAGGATCTCGCCGGTGCGCGGCTGGAGCACGATGATTGTGCCGCTTTCTGCCCCGGTGGACGCCAGCGCCTCGGCGAGCGTTGACTCCGCGAGATACTGTATGTCGCTGTCAATCGTCAGGTGGATGTCGGAGCCGGACTGCCAGCCCTCGCCGCCGGTTGCCTCAAACGGAATGCGGCTCTGGCGGTCGACCTCCAGCTTGCCCTGAAGCGCCTCGTCGTAAAATCCCTCGATGCCGTAGTAGCCGACATCATCCAGCGCGACAAAGCCGAGCACGTGCGCCGCCATGCTGCCATGCGGATAGTAGCGGCGTGGGATGGAGCTGACGACCACCCCGCTCAGGTCGAGTTCCAGCACCCGCTGACCCATCGCAGCAGGGGCGGGGCGTACAAGCTGCACGTACGGGGCATCGCTATCGATGCTCTCAAGCAGCCTCTCAACCGGGATGCCCATCGCCTCTGACAGCTTCGCGGCGGTGTCCTCCCGGTCGGAGATCAGCGAGGGTGAAAGCCCGATCTCGTACTCTATCGCGTTCGTGGCGAGCAGCACGCCGTTGCGGTCATAGATCTCGCCGCGCGGTGGGCGGCGCGTCACCTGGTAGTTGTACTCGGTGAGCGCCGTCTCCGTGAAGTAGGCGGTGTCCGTGCTGAACTGGAGCGAGATGAGCCGGTACACGATCAGCCCGGTTAAGGCGAGCATGATCAGGCTGATGAAGCCGAGACGGCGGTTCAGGGATTCACGCATCGGGGTCAGCCTCCTCCGTCGGCGGCTCCTCGGTAGGCGGCTCGGGCGTGTTCGTGGGCCTGAGCGTCGGCGCAAGCTCCGGGAAGGATTCAAATAGGTGCTCTGGGATGGGCGTGACCGTCGTCAGTACCTCCTGCTCGACCGACCGGGGCTCGCCGCCGAAGGTCCGCTGCCAGAACTCCGCGAAGCCGATGCGGAAGGTGACAAGCTGGTCTGCCAGCCAGCTTTCGAGCGACTCGTCATACAGCGGTACGACCTCCTCCACGCGGGAGAGGGAGGTGGGCGTCGGCGGGGCGAGCGGCGGTACGTTCTCAACAAACAGGTATTCGACCTCGGCGCTGCTGGCAGGGTGGTAGCCAAGCGCCTGTGCCTCGGCAATGAGGCGCGGCACTGAGCGCTGCGCGGCGATCTCGGCGCGAAGCTGGGCGTTCTGCTGCTCCAGCCGCTGTCGCTCGGCCTCAAGAGCCTGCAGGCGGCGCCCCACGCCCGCCGTGCGGCTGGCCTGCGCGAGATACAGCGCGCCGATCACCACCACCAGCAGCACGATCACCAGCATCAGCGAAGTTGTCTGGGTTTGTGTGCGCCACGGTGCCTGCTGCAGCGCATGTTGGAACCACCGTTCGTTCGAGTCGTTGTCTGTCATATGAGTACGCAACTATGTCCGTTCGTACGGCTGTATGGTAAATTTTCACCCCCTCCTGACCGCAGCTTGCGGCTGGTGGGGCTCCTCGTACGTCACCCTACACCCGCTCAGCGATGCGCAGCTTGGCGCTCCGCGCGCGGGGGTTGCGCTCGACCTCCTCGTCGGTCGCGGTGATCGGCTTGCGCGTGATGATCTTAAGCCTCGGCTTGTGATCGCACACACAGCGCGGCGCTTCCGGCGGGCAGATGCAATCGCGCGCCTCCTCCCGCATGAAGTTCTTAACAATGCGGTCCTCCAGCGAATGGAAGCTGATAACCGCCAGCCTGCCGCCCGGCTTGAGCAGGCTCACGGCCTGCGGCAGCGTGCGCTCCAGCGCGCCGAGTTCGTCGTTGACCGCGATGCGCAGCGCCTGAAACGTGCGCGTCGCCGGGTGGATGCGCTCCCGCGAGCGCGGCACGGCTCTCTCGATGATCTGCGCCAGCTCGCCCGTCTGCCGGATAGGCCGCGCCTGCACGATCGCGCGCGCCACCCGCCGTGAGTAGCGTTCCTCGCCGTACTCGTAAATCAGGTCGGCCAGTTCGGACTCCGACAGCCCGTTGACAAGCGAGGCGGCGGTCAGCGGCTGCGTCGGGTCGAAGCGCATGTCGAGCGGCGCATCGAAGCGGAAAGCGAACCCCCGCTCCGGGTCGTCGATCTGCATCGAGGAGAAACCCAGGTCGAGCAGGACGCCGTCCACCGCGCCGAAGCCTCGCTCCGGCGCGACCTCGCCCATGCGCTCGTAGGAGCCGTGGACGATTTCGACGCGATCGCCGTAGCCTGCCAGCCGCTCCCGCGCGATCCCGATAGCGACGGGGTCGAGGTCAAAGGCCAGCACGCGGCCATCCGGCGCGGTCGCGTCGAGCCAGGCGGCGCTGTGCCCGCCTGCGCCCAGTGTGCCGTCGATCAGCAGACTGCCGGGGCGCGGTTGCAGGCCCTCGATAACCTCGTCCCGCAGAACCGCGATGTGCTCGGCATGATCGTCCGGTCTGTCTGTCATATGCTCATATTACATCATGCGGTCAGGGGCGGCAATCTCTCCGGGGGCGGGGTGGTTTCCCGCGTGGACCTTAAAATATTCCGGCGGCAGCGCCAAACGGTTATCACTCCTGCCGGTTATCAGTTAAGATGAAGGGCAAACCTCAAGCGGGGAGGACGAGCAACAGGTGCTTGATCAGTATCAGTGCAGCGCCCCGGCGCGCGTGGTCGCCGCGCCGTTTCTCAAATGGGCCGGCGGGAAGAGCAGCCTCTTAAAGCAGTACGCCAGGTTCTTCCCCACGGAGCCGGTGAACACGTATTTTGAGCCGTTTGTCGGGAGTGGGGCGGTTTTCTTTTACCTGCAGGGCGAGCAGATCGCGCGGTCGGTCCGTCTGTCGGACATCAACGCCGAGCTGATCAACGTCTACCGCGTCGTGCGGGACGACGTCGAGGCGTTGATAGACTGCCTGCTGCACCACAAACTGCATCACAGCCTGTGGTACTACTACCACATTCGCGGACTGGACCGCGAACCGGGGTGGCGCGAGCGTGCCAGCCGCGTCGAGCGTGCGGCCCGCATGATCTACCTGAACAAGACGTGCTACAACGGGCTGTGGCGCGTCAACAGCCGGGGCGAGTTCAACGTGCCGATGGGCCGCTACAACAACCCCCGCATCTGCGATGAGCCCCGGCTGCGGGCAGCGTCGCGGGCGTTGCGCGGGGTGGAACTGGCGCACATGTCATTTGAAGAGGCGGTTGCAGACGCCGGCCCCGGCGATTTCGTGTACTTCGACCCGCCGTACATGCCGCTCAGCGATACGGCGAACTTCACGAGCTACACACAGGACGGCTTCGGGGAGAGCGAGCAGGCGCGGCTGGCGGACGTGTTCCGCGAGCTTGACCGGCGCGGCGTGCGGGTGATGCTCAGCAACTCCGAGCATCCGCTTGTCCGCAAGCTGTATGCAGGCTTCCGCATTGAGCAGGTCTACGCCCGGCGTCACATCAACTCCCACGCGAACGGGCGCGGGCCGATCCATGAGGTCGTTGTGTTGAACTACTGATCGCGCTGATCGTAGGGTTGTCGTAGGGAAAACGTCAGATTCGGGCGGGACAGGACGCCCTGATTATGCTATAGTGAACTCACAAACGTTACTCACATTTGTGAGAGCGTCAAGAGAGTAGTTCGGGTGTCGGGTGGGACGTGCCCAACGACTGCGAAGCGCCTCGTCAAGCGGGCGCTTCGCTCGTTTATCCCCAGATTGTCATAGTTGAGATGGGCTAAAGCCCCCGGAACACCCACCGGTTGCCGACCAGCGGCATGATCCCGGCGATGATGACGAGCACCGACACGAGGATAGCAAGGGCCGTGTTACGGTAGCGGTTGGTGTCGGGCGAGTTTTTCCACAGCCGGGCAGGCAGGTGTGCAATGATGGCGGCGATGAGCATCGCGCCCAGATGCTCGACCTGCGGCATCGGGAACCCACCGGCGGCTGCCGAGTAGCTGCGCCAGAATGCGATAAGCTGGATCACCCCGATGAGCACGTTCAGGTCGATCAGCCCGCTGAAGGCACTAAGCAGCCCGCGCGCAGCGCCATCGTAATTGTCGCGACGAAGCCAGCCGAGAACGTGCCGCACCAGCGCAACCACGGCGACCAGCAGCACCAACCAGCGAACCCATGAGTGGATAAACAAGAGGATCTGTTGCAGAGACATCACGCTCTCCTGTTGGCGGATACCGGATAAGTCGATAGTCAGAACTGACTAATCAATCTGGATTGTATTGGTCCGAATCATCCGTGTCAAGCGATTTTCGGTGCGTGCCGGGGAGAGAAGTACGGACGCAACGGATCCGGGCGGCGAGGCGCAGCGCCCCGCTAGCGGACAAAGCTGGGCAGCCGCACCCGGCGCATTCTCTCGCGAACGTTGCTCTCACGCAGCGGCTCGATGGCACGTGCGGTGACCAGGAAAGCGCCCAGAGCGGCAATGATCACTGCGCGCAGCACGAGCGTCGCGCTCTTCTGCGCCACGCGCCCGGCTACACCATACTTGTTCTCGACAAGAGGATATGTCTCATGCATGCTCCGCCTCCTTTTGACTAACCCGGATTCTATCCTATCACTACGGCAAACGCAGGATAGAGTTGCAATAATTAATCTTGATAGAGGCAGTTGCCGGGCTTGTGATCCATTGTCACTTGTTATATGATGTTTGACACTCGAGAGTGTTGCGAACGGATCCTATACTGAATCATAGCTGTGGTATTCCCGCTGCCGCTTGACTGCGTATTGTTATAAAAACATGCGCCGCCACCCGGGCCGGTCTGCTCCTCCCTTCGGCGCTAGAAGCGTACACTGAATTAAGCAGCACAATTGCGTATGGATCAGCTTCGCAAGCTCTACGTCGAGATCACGACGGCATGCAATTTGAACTGCCGCATGTGCGTCCGCCATGCCTGGCGCGAGGTGCACGGCTCGATGCGAGCCGACACATTCCGTTTATTGATTGACCAGCTTAAAGACCTGCCCAGCATGCCGGTGATCCACTTCGGCGGCTATGGCGAGCCGATGAGCCACCCCGACTTCATGGAGTTTGCGGCGCTGGCAAAAGAGGCCGGGGCGCAGGTCGAAGTGACGACGAACGGCACGCTACTTAACCGCATCATCTCCTCCGCCTTGATTGACATCGACCTGGACCGGCTGTACGTGTCGATTGATAGCGTCTCGCCAGAGGGGTATGAGAACATCCGCGTTGGCAGCAACTACGACCATGTGATCAGCAGTCTGCGCGAGTTGTGGCGGATGAAGCTGCGCCGGGGCAACAAGCACAGCAATCCGCAGGTCGGTATTGCGTTTGTTGCAATGCGGCGCAACATCGAGGACCTGCCTCGGCTGCCGCGCCTTGCCACATACGTAGGCGCGTGGGAGATCAAGGTGTCGAACGTCGTGCCGCACACGCCGGAAATGGAGAGTGAGGTGCTGTACGAGCGCTCACTGCGTGCGCCGACCTATCGCGCCTCGAACCAGGTGCCGGACATGAGCCTGCCGAAGCTCGACGTGGACGACCGCACGCTCGACTCGCTGTGCCAGGTCATGAACTCCCGCTCAAGCATCAGCCTGCTCGATGCCAGCCTCAGCGAGCGCAACGACTACTGCCGGTTTGTGCAGAAGGGCTATGCCGCCGTCCGCTGGGATGGCGAGGTCAGCCCGTGCCTGCCGCTTCTGCATGACCATCCTGAGTACGTGCTGGGCCGTCGCAAAGACGTGACCCACTTCACCCTCGGCAACATCGTTGAGCGGCCCATCGGCGAGTTGTGGGCCTCAGATGAATACGTCCAGTACCGGGAGCGTCTCCGTGCGTTCCCGTTTTCGCCATGCACAACCTGCGGAGGCTGCGAGCGCTTCGCAGGGAATTACACGGACTGCCAGGAGCAAACCTTCCCGACTTGCGGCGGCTGCCTGTGGGCGCAGGGCTTCGTCCAGTGTCCGTAGCAGTCGTTTCAGGGGTGGGGAGCTAGCTACATGAGCCGCATGAGCTAAAGGAGGTGTGCCTGCCCATCGTCATAGATAGATACCAGCAGTAATAACAAGTAAATTGTCAGGGTTCCGGGCGCTCTCTGGGTGGAGAGAGCAACTGGGTAAAAGTCGAGTTCAGAAAGGAGTCTTTCATGGCACTCGGAGGCTATGCGAATAGGCTCGCGCGCGTCAACCTGACGAACAGAACTGTCACCTACGAGCCCATCAACGAGGACTGGGCACGCAAGTACATCGGCGGGCGCGGCCTTGGCGTACGCTACGTGCTTGAGAACGGGCCGAAAGTCGATCCCCTCGGCCCCGATAACCTCCTCTGCTTCATGAACGGTCCGCTCACCGGCAGCCGCGCCAACATGAGCGGTCGCATGGCGATCGTCACGAAGAGCCCGCTCACCGGCACCGTGACTGACAGCCACCACGGCGGTTGGTCGGCGGCTCGCCTGCGCTGGGCTGGCTTCGATGGCCTGCTGATCGAGGGGAAGGCCTCATCGCCGGTGTACCTCTATGTCGAGAACGGGCAGGTGACCATCGAGGACGCCAGCGATGTGTGGGGCAAGGGTGTCCACGAGACGATCCGCACGATGCAGGAGCGCTACGGTGACGAGAAGAACCTGAGCGTGATCGCGATCGGGCAGGGCGGCGAGAACCTCGTGCGGTTCGCGTCGTGGATCAACGAGGACGACCGCGCGTCCGGGCGCGGCGGCACGGGCGCGGTTGGCGGCAGCAAGCTGCTCAAGGCCATCGTTATCAAGTCCAAGACGAACTGGCCGCAGCCCGCGAGCGACGAGTTCGACGTGGCGCGTAAGAATGCCCTGGGTGTGATCATGGCCGAGGGCTCGTTCACCGAGCCGCGCAAGGGCGGCCTGAGCGTATACGGCACGAACATCCTCACGAACATCACGAGCGGCATCGGCGGTATGCCCACGTACAACTCCAAGCTGACGAGCTTCGGCGAACGGGCCGAGACGCTCAGCGCGGAGTATGTGAACGAGCACTATCTGGTCAACAACCCGACCTGCCACGCGTGCCCGGTGGCCTGCAAGAAGGAGGTCGAGGTTGAGTACATGGGCCAGAAGCTCCGCATGGAGAGCGTCGAGTACGAGCCGGCCTGGTCGTTCGGCGCGCACTGCGGCAACGACAACCTGCCGGCGGTCGCCTGGATGATCGACCAGTGCAACGACCTGGGCATCGACGCCATCGAGATGGGCAACTGCCTCGCGACCTACATGGAGATCTGCGAGAACGGCTGGAGCACCTACGAGCACCTCGAGTGGGGCGACCATGAGAAGATGGTTGAGCTGGTCGAGAAGACCGGCCTGCGCCAGGGTGTGGGTGACATCCTCGCCGAGGGCGTGCGCCGCATCGCCGAGCACTTCGGCCACCCCGAGGTCGGCATGCACGTGCGCGGCCAGTCCATCCCGGCGTACGACCCGCGCGGCCTGAAGGGTATGGGCCTGGGCTACGCGACCAGCAACCGCGGCGCGTGCCACCTGCGCGGCTACAGCCCGGCCAGCGAGCTGGGTGTGATCGGCTGGAAGACCGACCCGCTCGACTGGGAGACCAAGCCCGAACTGCTGAAGGTCCTGCAGGACCTGCACGCCTTCAGCGACTCGCTTGACCTGTGCAAGTTCAGCGCGTTCGTCGAGGATGCGGACCTGTACGCGCAGCAGTATGCGACGATGGTCGGCATCGACAACTTCACCGCCGACGACGTGCTCAAGACGGGCGAGCGCATCTGGAACCTGGAGCGCTACTACAACTACCTGGCGCTCGGCGAAGAGGCGGGCGCAGACACGCTTCCGCGTCGCTTCCTCGAGGAGCCGAGCACGATGAAGGGCTCCGAGGGCCACGTATGCGAGCTGGACAAGATGCTGCCGCTCTACTACGAGCTGCGCGGCTGGAAGAACGGCCTGCCCACCGAGGAGAAGCTCCGCGAGCTGGAGATCATCGCCTAACTGGTGAGGCCATAGCTGTGTGAATGAAAAGGCGGGTCGCCGGACGGCCCGCCTTTTTCTGTGACTCGTCTGGAACTCCTAACCCCCGCCCCGGATCAGATTCCGGCGCATGAAGTCCGAGATGTGCGGGATGGTTTGCTCGTCCCCCTCGATGACAAGCATGTCCCTCGGAATGCGGAGCGGGCCAAGCTGCGCCGGAGGCATCTCGACGAGGCGGGCCGTCCAGCCCTCGGCAGAAGCGGTCCGCTCGCCGCTCCGCCGGGCGCCAGCCTCCTCGACGATGCTCATGATGAGGCTCGCCGGCATGTTGCGGATTTCAAACTCGACGCGCACCGGCTTAACCCCCGGCCACCGGCGGGATGAGGTCGATGTCGTCGCCCTCATTGATGACTGTGTCGAGGTTGTCCAGCCACATCACGTTGCGCCCGTGCACAAATACGTGGACCTCGCCGCTTAGCTCGCCGTTCTCGTTGACCAGCATCTTGCCGATCTGCGGGTAGGTGCGGTTAATGACCTCTATAAAATCGCGGACGGTTCCGCCCGGCTCGAACGGCACCTCGATCCTCTTGCTCCCGACGAGGTCGCGCAGCGTTGCGTATAGGGTTACGGTGACCACGGCTCTCTCCCTGCTGAAAGTGGTTGCACTGTGATTATAGAAGTACGAGCGCGGAGCGGCAATCAAGTGAGGAGGGGCGGGGGTTCCCCGGTAAGTCCGGTTGACAATCCTACCGACCACACGTATCTTGTTTGCAGGTTGATCTGCACGCAAGGGCTATCGCGAGGAGGCCGTGGGATGGAGCCGATGTTTGGTGGTATCGTCGCAGACATTTTGATTTCCGGGCTTTGCGGCCTGCTGGGGGGATTTGGCCTCGGCCTGCTGCATGAGAGCGGCATCGAACTGCCGCGCAGGCGGCGCAAGCGGGAGGATGACAACAGCGAGACTTACTACTTGGACTTTGGCTTTCTGGCGGATATGTTCATCGGGGCGCTGGCGGCGGTTGTGACCTACGCGCTGAACCCGCCCGCCACCTCCACGCAGCTTATCGGTGCGTCGCTTGTCGCCGGCCTGGGCGGCGCGGGCATTCTCAAAGGCTACATTGAGGCACGCCGCAACCAGGCGCTCACGCAGATCGCGAACGAGGCGCTTGACCTCGCGGATGCTGGCATCCCCGGCGCACCCAAGCCGCAGCGCCCGGCTGGAGCGACCAGCCCCGCCAGTTCGCCCGCACCGACCAGCCCTGCGGCACCGCCGAGCGCGGCCGCTCCCAGTGCATCCGTTAGCGGCCTGGATGCCCCTGTGACGCCGTCCCTCATGCGCGAGCGCGATGCGCGCATCCGGACACTGCGCTCGCAGCTTCGTGAAGTTTCAAAATAGGCGCGCCTGCCCGTCAGTAGACCAGGTCGCCGGAGATAAAGTCCATCGTGCGCGGGTCGGCGGGCTCATTGAAGAACTGCTCGGTTGGCGCAACTTCGACGAGTTCGCCGTTCATCAGAAAGACCACGCGAGTTGCGAGCCGCCGCGCCTGGAAGATGTTGTGCGTCACCAGCACGATGGTTGTGTCGCCTGTCTCGTGCTGCTCGCGGATCAGCTCCTCGATAATGCGGACATTGGTCGGGTCGAGGTTGGCCGTCGGCTCGTCGAGGAGCAGCACCTTCGGCTCCAGCACCAGCGCGCGGGCCACGGCGACGCGCTGCATCTCGCCGCCGGAAAGCGTGTGCGGGCGGGCATCACGAAGCGGCAGCATCGAGACGCGCTCCAGCGCCCTCTCAATGTGCGCGTGCCCGTCCTGGTTGCCGCGCACTCGCAGGCCATAGGCAACGTTCGCCCAGACGGAGCGGGACAGCAGCGCGGGTCGCTGAAACACCATCGCGATCTGCCGACGCTGATCAATTGTCGCGGTCTCCCGCGTGATGGACTTACCGTCGAGGTGCAGAGTCACCGTGCCCTCGGCAGGCGACTCGAGCAGCGCCAGCAGCCGGAGCAGGGTGCTCTTCCCCGCGCCGCTCGGCCCGACGATGGCGAGCACCTCCCCCTGCTCGACCGTCATCGCCGGGATGTCAAGCACGGTTCGCTCGCCATAGATCTGCTTGACGTTGTGAAGCGTATATGCTGGCATACCCCCGGTCTCTCTCATGCTGACTCACCCAAACGCCCCTGCCCGAGCACCATGATAAAGTTCGCGATGAAGGACAGGCCGAGCAGGATAATACCCAGCGCGAGCGCGAGGTCAAAATTGCCTTTGCGCGTCTCCAGCACAATCGCTGTGGTGAGCACGCGCGTCCGCCCGTCGATGTTGCCACCGACCAGCATCACCGCGCCAACCTCGGAGATGATCGAGCCAAAGCCCGCCACCAGCCCGACGATCACGCCGATGCGTGCCTCGGTCAGGATAGCCAGGTTGGCCNGACGGGGCGTCGCGCCGAGCGCCCGGAGCTGCGGCCCGAGCGATGGGTCCACGGCGAGCACGGCGCTCATTGTGACGCCAATGACGAGCGGCGTCGCGATAATGACCTGTGCAACGATCATCGCCCGGTTGGTAAACAGCCAGTTGAGGTCTCCAAACAGCCCCTGCCGTGACAGGAACAGATAGACAAACAGGCCGACGACGACCGGCGGCAGGCCCATGCCGGTGTAGACCAGCGCGGTAAAGATGCGTTTGCCGGGAAAGCGGTGCAGCGCCATCCACGCGCCGAGCGGCACGCCGATGATGGAGCTGATGACGAGTGCGATTGCCGTAATCTGGAGCGAGCGCAGCGCGATCTCAATGACGACGGGGTCAAACGACGCGATCAGGCGCAGGGCCTCTGCAAGCCCCTCGATGAATGTGCTAATGGTTCCCCCCTCCTTCTAGGTCCAGGTAACGCGTCATGCGGAGTCTCTTAATTTGACAATTTAGCCAGAGTTTCTGACGATTTCAAGAAGGGGAGGGCGGATGGGTGGTCCGCCCTCCTGCAGTCAGGGTTCCGGGCGTCGAGTTCATCCCGGAGTCTGAAGTTACCAAAGCATGTTCAGGAGTCGCTATTCGCGGCGCGCCAGGCCTCCGAGTCAGGGATGAAGAGTTGCATGCCGTTCACCTCGAAGCTGGCGATCAACTCCTGCGTCTCAAGCGAGGTGATCCACTCGGCGAACTGCTGTGCCGCCTCGTAGTTCACGCCGGGGTGCGTCTCCGGGTTGACCGGGATCACGCCGTACGGGTTGAACAGGATGGGATCACCCTCGACCAGAATTACAAGCTCAAGCCCTTCGGCGTCGAAGGCGACAAACGTCGCGCGGTCGCTCAGCGTGTAGCCTTGCTGCTCGTTGGCGATAGTGATCACCGCGCCCATGCCCTGCCCGGCAGACTGGTACCAGTCACCGGAAGGCTCGATGCCGGCCTCTTTCCAGATGGCGAGTTCCTTGTTGTGCGTGCCGCTCTCGTCGCCGCGAGAGACGAAAATGGACTCGGTCTCGGCGATCCGGGCGAAGGCCTCGGCAGCGCTCTCCATGCCGGAGATACCGGCGGGGTCAGAGGGCGGGCCGATGATGATGAAGTCGTTGTACATTACGTCGTAGCGCTCAGTGCCATGCCCCTCGGCAACGAACTGGTCCTCAGCCGCGCGGGAGTGGACGAGCACCACATCGGCGTCGCCTGCCCGGCCCATCTCAAGCGCCTGGCCGGTGCCAACGGCGATCACGTCCACCTCGATGCCGGTCTTCTCTTCGAAGTCAGGCAGGATGTAGTCGAGCAAGCCGGAGTCGGCGGTGCTGGTGGTCGTCGAGAGGATCAGGCGGCCAGGGGCGCTGGCTTCAGCGGCTGGCCCTTCGGATGCCGGTTCTTCCGCAGCAGGCTGGGTCGCGTTGTTTGAGGGTGTTGCACAGGCTGCGAGCAGCAGCACGACCAGCATCAGAAAGGGAACGCTACGTTTCATGTGTCTTCTCCTCTAGCTATAGTTAGCTATAATAGGATAGGAAACGCGGGAACGGTCGCCGCCATGCGGGAAACCCGCTCCCGTACTCGAACGAAATGGCGGTAAACGCCACGTTCGACTCTAGAGGTTCTGTTTCACCGCCTCAAGCCAGTCGACGATGGCACGCGCCTGACGGATACGGTAGTCGTTCACCAGGTTGTAGAATGGATCTTCTGGTTTTTCGGCTTCCCACTCGTCGAGCATCTCGCCGAACAGCGCGATCTCCTGGTCGATCAGCTCCTTAGCGCCGGGCTCCCCGAGCAGGTCGAAGAAGCGCAGCTTGGCGATAAACTCTACGCGCATGGCACGCATGGAGTACACGGGCTCGTGGAGCCATTTCAGGAATTCTTCCCGGCCTTTGTCAGTCAGGCGATACACCTTGCGGGCTGGGCGGTTTTCCTGCGGCTCCAGCTCCGCGTCGAGATAACCCTCGTCCAGCAGGGAGGACAGCGCTACATAGAACTTCGTCTGCCCGGCCTTCCAGATGGAGCCAAAGTACTCCTCAAAATCGCGGTAAAGGCCATAGCCATGCTTCGGCCCGGCAGCGAGCAGACCAAGCGCAACATTGGCGAGAGGGTAACGTGCAAAGCCGCTGTGTTCAGTTTCTGTCACGGAAATGTCCCCGGGATCGATTGGTGCGAGTCTATCTATCGAGTCTATTTATAATGTAAATAATCTACGCTTTAGTATATACTCTTAGTACCGCAACACAAAGTGCCAGTCGTCATAATGGGTATTGACAACTGACACCTGCCCCTACAACGTCAGACTGTTACACTAAACGCACGCCTGGTCTGGAACCGACAGGTGGTCCCGGCCAATCTGTACATCAGGGAAAAGTCATCGTGCCCATCGACCGCTTTGGCCGCAATATTCATTATCTGCGTATCTCCCTGACCGATGCCTGCAATCTTCGCTGCGTATACTGCATGCCGGAGGATATGACCTTCCGGCCCCGCTCGGAGCTGCTTCAGGACGATGAGATCATCAAGCTGGTGCAGGTCTTCGCCGAGATGGGGTTCGACAAGTACCGCCTGACCGGCGGCGAGCCGACCGTCCGCGCGAACATCGTGGACCTCGTGCGCGCCATGAAGCAGATACCCGGCGTCGGCGAAGTCTCCATGACGACGAACGGCATCCTGCTGGGGAAGCTGGCGAAGCCACTCAAGGAGGCAGGGCTGGCGCGCTGCAACATCAGCGTGGACACGCTCGACCCGGAGCGCTTCCGTGCCATCACGCGCTGGGGCAAGCTGGATAAGGTGCTGGAGGGCATCCAGGCAGCGGAGGATGCGGGCCTGCTGCCGATTAAGATCAACACGGTTGTGGCGCGCGGCTTCAATGAGGACGACGTGGTGGAGCTTGCGCGGCTCACACTGGAGCACGACTGGCAGATCCGCTACATCGAGATGATGCCCTTCGGCGAGGTGGCGGGCTTCGCGCAGAGTCAGATCGTCACGCAGGAAGAGGTGATGGGGCGCATCGCCGCCGAGTTCGGCCCGCTGACGCCCGTCAACAACGGCAAGCTGCAGGGCGAGGCGCGGGTGTTCCGCCTGCCCGGCGGGCGCGGCACGGTCGGCTTCATCAGCTCGGTGACGGAGCCGTTCTGCGCGGTCTGCACGCGGGCGCGGCTCACGGCGGATGGCCGCCTGCGCCTGTGCCTGCTGCGCGAGGGCGAGGTGGACCTGATGACCCCGCTCCGCGCCGGTGCGACGGTCGAGGAACTCAAGCAGATTATCCGCGATGCGATCTGGGTCAAGCCCTGGGGCCACGGCCTGGAGGAGAACATCATCCCCACCAACCGCGTCATGTCGCAGATCGGCGGCTGACCGCCTCCCTCACGAGAGAATCCAAACCGGGGCCAGTACGGCCCCGGTTTTTTGTTGTCGATGAACTCCACCCCGTGCAGTTGGCTACGCCTACTGTATGTCGGGCACGCCTAGTAAGCCCGCCGCATCCTTTCGGCCTGTACGGCCTGGTAATTCAGGATCAGCGCGGCGAAAACGCCCGGCACCCAGCCCGCAGCGGTCAGCAGCAGGACGATCAGCACCGTGCCGCAGCCCCGGTCGAGGACCGAAAGCGGTGGGAAAAGAATCGCAAGTAATGCACGCCCCAGACTCATCGAAAAGTTGCTCCTGTCTCAGTTAACCTGTCACCTCTTTCACTAATGATTACGCACGGAGCGGTATCTCGTTGCATCTTACCCACGCGGGGTGTGAGATTCCCGCATTGACACACCTCGCCGGAGACAGTAATCTTGCGGTTGTTGTTCGCCAAGAGCTTATTCTTTTATCGATAGGTGACCAGTGCGCAGCCCGATCACCCGTGAAGCGACGGATCTCTTTCTCACCCTTGTGGCCCTGATGCTGGCTGCGGCCACGTTTGTGCTCGTGTTTGGCCCCCCGCCCGCCCTGCAGCTTGCGGCGGCGGAGCCCGATGCTGAGGCTCAGCCCACCGCGCCTGCCGTGCAGGAGCCGACCCCCGCGCCGCCGGTGGATGACAGCGCCGTGCAGGCGGTCGATGTGCTGCCGCCTGTGCCCACACCGACGGTTGCCCCGACCGCCGAGCCGGTCGAGGTGGCAGCGGTGAGCGGGTACCAGGTCTACGCCGACCCGTACGCCCAGATCTACAGCGACAGCTACCGCGACCTTGCGACGCTCATCGGGCTGACGAACGACCCGTATGCGCGGCTGGTGGTTCGCCCCATCGACCGCCCGGACCTGGAGATCAACTTCCACGGGGAGCTGTATCAGAACGCCGCAAGCACGCTCAAGACCGGCGTGCTGCTGTACGCCATCTTCCGCGACCCGCAGATCGCGCTCTCTGGCTGGCAGGAGGGGACATCCCTTGCGGCGTACAAGATGATCGTGGGCAGCCATAACAGCGCCACCGGCACAGTTCTCGCGGAGAGCGGGCGTGACGTCGGAAGCTGGAACCCGCTGGACGACTTCAACGCGTTTCTGCATGACATCATCGGCCTGCCGCCCACCGTCGGGCTGACGGAGTGGAACTACGGCGCGACGCAGGACACGCTCTCCTTCACCGTCGAGCGCCCCGACCCGGCCTACGACCCGGAGCGCATCTCGGCGAACACCATCACACTCGACGCGCTCGTCTCGCTCTACGAGTTTCTGGAGACGCCGAACTGGGTGGAAGGCGCGATCAGCCGCGCTATTGCGACGGAGGGCTACCCGCTGCGGCTCTACGAGTCACCGGAGGCCTACCGCGCGGATGTGCTCGCCGCGATTGAGGAGGCCAAGCTGCTGATGGCCATCCCCGACCCGGAGATCCCGACGGAGCTTGAGCTATCGCTGGCACGCGTGCAGGCGGAGCACCCCGAGCTTGAGATCGACATGTACGGGAAGAACGGTCTGCTGCGCCCAACCGACTGGCCGGGCGACCGCTGGCACGTGAATGAGGCTGCCGTCGTGCGGGTGCGGCAGGGCGAGCGCTCGGTACGCTGCATTATCGCGTACTCGGCCTCGAACTTCGAGGTGGATCATCTGCTTGACGGCGCGCTGCGCTACTGCGTGGCGCTGTTCGAGCAGGACGTGGCGGTCGGCGGGTAGGTAGAGCTGGGCTACCGGCGCAGGCTGGTGGGCCGGGAGGGCCGGACCGTCTCGAACCTCAGCACCACGCCGCCTTCTTCGGGCGGCCCCACCGCGATCTCGTCGCCATCCTCAAGCGGCTCGATGGCAAGCTCCGGCAGGCGGGCGCCGTTCAGGAAGGTGCCCGTCATGCTGGCAAAGTCCCTCAACTTGAAACGCCCATCCTCATAGCGGATCTCGCAGTGCTTGCGCCCCACGACGTTGCTTGCCTCGCCGTTGAGCAGTATCTCAGCCTGCTCGGCGTCGCGCCCGATGGGCGTGATGTGCCCGGCGTACAGCGGGAAGCGCATCCCCTCAAGCTCCGGCGTGCCCTTGATGACGACCAGGTAGGCTGAAGCCTCCGGCGGCGGGGCAGGGGTCTCCTCGACGGGGTGTGTGATGCGGCGGAAGAAGCCGACAAACGCGCGGTCGAGGATGCGCACGATGCCGAGCAGCAGGCCCTTGCCCTGCCAGACGAGCAGCGCGAGCAGCACCAGCGGCACGGCGATCAGCACGGGTAGGGGGATGTTAAAGCCCGCGAGCGCGCAGTTCAACTGCTGGATGATGTTGCTCCCGGCAGCCTCCTGGCACGTCTGCTCCACCACGGGCACTTCCTCCGGGATGACGATCCGCACCGTCACGTCGCTGGGGGCGCTCGTCGCGGTGAAGCCAAGCTCGTCCGCGACCTGCACCTCCAGCGAGGCGCGGTTGTCGCCCTCCTCCCGGTAGGGGCGGATGTCCCAGGTAAAGGTCATGGTGGAGCCGGGCTCGACGAGCGCCTCGCCGTAGGCCTGCTCGTCCACCAGAAGCTGCGCGCTGACAAGCTCGCGCGGGTAGCCATCCGGCCACTCGACGTGCGCGGTGATCGTCACCTCGCGCGGTTCAACCTCGTCCAGCGGTTGGCCGATCTCGCCCGCCTCGCGCACGAAGACGGCGTTATCCTCCGGCTCGTCGATCACCACACGCGGCGCGGCAAGGTCCACCTGGTACGTCTCGAAGTCGCGCGGCGCGTTGGGGCCCCCGCCCCGTGTCTCCAAGGTGACGGTGCGCTCGGCCTCCTCGCGTGAGGTGGAGCGGTACGTCAGTTCATACTGCTGCGAGTGCTCGTCGATCACATCGATGATCGGCTGGAGGTCGGAGCCTAGTACGTAGTGCATGTACTGCCCGCCGGTCACCTCCGAAAGGCGCTGGAGGTTGTAGCTCAGCGGGATGTCGGTGGAGTTTGCCAGTACGGTGTGAACCGGGATACCCAGGTCGAGCGCCCGCGCGCCCGCGTCCTCAAATGTGACCGGCCCGGCAAGCTGGATACCGGTCGAGAAGAGGATCACGGCCTGTGCCTTGTCTGCGGATTGCTGGGCCAGGGTGTTCAACGCCTGCTCGACCGCGCCGTAGCCGTTCGTAAGGCGGGAGGCGGTGCGCTCCGCCGTCAGGGCTTCCGCTGCTGCCAGCAGGCTGCTCGTGTCAGATGTCATCTCCTGCAGGATGGTGGTGCCGTTCTCGTTCATCTGCAGGATGAGCGCCTCGTCGTTCGGCCCCATCGACTCGATGTAGCTGGTGATCAGCGAGCGGATCTCCTCGATGCGCGGCTGGGCGGTCGCGCCGAGCGCCGAACTGCCCGCGCCGAGGTCCGCAACCAGCGCAACCTGCACGCCCGCGTCGATGGCGCGGTATTCGAAGGCGAGTTGCGAGTCGTCCTCGGTCAGGATGAAGCTCTCAGGGTTGAACTCGGTGATGGGCATGCCGGCGCTGTCGCGGATGCGGGCCTGCACCGTCACCGTCGGGAAGGCCGACGCGTCGATGCGAACGATATCGATGCTGCTGATGTCGGACTGGGCGTGCAGCGTCGGCATCTGCTCAGTGGTAAGGCAGGCCAGCAGAACTGCAACCAGCAGGAGGAGGCGCAGGGGGAGAGAGGTGTTGTGGTGGCTGGTTCTCGAATACATAGTGTTCCTCGCAACTGACGAGCGAGGTCTTCTCAAATTAACAATGCCGGCTGTCCGTCCGGGCAGCCAACCGTACGAGCTTATCTTCTCCTCGACGTGAGGACGATGCTAACGATAATACTTCATATGGGCCATCTGCACCACCAAACAGGCTGGGGAGAACACCTGAAATTTGCGTATGAGCGGCTGCCGGGGTGGATGGGCACAGAGGGCAGGGGCACAAAAAGCGCCCTCCAGACAATTTGTGTTGTCTGGAGGGCTGGTTAGCTAATGGGCGGTTACTTGTTGTCTGTTGATTATCTTTCGATATTCTTCAGACTTCGCCGCGCCGCTTAGCTAGTTAACTCCATCGTACGGCCAATCGCGCGGTATGTCAAATAATCTCGGGGTTTCGTAACAAATGCCTGGCCGCTCACGGATGTCAGCCGGGGTTGATGCTCTTCGGCGGCTTGCTGTCCCCTGGTGTGTAGACGTGGCGGCGCTCGTACTGCCTCGCCTCATACTCCCGCACGTGGCGCGGGTCGATGAGCCAGCCGTCCCCGGCCTGCCGGGCGGGCAGCGTACCCGTCCTGATCAAGTGCCTGACCCATGCCGTGCCCATCTTCCAGCGCTCCGCAAGCTCCTCGACCGTCATCATCTCTGCCATCTCAGGCCTCCTGTGTCGGCGCTATGGCCTACCAATCCATCGTGCGTTCTGTACTTCGATTGTAGCGGGTGAGGTGGGGCGTGTCCGTTCGCGAGGTAGCTCAATACGCGGCGATGTCGCGTCGCAACATGCCGAGCGGAGCGGCGGCTCGGCTGCCGCTCGCCAAGGTGGATCAAGTCGGGCCTATCCGACCGGGATTTGGACAGGCCCGACGCTCGGTGTTGGTTGTGGCCTAGATAATCTCAAGCGTGACGCGCTTGCCTTCTTTGGCGGCGATGCTCTGCAGCAGAGTCCGCATCGCGTTCGCCACCCGGCCATTGCGGCCAATCACCCGGCCTGTCTCTTCTTCCGACACGCTGAGTTCGAGGATGATGGAGGTGTTCCCTTCGATCTCCGTCACCTTGACACTCGTCGGGTCCTCGACGATAGCCTTTGCGATAGTCTCGACCAGTTCCTTCATCGACGTTTCCATGCCGCGTCTCCTTGAGATTGGTGCCCTCTGGCCCGGTTGCCCGGGTAAGCTGGTAGGTTGTGGATATGCATCCAGGCGGATGCGGATCAGATGAGCGGGTTTCTGCGCCGAGGGGCAGAAACGAATCTCCCTTCTTCTCCTAATAGTGTAACACAGCTTGAAAGCTACAGTTATTCAAATTTCCGTGTTGTTTCTGCTTCTTCTCCCCCGTATGCATCAAGGTGCCATTCATGGTGCCGGTCCATGGCTCTACCGACCGTTCACTGCCGGCTGTCCAGGGATATAGCTATCCAGGATGCAACCGCCGATAAACTCCCGCAGGATCGAGTTGTTCGGGATGATCTCGGTGTGGGTGAGCGGCTCGACCCAGCTCAGGAACGAGAGCAGGCGCTTCGCCTCGATGTGGTAGGACGTGTTGTGCTCGACCTGCAGCAGGAGCGGCTCGGCGAGCGGGCGCAGCACGGCCAGTTCGTAAAACAGCGCCGAGTTAAACATCATATCCGCGTTTTCCTGGTAGGGGAAGATCCAGCGGTGCTCCCCGGCGCGGACGCTCGGCCAGCGCGCCAGTGTCTCCTGTGCGCTGTATCCGCGTGTAGCGGCGTCACGCACCAGGCGGCGCAGCAGGCGAACGTCGGTGGTGGGCACACGGTTGTGCCGGTCGATGTTAAGCTGCGTCAGGCAGGAGACGTACAGGCGGAAGATGCGCTCCGGCGGCAGGCCGCGCACCAGCTCCGGGTTCAGCCCGTGGATGCCCTCGACGATGATGATATGCTCCGGTGACAGGCGCACCGTCTCACCCCATTCACGCTTGCCCGTGAAGAAGTTGAAGCTCGGCAGCCGCACCTCCTTGCCGTCCATCAGGGCGTTAAGCTGCTCGTTGAACAGGTCCAGATCGACGGCGTGCAGGTGCTCGAAGTCATATTCCCCCTTTTCGTCGAGGGGCGTGTCCTCCCGGTTGAGGAAGTAGTTGTCCATGGCGAGCGTAAACGGCTTCAGGCCGTGCGCCATGAGCTGCACGGCGAGCCGCTTGCTGCTCGTCGTCTTGCCGGAGGACGTCGGGCCGGAGATGAGCACGAGGCGCACGTCGGGCCGCTCGGTGATGGCATCGGCCACATCGGCCAGGCTGCTCTCGTGCAGCGCCTCCGCCACGAGGATCAACTCGCGGGCACGCCCGGCTTTCAGCGCCTCATTCAGCGCGCCGATGTCCTCCACGCCGACCAGGTCGAGCCAGTGGGCGGCCTCCAGAAAGACGCGGCGCAGTTTGGGCAGCGCCGTCACCGGCTGGATGACGGTCGGCGCCTGCCGGCGCGGGTAGTGCAGGATGAACCCGCCGCTGTCCTCGTCGTTCGAGAGGTCGAACACGGACAGGTAGCCGGTGCTCGGCACCATGTAGCCGAAGAAGTAGTCGTACTGCCCCCGCAGTTCATAGACGATGAGGTAATCCTTCTTGCGGCTGTGCAGCAGGCGGATCTTGTCTGCATCCCCCTGCCGCTCGAAGATGGCAAACGCCTCATCGAGGGGGACGGCGGTGCGTGTGATGGGCTCGTCGGCGCGCACGATCTCCCACATGCGCTCCTTGACCTGCTCAAGCTCCTCCGCGGTGAAGGGCTTGCCCTCTACGACCGCGCAGTAGTAGCCGCCGAAGGGCAGCGAGTGATCGATGCGGATCTTCCGGTCAGGGAAAAGCTCGGCAGCGGCGACGGTGAGCACAAAGGACAGCGAGCGGCGGTAGATGCGCAGGCCGTCGCTGTCGCTCAGCAGCACCGGCTGGACCTTTACGTCACACGTCACGGGGTAGGTCAGCTCGCGTAGCGTGCCGTCCACGATCGCCGCGATGATCGTCTGATCGCCGTCTTTGGGTTCGAGTTTTGGCATCAACTCCGGGTGCGCGTGCTCGAAGTACCGGGCCAGGGGCGTGCCAACCGGCCCGCTCCAGATCCGGCCATCGGTTAACATGGTGACCCGTGCAGTTTTTCGCGGCTCGGAGAGGGTGATGACGGCGGATGAGTCGTTCATACCAGTATCTGTGCTCTTTTCGTTTAGCCTGTTCCAGCCGCACAAGTCGATGGGTGCTCTCTGCAAATTGCGACTGGCCCGTGCGTGCTGGGGGACTCGTATTATATACGATCCCCGTGTGCGGGTAAACACTCCTGCCTACCTTCTAACGGCCTGAGCGCGGGCTATGCTCGATTTTGTGCCTTTTTTCCTACCCATGCAGCCTGATCAGGCTGTGCTGCGTAGATCATGGCGGGCCTGGGCAGGGTGGGTAGGTTTTGCCCCGCAATTCAGCCGGGCAGCTTGACCTGACCCCGTGGTTGGGGCATAATACCCTGTTGGCCTGGCCGGTTTTGCCCGATGGCGGGCTTTTCTTGTGCCTGCTCACCGGGCACAACGATGCTGGCCTGTGTCACTTGATTCGCGGATGGTAGTTGGAGAAAGTGGAATGTTGAACTGGTATCTGGAACCCCGCCACTGGTCGCCGAGTGAGAGCTACGTTACTGGTGATGCCCTTATCGGCCTGCTGCGGGATGGCTGGCAGATCACCCGCGCAGAGCGCGCCCCCGGCGCTTTCCGCGCGCCGATGTATTTTGCCACCCTGGAGCGCGACGCCGAGACGATGCGCGTGCTCGTTCTGGACGGGCCAGTCGTGCGGGAGCTGCTGCGGGCGCCCCGCTTCGCCCAGCAGCCCGCTCTCGCCGCAGATTAGCGTGCTGTTCCGTTCACACGGGCAGGTGAGAAGATCGCAATGCCGCTTCTCGTCTGCCCGTGTTCTCGTTCCCCAGAGCGCAACCGCAAATCGCCGCCAGGCGTAAAATAGGGTGAGTGCAGCCCGCATACCTCTGCACGTGACGCGACATGGGCGCATGTGTGCCCGCCAACCTATCAGGGAGATGACGATGCAGACTGAAATCCTGTACCGGCCCGCCTTTTCGATGGCGGCGGTGACGCTTGGCCCGAACGAGGAAATCCGCGTGGAAGCCGGTTCGATGGTGAGCATGTCTTCCGGCATCACGCTGGAGACGCGCATGCAGGGCGGCTTCCTCAAGTCGCTGGCCCGCTCGGTGTTCGGCGGGGAGTCCTTTTTCATCAACACGTATCGCGCGGATTCGCGCGGCGGGCAGCTCACGCTGGCCCCGGCGCTGCCCGGCGACATGTTCGTGCTGGAGCTTGCCGACGAGCAGTTGATGGTGCAGTCAGGCTCGTTTGTCGCCTGCGGCACCGGCGTTGAGATCGACACCGGCTGGGGCGGCGCCAAGACCTTCTTCGCCTCCGAGGGGCTGATCCTGCTGCGGGCAACGGGTACCGGCCCTCTGATCCTGAGCAGCTACGGCGCGATCCACGACATGAGCCTCGCCGCCGGGGAGCAGGTCACGATCGATACCGGGCATCTGGTGGCCTTTACGGCAGGGATGGGCTTCAACGTGCGCAGCATCGGCGGGCTGCGCTCGACGCTGTTTAGCGGCGAGGGGCTGGTCGTGGACCTGAGCGGGCCGGGCCGCCTGCTGATGCAGACTCGCTCGCAGGATGCGTTCCTTGCCTGGCTGATCCCGCATCTGCCGAAGCAGAACAGCTCATCCTAGTGCCGGGTGGCGCAACTTGCGCTCGCCCGGCTGCGTATGGGTTAGTGGACGCCTGACGTGAGGCGGCTGTTTTGGCACGCCCGCGTGCAGGCGGTAAGATCCTGACATGTTATGAGGAGAGACAGGGGGCATCATGGTCGACAATGTAAACCCAGCCGACCAGCTTCATGACCAGGACGCTCAGAAGAGCCGCGCCGCCGCACAGAAGGCGAGCGGGACATCTTCGACGCCCCCTGGCGGCCCGGTTGTGCCGCGCGTGCCGCCGCCGCCCGGCAGCAGCCGCGTCCCCGCGTCCGGCGCGTCCACCCGGCCTGCGGCGGATGCCACGCCCCGGCGCACGGTCAGCATCGGCAAGGTGCTGGGGCGGATCTTCAGGATGGTGCTCGTCATCCTGACCGGGCTGGCCATCGGCGTGCTGCTATGGCTGATCGTCCCGCCGCTGTTTGAACGCGTGATCGCACCGATTGCCGAAAATAACTCCGCCGTCGCCCGCCTGGAAGCGGAGGTGGCCGCTTTCACAACCGAGCAGCGCGCCGCGCTGACCGACCAGCGCGAGGCGATCGTGCGGGCGGAGGAGGCCAACACACAGCGCTTCGCGGCGGCTGAAGGGCGGCTCGCCGATGCCGAGGCCCGCCTGCGCGCCGCCGAGGACCTCATCAGCGCGCAGGGGGAACGCATCAGCGAGCTTGAAGCGCAGCTTGCAGAGGCCACCGCCCTGCTGGAGGCGGCCAATGCCCAGATCGAGACGCTTCAGGCGGAGTTGCCCGGCGCGGAGGAGTTCGCCGAGTTCAACTACCAGTTGATGCTGATCCGCGCCTGGCAGGATGTGCTCAAGGCGCGGCTGCGCCTGTTCGAGAACAACGCCGGGCTGGCGGAGGAAGACCTCCTGCGCGCGCTCAACACGCTGCAGGGCGTCTATGCCGGTGCAACACAGGAGCAGCGTCAGGCGCTTGACCCGGTGCTCGACCGGATGGAAGCGGCGCTGGTCGCCGTGCAGGAAACGCCCTTCACCGCGAGCGCCGATCTGGAAGTGGCATGGTACGCGCTGGGCGAGTTAATCCAGCCGGTGACGGTCGTGTCAGTGCCGACCCCGCCGCCGGACGTTGAGCCCAACGGCGCGGGCGAGACCCCCGCCGAGGAAGTGCCCTCCGAGGGCGAACCTGAAACCCCGCCGGAGAGCTGACATGCCGGACTCCGAACGTGACGAGCAGCCCGTCGTTGTGCGCCACACGCGTGAAAGGCGGCGTCTGCCTGCCTATACCTGGCTGCTCGTCGCGCTGATCGTGCTGTTCTTTGCGCTGGGTATCGTGCTGCTTGTGACCGGGCTGCTCGTGCCGGGGCAGGGCGTTGAACCCCCGCCGGGCCCGACAGCCTTCACGCTCACGCCGCTGCTCACCCCCGCCGGGACGCCCCTCCCGTAGCCCCGGCGGGGCATAGTCAGCGCGCCGCACTCCTGCTACACTATGCGGTGGCGGCTCCGTCCAGACGCCGCCATCGTTGCCACATCATCGGTACCGAGAGCCAGCCTATGACCGACCGCATCGCAACGCTTGCCAAGCGTTTGCGTGAGAAGGGCGCTGCTACTGCCGCGTTCTTCCGCGCGCTTGAACCGCACGACTGGTCTGTAACCGTCTACACCGAGGGCGGCGCCTGGGACGCCCGGCAGGTGCTCTGCCACTTCGTCTCCGCCGAGGAGCCGCTGCTCAGGCTGTTCCGGAACATCGCCGCCGGGGGCGAGGGCGTGCCGGAGGATTTCGACCTTGACGCCTTCAATGAGGGCGAGGTCAGCCGGATGGACGGGCTTGCGCCCGCCGATCTGATCGCCCGCTTTGAGGCGGCGCGCGCCGCGACCATCGCGTTTGTCGAGGGGCTGGAGGACGCCGACCTCGACCGCGTCGGGCGGCACCCGTTCCTCGGCGTGGACCGGCTGGAGGCGTTCCTCAAGCTGCTATACCGACACAATATGCTGCATGAGCGCGACGTCCGCCGCGCGCTCGACGGCGCAGCCTGAGGACGGCCCGCCGTGAACCGCGCAGCATTCCTCGACCGCGCCCGCCGCGACCTGCTCAGCCCGACGTTCGTCTCGGTGCTGGTGCTCGTGCTGCTGTGGGCGCTGTTCGCGTGGCGTCTGCTCACCCCCAACCCCGCCGACCGCGTCGTCTTTGCCGAAGGCGACTTCACGCTGCACTACTACCCATTTGCCAGCTACCAGGCCGAGCGGGTGTGGCAGGGCGAGCTGCCGCTATGGAACCCCTATAACCACGCCGGAGATCCGTTCGCCGCGAACGTTCAGTGGGGGACGTGGTACCCGGTCCGTTGGCTGACCATCCTGCTCTCTGGGTCGGGCGGCCTGTCGATTGAGGCCTACCAGTTCGAGGTGGCGATCCACATCCTGATGGCGAGCCTGTTCACGTATGCCTTCCTGCGGGTGATCATGTCCAGCCCGTGGACGGCGCTCGCCGGGGCGATCCTGTTCGCCTATGGCGGCTACCTGACCGGCTACCCGATCCTCCAGCCGAGCGTGATGTACGCGGCGGTCTGGTTGCCGCTGGCGCTGCTCGGCGTGTACGCCAGCGTCCACCGGCCCGGCTGGGCGCCCGGCGGGGTGGCGGGGGCAGGGCTGGCGATTGGCGTGTCGTTCTTCGGCGGCCACCCGCAGACCACGATGTACCTGACCTACCTCGCGCTGGCCTACCTCGCCTTTGAGGGCTGGCGGGCCCGCGTACGCTGGACCGGCCTGCTGTGGCGGGCCGCGCTCATGGGCGTGATCGGCGGGGGAGTGGCGGCGGTGCTGCTGCTCCCGGCGGCGGAGTTCGCCGGGCTGACCTCGCGTATCGAGGCGTACGGCTACCTCGACAAGTCCGGCGGGTTCATGCCCATCGAGCTTCTCGGCGTGGTGCTGCCGCTGCTCGGCGACGGCTGGTCGCCGCTGTACATCGGCGTGGCGGGGCTGCTGCTGGCGGTCGGCGCGCTGCTGCGCCCTCGCCGCGAGCACTGGTTCTGGCTGGGCGTGGCGGTTGTCGCCCTGTGGCTGGGGATGGGGCGCAACAGCATCGTGTACGATGCCTTCTATTCGGCAGCGCCCGGCTTCAGCACGTTCCGCCAGCAGGAGCGGGTCGCCTACCTGTTCTCCTTTGCGCTGACGGTGCTCGCCGCTTATCAGCTTGACTGGCTGCTGTGCGACCGCAACGCGCCGGGGGTGGGGCAGGCGCGGAACCGCTTCGAGCGGGTGGCGGGCATCCATCTGATCGCGGCGGCGGGGGCGCTGGCCCTCGCCATCGTGGCGGCGGGCGCTCGTCCGGTAGACCTCACTGGCAGCCCGCTGCCGAATGTGCTGGCGTTCGTCACCGTGGTGAGCCTGCTGTTCAACGGCTGGCTGCGCTGGCAGCGGGCGGATGCAGGCCCGGCGTGGCGTTCGGCGGGGTTGCTCTCGCTGCTGCTGGCCGCTGACCTGCTGACGGTCGGCACGCGGAACGGCAACTACGTGCCCGCGCCGCTCGCCGCGCCCATCACGCCGCCGGAGGCCGCCGACCGGCTCACGCCCGACGGCCCGGTGCTGTGGCGTGTGGACGGGGCGATGGCGCTCGAAGGGTATGGCACGTACTGGCGCATCCCCGACATCTACGGCACGGGGCCGTTCACGCTGGCGTCGATCGACGCGCTGCGCACCATCCCGGTTGACCGCTTCTGGGAGGTGCTGGCCGTGCGCTACGCGTCCGTCCCGCAGGATGTGACGCTCCCGGAGAGCGTCCCGCTTGAGCTTCTGGCCTATGGCGCAAGTCCCAGCGGGCAACCCTACCAGCTTCTCGAACTGACCGACCCCCGCCCGCTGGCCTGGCCGGTGTACGATTACCGGGAGGCAAGCGGCAGCGCCGAGTTTGCACGGCAGATCATGTCCGACCCGGCGGTCGACCTGCGCGAGATGGCCGTGACGCTGTACCCGTTGCCGGTCGATCTGCCCGGCGAGCGCCCGGACGGCGTGAGCGTAACCATCGAGCGCCCGCGCCCGGAGCACCTGCGCGTCGTCCTCGATACGCCGGAGAACACGCTGCTCACGGTCGCCATTGTTAACTACCCCGGCTGGCAGGCGACGGTTGACGGCGAGCCTGTGCCCATCGTCGATACGTACGCCGGGCTGATCGGCGTGCCGGTCGAGGCGGGGGAGGGCGTCGTCGTGGAGCTGACGTTCCGGCCCCGGCTGGTGCTCGCCGGAGGGGTGGCCTCCGGTGTGGCGCTGCTCGCCGCGCTCGTGATGGTGGGGAGCGGGGTGGTGAGGGGGTGGCGCGAGAGAGAGTGGTGAAAGACCGCCGCTGGAACCCCACCCAACCTCCCCCTTGCAAGGGAGGGTGCCCCTGGGCCGCAAAGCGGCCAGCGGGCGGAGGGGGTTCAGGCGAGAAGCCATCGGATGTGCCCGCCCCTGTGACATTCCCGCCGCAGGCTAGTACACTGGTAGGCAAACTCAACCAACCCAACCTGAACTCGTCCGGTGTTCCAGACTAGAATTGCGAGAGGTCTCATGGGCAAGATTCACGATGTCGTGATCAAGAAGCTGGTTACCCACCCTGACGATCGCGGCTACTTTCGAGAGGTACTGCGCGACGACGACAACCTGCTGCGCCGCTTTGGGCAGACTTCGGTCACGAAGACCTACCCCGGCGTGATCAAGGCCTTCCACTGGCACAAGCGGCAGGACGACCTGTGGTATGTGGTCGACGGGATGGCGCGCGTCGTGCTGTACGACCGCCGCCCTGACTCGCCGACCTTCGGCGAGACGCAGGTGATCTATGCCGGGGAGGATAACCCCGTGCTGATCCTCATCCCGGCGGGCGTGGCGCACGGCTATCAGGTGCTCGGCGTCAAGCCGGTGATCCTGTTCTACCACACGACCGAGAGCTACAACCCGCAGGACCCCGACGAAGAGCGCATACCGTTTGACGACCCCTCGATCGGCTTCGACTGGTCGATCAAGAATCGCTAGCGTGTGACCCCGGCGGCCAGCAACCGGCCCGCCGGCGTGACAGATGACAGCCCCGGCGCGGCGGACCCCTCTCTGAAGGGGCCCGCCCGCTTGGTGTGCTCGCCAGCAGGAGGTGACATCGATGAGTGCGGAGCGGCCAACCTGGATGATCTACGGTGCGTACGGGTTTACGGGCCAGCACATCGCCCGCGAGGCGGTGAAACGCGGCCACAGGCCGCTGCTGGCGGGCCGCTCTGCAAAGAAGCTCCGGGCGCTGGCCGCTGAGCTTGGCCTGAACTACCGGGCCTTCTCGCTCGATGACCCGGCGGCGCTCGCCGGGGCGCTGCGCGATGTGGACCTCGTGCTGCACTGCGCGGGGCCGTTCGCCGAGACCGCCGCGCCGATGCGGCTGGCGTGCCTGGAGAGCCACACCAACTACCTCGACATCACCGGGGAGCTGCCGGTATTCGCCGGGACGTTCGACCTCGACGCTGAGGCGCGGCGGCACAGCCTCCTGCTGATGTCGGGTGTGGGTTTTGACGTGGTGCCAAGCGACTGTCTGGCGCGGTATGTGTCGCGCCACGTGCGCAGCGCCGACCACCTTGAGATTGCCGTGACGACGAACACCAGCCCGACCGGCGGCACGGCGCGGAGCGCGCTCGGCATGCTGCCCGGCGTCGGCCTCGTCCGCCGCGATCACGCACTGACGCGCGTGAACCCGCGCGAGGCCGTGCGGGAGATCCCGCTGCCGTCGGGCGCTGTCCGCGCCATCCCCGCGCCGCTTCCCGATCTCGTGTCTGCGTACCACTCCACCTACATTCCCAACATCACGACGTATCTGGTTTACTCCTTCCGCCGGGGTGCGCCGCCGCCCGGCGTGCTGCTCGCGCTGGCGGAGGTGCTAGCGATCTCGCCGGTGCGCTGGCTGGCACAGAAGCTGGCGGGCCTGCTCGCGCGCGGGCCTTCGCCGGAGGGTATGCAGCGCGGGCGCTCGCTGGTCTGGGCGAAGGTTTCACGCGAGGATGGCGCGTGTTTCGAGGCGTGGCTGGAGACGCCGGAGCCGTACCGGCTCACAGCAGTTGCCGCCGTGCGCGCGGTCGAGCGGGTGCTGGCGGAGCGACCCATCGGCGCGCTGACGCCCTCCCAGGCCTTCGGCGAGGACTTCGTGCTGGAAGTCGACGGTACGCGGCGCTATGACGAGATGCCGTAGCGGGTGAAATCGGATCATTGCTTCGCTGAACCCCTCTGCTGGTGCTCGTCTTGCGCGCTAACGCCTTCCCTTGCAAGGGGGGAGGGGCAAGCTGTTTAACGGCATAGACACGCGCTGCATTATTGCATAGACTCAGGCTATCCAATCGACCCGGACGCACTGGAGAGGCCTGATATGACCATCCGCAATATCGCCCTGGTGCTCGTGCTGATGCTGGTTGTGGGGCTGGCGGCGTGCGGCGGCACGCCGCAGGAAGCCGAGGCAACGGTGAGCCCGTTTGTGCAGGCGCTGCCCGCCGACCGCGCGGAGATGCAGATCGCTGCGCCGGGGGGTGTGCTGCCCTGCGGGCTGGCCGAGGTGGACTGGGGAATCCGCATCTTCCGCCTTTCCGACTTCCCTGCCTGTCAAACTCACGCCCCTGCACTGGCGGTCTACTGCCTTGACAGTACGGCGAACTGGTCACAGGCAAACGTTCTGGATGTCGAAGTCAACCCCGACACCCAAACCGTGACGTTCAACAGCCAGCAGAGCGGGATCTGCGGGCTGTTCCCGCTGGGTGGGTGACGGCGCTGGTGAGCTAAGGGAGGGCGCCTGTGCTGCAGGGAGATGTCGTGGTCTATGATGGCGCGTGCGGCTTCTGCACGTGGGCGGCGGAGTGGGTGCGGCAGCGCGACCGGCATGACCGTCTGCGCTTCACACCGTATCAGGCGACGGACCTGGAGACACTTTCGCCGGGGCTGACCCCGGAGATGGCCGCGCACTCCGTCTACCTGGTGACGCGAGACGGGCGGCGCTACCACGGGGCGCGGGCGGTCTTTGAGACGCTGCGGCGGCTGCCGGGGGTGTGGGGCGTCATCGGCGCGGTGGGGGCCTTCCCGCTGTTCAGCCTGCTGGCGCAGCCCTTCTACCGGCTCTTCGCCAATAACCGGACGTACATTTCAACGCGGCTGGGGTTGATGGCCTGCGCGGTGATACCGCCCCGGCAGGCCGAGTAGCGGGGCCCCGTCAGGTATCGTTACGCCGCGTGGGGCAGGCGGATGCCGCGCGGCTCGCCGTAGTCCCGCTCGATGAGCCCGACCTCTTCTAGGTGCTTGAGGTGGTGCGTCGCGGCGTTGGGGCTGCTCCACTCGAACTCGACTTGCATCTCGCGGAGCGTCGGGGCGTAGCCGTGCTTCTTGACGTAGCGGCGGAGATAGACGTACAGCGCGCCCGCCGCCGGGCTGACCTGCCGCAGCAGTTCCCGTTCGACCTGCCTCGTGAAGAACTCGTCCTCTGCTTCCGGCGGTGGCTCGCCCGGCACGCGCCGCCGGTCCACGTAGTATGTGAGGATGCGCGCCTCGCACACCTCACAGCGGATCAGGACGCGCTCGGCGCTGCGCAGCGCGACGACCGCTTTGCTCCCGCAGCGGTCGCAGATCACCGGCAGCCGCTTCCGTTTCGGTTTCTGCCCTGTGTGGCTCATGCCCCATCCTGCTTCTTCGCCCGGCAGCAGCGGGCTGTTACTGCGGCAAACGCCCCGCAGCGGCGATGCAATCCCCCCTCGATAAGCTGTCTGGTAGAAAGTGTGGCGCGGTGTAAGCCCCGGTTGGCAGGCAGGATCGGCTGCACACAGCCCGCCCCTGGCTGCGTTTCTCACACTAGCACGGCAGAAGCGGCGCTGTCAATAAACGGGAAGTGAAAGATGTGTTGGAGTGTCGTTAGAACAAATGTTTTATTTTTTGCCGATCAGGCGGTGGTGTCTTTGAGCAGCAGCCGCAGCGCGGCCAGGCTCTGGCCGACGTTCCCGGTGAGCAGCACGTCCCGCAGCGCCTGGCGACGCTGCTCGCGGGGCAGGTGCTTGATGAGCGTCATCGGGCTGAGCAACTCGCGGATCTGCTCGGCGGCGGGGTCGGTGAGCAGGTCGACCAGCGTCTCGCCGCTGAGGCGGGGTAGCATCTCGCGCCAGACCTCGTGGTCGGTGTCGCGGCGGCGGGTGGCGAGCGCCTGGTAAAAGTACGCGCGAAGGTCGAGCGTCAGCGGGCCGATCCCTTTCTTCTGCGCGCGGGCGATGGCGGGCAGCACCTCGATCATGGCGCGGGTGGCGTCGGGGCTGGGATCGGTTGCCAGCAGCTCGACAATCGAGGCCATAATGTCCGGCTCGTAGCGCTGCGGCTGCTCGACCATGTGCCTCAGTGCGAGGATGAGGTGGCTGCCCCGGCGCTGCGGGCTGAGCTTCGCCAGTTCGGCGAGCGCCTGACGCTGTGCCGCCGGGTCGTCGTGGGCGGTAATGACGAGGTGGACGAGCATTGAGGCCGGGATACCGGTGAACTGCGTGATCTTATAGACGGGGGCGCCGGGCCCATTCTTTGCGGTTGACACGGCTATTCCTCGGGTGTGGTGGGCAAGGCTCTGCAGGGCATACAGGCAAGGAGGTGTTACAGATCTGTAATGCCCTGCCCATAGTGTAAGCCGACTCAACCGCCCTGCGTGTGAAACTTTCGTGAAAATCTGAGTGGCTGGGAATGGCTGTTTTGCTGACCTCCCGCCGGGACCAGTAGCCTGTGCTGCAATCCCGTGCAGGTGGCATAGCCAATTGCCGGTGAGAAGTCGCTTTGCGACTTCTCTACCGCCCCCTTCCAAAGGGGAGGTCAACCGAGCGGCGACACAGGCGTCGCTCGGTTGGGTAGGGGTTCCTGCAGCAGCCGAAACAAGCCTCTATCACTTGCACCCGGCCATCCCCTAAACCGTCCCCTCTACCTCCCCAGCAGATCCCTAACAGCCTGCTCGGGATCGGGATACCGGAACTCGAAGCCTGCCTCAGTCAGCCGCCTGGGGATCGCGCGCTGGCCCCGGAGCACCAGCTCCGCCTGCTCGCCGATCATCAGCCGGACTGCCGGTGCGGGCGCGGGGATGAACCACGGACGCCTCATTGCCTGCCCGACGATGCGCGCGAGCACCTTCTGCTTGACCGGCGTGGGGGCGACCAGGTTGTACGGGCCGGACGCCTCCTCGTTTTCGATCAGGAAGCGGATAGCGCGCACGGCATCATCGATGTGGATCCACGCGTAGTACTGCTCGCCGCGCCCCAGTGGGCCCCCGAAGAAGAACCTGAAGGGGATGAGCAGCACGGGGAACGAGCCGCCCCGGTCGCTGAGCACCATGCCGCTGCGGATCACGCAACGCCGCACGCCCATATGCTCGACCGGCTCGGTGCTCTGCTCCCAGGCGTGCGTCACGCGGGCGAGGAAGGTGTCGCCGGGCGGCGAATCCTCGGTCACAACCTGATCGCCGGGCCAGCCGTAATAGTCGGTGCCGGACGCCTGGATCAGCACGCGCGGCTTCTCGGCGGCGCTTTCTACCGCTTCAACCACCGCCCGGCCCACATCTACCCGGCTCTGGAGGATGCGCTGCTTCTTCTCCTCGGTCCAGCGCTTCGGCGGGAAGCCCTCCCCGGCGATGCTCTCCCCGGCGAGGTTGACGATGGCCGTATCGGCATTGACCAGATGCCCCCAGCCCTCGGCGGTTTTGCCGTCGTACGCGACCAGATCAGCGCCGGGAACCTCGTCTCGCCGGTGACGTTCGGGGTTCCGGCTCAGCGCGATAACCTCGTGCCCGTGTCTGACGAGTTCCGTCGCGAGGGCCGTGCCGATCAGTCCGGTGCCGCCTGTAATCAGGATGCGCATCGCTGTCTACCCTCCGCAAATCGTGGATCGTGGTTGTGGAGCGGCAGGGAAAGCCCCTGCCCGCCCAGAATTTATCGCCTGGCGGGCGCAGTGACAAGCGGCGCAGGGTCAGTACCATCCTACCAGCGGTGAGGGGCTTGACATTGGCGCGATCATATCCTACTATGGTTTTTAGATAGCTGTCTAATCAACCATCATCTATCCTCATTAAAGTGATGGTGAGTTAGACAGGGCATCGTTTGCACTCCCGGAGGCGGCTGTAACCTGAGAGCGGGCAGGAATACAGTCGCTAGACAGGGCGGCGTGACTTGCCGGGCGCGCCGCCCTGCCTCTTTAACTGGCCGTACCTGCGGCCAGGTATCCGGCTCTCGTCAGCGCCCGCACGCCCGACCCATCTTCTGAGCTTGCCAGTTGTGAATCTTTCGACGTGCGGTATACATTTTAGGGGAGCACGCCCGTGCTCTTGCGCGAACATCCAGTAAGGAGCCAGTCATGACGACCCCCCGCATAACCTGGGACCTCGGCACAGCTTATGACCTTTTCATCAGCCTCCACGTGCTGCATGAGCCGGTTGACTTCGGACTGAGGGGGGTATGGGCCGCTGGGATGCGCTCGCGCCTGCCACCCGCCGACCGGGATTTCCTTGAGCAGGTGCAGGGCTCGGTGATCTGGGGCGCGCCGATCTCGTGGGTATATACGCTGCCGCCCCCGAAGGATGCCGCCACTGCGCTGCGGGAACTGGCCCGTCTCGAACCGGCGCAGCGCCTGCCCGCACTGATGTTTGCCGCTCAGGACCGCGCCGGGGAGCAGGCTGTTCTGCACCGTGTGATGCAGCGCGGCGCGTACGACGAGGGGGATATCGAGGCGCTGTACCATGCATTGCACGAGGTTCGCGGCGCTGAATTCGCGTTATCCCGCAAAAAGGTTGCCTCGGTGCTGGAGTGGTGGACGCGCCCCGAGGAGTTCGGCGAGCGCTACCTGCAGGCGCTGACGACCTATGTCGATGTTTTCTTCGTCGAGGAGGAGCGGCGCATCTACCCCGCCCTGCAAGATGCCTACCGGGAGGCGCAGGCGCTGGCGCAGAAGCTCGACGCCCCCGAGCTGCTTGAGGAGTTATCGCAGGGCGTGTCGATCGAGCGGGCGCTGCGGATGAATGAACTCATTTTTGCGCCGTCATTCTGGAGCGCGCCGCTTATGTTCATCTCCTATCTGAACGGCGAGCGGATACTCATCCTCTTTGGTGGCCGCCCCTCTGATGTCTCGCTGATCCCCGGTGAGGTTGTGCCCGATGCGCTGCTGCGGGCGCTGAAGGCCCTCTCCGACCCCACTCGCTTGAAGATCTTGCGCTACCTTGCCACCGGCTCGCTCACGCCGACGCAGCTCGCACACCGGCTGCGCCTGCGCGCCCCGACCGTTGTGCATCACCTCAAGACGCTGCGTGTCGCCGGGCTGGTGCAGGTGAAGATTGCCGAGGGCAAGGAGCGCAGCTACACGATGCGCCACGACTCGGTCGAGGCGACGTGGTTGGCACTGCAGCGGTTTATTGGCGAGCAGGTGCCGGTTAACGCCGACCCGGTCGAGCAGGAATAGGCCGGAACCACGGAAGGGCGGAGGGCCGGAAGGCGCCTCCGCGCCTTCTCGGTTCGCGCGATGTGCGGGCGTGGCGGGGCAGGCCACGCCGCCATCCCCCATTTGTGTCATTCGTGGAGCACCTTCTCACCTGCTGCCGTTTGGATTGCCGGGGCGAGCGCACTATAATTCTCACGATGGCAGACCCTGATCACACCCCTGAACGACAGCAGTAGAGCTATGACGACAGCTTCCACGCCTGCAACTCTGCCCCGTCTGCGCAATGAGATTCGCGATGTGCTCAACGAGTTCGACCCGGCGGATGCGCTGAGCACCTATTACGCTCTTCACCACGACCCGAAGCGCACGACCCTGTTTGTGCATCGTGAGGCTGACGGGATGGTCGATGGCTTTCTCGCCCGCTGCCAGACGGGCTTCGACCTGTTCCGGCAGCTTGTGACGCTGCGCGTGCGCGGCTCGAACGATCCGCTCACACCGCTGCTGACCGAAGCGCTCGTGCCGGGCCGCCCCTATCTGATGATCATTCCCACCTCGCTGGTGAAGCGGGTGGAGGCGCGCGTCAGGCTCACCGACCACGTCGAGAACCACATCCTGCGGCTGGACCCTGCCCGCTTCCGCCCGGAGATGAATGCACTCGTCGTGACGCGCAAAGACAAGGACGGCAACCCCCGTGCCGAGATCCGGCGGGGCGGGCAGCCGGTTGCGGTGGCGGGTGTGAACTGGCGCTCGCCGATCTTCGCCGAGGTGTATGTACAGGTCGATCCGCCTGCGCGGGGGCGCGGGCTGGGGCGTTCTGTTGTGAAAGCGGTTGTTGCGGAGTTGCTCAAGATGGGCGTGACGCCGCTCTACAGCGTTTCCGAGGACAACAACGCCTCGTATGACCTCGCCCTTGATGTGGGTTTTGTGGACACCGGCGCGCGTGAGTGCATGGCCCAGGCCGTGCGGATGGAGTAGGGCATGGCCGTCGAAATCCGCCGCTACGAGCCTGCCGACGAACCGGCAGTGCTCGACATTCTCGATGAAGGGCTGCGTGCGCAGACCCGCTACGCGGCGCAGATCAGCCCGCCGGAGGATGCCGGGTTCTTCGAGCGGGAGTGGGCGGCGTGCGTCGCGGCGCTGCACGACGAGCCGGGTGACTGGTGGGTCGCGGCGGATGGCGGCGAGATCGCCGGGGTGTTGTGGCTGGAGCAGACCGCCGACCTGTTTGTGCCTTACCACACGGTCCAGCAGATCGCGGTGAGGGAGGCCCGGCGTGGCGAGGGCATCGGGCGGGCAATGCTGACTTTCGCTGAGCGGCACGCTCGCGACGCCGGGTCGATGGTGCTGATGATCGGCGGGCTGGCCTCCAACCCGGCGATGGCGCTGTACCGCCGGCTGGGCTTTGAGGACGTGCCCGAGGGCTACCGCGAGGACGACAACCCGAACCACATCCTGCTGTGGAAGCGGTTCGGGCCGGGGCGTTCTGATTTGTTGTCCACAGATGACACAGATTTCACAGAATAAGAAGTGAGTCCACGAATGACACGAATTGCACGAATGAAGAAATAATAAAAATTATTCGTGTCATTCGTGACATTCGTGGATCAATAATCTGCGTTATCTGTGCCATCTGTGGACTAACCACACCTGTGTATTGACCTGCACAAGAGAGACGAGCATCGCTATGGCTGAGGCAACCTACACCTTCCCGCCTGACTTCCTGTGGGGCACGGCGACATCCGCGCACCAGGTCGAGGGCGACAACAAGAACAACGACTGGTGGGACTGGGAGCAGAAGCGCGACGGGCGCGTGTTCGATGATCACGTCTCCGGGGAGGCGGCGGGCTGGTGGAGCGGCCAGGCGGAGTGGGATATCGAGCGCATGGCGGCGCTCAACAACAATGCGCATCGCATGTCCATCGAGTGGAGCCGCATCGAGCCGAGAGAGGGCGAGTGGAACCACACGGCGCTTGACCGCTACCGCGAGATCCTCAAGAAGATGCACGCTGAGGGCATCCAGCCGATGATCACGCTGCACCACTTCACCAACCCGATGTGGTTTGTGCATCGAGGCGGCTGGCTCCACCCCGACTCGCCGAAGTGGTTCGCGGCCTTCGTCAAAAAGGCCGTCGCCGAACTCGCGGACCTGTGCTCGACGTGGTGCACCATCAACGAGCCGAACGTCTACGCCTCTTACAGCTACTTCCTCGGCAAATGGCCGCCGGGCATGACGGACCTCAGCGCGTACTTCCGCGTTCTCAAGCATCTCATGCTCGCCCACGCTGCCGCCTATTCGATCATCCACGATCTGCAGCCGCAGGCGCAGGTGGGGCTGGCGAAGCATATGACGCTGTGGCAGCCGCACACGAGCAGTCCGCTTGACCGGCTGGCAACGCGCATGATCGACCGCGCCTTTAATGGCGTGACGCTTGACGTGCTGGAAACGGGCGAGTGGCGTCCCATCGTGGGGCGCAGGGAGCGGCTAGACCAGTGCCGCAACACGCTTGACTGGATCGGTCTGAACTACTACGCCCGCTATGACGTCAGTTTCAGCCTGCGTGCGCTCAAGAGCCTGGGCATCACCTACGGGGTGCGGGCCGGGGTGGAGCGCGGGCCGGAGGACTGGGGCGAGCTGTACCCGGCGGGCATCTTTGAGAACATCAAGCGGCTCTACAAGCAGTTCCGCCTGCCGATTTACATCACCGAGAACGGCCTGCCGGACGAGCACGACAACCGCCGCGCACGCTGGATCGCTGAGAGCCTGCGCCACGTGTGGCGTGCGGTGAACTTCAACTGGCCGGTGAAGGGCTACTACTTCTGGAGCCTGATCGATAACTTCGAGTGGGCCGAGGGATATGACCCGCGCTTCCGCTTTGGGCTGTACGGCGTGAACTTCGACACGCAGGAGCGGACCCTGCGCAAGAGCGGCGAGTTCTACGCTGAGATCGCCGGGACAGGCAAGCTCAGCAGTGAGATGGTAAGCCGCTACGCCCCCGGCCTTGAGAAGAAGCTCTTCCCCGGCACCGGCCCGGAGGACTTTCAGGTTGTCGATCTGGGGTAGCCTGCTGCCCCGGCGCTTTTCGTGTAGCGATAAGAAGGGCGGGAGAGTAGTTCCCGCCCTCGTTGTTATGTTATTATATGACGATCAATATTACTTAGCGTCTTCGGTGGCCTGCTCACGGCCAAGCTGCACGAGGATCTCGCGTGCGGTGGCTATCATGCCGTCAGGCCAGCTCACCTCTTCGGCGGCTGCCTCCAGGTCATCCTGCCAGCGCGAGTCAAGCTCAATCGCCCGGCGGTAAGCGTCGTAGGCCGGGCGGCGCTTTTTCATGCGGTACAGCGCGACGGCGTGCCCGGCAAAGGCGTAGGCGGGCGCGCCCTCCAGCGCGGTTGCCCGCGACCACGCCGCTTCGGCGCGGCTGGTGCGGTTCATCAGCATGTACAGGAAGGCCAGGTTGTTATGCCCGATGGGGTCGTCGGGCACGAGGCGCGTCACCTCGCGGAAGTCGCTCGCGGCGGCGTTGAGATTGTTCTTGCCGTAGAGTGCATAGCCGCGCTGCATGTACGCTTCTGCGAGGTTGCCGTTGAGCTTGATCGCGGTGCGGTAGTCGTCAATCGCCGCGTCGAGGTCGCCTGCGCTGTAGTGCGCGTTACCCCGGTTGAGGTAGGCGAGGGCGTCGTCGGGGTTCGCGGCGATCTGCGCCGTGTAGTGCGCGATGGCCTCCTCCGGCGACATCTTCTCTTCCCCGGCGGCCTCGGGCGCGAGGACTTCTTCTTCGATGGGCTTGTTTACTCCGGCGGTTGTCGGCTCAGGCTGTTCTGCCATGTGATACCTCTCCGAGCTTGGTGTTGTCAGTCGTGTTTCAGCGCAGGCGGGTACAGGTAGTAGTTCGCCGCCGAGGCCGCCTGCCCGCCCTCGTGTACGGCGGTCGTGATCTGGTGCGAGTGCAGACCATCGACGTCGCCCGCCGCGTACACACCGGGGACGTTGGTCTTTTGCTCGCTGTCCACGCAGATGTAGCCGTTCTTGTCAAGCTGCACGCCGAGGTCGAGCGCGAGCTTGACGCGGGGGCGCGCACCCTGCTGGTTGAACAGACGGTCCAGCTTGATGGTCAGCCCGCCGCTCGTCGTGAGCGACTCAAACTGGCCGTTCGTGCCATGTGCGGTCTTGATCGTATCGTGGATGAGCGGCACGCCCGCCTCGGCAAGCCGCGCCTGCGCCTCCTCACCGATGGCGTTCTCGCGCTGGTTGGTGATGATCGTTACGTCGTCGGTGAAGCGGGTAAGCTGGAGCGCCGTCACAGCGGCGTCGTTGGTGTTGCCGACGACGACGAGCTTCATGCCGCGCGAGCTGTAGCCGTCACAGGTGATGCACCAGAACATGCTGCGCCCGACGTACTCCTGCCAGCCGGGGAATTGCGGCCAGTAGTCCGAGACGCCGGTGCAGAGGATGACTGCGCGGCCCGTCCATGCTCGCGACTTCGTCACCGCGATGAAGCACTCACCATCACGGGCCATCCGCGTAACGCGCTCGTCCACGAACGACACATGCTCGTACTCCTGCAACTGCTGGCGGCCTATCTGGCGCAGTTCGCGGGCCTTGATCCCCTCCGGGAAGCCGAGCAAGTTGCGATTCGTCTGGTACCACGTCGAGCGGCCACTGCACGCGTCGAACAGGCCGACCGACCGCTTGTAGCGGGCCAGATACAGGGCGGCGGAGAGCCCTGCCGGCCCTCCGCCGATCACCAGCACTTCGAAGTCAACCTCTGCCATACCGTATGATACCTTTACACCTCTGCTCTGTTACGATTTTAGCCGTGTACCCCTACGGATACATCCGCCGCAGCATGCGCGGGAAGGGCGATGCCTCGCGCAGATGCTCCACCCCGGCAATCCACGCGACAGTGCGCTCGACGCCCAGCCCGAACCCGGCGTGCGGCACGCTGCCATAGCGCCGCAGATCGATGTACCACTGATAATGCTCCGGGTTGACGCCGTACTCGTCGATGCGCTGTCTCAGCAGGTCGGGGTCGTCGATGCGCTCGCTGCCGCCGGTGATCTCGCCGTAGCCCTCCGGCGCGAGCAGGTCCACGCTGCGGCACACCTCAGGTCGCCCCTCGACGGGCGTCATGTAGAACGCCTTGGCCGCCGTGGGGAAGTGGTATACGAACACCGGTTTGTCGAACTGCTTTGTCAGCACCGTCTCGTGCGGCGAGCCGAAGTCCTGCCCCCACTCGATCTTCAGCAGTTCCTTCTGCTCGGGGTCCTCGGTTTCGTCGCGGATCTTCCCGATGATCTCAAGCGCCTCGTCATAGCTGACGCGAGGGAAGGGCGGCTCGATCCGCTCCAGCGCGCTGGTGTCACGCTCCAGCACCTTAAGCTCGTTCTGGTTGCGCTCCAGAACCGTCTTGACGATGTGCGTTACGAACTGCTCTTCGAGGTCCATCAGTTCCTCAAGTGAGCAGTAGGCCAGCTCCGGTTCGACCATCCAGAACTCGGTCAGGTGGCGGCGCGTCTTCGACTTCTCGGCGCGGAAGGTCGGCCCGAAGGCGTACACCTTGCCGAAGGCCATGATGTTGGCCTCGTTGTATAGCTGGCCGGTCTGGGCGAGATAGGCAGGCTCGTCGAAGTAGTTGACCTCAAACAGCGACGTGGTGTTCTCGCCCGCCGTCGGCGTGATGATCGGCGTATCCACGTTGAGGAAGCCGTGATCGTCGAGCCAGTCCCGTATGGCACGGATCACCGTGGCGCGGATGCGCAGCACGGCCCACTGCCGCGAGGAGCGGATCCACAGGTGGCGGTGGTCCATCAGGAACTCGATGCCGTGCTCCTTCGGCGTAATGGGGTAAGGCTCCGCCTGGTGGACGATCTGCAGATCGGTGACGCCCAGCTCGTAGCCGCCGGGCACGCCCGGCGCGCGGTCGTCCTTGCGGATCTCGCCGGTGACGCACAGCGAGGACTCCTGCGAGACACTCAGCGCCGCCTCGAAAACCTCCTCGCTGACCCCCTTCTTAAAGACCACGCACTGTGCAATGCCGGTGCCGTCGCGCACGAGCAGGAACTGCAGGCGGCCCTTGTCGGTCTTGTTATACAGCCAACCGCGCAGGGTGACCTCCTCACCCTCGTGCTGAGCAATATCCTCGATGCGAATGAGCTTTGCCACGACGCCTATCTCCTTATGCTGACTGCGGTGGGACCGGGTCACGATCAGGGTGGAGAAGAGCGCCAGGGCGCTCTCTCCTATCTGCGAATTGTACCGCACACGTGACACACCTGACACACGGCAGGGGGTGAGGGCCAACCCGTTGATCGCGCTATCGGGCACGGCTACAATCCGAAACAGGGCCGAGCACTTTATCCGCTTTAGCATGGGCACATGCGCAGAGGGAGCGACAGTGATGGCGAACCTGATCATTGGCGAGCAGGCGATACCGTTCACGCTGCCGGGGGTTGACGGCAGGCTGCACTCACTCGTCGATTATGGCGACCGGATGGCGATAGCGGTGATCTTCCTGTCCAATAGCTGCTCGTACGTACGGGCCTGGGAGGATCGGCTCATTGCGCTCCAGGCGGAATATGCTGAGAACGGGGTGCAGTTCATCGGCATCAACTCCAACGATCCGGAGCAGGCCACCGGGGAAACGCTGGAGAGGATGCAGGCTCGCGCCGCTGAGAAGGGGTACAACTTCCCCTACCTTCAGGATGCAAGGCAGGAGGTCGCCGCGGCCTACGGCGCGACGCGCACGCCGGAGGTCTTCCTGTTCGACCACCTGGGCACGCTGCGCTATCACGGCGCCATCGACGACAACTATGCGGACCCCTCGGCTGTTCAGGAGCACTACCTCCGCGATGCGATCAACGCGATACTGGCAGGCGACCGGGTGTCGCTGGAGGAAACAGACCCGGTTGGCTGCACGATTGTCGGCGTGCAGGTGTAGCCGGGCCTGCCCAACACGTCATGACTCCGCCTATCATCGTTCTGACCGGCTCTCCGCCATGGCAGGAAGAAGCCGCCCGGCTGCTCGACGGGCTTGGCTACCAGCTTGTCTGCTATGGCGAGCGTGAAGGCTACGTGCCGCGCCTGGCGGAGGACCACGCGGCGCTCGTGCTGGTGGACGGTGACGCGGCGGGTTGGGAGTTCTGGGTGACAACGCCGAAGGCCAGCTCGGCTACGCGGCGCATCCCAGTTGTCGTGGTCACATCGGATGCCGGGGCGCGCACGGCGGCGCGCATCGCGGGGGCGGATGCCGCGCTCGATGCAGGTGCGTTGCTCGGCGAGTTGCCCGCGCTGGTGCAGACTCTCGCCCGCGTGCGGCCCGGAGACCCCGGTGAGGCGCTTGCTGAGGCGTGCAAGGAGCCGCTGCCGGAGAAAGCCCGCCGGGCCATCGACCTCTTTAACGCCGGCGCGTATTACGAGCAGCACGATCTGTTAGAAGAGCTGTGGATGGAGCACGACGGCCCTGCGCGCGAGCTGTACCGGGCCATCCTGCAGGTGGGAGTTGCCTACTATCAGGTGACGCGTGGAAACCGGCGCGGTGCGCTCAAAATCCTGCTGCGAAGCCTCCAGTGGCTGCACCCTCTGCCGGATGTGTGCCAGGGGGTGGATGTCGCCCGTCTGCGGGCGGATGTCGCTCGCCTGCGGGATGCGCTCGACGCGCTGCCCGACGACGCCCCGCCGGAGGCGCTCAGGCGGCTGCCGCTTGGGGGCGTCCACCTCGTCGGCTAATGCAGCCGCTTGCGGTCCAGCCCGGCGAGCGCCAGCATATCGAGCAGATCGTCTAATGAGAAGTCTCCCTTGCGCATCACACCTACCACGCCGGGCAGGTTCACTGCCTGCCGGTCGTCCACCAGCCCGGAAACGAGGATCACCGGGATGCTGCGCCCGACCGGGTCGGCTTGCAGATGGTGCAGTGTAGAAAAGCCGCTCATGGTGGGCATGAGCAGGTCAAGGATGATCGCGCGAGGAGGGTGCTCGCGCACCATGTCGAGCGCTTGCCGACCATTCGATGCGTTTCGGGACGGTACGCCGAACAGGGACAGGGCGGTGTGCATGATCATGCGTACATCGGGGTCGTCGTCGACGATTAGAACGTAGTCACTCATCCCGGGCCATCCTCTCCCGTTGAGATGGTATAGGCGTGCGGTAGTCCTCAACCCCCATCCATAGCGTATACTTAAGGTATTCACGCGTAAATGGGAATTTGGGGGTAGCGACGCCCGGCAGTACCATATGGGCCGGGCGCTGTGCGGCCCCTCCGAGTATCAACTGATAACCCCAGTCAAGAGGAAGATAAGCCATGTCGGAGTTCTTTACCCTGATCTCGCCCGATGAGGCGCGGGCGCGAATCCTTGCCCATGTGAAGCCGCTTGGCGACGTAGAGGCAGTGCCGACGGTCGAGGCGATCGGCAGGGTGCTGGCCGAGGATGTGCGCTCTCCGCAGATCCTGCCGGAGTTCCGGCGCAGCACGGTTGACGGCTATGCTGTCCGTGCCGCCGATACCCACGGCGCCAGCGACACGCTGCCGGCCTATCTCAAGCTGGTCGGCGAGGTGCCGATGGGGCAGGTTGCCAGCTTTGAGATCGGCGTGGGGGAACTGGCTGTCGTTCACACCGGCGGGAACGTGCCGCCGGGCGCGGATGCCGTCGTCATGATCGAGGACACCAACCGCACAGGCGAGGACGAGGTGGAGGTCAGGAAGCCGGTGGCGGAGGGCGAAAATGTCATCCAGCCCGGCGAGGACATCGACGAGGGGGAGTTAATCCTGCCTGCGGGGCATCGCCTGCGCGAGCAGGATATCGGCGGTCTGATGGCAGTCGGCTGCACGGAGGTCAAAGTGGCGCGTCGACCGCGAGTGTATGTGTTCGCCACCGGCGACGAGGTCATCCCGCCGCATGAGGCGACGAAGCCCGGTCAGGTGCGCGACATCAACAGCTACACGGTCGCGGCGCTGGCGGAGCAGGCAGGGGCGGCTGTGACACGCGGCGGCATCCTGCCAGACGACTTTGACACGATCCTGGCGCGGACTCGCGAGGCGATCGAGGCGGGCGCGGACATGATCGTGCTGTCGGCGGGCAGCTCGGTCTCGGTGCGCGACATGACGGCGGAGGTCTTTAACCAGTTGGGCGAGCCGGGTGTGCTCGTGCACGGCATCGCCACCAAGCCCGGCAAGCCGACGATCCTCGGCGTGGGGAACGGCATCCCGCTCATTGGGTTGCCGGGGAACCCGGTCAGCGCGTTTGTGCAGTTCCTGATGGTGTGTACGCCGGTGATCTATCGCTTGCAGGGCGCGGAGGTCCCGCCGACGCGGTTCGTGCGCGTGCCGCTGGCGGTGAACGTCCCCAGCACTGCCGGGCGCGAGGACTACGTACCGACGCGCCTCGTCGAGCGAGACGGGCAGCTTGTCGCCGACCCGATCTTCTTCAAGAGTAACCTGATCTTCACGCTGGTCCACGCGGACGGGCTGCTGCGGGTGCCGCTCAACGCAACGGGCCTCGAGGCGGGGGAGATGGTCGAGGTGCGGGTGTTTTAATAACAGAATTTGTGGCAGGGGCGCAGCATGCTGCGCCCCTGCTATCGGCTGTAACAAGGAGATGATGTTACCCCGTGCCCTACGACCGCTCCCGCCATCATCGCCGCTCGATTCGTCTGCCCGCATGGGATTACGCCCACCCCGGCGCGTATTTCGTCACTGTCTGCACGTATCGGCGTGAGTGCACGCTGGCCGGGATTATCGACGGTGAGGTACATCTGAGCGTCGAAGGTGAGATCGCCCGCCGCTGCTGGTATGAGTTGCCGGTGCATTACCCGCATGCCGAGTTGGATGCGTTCGTCATCATGCCCAACCACGTGCATGGGATTATTGTTATCACGGAGGGTGACGGTGGTGATGTTTATCATGGTATGGTGGATGTGGGTTTCGTAGGGGCGGGTCTCAGACCCGCCCCTACCGACGGAGGCATCAAGCGGCACGGTCTGCCCGAAATCGTCCGCGCCTTCAAATCGTTCTCGGCACGGCGCATTAACGAGATGCGCAAAACCCCCGGCGCGCCGGTCTGGCAGCGCAACTACTACGAACGCACGGTGCGTAATGAACGCGAACTGCGGGCCGTTCGCGAATACATCCATCGCAACCCGTATCACTGGGTAGATGACCCAGACAACCCGGAAAACATCATATGACACAATCAGCGGTCACCCTCCCTGACATCCAATCCGCTGCGCGGCGGCTG
>JGI12419J13241_1000004_pt1 | contig 46536 bp, 45 predicted proteins | sample BGWIniCompost_FD_13241 | JGI IMG/M metagenome (IMG submission 13241)
CGCCGTCGTCGTCGGTGACGGTCAGGGTGACCGTGTAGTCACCCGGCTCGTCGTAGACATGGGTCACCGACTCGCCGGTGTCGGCGTTGCCATCACCGAAGTCCCACTCGTAGGACACGATCGACCCATCAGGATCCGACGACCCCGACCCATCGAACACACACTCCAACCCAGTGCAGTGGGCGGAGATCGCGGCCGTGGGCGGCACGTTGGGGATCTCCACGTTCACCTCGAACGTGATCGTGTCCGTGGCCCCTCCGTCATCGGTGACCGTCAACGAGGCGTTGTAGACACCGGACGCCTGGTAGGTGTGGGTGACGGTTGCACCCGTGCCCGGCGTCGTGTCGTCGCCGAAGTTCCACTGGTACGACACGATCGAACCGTCCGGATCCGACGAACCGGTGCCGTCGAACACACACTCGCCGGCGTCGCAGGAGACAGTCGCCGAAGCGGTCGGCGGCGTGTTCGGCGGGAGCTCGCCTTCACCGACGTAGACGAAGGCGTCCCGTGCCCGCCAGTTCTCGCCGTCGATGGTCGGCCCGCTCACGACGACGTCGGTGCCGACGACGGGGGTCCCGTTCTTCGAGTTCCAGTCCCATCTGGTGAGGTTGCCGTTGGTGTCGGCGATGTACAGGTGGTTGCCCACGAGGAACATCGAGCGGACGTTGTCCCAGTTGAGACCGGGCAGGTTTCCGGGACCGTTGTACCGGACCGCGCCGACCACGTTGCTCTCGGGGGAGAACTGCCGGTAGGAGAGGCGCGGCGGGTTGCCCGTCCCGTTCTGCGGAGTGTTGAAGTACAACCGCCCGGTGGCCGGGTCGTAGAACATGCCGCGCGCGTTCACGATGTCGTAGTTGGCGAAGTTCGACACATTCGACGGGCTCCGGCCACTCACGTTCGTGTTGAGCCCGTGGATGTCGATGATCTCCGTGTCGCTCAGCGACTGCCCGTCGAACGAGTGGACGCGGAACGTGCGCTGGCCGCTCTCTTCCCAGGCGGTGTAGAGCATGCCGTCGACCATGAAAGCGCCGCGGATGTTGCGCCACGGGACGGAGCTCGGGACGGTCGTGCTCGAAGTGACCTCGGTGCCCGTGAACTCACGCCGCACCAGCTGGTCGAGCTGCTGGGAGGTGCCCGTGTCCCGGCCGACGGAGTACACGACACCGGGTAGAGATCCGGTGTACTCGATCGGCATGTCGCTTCCCGACGAGAGCGGCATGAAGGCGAGCCGGGCCCGGAAGTGCCATCGGCCGATCCGGGTGGTGTCGCTTCCGATCCACAGGCCGTCGTTCGTGGCGAGCATGCCGTACACGCCGACGCCGCGGTCGCGTCCCGGGTTCCAGCTCAGGAGGGCGCCGCTGCGGGTGTCGACGGCGGCGATGCCTTCTCGCTCCACGGCCCCCGGGCCGGCGGCGTCTCCCCGGTATGGGTTGTTCTGCCAGCGCTGGTGGCCGCCCAGATAGGCGACGTGCTCGGTGACCGCAGTGGACAGGAGGGTGTCACCACCCGTGTAGTTGACCCACGTCGGCTGGAGGTTCTCGCCGACATGCGACAGCTCCCACCGGGCGGCCGTGTCGCACAGGGTCGTCGGATAGCCTCCGGAATAGGCGCCGGTGGTGACGACGACGAAATAGGTCCCGTCGGGCGAGATGTCGACATCCCGCATGTAGGTCTGGAAGCTGGCGCTGCAGGCGTCGTCGTATTCGTTGGTGCGCCAGTTGGCGACAGAGGCGGGGGTGGTCGTCAGGTCCAGGACCGCGATCTGATAGCGCGGAAGCCCGTTCACGCGGGTGAAGTTGCCGATGACGACCATCTTCGAGCCATCGGGAGTGACGTCCATCGCCACGACGGAGAGTGTCCCGTTGCGGCGCGGCTCGGAGAACTCGAAGCTCACATCGGGAAGCAGAGCCCCGGTGTCCGGGTCGAGGGCGGCGACCAGGCTCCGGGGTTGGCTGCCGACCTGGGTGAATCGCCCGGCGACATAGAGACGGTCTCCACGATGGGCGATGGCGTGGATGCGGCCGTTGAACGCGGGTGCGTTGAAAGAAGTGTCCCGCTGGCCGGTGTTGACGTTGAGCTTGACGATGCTGCGGACGGTCTGGCCGTTGACCTGGCTGAAGCCGCCCACGACCCAGACCGTTTGGCCGTCGCCGGTGGGCAGGATTTCGAAGACCTCGCCGTTGAGGGTCGGATTGAAGGTCTGGGAGATCTGACCATTGCCCTTCTGGAAGGCGAATATGTTGGTCCTCTGGAGCTGGAAGCTCTGGTTGGAGGGTGCGACGGTGGAGAAGTTGCCTCCAGCCACTATGAGGTTGCCGACCTCCGCGAACGTCCTGACGTAGCCGTCGAGGACATGGGGTGTCCAAGACGCCGGTGCGTTCGCACTCACGAGGCGCTTGCCGTGGTTTCCCGTCTGGACGGCGTCCGCCCGTTCCTGTCCGGTGACGAGCAGCGTCGCCACCATCAGAATCGAAAGCAGAACCGCCAGGAGCCGCCGGGAAAATTGGCGCGCAGGAACCAAGACACGTTCGGTCGGTGACATCACTCCCTAGCCCTTCTCTTGCCCGGCAGGGAGTGTACCGGCAACAGGGGCCGGGGGAAGGGGGGTCTCTAGACCCAAAGATCGAAATCGACGGCGACGACAAACCACTTCAGACAACGCCACGAGCGGCCGACTCACGTTGCTGTGAATTGCCCGCACAACTAGGCTCGTCCCGCTGGCGAGGCTATTTGATTCCACACAGACCACTGGGAGGTCGGATGACTTCTCCGAAATCGCTCCCGCAGAGCTCGCCCGTTCTCGCTCTGTTCACAGCTGCTGCACTGATCGCTTCTCTGATAGCGATATGGCCCACCCAGGCGGCAGCTCAGGTAGACCGCTTTTCGGACGACAACCGCAGCATCCACGAGCCGGCCATAAACGCCCTCGCCGAGGCTGGATTGGTCGTGGGATGCAATCCGCCCGCAAACGACTCTTTTTGCCCGGATCGACCGGTGACCCGGGGAGAGATCGCGTCGATCCTGGTTCGAGCGAAGAAGCTCGATCCGGTGTCGGCCTCGCGATTCGTCGACATCGGTGGCAACGTCCACGCCAAGGCGGTCGGCGCACTGGAGAAGGCGGGAATCGCCCGTGGGTGCAATCCACCCCGGAACGACCGGTTCTGTCCAACGAAGCCGGTCAGCCGGGGCGAGATGGCTGCGCTGCTGGTGAGGGCCTTCGACCTCGCCGGAGGGCAACAGAGGTTCGTCGACGCATCGGGGGTCTTCTCGGCCGACATCGCGGCCGTTGCCGCCGCCGGCTGGGTGAAGGGGTGCAACCCCCCGAAGAACGACCGGTTCTGCCCTGACAGGTCCGTCACCCGGGCCGAGCTCGCCACGGTGCTCGTGCGTGCGCTCGACCTGCCCACCTATGTCATCGATCATCCCGAAGAGCCGGAAGGAGACTCGGGAGGAAGTGGTGGCGGCTCGGGCGGCGGCGGTTCCTCTGGCGGATCAGGTGGGGGGTCAGGAGTTTCGCCCACGACGACCACCACTCGACCCCGTGAGAGCGGCGGGCCCACAGGGGGACGCGACTACCCCGGGCAGCCGGCGATTGGGAAGATCTACTGGGGAGCAGTGGTCGGATCGAACTCCGACCCCGGACCCCGTCACGAGACCCCTTCCGGTCACACCCTGTCCGTCAGGCGGACCTACTTCTCATGGGCGCAGCGCACCGGGTCGATGATCCGAATCGCCCGTGACGACGTGGCGAAGGGGCGGCTGCCGTGGGTGTCGGTGAAGACACCCGTGTGGGCCGACGTGGCGGCCGGCAAGCACGACGCCGAGATCGACGAGATGCTTCGCGCCCTGGACGCGCTCGACGGGCCGGTGTGGCTCACGGTGTGGCACGAGCCCGAGAACGATCTCACCACGGGCCAGACTCCGTCCTCGCATCTGGAGATGAATAGGCGGGTCCGGCAGCGTATGGAGGCGCTGGGAGTCGACAACGTCGCCCTCGTGCAGTGTCTGATGGCCTGGACCTACGACCCGAGGTCCGGTCGCGATCCCGCCGCCTACTTCGACAAGGGTGTGTACGACCTGTTGTCGGTGACCGTCTATCGCAACGACGAGAATTCGATGCTCACCACCCCCTACTGGTGGCACGCCCGGGAGTGGGTGGGAGCGCGCGGTCTCGACATCGCGGTGGCGGAATGGGGAATCCGCGGATCCGACACAGCCGCCGCCAACCGGATGAAGGAGTTCTACGACCACGCCGTCAACTCCAACGGAGACGGGCGCGGGGCGCGGGTCGTGGCCCTGTCGTACTTCGACACCTATCTGAACTCTTCGTCCGGATCCTGGGAACTCGTCGGTGAGCAGCTCAAGATGTTCCACAAGCTGATGGGCGAGCCGACCACGGCGCTGCCCTGAGTCCGTTCAGCCCACCCAGCTGGGCTTCCAGCCGAGGAGCTCCACGAGCCGTTCGTCGGCTTCGGCGAACTCGGCGCGGAGCCGTTCCTCGATCTCGGGATCGAGTGGAGCGCCCTCCCGGGCGTTCCACCGATCCACGCGGGCGGGTCTGTGGGGCTCGAGGCCGAGCCACTCACACAAGCGCGCATACTCCTCCACCGGGTTCTCGAAGAACCGGTCGGCGTCCATGACGTACAGCCGGTCGGGGCCGACAGCCTCGTGGAAGCGGAGGATGTGGTCTGCGTATCTGCCTCTCCCGACGTAGGCGTGGTGTCGGAGGGCGAAGCTCCGGTACGACGGATCGGCCAGGATCCGTTCGACCTCTCCCTCCAGCCGCTTCGCCTCCAGGTCGAGTGCCACGGGAAACGGCTGGTCCTCGAAGCCGCGGGCGGATTCGTGCTTCCACGCCGAGTAGGCGCGCTGGACCGGGTCGCGGATCATCATCACGAGGCGAACCTGCGGGAGGTCCTTGGCGATCCGGGACGGCGCCAGTGGATGCATCGAGTAGAAGCCGCTCACCTCGAACGTGACCTTGGTGTCTCGCTGGATGGGGAAATGGCCCCGGTACCAATCCGGCCCCTTGGAGTAGTTCTCGTCGAAGTAGCCGGTGCCTTTGACCTGGGTCGGTCGGATGACCTGAGGATGTTCCGACAGCAGGCGATAGAGGGTCGTGGTGCCGCATCGCTGCCCGCCGACGACGATGAACGACGGGGACATCCTGAAGCCGCGTGTCAGGGTTCCCCACTGATGCACGACGCCACGCGCCCCCGTGACGATTGCGGGCGGCAAGCTGCGCCGCGCCCATCTCGTCATTCGTCTCATGTGCCCGCTCCCTGAAGGTCTCCCAGTGGGAACATCAATGTAACGGGCGATCGTGAGTCCGCTAGGGGGTCGAACGGCCCTGGCATCGGGCGCGCCGACGGTCCAGCCTCGGTGTGGATGCCACAATGAGGGAAGCGATGCCCAGATACCTGACTCTCGACGACCTGAACGTGTCCGAACGCACCGTGCTGGTGCGCTCCGACCTCAACGTCCCGCTCGAAGACGGTGAGGTCGCAGACGACTTCCGTATCCGCATGGCCCTGCCGACGATCCAGCGGCTGCGCGAAGCCGGCGCCAAGGTGGTCGTCTGCAGCCACCTCGGCCGGCCCAAAGGGGCAGACCCGGCCTTCTCGATGGCGCCGGTCGCCGCCCGGATGAGCGAGCTCGCCGGCTTCGAGGTACGCGCCCTCGGTGCGGTCGTCGGCGACGAAGTCCAGCAGGCGGTGTCTGACGCCGGGCCGGGGGACGTGCTGGTCCTCGAGAACACCCGCTTCGAGCCGGGCGAGACCAAGAACGACCCGGATCTCGCCGATCGGCTCGCCTCCCTCGCCGACGTGTTCGTCCAGGACGCCTTCGGCTCCGTGCACCGTGCCCACGCCTCCACCGTGGGCGTGGCCGAGCGGATCCGCTCCGCCGCCGGGCCGCTCCTGGTGGCCGAGCTCGAGTCCCTCGGCCGGTTCCTGGGGGCCCCGGAACGCCCCTACGTCGTGGTCCTGGGCGGGGCGAAGGTGTCCGACAAGCTGGGTGTCATCGAGAACCTCCTCCCCAAGGTGGACACGATGCTCGTAGGCGGCGGCATGTGCTTCACCCTGCTGGCGGCCCGCGGCTACGAGGTCGGCTCCAGCCTGGTGGAAGAGGACCAGGTCGACTCCGTCCGGAGTCTGCTCGACGGTCCACACGGCGACCGGATCCGACTGCCCTCCGACGTGGTCGTGGCCGACGCCTTCGCCGAGGACGCCGCCCCCCGCATCGTGGCCGCCGACGAGATCCCCGCCGACATGATGGGACTCGACATCGGCCCGGAGACGGCCGAGTCGTTCTCCGAGGTGATCCGCGGCGCCCAGTCGGTGTTCTGGAACGGCCCGATGGGCGTCTTCGAGTGGGAGAACTTCCGTGCCGGCACGGAAGCCGTCGCCAAAGCCATGGCCGAATGCGGCGGCTTCACCGCGGTCGGAGGAGGCGACTCCGCCGCCGCCCTGAGGATGCTGGGCATGGAGGACCGGGTGTCGCACCTGTCCACGGGGGGCGGCGCCGGCCTCGAGCTGCTGGAAGGAAAGGAGCTGCCCGGCGTGGCGGTGCTGGAGAGGTGGGCGTCGTGACGGACCGACGCGACCTGATCTGCGGCAACTGGAAGATGCACTCGAATCATCTGGAGGCGATCCAGATGATCCAGAAGCTCCACTACCGCCTCGAGCCCGACACCTACGAACGGGTGGAAGTGGTGGTGGCGCCGCCGTTCACCTCGCTTCGGTCCGCCCAGACCGTCATCGAGACCGACCGGATGCAGATCGGGCTCGGCGCGCAGGATGTGTTCTGGGAGGACGAAGGCGCCTACACCGGCGAGGTGTCGGCGCCGATGCTCGCCAAGCTCTCAGTGAAGTATGTGATCGTGGGCCACTCCGAACGCCGCCAGCACTTCGGCGAGACCGACGAAATGGTCCAAAAGAAGATCCGGGCCGTGCTCCGCCACGAGATGACACCGATCGTCTGCGTGGGCGAGACGCTCGACCAGCGGGAGGAGGGGAGGGCCACTGATGTGGTCGTCACCCAGCTGCGGGGCGCCCTCTCCGGCCTGGACGCCGAACAGGTCGGCGGGCTCGCCATCGCCTACGAACCGGTGTGGGCGATCGGCACCGGGCGGAACGCCACTCCCGACGACGCCGGGGAGATGTGCGAGGTGATCCGCAACGAGATCTCCGAACTGGCGGGGAGCGACGCCGCCGAGTCGGTGCGAATCCTCTACGGCGGCTCGGTCAACCCCGGGAACATCAAGGCGATGATGGCGAAACGTCACATCGACGGGGCGCTGGTGGGAGGCGCCTCCCTCGACCCGGACACGTTCGCCGCCGTGGTTCGCTACTGGATCTGACCGTTGGCGAGCTTCCGGCCCGTTTACCCGATCCGCACGGACCGTCTGACGCTGCGTCCGTGGCAGCCCAACGACCTCGACTTCGTGGCAGATCTCTTCTCCCGGCCCGACGTCGTCCGCTACCTCTACTACGAGGTCCAGGACCGTCCCGGAGCCGAGGAGATGCTCGGCAAACGCATCGAAAAGGTCGCCATCGAGAACGAGGGTGATGCCATCGTGCTCGCCGTGGAGGCAGACGGCGTGCTGGTGGGCGAGGCTCTCCTGCAGCACGTGTCGGCGAAGCACCGACAGGGGGAGGTGGGCTGGATCCTCCATCCCGACCATCGGGGCCACGGCTACGCCACCGAGGCGGCGCGGGCCATGCTGCGTCTGGCGTTCGACGGGCTCCGCCTCCATCGTGTCGTGGCCCGGTCCGACGGCCGCAACGACGCCTCGGTGGCCGTTATGGAGCGCCTCGGGATGCGACAGGAGGCCCACTTCGTCGAGAACGAGTTCGTGAAGGGGGAGTGGACCGACGAGATCGTCTACGCCATGTTGGAGGACGAATGGCGGACAAAGCGATGACCGAAAAAGACCTCGCGGTCACCACGGTGCTCGGCGTGGAGCCCCTCACCGTCGAGACCCGCCCCGCCGGCCTGGCGGCCGATCCCACGCCCACCGAAGCCGTCTTCATCCGCAACAACCTCGGGCCGCCCGCCGCAGACGGCCCCTGGACAGTGGAGCTGACCGGCACCGTCTCCGAGGCTCGCCTCAGCCTCGAAGACGTTTTCGGATCGCTTCCCCGCCACGACATCACGATGGTGCTCCAGTGCGCCGGAAACGGCCGCAGCCGACTCCCCGAGCCCGTGCCCGGGGTGCAGTGGGAACGGGGCGCCATGGCTTGCGTCGAGTGGTCCGGAGTGCTCCTCGCCGATCTCGTCGCCGCGTACGGAGGGCCGGCGGAGGACTTCGCCTACGTCACCGTCCTCGGCGGCGACGCCCCCGCCGACGATCCGAGCCGAGTCGAGCGGTCGATCCCGGCGCACGCCGCCCTGGCCGACGGGCTGTTGGCCGACAGGATGAACGGGGGGCCGCTTCCCACCATCCATGGAGGGCCCATCCGGTTCGTGATGCCCGGCTACTACGCCGTCAACAGCGTGAAGTGGGTGCGGCGCATCGCCTTCACCCACCGGGAATCCGACGCCGACATCCAGCAGCGGCGCTACCGGCTCGTCCCCCCAGGCGAGGACCCCGGCCCTCAACACCGCCCCGTGTGGGAGATGGGCCCGGTGAGCCACATCCTCGAGGTCCATCCCGGCACGGACGCGGTGACCGTGGAGGGGGTCGCCTTCAGCGGAGGCGATCCCATCGAAGCAGTCGAGGTGACCACCGACGGGGAGACCTGGCAGGAGGCCGAGCTGGAGCCGGCCCAGAGCCGATTCGCCTGGCGCCGCTTCCGGGCGAACCTGCCCGCCGGAACCGGGTGGGCGGCGGCCCGATGCCGAACCGACCGGGGCGTGCAGCCCCGCCACACCACACCCAACCGCGACGGGTACGCCATCGACGGGTGGCAAGAACTCTCAGTGAGACTGGAGGTTTAAGGTCATGGTCATGGAACTGGTGTTGCTCCGGCACGGTCAATCGACCTGGAATCTCGAGAACCTGTTCACCGGCTGGACCGACGTCCCCCTCACCGAGGCCGGCGAGGAAGAGGCCCGCCAGGCGGGCCGCCTGATGGCCGAGGAAGGATTCCGTTTCGGGGTCGTCCACACCTCGCTTCTGCTGCGGGCGATCCACACCGCCGAGATCGCCCTGCGAGAGATGGGGCTGCATTGGATTCCGGTCCGCCGCCACTGGCGGCTCAACGAGCGCCACTACGGCGCCCTCCAGGGCCTCAACAAGAAGGAGACGGCGGAAAAGCACGGCGAGGAGCAGGTTCTCATCTGGCGGCGCAGCTACAGCACGCCGCCGCCGGCTCTCGAGCCCGACGACGAGCGCCACCCCCGCCACGACGAGCGCTACGCCCATCTGCCGCCCGATCTGCTTCCGGCGACGGAGGCGCTGTCGGACGTGGTCCTCCGGATGCTGCCGTACTGGTACGACTTCATCGTCCCCGACCTCCTCTCCGGACGGAGGCCGCTGATCGTCGCTCACGGCAACAGCCTGCGGGCGCTGGTGAAGCACCTGGACGGGCTCACCGAGGAGGAGGTCATCGACCTCAACATCCCCACCGGCATCCCCCTCGTCTACGAACTGGACGAAGACCTGCGGCCGGTGTCGAAGCGATACCTCGGTGACCCGGAAGCGGCAGCCAAAGCCGCCGAGGCGGTGGCCAAGCAAGCGTCGGTGTGAGGATCGGTGGGGCACCCCCGCCGTCTGTTACACTGAGGTCGTTCCCGAACCCCCCTCTGTTCGCCCATGCAGATCGTCACTGCCATCGTCACCGTCATCCACATCCTGCTGTCCATCGCCGTGGTGGTGCTCATCCTGCTCCACTCCGGGCGGGGCGGCGGTCTGTCCGACGTGTTCGGCGGTGGCATCTCGACGTCGAACCTGGGCGGCAGCACGCTGGCCGAGCGGAACCTCAACCGCATCACGGTCATCACCGGGGTCCTGTTCGGGATCACCACGGTCGTCCTCACGCTGCTCCTGGCCTGAGGCGCGGACCGTATAATTGGAGTCCCGTTCGAGCGGCCCGTAGGCGTGCAGGTTGCCCCGGCCGTTCGCGCTGATCTCCTGCGAGAGTGGCGGAATTGGTAGACGCGCCAGGTTGAGGGCCTGGTGGACGATTAAGTCCGTGGAGGTTCGAGTCCTCTCTCTCGCACCAGTCATCGGCTGTTCCCTCGAGGCCCCCTCACGGCAGGGGGTCTCATCGCGTCTCCTGCGCCCATGAATGGATCCCGCCGGTGCTGGGCAGGACAGAGGAGCTGCAAAGCGAGCACCGACGACTGAAGGAGGCGCCATGCGGAAACCCAGTCACAGCGGCGCCTGGGTGCGGGCCCGATGCTCCAACTGCGGCACGGTGACGGTCCCCGTGGGCCGCACGGCACTGGGCTCTGAGGCTGGCGACGGTGCCGTGTGTCGTGTCTTCTGTTATTGCGGTGCCGTCACCGACGTGCCGGTCGACGACAGAACGATCGAGCTGCTCGTGGCGGCGGGTGCGCCGACCGAAGCCGGAAAGCCGATCACGGAGCATGAGATCGCCCGCTTCGCCGCCGCCCTGGACACGTGCAACATCGTCGAAGAAGCCCGTTCCGGCAGCTGAGGGTCGACGACCCCTAGCGCTCGGCTGCCCCACTGGTACTCTGCCGCCCCGCTATCGACCGACCGATTGGGGTGGCGCGTGGGCGCAAGTCAGACCCGAACATCTCCCATCAAACGCAAGCTGAAGCGCGCGTACCGGCGCTTCATCAGTCCCACTCGGCGAGCCAGCGTGCACCTGGCCACCGAGGTGGGCGAGCGGATCTCTGCGGCGGCGGCGGCCGACACCGCGGCTTCGGGGAACCCTCGCTGGTCCCAGCTGAGGGTCCGCTATGTGTTCGACACCGACTGCCTCGACGGCGCCAGGATTCCCCTGACCTGGTGGACGGACGCGCCGAACTTCGGGGATCTCCTCGGTCCCTGGCTGGTGGGTCGGATGACCGGCTCCGCAGTCCAGGCGGCGAAGGGCTCCCGGCCGCACTTCGTCACGGTGGGATCGATCATCGGTCGCAGTACTGCAGAGTCGGTCGTGTGGGGATCGGGGTCGTTCGGCAGCGAGCGCAACTCGGCTTTCCACCCGAAGGCCAGGTACACGGCGGTTCGCGGCCCTCTGACCCGGAGCCGCCTCATGGACCTGGGAATGGACTGCCCCGAGGTCTACGGGGATCCGGCGCTGTTGGCGCCCATGTACTTCGCCCCCGAGGTCCCCGTGACTCACAGGATCGGTGTCATCGTCCGGCACTCCGAGAACCGGTGGCGACAGCTCGACCTGGGCGACGGGGTGACCCTCATCGACTTCAGCACGGAGGACGTCGACGGCACGATCCGTCAGATCCTCGCCTGTGAGCAGATCCTCTCTTCTTCGCTCCACGGGTTGGTCATCGCCGACGCGTATGACATCCCCAACGCCTGGCTGGCGTCGGACCGGTCGTTGGGCGGTAGCCGCCCCAACGGCGGCGAGTACAAGTACCTCGACTACTTCGCCAGCGTGGAGAAGTTGCGCCGTCCGGTGACCGTAGAGCTGTGGAACGGGATGACTGCCGGCGATCTGGAGAACCAGGTGGGCTTCGATGACCGCCCCACCCGCTGGGATCCGGAGCCGCTCCTGGACGCCTGCCCGTTCATGGTGCGGCTCGAGGCCTGAGAGGAAGACGAGGTTCTCGACGGAGGCCCGAGGGGGCCTATGAGGACCGTCCAGCCCTCCATCGGTCGAATCCCTCACGTGTGCCGTCGGTGGCGCCGATATTCGAGAACGTTCCCGACGCACGAAGGGCCANCGGATGGAGACCGAAGCGAGGATGATCCGGCTCCGCAGGTACAGCACGTGCGCGTCCTGCCGGCGCCGGATGCCCACCGGATGGAGAGCGCACTATCTGCCGGCCCGCCGTGAGGTGAGGTGCCTCACGTGCGGGCCGCCAGCAGGACCGGACCGCACAGGGGCGAGGCTCGAATGCCGCGACTGCGGACGCAGCGTGTGGCACGAGGCAGAGGTGGCAGCCGTCGTCGACGGGGAGGTCCAGTGTTTCGAGTGCGCCGCCATCGACGCCCACCACGTCCTCGGCGAAGCCCCGAGCGGGGCCGAGCGCGGTGACGGGGGCTCCGCCGATGGAGCCACTCGCCGCGAGGTCAGGTTCGGGCGGCGGCTGACCGGGATCGCCGGTCCCGAAATCGTCGTCCTCCACGAGCGCGCCCTGCCGTCGCGCCGCACGACGATCGACCACCTGGTCGTGACCCCGAGCTCGGTGTGGGTGATAGGAGCGCAGCGGCATGCCCGCCGGGCCGGAGCCGACTCCCAGGGGATGGGGGAGAGGGTGGTCAGGCAAGCCGAGGCCGTGGCCTCGCTCCTGGCGCCTCTGGGTGAAGAGCTCGACGAGCCGATATCCGTGCGCCCCGCCCTGGTCTTCGTCGGCCCGGCCGCCCGCTGGCGCAGCCACGAGAGCGGCGGTGTCTGGACCGGGGCCGGACGTCCGCTGTTCAAGCGGCTGAGGGCGGAAGCGCCGGGTCCCCTGCGGGTCGACGTGGTCGCCAAGCGCCTCGCCCGGGAGCTGCCGGCGGGCTGACGCCCGGGGAATCCGACGCTCCGGCCGTCAGGCGGCGCGGAGCTCCTCGACGTCGGCGAGGAGCTGTGACAGGCGCTCGAGCGCCCGGTTGATCAGCTCGCGCACGCGGTGCTCGGGAAGCCCCAGCTCCTCCGAGATCACCCGCATCACCGCAGGCTCCCGATCACCCAGACCGAAGCGCATCTCCACCGCCCGGCGCTCCTGCTCGGGCAGGTGCTCGAGAGCCGACTCGACAGCCTGGTTCAGGATCAGCGACTCCACCTGCTCGGAGGGGTCGTCCTCGTCGTCGGAGACGAAGTCGCCCAGAACGGCGCCGTCCTCGCCCACCGGGGCGTCGAGGGCGACGGTCGGCGACACCTGCAGGGCACGGTCGACGTTCGCCTCTGAGAGGCCGGTCTCCTCGGCGATCTCCTCGGTCGTGGGGGCCCGGCCCAGGTCCTGGCGCAGCGACTCGGCCGCAGCCCGCACAACCGGCACCTTCTCGAACAGGTCGATGGGGATGCGCACCGAGTCGGTCAGATCGACCCGGGCGCGCTGCATGGCCTGGCGGATCCACCACGTGGCGTACGTCGAGAACTTGAAGCCCTTCCGCCAGTCGAACTTCTCGACGGCGGTGATCAACCCGATGTTCCCCTCCTGGATGAGGTCCAGCATCGAGACGCCGTCACCGGCGTAGCGCCGGGCGTTCGACACCACCAGGCGCAGGTTCGACTCGATGAAGATCTGCCGGGCCTGCTCACCCTTCCGGACGGCGCGCTGCAGCGCCACCCGCTCCTTCGGCGTCAGATCTTCGCCTGATTCGAGGCGCGCCTTGGCCTCCCGCCCTTCCTCCATGGCCTGGGCGAGGCGGACCTCGTCTTCCGCCGTCAGCAGGCGGCGACGGCCGACACCCGCCAAGTACAAGGCGAGCAGATCGCTCGTCACGCGATCACGGGCGTCGATTGGGCGCGTTTCGGTCTGAGTCTTCATCCGGAAAGGGTCACCTCCACGTAGCACAACAACTCTCCGGGCGCGGAGATTCCCGCAAAAGTGCTCAACTGATCGCCACCTCCCGCCAGGACAGTAGACCCGGTTACGTTGGATTGGGAATCGAAAAAACGGGTAGGGGTGCTTCTCGAACCATCGAACCGGAGTCCTCCTTCCCTTGTCCGAAACCCCTCTAGTCCTCCCGTCGCGGGCAGCCCATGCCCGTTGACCCGACGCTCCGCCGCACCCTGTCGGCCAGGATCGAAGAACACGACCGCACCGGCGCCTTGGCCGCCGCGGAACGAGCCCTCGACAGCGGCGCCACCACCATCTCCGACCTCTACGAGACCTTGTCCGACCTGCTGGTCGACGTCGGCTCCATGTGGCAGCGAGGCGCCGCCGAGGTGTGGCAGGAGCATCTGGCCACGGGCATCGTCCGCACCCTCGTCGAATCGTTGGCCGCTCGGGTAGAGGCTTCCGCCCCTGTCCAGCGCGGCTCGGTGGTGGTGCTCGCCGCCCCCGAAGAGGAGTACCACGACCTCGGGCTGCGGATGCTCGCCGACCGCTTCACCCTGGCCGGCTGGCGTGCCCACTTCCTCGGCGCCGACTTGCCGGTGGCGGAGGCCATGTCGGCCGTCGGAGTCCTCGGCGCCGACGCCCTCGCCCTCTCCGCCTCCACCCACTTCCATCGCCTGGCCCTGCGCCTGTACGTCGACGCGATCCGCAAGGCGTATCCCGACCTGCGCATCTGGGTGGGAGGGCCCGCCTTCGCCCACGAGCACGACGGCTGGCCCGACGAGATGGTCCTCGACCCGCTGGCCGTCCCCAGCCCGGAGGAGGTGTGATGCTGGCGCTGACCATCGCCTTCCGGTTCTTGCGGTCCCAACCCGGCCAGACGGCTCTCATCATCGCCGGCATCGGCGTTGGTATCGCCGTCCAGATCTTCGTGGGGTCCCTCATCACCAGCCTCCAGGACGACCTCGTCGACTCCACCGTGGGCTCCAGCGCCCACATAACGCTGCTGCCCGAAGACGACGGGGAGCAGATCTCGGGAGACCTCGCCGAAGAAGCCCTCCGGCAACCCGAAGTCACGACGGCCATCCCCGTCCGGCGCATGTCCGGGCTCTACGTGTCGGGTGACCAGAGCACGCCGCTCAGCATCACCGGTGGCGACCCCGAAGACATCGACTCGGTCTACGGGCTCAGCGAGCGGATCGTCGACGGAGAGTTCGCCCTCGAGGATGGCCAGATCCTCGTAGGCACGACCTTCGCCGACGGTGCCGCCACCGGAATCGGTGACGAGCTGGAGCTCGTCCTCCCCAACGGCGAGCCCGCCTCCTTCACGGTCGCCGGGATCTTCGACCTCGGAGCGGCCGCCGCCAACGAGCGGCTGGCCTTCGTCGATGCCGGATCCGTGGGCGATGCCCTCGGGCTGGGCGACGACGAATACTCGGCGATCGAGATCCAGGTCGCCGACGTGTTCACCTCCACCGAAGTGGCGCAGAGGCTGGAGAGCCCCGGGGTGGAAGTGGTCGACTGGCAGGCCGAGAACCAAGAGCTCCTCAGCGGCCTCGCCGCCCAGTCCGGTTCGTCGCTGATGATCCAGGCTTTCGTGCTGGTGGCCGTCGCCCTCGGTATCGCCAGCACCCTGGCGATCAGCGCCGTGCAGAAGACCCGCCAGATCGGGATCCTCAAGGCCATGGGGATGACCGACGCCGCCGCCGGGCGCATCTTCCTGCTCCAGGCCCTGATCCTCGGCGTCACCGGCGTGGCCGCCGGGATCGGCCTCGGCTACCTGCTCATCTGGGGGTTCTCTTTCGCTCCCGTCGACTTCGACGTGCGGCCCAGCCCGGCGCTGATCGCGATCTCGGCCGCCATCGGGGTGGCGGTCGCACTCGCCTCGTCGGTCATCCCGTCGAGGTCCACGTCCCGCGTCGATCCGATAGAGGTGATCCAAGGTGGCTGATGTGCTGGTAGCCGACTCGATCGAAAAGATCTACGGAGAGGGAGACACCGCCACCCGGGCGCTGGAAGCCGTCTCATTCGAAGTCGCCGAGGGCGAGTTCGCGTCCATCGTCGGCCAGTCCGGGTCGGGCAAGTCGACGCTCCTCAACCTCCTGGGACTGTTGGACACGCCCACCAGCGGCGCCGTGACCCTGGCCGGCCAGGACACGTCCGGGCTCAGCCGCCGCCAACGCGCCCGCCTCCGCAGCGACACGATCGGCTTCGTGTTCCAGTTCCACCACTTGCTGCCCGAGTTCACGGTCTTCGAGAACATGACCATGCCGCTCCGCATCTCCGGTCAGAAGGTCGGCGATGCCGAGCGCAAGCGGGTCTCCGAGTTGTTGGAGTTGATGGGCATCGGCGGGCTGGAGAAGAAGAACGCCAACCAGTTGTCGGGAGGGCAGAAGCAGCGGGTCGCCATCGGCCGGGCACTCATGAAGCGGCCGGATATCGTCCTCGCCGACGAGCCCACTGGCAACCTCGACACCGCCAACACCGACGCCGTCTACGAGCTGTTTCGCAGCATCAACGAGGAGCTCGGCACGGGCTTTCTCATCGTCACCCACGACCGGGGCGTCGCCGAGATGACCGACCGCATCCTCGAGGTCAGCGACGGCAAGCTCGTCCAAGACGTTCGCAACGACTACGTCTGACCACCCGGCGGCGCAAACGTTCTTCGAGATCGGAAACGACCCTCAAGGAAGACCCTTTCCGAGTCGATAGGCACAGCTGCGGGCGGCACCTGATGTCCGGGATGCCATCCGTCCGTACTGGTCGATGCCAACACGACTCGGAGTCAACCGATGACGGCAGCCTTGCTCGGCCTCGTGCTGAGCATCACAACCGCATTCACCCCCGATCTGGCGATCCCCGAAGACGTCACCCACTCGCCTGTCGTCGACCCCTTCCTGCAGGTCACCCAGGAGATCGAGTCCGAATGGAACCTCCCCCTGGTGGTGACCGAATGGGGAGCGATGAACTGCCCGGTGGCGGGCGAGCACAGCTTCATCGACTCCTGGGGATACTCCCGTTCGGGGGGCCGCAAGCACCAGGGCACCGACATCATGGCCGACCGGCACACCCCGGTGGTGGCGGTCACCAACGGGACCATCACCAAGGTCGACCGCACCGACCGCAAAGGCGAGCTCGGCGGGCGGACGATCTGGCTCGAGACCGATGGGGGAGTGCGCTTCTACTACGCCCATCTCCAGGACATCGTCGACGATCTGAAACCGGGCGACCGCGTGGCGGCCGGCGACCTCATTGCCACGGTCGGCAACTCCGGCAACGCCCGCAAGACCGCCCCACACCTGCATTTCGAGATCCGTCCCGGAAAGAAGCCGGTCAACCCGTATCCGACGTTGGCGCTGGTCTGCGCAGGCGCACGATGACGACCCTCGCCGTGAGGCGCCTCCTGGCGTCGGTCACCCTGGCGGTGCTGGGAGCGGGGATCGGCGCCGTTGGGGCGGCCGGGTCCGAGCCGCCGGATGCGACCGAGACGGTGTCGGCGCCCGACAGCTCCACCACCACGACGACCACGCTGCCCACGACCACGACGACGACCATCCCGACCACCGTCGCGTCGACCACGACGACCCTCGACCGGGCGGCGAGGCGCCGCTGGGCGGGCACCCTCCGGGCCGACGTCGAGGAGCTGGTGGCGGCCATCAGCGCTGTGGGGACGGGATCGGAGGTGGCGGAGTCGGCCACCGTGAGGGAGATGTTCGAGAAGGCCGCGGAGGAATCCGCTCGGCTCCACGGGCTGCTCGACGACGTGTCAGCCGCCGCCGACCGTCTGGAACGGCATCTGCCCCGCGCCGCCGAGGTCGGGCTGGACACGCAGGGCCACCGCAAGCTGGTCAGCGCCGCCCGCATCTGGGAGCAGGCCCAGCGGCGCGCCGCCCAGCCCGATCCGTGCCGGACGGTGCTGCCCCAGGGGGCGGGGGAGTGGGCACCCTGGCGGCTGGGGGACTTCCAGCCCTACGTCGACTGCCTCGCCCGGGAGGTGGCGCCGCTCGCCGAAGAGGTGGCGGAAGCAGGCCGGCGCCTGACCGAGGCGGCAGCGGGCCTCGACTGATCGGCGCGCCGGCTCAGGCGCGGTGGCCGGTCAGGGCGAAGAACTCGGCGCGGGTGCGGGGATCGTCGCGGATCTCTCCCAGCAGAGTCGACGTGACCGTCGACGATCCCGTGGCACGGACGCCCCGCAGCGACATGCACATGTGCTCGGCTTCCAGCACCACCCCCACCCCCTTGGGGGAGAGGTTGTCCTCCAGCCAGCGGGCGATCTGGCTCGTCAGGCGCTCCTGGACCTGCAGGCGGCAGCTGAACAGCTCGACGACCCGCGCCAGTTTGGACAGGCCCAGGATCCTCTCGCCCGGCAGGTAGCCCACGTGTGCCCGGCCGGTGAACGGCAACAGGTGGTGCTCGCACAGCGAACGGAACGTGATGTCACGGGCCACGACCAGTTCGTCGTAACCCTCGTCGTTGGGAAACGTCGTCAGCTCGAACGAGCGGGCAGTGAGCAGCTCCGCCAGGGCGGAGGCGACCCGCCGCGGCGTGTCACGCAGGTGCTCGGCCGACGGGTCCTGACCCAAGGCAGCGAGCAGGTCCCTGACGGCTGTCTCCGCCGCCGCCACGTCTACTTCGGCCGGCGCCGGCTCCACCACCCGCAGGTGGCGGACGGGGGAGTCGGGATCGCCCGGAGCGGTCCGGGTCGCCGTCATGCGGCCGCACCCTGGCGCAACAGCGCCTCCAGGGCGGCGTGATCGCCGCGGGCCAGGGCATCCTCGGCCACGAGGTTGGCCCGGTCCCGGCCGATCGTCGCCACCGCTCGGATCCGGCCCCCGGATCGCAGCGCCACGAGCACCGAGCCCTGCGACGGGTCGCCCACCACGACTTCCTCGTCCCACCGTCCGAGAAAGCCCGTCACCCGGATGGTCGTGCCGTAGTGGCTGCTCCAGAAGAACGGCGGGTCGGTGAACGGCCGGTCGTGGCCGAGCATGTTGCGGGCCGCGGCCTGGCCCTGACGTTGCGCCGCCACCCAATGTTCCACCCTCACCCGGGACCCGTCCGGCCCCGGGTACGAGGCGGCGTCTCCCGCCGCCCAGATCGCGGCGTCGGTCGTCCGCAGCCGGTCGTCGACGACGATTCCGTTGTCGACGTCGAGACCCGCTCGCTCCGCCAGTCCCGTGGCGGGGGAGACGCCGATGCCGACGACCACCACGTCGGCGGCCACCTCCGTCCCGTCGTCGAGGCTCACCGCCCCGGCCCCGATGGAGGACACTTGTCGGCCCAGGCGCAGGTCGACGCCGTGGTCGCGATGGAGCCGCTCCACCCATCGGCCGAGAGTCGGCCCCACGACCGTCGCCAGCGGCACCGCTTCCGGGGCGACCACGGTGACGGCCAGGCTCCGGTGGCGCAACGACGCCGCCACCTCGAGGCCGATGAACCCGGCTCCGACCACCACCGCCCGGGCTTCCGGCTCGAGACGGGCGATCAGGGCCTCGGCGTCGGCGCGGGTCCTCAGGTAATGGACGTGGTCGGCTTCCGCCCCGGTCACGGGCAGTCGGCGGGGCACGGCTCCGGGAGCCAACAGCAGCGCCTCGTAGGGGTGCTCGGCGCCGTCGGCGGTGCGGACCAACCGGCGGGAGCGGTCGATGTCGGTCACCTCGGCGGCGACGAGGTCGATGTTCGACTCGTCGTAGAACGAGGGAGAGCGCAGCGGGATCCATTCCGGGGGCGCGGTCCCGGCCAGATAGTCCTTGGACAGGTTCGGCCGGTCGACGGGTGCCTCCAGGCCGATCATCCGGACCGGGCCCTCGTAGCCTTCACGTCGCAGTGTCTCGGCGGCGGCGGCGCCGGCCGCTCCGGAGCCGACGATCACCACCGAGCCGGGCGGGGACGGCGGGGTGCGCGCCGGGTGGGTTCTCGAAGGAGCGGTTGCGAACACCCGCAGGCCCCTGATCTCCACCCGGTAGGTCGGCACCGGGTCCAGCGCCGGCGCTCCCACCGCTTCTCCGGTCTCTAAGTCGAACGCGGCGTGGTGCCAGGGGCAGCGGATCTGCCCACCCGCGCACACTCCCTCGGCGAGTGGGCCTCCGTAGTGGGTGCAGCGGCCGCCCAACACGTGGACGTCGTCTGCGGTGCGGATCACCACCACCGGCTTCCCGTCGACCTGCCCACCGGTCGGCACACCGGGGCGCAGGTCGTCGAGGGGGATTCCTTCCGAGCCCAGGTCGGGCCCGTGGGGTGCAGTCGATTCAGCCATCGGCCCTCCATCCTCTCCTGGGCCGAGCCTACAGTAAAAATAAACTAAGTCAACTTTACAATCAGGAGGCGTCCCGATCCCCGGGTGCTTCGCCCGTGAGGCGACGGTCCGTGGGCCAACGGTCGATCGCTCCGCAACCACACCGATAGATGGCCACCGGCCCGTCGGGGCCGTTGTGGATGGTGAGGACTTGGCTCAGGGAGAGGAGTTGGCGCTTTCCCGTCAGCCCACAGACCACGGCGATCATCTTGTCCTCCTCTCGTAGGGGTCGCCGTCGAACCTACGGGGCGCCCGGCCCGACGGACAGAGCCGATCCGGGATGAGCGGACTGCTTTCAGGCGGGCCGGATGGAACGCAGGGCGGGCAGGCCCCGGTAGCGATTCCACGCCTCGGCGAGACGGGCTATCCCCCGCTCGATCTCGTCGGGCGGCAGCACGTAGGGAAGGCGAAGCGATGTGTCGTGGAGCGCCTGCGGGTCGAAGAACGGGCCGGGGATCACCGCCACGCCGTGGCGCATCGCCAGCTGGGCCAGCTCCGTCGCGCTTCCTTCCGGGATCTGGACCCACAAGGTGAGGCCGCCCGAGCTCCGCTCCCACGTCCACTCCGGCAACAAGGCCGAGAGCCCTTCCTCCAACGTGGCCCGGGCATCGAGGAGCTGTTGGCGCCGGTAGGCGAGGATCTCTTCCATCTCTTCGAACATCAGGCAGGCGGCCGCCTGGGGGAGGATCGGCGACGAGAGGTCGAAGACCATCTTGTAGTGGCGCAGGCGGCGAATCAGGTCGCTGCGGCCCCGAATCCACCCGACCCGCAGCCCGCCCCAGAAGGGCTTGCTGGCGGAGCCGATCACCAGCCCGCCGTCGTGGTAGGCGGCGATCGGCGGGGGAGGCGCGTCGCCCTCCAACGTCAGCGCCACCATCGCCTCGTCCTCGACGAGCACGGTGGACCGGCTGTCGAGGTAGCGCGCCAGCCGCTTCCGCTCCAGATGGGACATCACCCGCCCGGTCGGGTTCTGGTACGTGGGTATCAGGTAGGCGATGACCGCCCGGCGGGCGTCGATCGCCTCGACGACGTCGTCGGCTTCGAGGCCGGTGGGGCGGACCGGCACGGCCCGCACGCTGGCTCCCAGCATCCGGAAGGCGTCGAGGGCCCCGGGGAACGACGGGGTCTCCATCACCACCGGGTCCCCGGGCTGGACGTACGCCGCCGCCACCAGCATGATCGCCTGCTGGCCGCCGTTGGTGATGAGGATCTCCGACGGCTCGGTCGGAAGGCCGCGGCGGGTGAACCAGGCCGCCACCGCCTCCTGCAGCGGCGGCCATCCCGACGGGAAGTACCCGGAGCCATCGAGGCTGGCGGCCAGCTCCCGGCTCGCCCTGTCGATGGCGGCGGTCACCGACGGGGTGGCGTCGACGACGGCGACGGTGAAGTCGACGAGGTCATCGGAAGGCGGGGCGTCGAGCCGCGTGTACAGGGGGTTGCGCCCCACCGTGTCGGCGGGCGTCAGGACGCCGCCCGCCGGGTTGAAGCCCCGCAGGGCCCGCACCCAGGTGCCGCTGCCCGGGGCGCTTTCCAGGTAGCCGGTCTGTTTGAGATGGTCGAGGGCGGCGACCACCGTGCTGCGGGCGACGGCGAGGGTAGAGCTCAGCGCACGCTCCGATGGCAGGCGGGTACCCGGCCGGAGGTCGCCGACGTCGATCAGTTTGCGGATGGCGTCGGCCAGCTGCTTGTAGAGAGGGCCCGAACCGGACGACCAGTCCCCGAGCAGCTGCAGCAACTCGATCTGGCCGATCCGCCGATGGGTCATCGTCTCCTCCGGGCCCCGGTATACGGCCCGCGGAGCGACAACGCAAGGTCCAATTCGGCCGATGTGGACCGAACCGCAGGCAGGTGGTGGGTATCGTCCGCGGCGTGGACGACTACCTGATCTTCGCCGGTTCGGCCAGCAGGCGGCTGGGCGAGGCCATCGCCGCCGAACTGGGCACCCGCCTGGGCGACTCCGAGGTGATCCGCTTCTCGGAAGGCAACCTCTTCGTCCGCGTCCTGGAGACCGTACGCGGCCGGCATGCCTTCATCGTGCAGAGCGTCGCCCATCCGGCGAACGACAACTTCGTCGAGCTCCTGTTCTGGATCGACGCCCTCAAACGCGCCAGCGCCGAATCGGTGACGGTGGTGATGCCGTATTTCAGCTACGCCAAAGGCGACAAGCAGGACGAGCCGAGGGTGTCGATCCGGGCGCGGGTGTGCGCCGACGCCATCGAAGCCGCCGGAGCGGACCGGGTGGTGGCCCTGGACCTCCACGCCCCGCAGCTGCAGGGGTTCTTCAAGGTGCCCGTCGACGACCTACGGGCCATGCCCGTCCTGTGCCGGGCTGTCGCCGAGCGGGAATGGGACGACGACCTGGTGGTGGTCTCACCCGACGCCGGCTTCGCCAAGAAGGCCCGGGCGTGGGCCACACATCTGGGGGCGTCGCGGGCGATAGTCGACAAGATCCGCAGCGACCACTCCGAGCGCCCGGCGGCCGCCGAGCTGATCGGCACCGTCGAAGGAAAGGACGTGCTGATCGTCGACGACTTCACCGTCTCGGCCGGGACCCTGGTCGAGGCCGCCAGGGTGGTGAAGGAACGGGGCGCCGGACGCGTATACGCCGCCGTCACCCATTGCCTGCTCACCGCCGAGGCCAACCGGCGTCTCGACGCCAGCCCGATCGAGAAGCTGCTCGTGACCGACAGCGTCGAGACCCAGCCCGACCCGCCGTCCCACAAGGTGGAGGTCGTGTCGGTGGCGTCGCTGTTCGCCGAGGCGATCCGCCGGATCCGCCACAAGGAGAGCATCTCGGCCCTCTTCGAGTAGGCCGGTTTCCCTGCCGCCGGCCCCGGGTAGGCGGAGCCGGTCAGGCGCTGATGAAGGACGCCGTCAATCAGGGTCCTGCCGCCTTACACGCCGACCGGCACGGGTTGCGCATCGATTCCGGCCAATCGTCGACCAGGCGCGCCGCCACCCGATTGGCGGCGGGGCATCACCTGTTCGCGGATCGTCATCGAAGACGCTCGCTTCGTCGAGATCCTCCGCGACTTCGCCACCCGCATACAGCGACGTTTGCCGGAGTGGCCTTGGGGTACGCGTCGGCGAACCCGAACGAGGAGGAGGGGGTCGTGAAACTCGGACGTCTATTCGGCATGTCGATCGTGATGGTGGTGCTGGGCGCCACCGTGGCGCTCGCCCAACTCGGGCCAGGCGGCTCGTTCGGGGACGACGACGGCAGCGTCCACGAAGCCGACATCGAAGCCATCGCCGCCGAAGGGATAACCCGCGGCTGCAACCCGCCGCAGAACGACCGCTTCTGTCCCGACGATCCGGTCACGAGAGGGCAGATGGCAGCCTTCCTCGTGCGAGCGCTGGACCTCCCCGGCTCTAGCGACGACAGGTTCGAAGACGACGACGGTTCCGTCTTCGAGGCCGAGATCCAGGCCCTCGCCGCGGCGGGAGTGACCCGCGGCTGCAACCCGCCCCAGAACGATCGGTTCTGCCCCGACTCGTTCGTGACCCGCGGTCAGATGGCGGCGTTCCTCGTCCGGGCACTGGGCTACGACGACCCGGGAACACGTGACTACTTCACCGACGACGCCAACTCGGTCTTCCAGGGCGACATCCAGCGGCTCCGGACGGCGGACGTGACCCGGGGCTGCAACCCGCCCCAGAACGATCTCTTCTGCCCTGACGACCTGGTCACCCGGGGCCAGATGGCTTCGTTCCTGACCCGGGCGCTGGGACTCACGCCTATCCAGCCCCCGCCTCCCACGTCGAGCACTTCGACGACGTCCACGACGACCCCGACGTCCAACACCTGCGCCAACGTCGGCGGCAGCGTCGGCGGTGACCTGATCGTGGAGTCGGGCACGACGTGCACGCTCGACGGCACGAGGGTGGAAGGGAACATCGAAGTCCGCTCCAACGCCACACTGCGGGCGTCGGGCGTCATCGTCGACGGGAACGTCCAGGCCGAACGCCACGCCAGCGTCCAGGTCGACCAGAACGCCTTCGTCGACGGCGACATCCAGGCCGAGGACGGGGGAGCGGTCACCGTGGCCGACGCCACGGTCGGCGGGAACATCCAACTCGAGGACAACGCCGGGAAGATCCTGGTGCGGAACAACGACGTCGACGGCGACATCCAGGTCGACGACAACACGGGTGGAGTCGAGATCCGCGACAACACCGTTCAGGGAAACCTCCAGTGTGAGGGCAACAGCGATCCCGTCGCCGGGGGGAACAACACGGTGTTCGGTGACAAGGAAGGCCAGTGCTCCGGCTTCTGACCTGAACACACGGGGGCGCCGGCCGAAACGGAGGCTGTGAGGCTCCTGTAGGCTCGGATCTGAGTCATCCGACCGGAAGGAACCCGCATGACCGTCGAGTTCCCCATCGACGGCCCACTCCTGACGGCCGGCATCCTCCTGTTGGTCGGTGTCCTGGTGGTGGGTGTGTCGGACCGTCTGCGCGTCCCGACGTCCCTCCTCTCCCTCGCCATCGGGATGGTCGTCGGATCCGACGTGCTCGGATGGGTGAACGTCGACGACGCCGCCCTGGTCCGCGACATCAGCATCGTGGCGGTCGTCGTCATCCTCTTCGAGGGCGGCCTCACCACGAAGCCTTCGGCCCTGCGAGAGGCCGGCCTGCCCGGGTTCCTCCTCTCCAACCTAGGAGTGGTCATCACCGCCGCCATCACCGGGCTCGGCGTCCACTACGGCGTGGGATTGGACTGGGAGACCTCTCTGATAGTCGGGGCGGTGGTGTCGTCCACCGACGCCGCCGTCGTCTTCGACCTCCTGCGGCGGGCACCCCTCCCCAAGAGACTCGGCGCCATCCTCGAGGTGGAGTCGGGCGCCAACGATCCGTTCGCCATCCTGCTCACCATCGGGCTGGTCGAGTTCTTCACCGGAGGCGCCGTCACCCCGGCGGAGGTGGTGGTCTTCGGCGCCGCCCAGTTGTTCGGAGGGCTGTTGGCGGGCGGTCTGGTCGGCTGGATGGGGTCGTTGCTCCTGCGGCTCCCGCTGCGCTCCCAGGCGTTGTACCCGCTGCTGGCGACGGGTGTCGCCGCCCTCGCCTATGGTGCGGCCACCTGGATCGGCGGGTCGGGGTTCCTCGCCGTGTACGTCACCGGCCTCCTGGTCGGGGCGCTGGTGCCCCGCGAGCGGCGCGTCATCCGCAGCTTCTATTCGAGCCTCGCCGTCGGCACCGACCTCGTCCTCTTCCTGATCCTGGGCCTGCTCGTCTCCCCGGCCGAGTTGCCGCGGGTCGCCGTGCCCGGCCTCGTGGTCGCCGCCATCCTCGTCCTCGTCGCCCGCCCGACGGCCGTGGTCGTCTCGCTCCTCCCGTTCCGCCTCGACTGGCGAGAACAGGCCCTGCTGTCGTGGGCCGGGCTGCGGGGGGCGGTGCCCATCATCCTGGCGACGATCCCGGCCACGGCCGGGGTGCCGGCGGGAAGGGCGATCTTCGACATCGTCTTCTTCGTGGTCGTCGTGTCGACCCTCCTGCTGGGAACCACCGTCGCCCCACTGGCGCGGCGTCTCGGCCTGGCCGTGGACCGGCCCGCCTGGCAGTCGATCGCCGAGGCCCTGCCCCTCGAAGGAGTGGAGGTGGACCTGGTGGAGGTGCACGTGACCGACGACCTTGCGATCGTGGGTCGGCGCCTCGCCGACGTCCCGACCGGCCCGGCGATGCTCGTCACCACGGTGGTCAGAGGGCAGCGGGCGATCCTGCCGTCGGCTGACACGGTGTTCGAGGCCGGCGATCTGGTCGTGATGGCCGTCGACCGGGAAAGGGGAGGCGTCGGCGACGTCACCGCCTGGGCGCGGGGAGAACAACGTCCCTCCAACGTGCAGCCGCTCCAGCCCGAGGTCGTCTTCGACGAAGACCAGCCGGCCTGAGCGTCGGCCGGGGGCGTTCGGGAGGGCGCGGCACCCCGCCCCTCTATAACATCGGCCCACTGATGACGTCGTCGCCGTCCCCGCCCAGCCGGCCGTTCTTCCTCCTGGTCGACGACGACCCGAACGTCCTTTCCGCCGTCCAGCGCGACATCCGGGCCCGTTACGGGAGCCGCTTCGACGTCGTCGCCCTCTCCTCGGGGCGAGACGCCCTGGAGGCGACCCGCGAGCTCAAGCGGCGAGGCGGTGAGGTGGCGGTGTTCCTCGTCGACCAACGGATGCCGAACATGACCGGCCTCGAGTTCCTGGAGCAGGCGATGGAGGTCTACCCGCAGGCCCGCCGGGTGCTCCTCACCGCCTTCTCCGACACCTCGGTGGCCATCCAGGGGATCAACCAGATCGGCCTCCACCACTACTTCGTCAAACCCTGGGATCCGCCGGAGGAGAAGCTGTACCCGACCCTCGACGAGGTGCTCGACGACTGGCAGGCGATACGCCCGCCACCCGCAGACGAGACGGTGCGGGTCCTCGGGCACCGCTGGTCCGCCCACGCCACCCAGATGAAGGAGTTCCTGGGCGGCAACCGCATCCCGTACCGGATGCTCGACCTCGACCGTGACTCCGAAGCGAGAGAGTTGCTGGCCGCCCTCGACGAAGAGTCGGCGCTGCCCGCCGCCGTCCTTCCCGACGGCACCGTCCTCGCCCGCCCCACGCCCCGCCAGCTCGCCGAGGCCGTCGGCCTCCCCGTCACCTACGCCGGGACCGCGGTGCGGGACCTCGTGATCATCGGCGGAGGGCCGGCCGGCCTGGCCGCCGCCGTCTACGGCGCCTCCGAGGGCCTCGACACCGTCCTGGTCGAGCGGTTCGCCATCGGAGGGCAAGCGGGCACCAGCAGCCGCATCGAGAACTATCTCGGCTTCCCGGGAGGCATCAGCGGGACCGACCTCGCCCGGAAAGCGCACGACCAGGCCCGCAAGTTCGGGGCGGAGATCCTCACCGCGGCGGAAGCGACGTCGATCCGCCTCGAGGAGCCGATCCGGTCCGTGTGCCTGGCCGACGGAACGGAAATCCGCGCCCGGGCCGTCCTCGTCGCCACCGGAATGACGGTGAGGACGATCGACGCCCCCGGCTTCGACCGCCTCGACTACGCCGGCGTGTACTACGGGGCCACGCCATCGGAGGCGAACTCCTTCAAAGGCGAGGAGGTCGCCGTGATCGGCGGGGCGAACTCCGCCGGCCAGGCCGCCCTCATGCTCTCCCGCACGGCCGCCCACGTGACGATCGTCGTGCGGGCACCCACCCTCGAGGCCAAGATGTCGACGTACCTCGTCGACCAGATCCGGGCGACGCCGAACATCGAAGTGCTCACCGGGTCCCAGGTCGTCGAGGCGCTGGGTGAGGACCACCTCACCGGCATGGTTATCGCCCGGGAGGACGGGACCCGCCAGACCCGGCCGGTGGCGGGCCTGTTCATCCTCATCGGCGCCGTCCCCCACACCGGCTTCCTCCGCGGCGTGGTCCAACTCAACGAGGCCGGCTTCGTCCTCACCGGGCCGGATCTCGTCACCGACGGCAGGCCGCCTCCCGGCTGGCCGCTGAAGCGGCTCCAGTACATGCTCGAGACCAGCGTGCCGGGGATCTTCGCCGCCGGGGACGTCCGCCAAGGCTCGATCCGGCGGGTGGCGGCGGCGGTGGGGTCCGGCGCAGCCAGCATGACGTTCATCCACGAGTACCTCGCCACGGTGTGACCGAGATCCTCGACCTCCTGCGGGGCGTCGACCCCTTCACGCAACTGGGCGGCGACGAGCTGTCCGCCCTCGCCGGCCGCGTCGAAGTCGTCGACCTCCCCGCCGGCCGCGAGCTTTTCTCCCACGGCGAGTCCGGCGACCGGGCCTACGTAGTGCTGGACGGGGAGCTGGAGGTGCGGGCGCCCGGCCCGCTCGGGGTGCTGGTCGTAGCCGTGCTGGGCCGCGGCGACCTGGTAGGCGAGACCTCTTTGATCCGGGGCACCACCCGCAACGCCACGGTCGCTGCCCGCTCCGACTCCAGGCTGGTCGCCATCGCCCCCGGCGACCTCAAGGAGGCGATCGGCCGTGCCGGGAGCGCCCTGATGGAGACCCTCCTCGATCGGTGGGAGCAGACCCGCAACCAGGTTGTGAGGGGAGAGCGGATGGTCCAGTTGGGCACCCTGGCCGCCGGCATCGCCCACGAGCTCAACAACCCGGCGGCCGCCGTGCGCCGCAGTTCCCAGGTGCTGGGCGAGACCCTGCAACGGCTGGCCGAGGCGATGACCGCCATGGCGCGCGCCGTCCTCGACCCGGAGCGAGCGGAGGCGTTCGCCCAGGCGCTGGAGGCGGTGGTGGCAGGCGACGAGAGCCCCGCCGCTCCCTCCGACCCGCTGGCGCGGGCCAACCTCGAACGGCAGGCGGGAGAGGCGATCGCCCGTCTCGGGATCGAAGACGCCTGGAGCCTGGCCCCCGACGCAGTCGACGCCGGCCTCGACCCCGGAGTCATCGAGCGCCTCGGGGCCACCTTCGGCCCGGACGTGGTGCCGGCGGTGGTGGAGCTGGCGGTGGCCACGGCGTCCGCCCGTCGTCTCGCCCAGGAGATCGGCTGGGCCTCCGGCCACATGTCCAAGGTCGCCCAGGATCTCGGTTCCTACAGCCGGGTGGGGGAGGCGCCCGTCCAGGACGTGGACCTGACCGACGGGCTCGAGAAGAGCCTGTCCCTCCTCACCCACCAACTCGAAGGCATCGAGGTGGTCCGCGAATACGCCCCCGACCTGCCGCTGGTGACCGTGGCCCCGAGCGAGCTGAACCAGGTCTGGACCAACCTGATCGCCAACGCCGCCCAGGCGGTGGGTCCCGGCGGGCGCATCGTCCTGCGGGCCTATCCCGACGACGGCTCGGTGGTGGTGGAGGTCGAGGACGACGGTCCCGGGATCCCGGAGGCGGCGCTGCCCAGGGTGTTCGACGCCTTCTTCACCACCAAGCCTCCCGGCTCCGGCACCGGGCTCGGCCTCGCCATCTCCCACAAGATCGTCGTCGTCGACCACAGGGGGGACCTGACCGTGGAGTCACAGCCCGGGCGCACCGTGTTCCGGGTCGTGATCCCGGTCACGGCTCGCTGACCGTCACGACCCAGTCACCTTCCGGCGAGGCGCGCGTCACATCGGTTCGCTAACTTCACGACGGGCTGGGAGTCGGAGGGAGAGAACGTGAGAAGACTTCGCTCAGTCCTGGCGCTGGCGGCGCTGGTGGCGACGCTGGGGATCAGCCCGGCGGGGGCCGACGAGCCTGCCGTGTTCGTCAACGAGATCCACTACGACAACGTCTCCGACGACGTCGGAGAAGCCGTCGAGATCGCGGCGCCGGCCGGCACCGACCTGACCGGCTGGACCCTGGTCCTCTACAACGGGGCCAACGGCAGGGTCTACGACACCCACGAGCTGGCCGGCATGGTCCCCGACGAGGGACACGGCTACGGGGCGGTGGCCGTCGACACCCCCGGGTTGCAGAACGGGCCCGACGGCCTGGCCCTGGTCGACCCTGAAGGGCGAGTCGTGGAGTTCCTCTCCTACGAAGGGAGCTTCACCGCCACCGACGGGCCGGCGGCCGGCCTGACCTCCACCGACATCGGGATCGCCGAGCCTTCGAATGCTCCGGTGGGCACGTCGCTGCAGCTCGTCGGTCCCGGCACCGACCCGGCCGCCTTCGTCTGGGAGGGAGGCATCACCGCCAGCTTCGGGTGCCTCAACTCCGGCCAGGTCGACATCGCCGGGAGCTGCGCCACCGACCCCGGGCCCGGCATCACCCCCATCCACGTCGTCCAGGGGACGGGCGAAACCAGCCCTCTGGTCGGCCAGCAGGTCACCGTCAGGGGGGTGGTGATCGGCGACTACGAAGGCCCGGCGCCCAACCTGCGCGGCTTCTACATCCAGGAGCTCGAGCCCGACGACGACCCGGCGACGTCGGAGGGCCTGTTCGTCTTCCACGGGAACGAGGACTCCGTCGACTTGGGCGACGTGGTGGAAGTCACCGGCGTCGTGGCCGAGTTCCAGGGCCAGACCCAGCTCGACTTCCCCCAGGCGATCTCGGTGATCGACCGGGGAGTCACCGTCGAGCCGACCCCGGTGACGCTGCCGCTGTCTTCGCCCGACGAGCTGGAGCGATACGAGGGGATGCTGGTCACGTTCCCCCAAGAGCTCTTCGTCACCGAGCACTTCCAGCTCGGCCGCTTCGGCCAGGTCGTCGTCTCCTCGAGCGGCCGCTTGCCACAGCCGACCGCCGTCGCCGAGCCCGGCCCCGAGGCCCAGGCGGTCCAGGCAGCCAACGACCTCGACCGCCTCATCATCGACGACGCCCGCAACGACCAGAACCCCGACCCGATCCGCTTCGGGCGGGGCGGCCAGCCACTGACAGCAGAGAACACCCTGAGGGGAGGGGACTCCATCACCGGGGCCACCGGTGTCCTCACCTACACCTGGGCCGGCAACGCCGCCTCCGGCAACGCCTACCGGCTGCGCCCGGTGAGCCCCGACGAGACGTTCGTGTTCGAAGCGCGGAACGCCCGACCCGCCTCGGCTCCCGACGTCGGCGGTTCGCTGCGGGTCGCCAGCTTCAACGTCCTCAACTACTTCCTCACTCTCGATCAGCCCGGGAACCTGTGCGGCGTGGTCCCCGAAGAGTGCCGGGGGGCCGAGAGCCCGCTCGAGTTCCAGCGTCAACGGACGAAGCTCATCTCCGCCCTCGTCCGGCTCGACGCCGACATCCTCGGCCTCATGGAGCTCGAGAACACCCCCGGGGTCAGCCCGGAGGCGGACCTGGCGGCCGGGCTCAACGACGTGCTCGGCGACGGGACCTATGCCCCGATCGACGCCGGGACGGTGGGCGACGACGTGATCCGGGTGGGGATGATCTACAAGCCCGGCTCGGTGACGCCCGTCGGCGCCCCCCAGATCGTCGACTACGGAGACGGGCGCAACCGCGCCTCGCTCGCCCAGACCTTCCGCCACAACACGACCGGCGAGGTGTTCTCGGTCGTCGTCAACCACTTCAAGTCCAAGGGGTGCGACGAGGCGACAGGCCCCGACCTCGACCAGGGCGACGGTCAGGGGTGCTGGAACGCCACCCGGGTCGCCGCCGCCCACCAGCTGGTGGCGGCGATGGACGAACTGGGTCACGGGGACGGCGACTGGCTGGTCATAGGCGACCTCAACTCCTACGACCACGAAGACCCCATCGACGTCTTCCGCGACTCCGGTTTCGAGGACCTCATCCGTCGTTTCGAGGGGCCCGACGCCTACGGATACGTCTTCGACGGGCAGTGGGGGTACCTCGACCACGCCCTGGCGTCGGCGTCCCTCGCCGAGCAGGTGACCGGCGCCGCTTCGTACCACATCAACGCCGACGAGCCCAACGTCCTGGACTACAACACCAACTTCAAGAGCGACGACCAGATCGAATACCTCTACTCGCCCGACGAGTTCCGCACCTCCGACCACGACCCGGTCGTGGTCGGCCTCGATCTGGGGAGCGGCCTCGGGAAGGTGGAGGCCGACCCCCACGAGTTGTGGCCACCCAACCACAAGATGCGCACCGTCGATCTGGCCGCCGAGAGGGGCGAGGTGGAGATCCTCGACGTCGCCTCGTCCGAGCCCGACGTGACCGGGCCCGGCGACCAGCCCGGCGACATCGAGATCGTCGACTCCGACACCGTCCGGCTCCGGGCGGAGCGCTACTCCCGTGACGGCCGCACCTACACCATCTCGGTGGTGGTCCGCGGCGACGGCCAGATGCGCTACGACACAGTCCGAGTCCACGTGCCGCACGACAGAGGGCGGAAGTAGCCCGCCCTAGGGGAGGAGAGAGCCGAGGCCTATTCCGCCGGAGCCGCTTCGTCGGCTTCCGGCGGAGCCTCGGTGCGCCGCATGTGGCGCAGCCGGCGATGGGTCGGTCCGAACGTGTCGCTCCACAGCGGAGTCGAGAACAGCCACGCCGCCAGGGCGATCAGGAGCAGGGGAGTGGCGCGCACGATCGTGGCGTAGTCGGCCCGGTCGGCGAGGACGCCGCCGAGCAGGGCACCGATCGGGAGCGTCCCCCACGACAGCGCCCGCGAGGCGGTGATCACCCTTCCCAGCATCGCCCGGGGCGTGTAGACCTGGCGGATCGTGGCGATCGGGACGTTCACGAGGCCGATGCCGACGAACATCGAGAAGGCGAACACCAGCGCCATCACCCCGAACCGGGAGAAGACCAACAGGCCCATGCCGGCCGCCATCACCAGCACCCCGATCACCATGGTTCGGCCCAACCCGAGGAACCTGATGACCCGGTCGGCGACGGCGGCGCCGAGGATCGCCCCGAGCCCGAACGCGACGATCAGGGTGCCGATCTCGACGTCGCTCTGGGTGAGCAGCACCTCGCTGGCCATGACCACGAACGTCGCCTCGATGAACCCGAAGACCACGTTGGCTCCGGCGGCGGTGATCGTCGAGTCACGCAGCCGCCGCTCTCCCACGAGGAATCGCAGCCCGTTGAGGGTCTCCTCGATGAAACCGGCCTGCTCTTCCTCTTCCGTCGGGATGGTGTCGACCTTGCCGACCATGAAAACCGCGAACGCCGAGACGATGAAGGTGCCGCCGTTGAACCACAGCCCCGGCGCGGTGCCGCCCACGGCCGCCATGATCCCGGCGAGCATCGGCCCGGCGGCGAACATCGCCGACTGGGTTGCCGAGATCAACCCGTTCGCCTTGGCGAGACGGTCGGGGGCGACCAGGGCGGGGATGATGGCGTACAGCGAGTTCTCGTAGACCGCCGAGAACGACCCGATCAAGAACGCCATGGCGAATATCTCGCCGATGCGGATCCCGCCCCCGGCGTTGGCGGCGAGATAGAAGAACGCCGCCGCCCTCACCAGGTCGGCGACGATCATCGCCCAGCGGAGCCGGATCCGGTCGAGGATCACACCGCCCACGAGCCCGAAGACGAGCGTGGGAAGGGTCTCCAGGGCGTAGCTGATGGAGAAGGGGAGGGTCTCCTCGGTGCCGCCCACCACCTCGGCGACGAGGAGAGGGATCGTCAGGTAGGCGACGTAGTTGCCGAGGAGGCTGACGGCCGTCCCGGAATACAGCGTGCGGAAGCGGGAACCGAGTCCCCTCGAAGAGGGCAGGTGCTTCCCGCGCATCGGAGCAGGCCCGTCCCCCGAAGCGGTGATCATGGGGCCTGCACCTTAGATCACCACTGGCTCGGTCGCCCGCTTTCCGGGCTCTGTGGCCTCGGCGGCCGCCGGATGCGCTCCGCTATCGCCCGCGGTGGTTGTTAGCCTGCTGCTGATGGCACAGCCCAGTGAGATCCCGGAGCTCGCCACCGAGCTGTACGAGCTCTCCAAGGAATACCTCCGCCAGGAGACGGTGGAGCCGATGAAGAAGCTCGGCGCGTACGCCGGGCTGGGTCTGGCGGGGGCGGCAGCCATGGCCGTGGCGGCGATCTTCGCCACGTTGGGCTTCCACGGCCTCATGCAGTGGTTGTTCTACGAGGCTCTCGACCTGCAGTCGCCCTGGTGGCGGGTCGCGTCACGGGGCGCCACGGTGCTGTTCGCCGGCATCGGCGCCGGTCTCATCGCCTGGAGGATGGGAAGCGAATGAAGATCCAGCCGAGCGACATCGAGGCCAAGGCCCGCCAGATCCAGGACGCTCTCGAGCAGACGAAGGAGTCGGCGCAGAACACCGCGGTCCTGGCCGGGGTGGCGGTGTTCCTCTTCGTCCTGGTCGCGTTCCTCGTCGGCCGGCGCCGGGGCAAGAAGAGCCGCGCCGTCGTCGAGATCTACCGCCTCTGAGGCCTCAGTCGGGCTTCTCCACCAGCCGCAGCCGCGGGGTGCCCGGCTTGGCGTGGCGGACCACGATCGCCGAGCCGACCGGCAACGTCTTCCGGTACACGAGCTGGCGCTTACCCTTGGAGTTGCGCAGCATCTGGAGGGCGATCAAGCCCAGGCCGGTCAGCAGCACCGCCTGGTTGCCTTCGCGCAGGCCCCGCAGGGTCCGCGCCCACCCGAGTGCTTTCAGGTTCATGAGATGAATCCTGTTCCTCTACCGTTGAAGAACCGTAGCCGTCGATTGGACCATGCGTAACAACAAGCGTTTCCAGCAGATCGTCGTGTGGGTCGTCGTGATCGGGATGATCCTGACGGTCGCCGTCGGTGTCATCGGAGGTTCCGCATGAAGGTGATACTCCGCCAGCCGCGCCGCGAGATAGAAGTCGAGGGGGTCAGCAAGGTCGCCGACCTCTTCAAGCAGCTCGACCTGGTCCCCGAGTCGTACCTGGTGATCCGCGACGGTGAGCTGCTCACCATCGACATGCCCGTCGGGCCCGACGACGTGATCGAGCTGAGGCCGGTGATATCGGGAGGCTCGCCATGAAGTGCAAGGTCTGCCGCGACCGCGCCGTCATCCAGGTGCGGCGCCACAACGCCAACTTCTGTGCCCCCCATTTCGTCGACCACATCCACCGCCAGGTCGAGAAGACGATCCACCACTACCGCATGTTCCGTCCGAGCGACCGGCTGGTCCTGGGGGTTTCCGGCGGCAAGGACAGCCTCGCCCTGTGGGACATCCTCACCGAGCTGGGGTACCGGGTCGACGGCGTCTACCTGCACCTGGGGATCGGGGAGTACTCGTCCGACAGCCTCCGGTTCACCCAGGAATTCGCCGAGTCGCGGGGCCTCGACCTGAAGATCGTCGACCTCCCCACAGACGTCGGGTTCTCCATCCCGCAGGCGGCGGCCGCCACGGCTCGCACGGCCTGCTCCGCATGCGGCCTCTCCAAGCGCTACATCCTCAACCAGGTGGCGGCGGAAGGTGGCTACGACGTCCTCGTCATGGGGCACAACCTCGACGACGAGGCCGCCACGCTCTTCGGCAACGTCCTCCAGTGGAACCCCGAGTACCTGGCGCGGCAAGCGCCGGTCCTGCCCGCCGACGACGGCGGCCTGATCCGCAAGGTGAAGCCGCTGATCCGGGTCGCCGAGCGGGAGACCGCCGCGTACGCGGTGATCCGCGGGATCGAATACGAGGTGGAGGAGTGCCCCATGGCGGCGGGCAACACGATCAACCGGTACAAGGAGTGGCTCAACGCCCTGGAGGAGCAATCCCCGGGCCTGAAGGCCAACTTCCTGTTCGGATTCCTCGACCGTGGCCAACCGGCGTTCGCGTCCCACCGGGGCTCGGTCGAGCTGGCGGCGTGCGCCGAATGCGGCCAGCCCACCACCGGCGAGGTGTGCGCCTTCTGCCGCCTCCGCCGCCAGACGCTGGTCAAGATCAGCTCCCGGGCGGCCTCGTGAGCGTCTTCCAACCCGGGGAGCCCTGCCTCCTCGTCGACGGCAAGGGCCGCCACTACCTCGTCAAGCTCGACCCGGAGCGACAGTTCCAGTACCACCGCGGCGTGGTGGACCACTCCGCCATCATCGGCCGCGACGACGGCACGTGGGTGGAGGCGTCTTCCGGTGACCGGCTCCTCGCCCTCCGGCCCCGACTCGCCGACTACATCCTGCGGATGCGGCGCGGCGCCCAGGTCGTCTACCCCAAAGACATCGGCCCGATCCTGGTGTACGCCGACATCGGCCCCGGCAAGACCGTCCTCGAGGCGGGGACCGGCTCGGGTGCGCTCACCATGGCGCTGGTGCGGGCGGTGGGGGAGAAGGGCCGGGTCGTGTCCGTCGAGCGGCGCGAGGACCACGCCCGCCAGGGCCGCAGGAACATCGAGCGGTACTTCGGGGAGATCCCTCCCCAGCTCGAGCTCAGGATCGGTGACGTCGAGCCGGTCGTCGCCGAGATCGCCCCGGAGCGCCTGATCCTCGACCTGCCGGAGCCGTGGCACGCAGTGGAGCCGGCGGCCGAGCACCAGCCTCCGGGAGGCATCTTCTGTGGCTACCTGCCCACGGTGCCCCAGGTCCAGACCCTGGTCGACGCCCTGCGCGCCACCAGGGCGTACGCCGAGATCGAGGTCAAGGAGTTCCTGTTCCGCGACTGGAACGTCTCCGGCCGCTCCGTCCGTCCCGAGCACACGATGGTCGGCCACACCGGCTTCCTCGTCTTCGCCCGCCGGACGGAGCGCCGCGAGGCGAGGCCGTCGGATCCGGGCCCCGACACCCCCGACGAGACCGAGGACTCAGTCGACTAGCCCCAGCCGGCGCGCCCGGGCGGCGGCCTGGGTCCGGTTCGACGCCCCCAGCTTGGCCAGGATGTGGGTGAGGTGGCGCTTCACCGTGTCCACGGCGATGAACAAGTCGTCGGCGATCTGGCGGTTGGTGCGGCCGGCCGCCACCAGTGCCAGCACCTCCAGCTCGCGGGCGCTCAGCGGGTCGATCAAGCCGGACTGACCGGCTCCGGGGCCGGGTCGCCCGGGTGCCATCGCCCGGCGGATCCGGCGCAGATGCAGCCGCTTCCGGTCCGGCAGCCCTCCGTCGTCGGGGAAGACTTCGGCCATCAGCCCGCCCAGCTCGTCGCCCTGCTCGGCGAAGAGCCGGACGTGGCCGGTGTCCGCAGCCAGGTCCAGCGCTTCCTCCAGGGCGAGACGCGCCCCCTCTGCGTCGCCGAGGGCGGCTCTGGCCAGCGCCTCGACGAGGCGGATCTCGATGAGGCTGCGGGTCCGGCCCTCGGTGGAGGCCAGGCGGGCGTGGGGGCCGAGTCGGGCCAGCGCGGGGTGCGCCTCGCCGTCCGCCAGCAGCGACCGGGCGTGGACCAGGTCCTCCGCCTCCCGGACATAGGAAGGGCCCGGAGTCGAGACCGCAGCGTCCGCCCACTCGAGCACCTCCCCGCGCCTGCCGTCGGCGAGGGCGAGGCGGGCCCACTCGGATCGAATCGGGTCCAGCACGGAGACCACGGGTTGCCGGGGAGCTGCCTCCCGTCCCTCCTGGTCGAGCACGCTGAGGGCGCCGGCGACGTCGCCCTGCGCCCGCTTCAACCGTGCCAGGGTGGCGAGGCTCGACGCCCACGCAGGGCTGAACGCCAGCGCCCGGCACAAAGGCAGGGCCGTCTCCAGATGCCGGCGGGAGGCGTCGAGGTCGTCGCGTTCGAGGGCGACGGCGGCGAGGCCGGCGTGACCCACGCCGGCGGCGGGGAGGGGCGCCGACCCCGGAACCGAGGTCTCCTCGACGACCCGCCGGTAGGTCCGCTCCGCGGCGGCGAGGTCGCCCCGGGCGAGCTCGACCTGGCCCCGGTAGAAGTCGGCCCATGCCGCCAGCGACGGCTGACCCGCCGCCGCGCTGAGACGGTGGGCCTCCAGCAGGTGCCGCTCCGCCGCGTCGAGATGCCCCGCCTGCCACTCGGCGCCTCCCATGTGGCCCCGGGCGATGGCGACCAGTGTCACCTCGCCGTCGCGGGCCAGCGAAACGGCGGTGTCGAGGAGGGCGAGGGTCCGGCGGTGGTCGCCGGTGAACTCGGTGGCGATCGCAGAGAACTCGGTGGCGATCGCACGGTTCAGCGCCAGTGCCGCCCGGGGGTTGGCGGTGATGCTGAGGGCCGGCCCGACCGACGGGGTGTAGCCATCGGATCCTGCCCCGGCCCCGCTAAGGGCGGCGTCGGCCCGGTCCAGCCACGGCGTCGCCGCCGACGGGTCGCCCCTCTGGAGGGCCAGGCGCGCCCGTGCGAGCAGGAGCCGAGGTCGGGCATGCACGACGGCGGGAGGGAAGCGGCTCAGCCACCGCTCCAGGGTGGCGCGCTCGCTGCGGAGGAACAGCTCGTCCACGTACGCCTCGACCACCTCGGCCGCCGCGTCGAAGTCGGTGGCGGCGAGGGCATGGGCGATCGCCTGGTCGGCGATGCCCTCCCGGCGGAACCACTGNCTGGCGCGGCGGTGGATCGCATTCGCCCGCTCCGGCTCGGTCGTCTCCAGACGGGCGCGGAGAGCGTCGGCGAAGAGCCGGTGGTAGCGCCACCAGCCGCGCCTGTCGTCTAGCGGCTCCAGGAACAGATTTTGCCGTTCTATCTCCTCTAACAGGCGTTGGCTGTCGGCCCGGTCGGTGACCGCCGCGCACAGGTCGGCGGTCAGCCGGTCGAGGAGCGACGTCTCCTCGAGGAACCGGCGGACCGCAGGTGGCTGACCTCGGAGCACCTCGCTCGTGAGGAAATCGACGACGAAGCGGTGGCTCCCCGAGAACGAGGCGATGAGCGAGGCGGGGTCGGGTCGCCGTCCCAGGGCCAGGGCGGCCATCTGGACTCCGGCGGGCCAGCCCTCGGTGCGGGAGGCGAGCGCGTCTACCGTGGCGGGCGGCAAGGCGGCGACGTTCACCTCGAAGAAGCGAGCGATCTCGTCGGGTCGGAAGCGCAGGTCGGCGGCCCCGATCTCGGCCAACTCGCCCTCGAGTCGGAGACGGCTGAGGGGAAGGGCGGGCTCGACACGGCTGGTGAGGACGATCTTCAGGTCGGCGGGTCGGAACGACAGCAGATACCCGAAGTGGAGTCGACGGCGGGGGAGTCGACCGCGTCGTAGTCGTCGATCACCACGACGACACGGCGTCCGGCGTCGGCCACGGTGTCGATGAGCGCCGTCACCACCGAGGTGATGGCGAGTTCGCCTTCGGAGGCCATCGGGCCCACCCGGTCCGCCGTCCCCGGCAGAGCCGAGTCCACGGCGGCGATCAGGTGCCGCCAGAACCGGATCGGGTCACCGTCTCCGGGATCGACCGACAGCCAGCCGACCGGGTCGCCGGCGGACCGTGCCCACTCCGCCACCGCCATGGTCTTGCCGTAGCCGGCCGGAGCGGAGACCAAGACCACCCCGAAGGCGAGCGATTCCTCGATCGAAGCGACCAGCCGCGGCCGCGACAGCCGCCGGGCGGGGAGGTCGGGGGCGCGCAGCTTCGTCGTCACCAGCCTCTCGGCCCGCTCCGGAGCGTCGGAGGGGAATGGAATCCGCGCCACCTGAGGCCGATCTTACGCCCGGCCGGCCGCTGCGCCCCGGAGGGGTGCCGGCACGAATCCCACTTTGGTGGGACGACTTCCGGGGCGACGCTCCGTACGTTCGGGGTGTGCCCAACGAAAGGAGCCCCCTATGACGGCACCGTTCATCTTCGTCACGACCCACACCCTCGGTGATGGCGTCCTCGACGAGTACCTGGCCCAGGACGCCGAGTTCCACGCCTTCCTGGAGGAGAACGAGCCGGACCTGCTCGACTACCAGGTCTTCATGGACGAGGAGCAGACGCAGGTCACGTTAGTCTTCGTGTTCCGTGACGCGGCGGCAGCCGACCGCCACATGCAGCTGGCGGGAGAGCTGATCGCCCGCGGCCTCGAGATCACCGAGACGAGCCGGCTCGAGGTATACGGCGGGAACCCGGGCCCGGTGTTGGGAGCGGTCCTCACCGCCAACGCCGATGCCGGCGTTCCGGTGAGCATCAAGGCGCTGGCCCTCGGTGGCTTCAGCCGCACGCGACCCGCCCGCGGCGAAGCCGCCTGAGCCGGCGGCATTGCGAGGGGATCGGCGGATCCGACCCGTCGGGTCCGCCCGACCCGCGTGGCTACGTCAGGGCTCGAGGAAGATGCACTCCCCAGGGCATTCCTCGGCGGCCTCGATCGTGACGTCCTCCATGCCGGCGGGAACGGTGGCCAGGCCCTGCGCCCCCTGGGGATTGCCCTTCTCCTCGGCGTAGATCTTGTCGCCCTCGCGCACGTAGGCGAGGCCGTCGTCGAGCAAGACGAAAACGTCAGGGGCGATCTCTTCGCACAGGCCGTCGCCGGTGCAGAGGTCCTGATCGATCCAAACCTTCATCGCTTTTGCACTCCTGGGGTGCGGGGGGTTTTACGTGTGNCTGTACGGGAAATGCATAGTAGTGACAGGAGCCGGGGACCGGTACAGGTCGCCTGACAGAGGGTCGAAAACAGGTCCTAGGACAAAATCGAACGCTCCGTATACTGCGCGGAGGCTACCGGATTGGAGATTGGCCATGAGCCGACCGAGCGAGCCAGGCGAGGCGATGGAGCTGCGGCGGACGATCGCAGCCCTGGAAGAAGAGGTGGCTCAACTCCGCCGCCGTCTCCGGGAGCCCAGGGACCAGGAGGTCGCCCGCCTCGAACGTGAGCTCGCCGAGGCCCACCGCACCATCGAGCGGCTCCGCTCCCAGAACGACAAGCTCGCCACGGTCCTCGAAGAAGCCAGGGAGCAGCTGGCGGTGCTCCGGGCCGAGGTCGAGAAGCTGACCACTCCGCCCAACAACTTCGGGACGGTCCTCCAGGTCAACGACGACGGCACCCTCGACGTGATGACCGGCAACCGCAAGCTGCGGGTGGCCGCCCAGCCGTCGATCGAGGTCAAGCAGCTGTCGATCGGCCAGGAAGTCCTGCTCAACGAGAGCTACAACGTCGTGGACGTTCGGGGCTTCGAGCGCTCGGGCGAGGTCGTCCAGGTCCGGGAGAAGCTCGACGACGGCCGGGTGGTGGTGATCGCCCACGCCGACGAGGAGCAGGTCGTCGAGCTGGCCGACACGATGAAGGACAAGTCGCTGCGGGCCGGCGACTTCGTCCGCATCGACCCCAAAACCGGCCTCATCTACGAGAAGCTCGCCCGTCCCGAGGTCGAGGACCTCGTGCTCGAGGAGGTCCCCGACGTCACCTACGAGCAGGTCGGGGGCCTGTCGGAGCAGATCGAGGCGATCCGCGACGCGGTCGAGCTGCCTTTCGTCCACCGCGAGCTCTTCAACGACTACGGCCTGGTGCCGCCCAAGGGCGTCCTCCTGTACGGCCCTCCCGGCTGCGGCAAGACGCTCATCGCCAAGGCCGTCGCCAACAGCCTGGCCAAGGCGGTCGCCGAGCGAACCGGNCGCCCCGACGCCCGCAGCTACTTCCTCAACATCAAGGGCCCGGAGCTCTTGAACAAGTGGGTGGGCGAGACAGAGCGCCAGATCCGGCTGATCTTCCAGCGGGCCAAGGAGAAGTCCGACGAAGGCGTGCCCGTCATCGTCTTCTTCGACGAGATGGACTCGCTGTTCCGCACCCGGGGGTCGGGGATCAGCTCCGACGTCGAGTCCACGATCGTCCCCCAGCTGCTCTCCGAGCTCGACGGTGTCGAGTCGCTGAAGAACGTCATCGTCATCGGGGCGTCGAACCGCGAGGACCTCATCGACCCGGCGATCCTGCGGCCCGGGCGACTGGATGTCAAGATCAAGATCAACCGGCCCGACCCGGCCGCCGCCCGCCAGATCTTCGGCATCTACCTCACCGAGGACGTCCCCCTCGACGAGTCCGAGCTCGGCGAGCACGGCGGTGACAAGCAGGCGCTGATCCGGAAGATGATCGACGTCACCGTCGACACGATGTACGCCGAGACCGACGAGAACCGCTTCCTCGAGGTCACCTACGCCAACGGCGACCGGGAGCTGCTGTTCTTCAAGGACTTCGCCTCCGGGGCGATGATCGAGAACATCGTCCGGCGGGCGAAGAAGGACGCCATCAAGCGGGAGATCGCCGGCGGCTCCAGGGGCGTGCGCACCGAAGACCTGCTCCACGCCATCAAACAGGAGTTCAGGGAGCACGAAGACCTCCCCAACACCACCAACCCCGACGACTGGGCGAAGATCTCCGGCAAGAAGGGCGAGCGAATCGTCTACGTCCGGACCCTGGTCGAAGGCGACTCCGAGAGCCGCATGATCGAGCGGGTCTCCACCGGGCAGTACCTGTGAGACGGAGGTACTGACCCGTGGCCATCCGCAAGGTGATCGGGACGGAGGTCGAGTACGGCATCGCCGTCCGCGGCGACCCCGAGTTCAACCCGGCGCTCGGCTCCGCCATGGTCGTCAACTCGTACCCGGGCCCACGGGTCCGGGTCCAATGGTCTTACGAGGAGGAGTCGCCGGGGCGGGACGCCCGCGGTTTCGGCCACGAGGGCTACGGCGTCTCCGACCCCGAGGGGACGCTGGTGAACGCGGTGCTGGGAAACGGCGCCCGTCTCTACGTCGACCACGCCCATCCCGAGTACTCGGCGCCGGAGGCGTGGGATCCCCTCCAGGCGGCCCTCTACGACAAGGCCGGAGAGGTCGTGATGTACCGGGCGTCCAAGGTGGCGAGCGAGCGCCTCGGCCACCGCCTGGCGCTGTACAAAAACAACTCCGACCGCAAGGGCAACTCCTACGGCGCCCACGAGAACTACCTGCTGTCGCGGTCGACCCCGTTCGGGGAGATCATCCGCTACGCCATGACGTTCCTCGTCACCCGCCAGATCTACACGGGGTCCGGCAAGGTGGGCTCCGAGAACGGGCGTCCCCACGTCGACTTCCAGATCACCCAGCGGGCCGACTTCTTCGAGGAAGAGGTGGGCCTGGAGACGACCCTGAAGCGACCCATCATCAACACCCGGGACGAGCCCCACGGCGACTCGACCAAGTACCGGCGGCTGCACGTCATCTTCGGCGACGCCAACCTCTCCGAGGTCCAAACGTTCCTCAAGCTGGGCGCCACCGCGCTGATGCTCGCCGCCTTGGAGGACGGGGCGCTGCCCGACCCCCTCGATTTGGTCGACCCGGTCAAGGCGGCCTGGTCGGTGAGCCACGACCTGACGTTCCGCCGACCGCTGGAGCTGGAGGGCGGTTCGACCGCCACCGCCGTCGAGTTGCAGTGGCGCTACTACGAGTGGCTCTCCAAGTACGTGGAGAAGGAACTCGACGAGCCGGTGTGGCGAGACGTCCTCTCCGAATGGCACTCGGTCCTCCAGGACATCGAAACCGACCCCGACAAGCTCTCCGACCGCCTCGACTGGGCGGCCAAGCTGCGGCTCTTCCAGCGATACCTGGCCCGCGACGACATCGACTGGTCGGACCCCAAGCTGGCGGCGCTGGACCTCCAGTACCACGACGTCGACCCCGAGAGGGGCCTATACCACCGGCTGGCGGCGCGGGGCGACATCCGTCGCCTGTTCACCGCCCAGCAGATCGCCGCCGCCGAGACCGACCCTCCGGAGGAGACACGGGCCTACTTCCGTGGGCGGTGCGTCACCCAGTTCCCCGACAGCCTCGTGGCCGCCAACTGGGACTCACTGGTCTTCGACGTGGGCGAGCCGCACCTGCGGCGCGTCCCCATGCTGGAGCCCCTCCGGGGTTCACGGGACCTCGTCGGGCCTATCCTCGATGAGGTGAGTGACGCCTCCGAGCTGATAAAGCGTCTGAGCGACTAGGAGATTGGACATGGCCGAACAGGAACGTTCACGGGCACGGGCCCGCGAGAAGCCCGAAGAAGAGATCGAGGACCTCGAGATCGCCGAGGAGAAGTCGGAGACCGATCTCGACGAGCTGGACGACCTCCTCGACGAGATCGACTCCGTGCTCGAAGAGAACGCCGAGGAGTTCGTCAAGAACTACGTCCAAAAGGGCGGCCAGTAGCGAGCAGCCGGCCGCAATCCGAGACCTCGGACACCCGCCTCCGCGGGTTCGGCTGTGGCCTCTGCGGCCGTCCAGCTTGGCTGCGACGTCCTCTACAGTTTCTGACCTGATGCCTCAGTTCCCTCTTCCCCTCGACACTCCGGTGCCGAGCAGCAGCTTCCTCGACCTGCTCGAAGCCGTCGGCGCCGCGCCCCGCTGGGAGATCCCGGCCGACGCGGCGCACAACCTCTCGGTGCCGGAAGGAACCACCGTCCTCGCCCTCCGCTACCAGGGCGGGGTGATCATCGCCGGCGACCGCCAGGCCACCGAGGGCCACATGGTCGCCCACCGGTTCATCCAGAAGGTCTTTCCCTCCGACCGCTACTCGGCCGTGGCCGTTGCCGGCACGGCCGGCCTCGCCACCGAGATGGTGCGCCTCTTCCAGGTGGAGCTGGAGCACTACGAGAAGCTCGAGAACCGCCGCCTTTCGCTCGAAGGCAAGGCGACGTTCCTGGCCCGTCTCGTCCGCGGGCAGCTCCCGATGGCGATCCAGGGCCTCGTGGTCGTGCCGCTGTTCGCCGGGTACGACGAGCTGGACAAGGTCGGGCGGCTCTATACGTACGACGTGGTCGGGGGCCGCTACGAGGAGCAGGAGTTCGGCTCCACCGGCTCCGGCGCCCGGCTGGCGAAGTCGTATCTCCGCACCGCCTACCAGCCCGACATCGACGCCTCCGGAGGCGTCGACCTGGCGGTCCGCGCCCTGGTCTCGGCGGCCCAGGAGGACACCGCCACCGGAGGCCCCGACCTCCGGCGGGGGATCCTGCCCACGGTGTTCCGCATCGACAGCGAGGGGATCGCCGAGCTCACCGACGAGGAGATCCGCCCGTACGCCGAGAGTGCTCTGGAGGACGTCCGATGAGCATGCCCTTCTACGTCGCTCCCGAGCAGCTGGTCCGGGACAAGGCCGAGTTCGCCCGCAAGGGGATCGCCCGGGGCCGGTCGATCATCGCCCTGGAGTACGACACCGGCCTGCTCCTCATGGCGGAGAACCCTTCCCGCTCGCTGCGGAAGATCGCCGAGGTCTACGACCGTATCGCCTTCGCCGGGGTCGGCCGATACAACGAATACGACATCCTGCGCAAGGCGGGGGTGCGCCAGGCAGACCTGATGGGCTACCTGTACAGCCGCGAAGACGTCAACGCCATGTCCCTGGCCACCGCCTTCGCCCAGACGCTCGGCGCCATCTTCAGCCACGACCTCAAGCCGTACGAGGTCGAGATCCTCATCGCCGAGCTGGGCCAGGAAGGGGAGGAGAACCGCCTCTACCGGGTCTCCTACGACGGCACCCTCTCGGACGAGAGGCACTTCGCCGCCATCGGCGGAAAAGCCGAGGAGCTGGTCTCGGCCCTCGAGGAGCTGTGGCGGCCGGGCCTCACGCTCCAGGAGGCGCTGGACGTCGGCATGGAGGCGTTCCGGCGAGCCGAGGAACGGGAGTCGGAGGGTTGGGAGCTCGTCGTCCTCGACGCCGCCAACGGGCGGCGCACGTTCCGCCGGCTCGACGAGAGCGAGATCCGCTCGGCCCCCGGGGATGCATCCGCCGACGCGTCGGGAGACGAGCCGGAGGGTCCTCCGGAAAACTGAGTCGAACGATCAGTCCCGAAGCCGCCACGTTCTCCTAGGCTGGCTACGTGGAACGCAGGATCTTCGGCCTGGAGAACGAGTACGGGGTCACCTGCACTCTCCGTGGCCAGCGCCGCCTGAGCCCCGACGAGGTGGCTCGGTACCTGTTCCGCCGGGTCGTGTCCTGGGGGAGGTCCTCCAACGTCTTCTTGGAGAACGGCGCCCGGCTCTACCTCGACGTCGGCAGCCACCCCGAGTACGCCACTCCCGAGTGTGACTCGCTGACCGATGTCGTGGCCCACGACAAGGCCGGTGAGCGCATCCTCGAAGGCCTCGTCCACTCGGCCGAGCAGCGGCTGGAAGAGGAGGGGATCAGAGGGGAGATCTACCTCTTCAAGAACAACACCGACTCGGCGGGCAACTCCTACGGCTGCCACGAGAACTACCTGGTGAGCCGGCACAAGGACTTCCACCGCACGGTCGAGGTCCTGATCCCGTTCCTCGTCACCCGCCAGATCTACCTCGGGGCCGGAAAGCTCTCCCAGACGCCCCGGGGGACCATCTACTCGCTGTCGCAGCGCGCCGAGCACATCTGGGAGGGCGTGTCGTCGGCGACCACGCGTTCTCGGCCGATCATCAACACCCGCGACGAGCCCCATGCCGACGCCGAGCGGTTCCGCCGCCTCCACGTGATCGCCGGGGACTCGAACATGAGCGAGTACGCCACCTACGTGAAGATCGGCACCGTCGTCGCCCTCCTCCAGATGGTGGAGCGGGACGTGGTCTTCCGGGACCTGACACTGGAGAACCCGATCCGCGCCATCCGCGACATCTCCCACGACCTCACGCTGAAGAAGAAGGTCCGCCTCGCCAACGGGCGGGAGCTGTCGGCGCTCGACATCCAGTGGGAGTACCTGGACCGGGCGATGCGCTTCGCCCGCAGCCCCGGGTTCAGCCCCCAGGTGCAGCGGGCGGTCGACATGTGGGAGCACCTGCTCACCGGGCTCGAGAAGGACCCGATGACCCTCGACCGGGAAGTCGACTGGGTGATCAAGTACAAGGTGCTCGACCGCTACCGGGAGCGGCAGGGGCTGTCCATGTCCGACCCCAGGCTGGCGATGCTCGACCTGTCCTACCACGACGTGGACCGAACCCGGGGCGTGTACAACCTGCTGTCGGCCAAGGGCATGGTCGACCGGGTGGTGACCGACGGCGACATCGCCAACGCGGTCAGGAACCCGCCCCAGACCACCCGGGCGCGCCTGAGAGGGGAGTTCATCCGGGTGGCCAAGGCCCGCAAGCGGGACTTCACGGTCGACTGGGTCCATCTGAAGCTCAACGACCAGGCGCAGCGGACGGTGCTGTGCAAGGACCCGTTCAAGTCCCACGACGAGCGGGTCGACCGTCTCATCGAGTCGCTCTGAGAGTCGGAAGGCGGCAGGCGGCGGCCGGCAATCGTTCGGAAGTGGGTGGCCTTCGGGTTGAATGGGCGCGATGCGCAGGGTCATCGAGAGGCTCCTGAACCTCCTCGCCTTTCTGCTCACCACACGCCGGCCGGTGACCGCCGACGAGATACGCAACCAGGTCGCCGGCTACGGCGGGTCGAGCGACGAGGCATTCCACCGCATGTTCGAGCGCGACAAGGAGCTGCTGCGCCGGATCGGCATCCCCATAGAGCTCACCGACGGAAACGGCTGGGGTCTGGAGCAGGGCTACCTCATCGACCCCGACGCCTACCGGCTCCCCGACCCCGGCCTCACCGACGAGGAGCGGGCGGCATTGGCGGTCGCCACCCGCATCGTCCGGCTCGGAGGA
>JGI12419J13241_1000014_pt1 | contig 37449 bp, 29 predicted proteins | sample BGWIniCompost_FD_13241 | JGI IMG/M metagenome (IMG submission 13241)
CATTTCTCTTTCGATCATCTTATGACTTGTTACCATACCTGAGGGATTAGTTCAGCCACTCGTATATTTTCATATACGGCTTGGTATCATAAGCTTTAGGAGGTCCCCGGAGTTTGATAGTTTGCCCCACACATGTGACTTCCCAAATCACAAAGCAGGAACATGTGGCACGTCTATCATGGATAATCAAATTTGGCATACAACTATTATAAACTAGAAACATTTTGCATAGCTACTACTCTAAGCTAACATTTCTAGTCAGAACTTTCTCATTCTCTTCTCAAGTTCATACCCTCTGTTATTTTTATTATTTTATTTAAACCTTCAATATTTAAATGTTCTTTACTTTTAACCAACTCTGCTACTTTTTTAAAATCGCTAAAATCTAGGGATTTTACCCCAAGGATCGGATATTCATTAAAGAATGGTATAATCTTTTTCTCGATATCTAAATTATTTTTTATTTGAAGCAGAGCTATGTTATTTTTTTCATTGCAAAAAACTGAGGCTTCCTTAAAACCATCCTGAGAGTATAATGAATTAAAATAATTCGCCATACCTTTCAGTAGGTCTTTATCTCTAATATGTAAACAAGTACCGAATATTGATCTTACTCTTTTACCTACTTTACTTGAACTTTTCTCTATAGAAATACTAAATGTAGAATCCCCAGTAGCAAATCCTGATATGTAAAAAGGATTAGGTATACCCGGGAATTTATACTCAGGTCTTTCTACAGGTACAATATTAGGAAAAGCTTCTCTTAATTCGTCAGATAAACCCTTATTTAAACTAGATTTTAAAGCTAAAATCTTTTCAAACCCTGCAGGTGTTAAGTGTTCTTTTTGTTTTATCAAGTTAAAGACTTGTTCAAATAATAAAAAATCAGAATATTTAGCACTAATTAAAGGATATTTTTTAAAATGATCAATTATTACTTGTAATTCTTTTATATCACTAACTCTGAATAAAACAGTGTTTTGATTATTTTTTCTAACTACACCTACACCTAAAGTTTTTTGAATTAATTCTAATAAGAGCAGATCTTTTACGTGCACATGTATAGAGAAATAAGCTGAAACTCTTCAGTTTAACTTGTTATTGGAATTTTTATAAATAGAAATAATAAAAGAGGATTCTGCATCTGAAAACCCTGTTATAAATCAGGGATTTAAGACTAAACTACTATTTGATAAAGTAGAGTAAGTTCTATTTAATGGTTGGTTAGCGAGGATTTTGACTTGATAACCTCTTTCAAGGCCCATTAGAGTACACCTTAAACTTCTTTTTTTTGGAACAGCTATTTTATTAAGAAGTCAACTACCGTCTACTCGTTGCTCTTTTACAGTAGAATAACTATCGATTACTACTGACTTAGATCCGCGATAGCCCATTTCTCTTTCGATCATCTTACGACTTATTACTGTACCTGAGTAATTACTTCAGCCACTCAAGTACTTTCGTACCTGGTTTAGTACCGTAAGTTTTAGGGCGTCCCCGGAGTTTGATAGTTTTAGCCAATGTAGTGCTTTCCTAAGGCACATATCAGCCCACAACATTAAGGCCATGATGACTTGTCTTGATCCCTTTTATCATTACCCATATAAAGGTGAAATACTTTATTTTTAAAATTCACAAATAAAGTAAGGGTTTCCGTTAATTACGTGGACTAAACCACAGTTTCACAACATTAACTGAAGACAGCCGTGCAACACTTGTCAGGTATTACCCTAGTACGTATATATAAATATACTATACAATTATTCAAGTTGTGGTAAGGTTTTTCGTGGGTCATCGAATTAAATAGTAGAGATAGGTAGGTCCTCTCGGACTTTCCCCCTCTAAGAACCGTACGTGCGACTTTCATCGCATACGGCTCAAGCATAAATTTACTACAGGAGCCATCGCCCCAAGCAAAAAGGAAAAGGGATTTATTCTAACACACGAGCATCCCTCCTTTGCCAATTTACGCCGATAGTTAAGTCAGCTATATTAAGATTAACATTATAATTTAATCTTAATAAACGTAAATTTTATTGTTAAAGGTACAAGCTCATCAAGATTATTAAATACTGAGTATAATACACTTATCCCAGTAGGGAACCTAGTACATCACAGAATATTAGTTCAATCACGCCTTATTAAATTCTTCCTGTATTCATACCTGATTTAATTTTTATTATTGTTGCTAAACCTTCTTCTGTTAAATGCTTTTTTGCATCCATTAACTCAAAAATTTTAACAAAATCGTAATAGTTTAAACTTTTTGTTCCCAAAATAAGATATTTACTAAAGAAAGGTATAATTTTATTTTTAAAGTCTTTAATGGAATTCACTGAAAAATCACAAGCACCGCCGCTTGGACGAACCTCAACTCTACCGCACTCCAAAAATTGAGCTATATTATTCAATAACTCTTTATCTCTATAATGTTGAGTTATTTTAAGTACTAATTGTACAGCTCAACCTATATGCATTTAGACTTTACTGATTTATAAACACTAACATAAAAGCAAGACTCACCTGTTGCAAATCCAGCTAATCAACCGTCCGGATAAGGTCGCCGGTCGTGATTGCGATGGAATATCGCAACCAGATTCCCTAAACCTTGGGCATACGTTTAGGATACTCATACGCCTCCCCGGCCAAACCGTACGTGATGGTTTCCCATCATACGGCTTTCCGTGTCCCCTCTTTCCTGCATTCGGTATGGGTTCCCTACTAACAGGTGATATATAGCTTTACCTGTCTCACATTTGATTCAAGGTTCCGTCGGTCTATCCGCTTACGATTAGAGTAAGGGGGAGGACGGCCCTAACAATATATATAATGATAATGATAATGGTGGGCCCCCCTTCTTCTATCTAGCGTCCGGGATTTTATTCCTGCACCGCTATGGGCAGCAGGCCCTTTCTGACGATCGTGCTGTCGATCTGACCTAGGTCCTTCATTCTCAGTACCTCCTGTACTGTGATGGTGTTCTATATAGTGGGGTTTCACTGGGAGTTCCTTCCCTCTTGGAGAGTTGCATCTCTAAATTAGTTATTGAATCCTGTTGACTCTTGGTGTAGTCGTAGGCTCTATAACTTATTTAGGTTTCTTTCCAGGGTACTACGCTCCCTCCGCCACCCCGACTATATATATATATAAATAGTCGGGTGCTTCCCGAAGTTCAGCTTATATATTCTTATATCTTCCCTTAGGTCGTCCTTTCGACCGCCTACCTCAGCTACGCTGAGCGAGTGGACCACAGTCCTATGCCCCCCGATCCTGGAGGGGGCATATGGTCCATCAAATGCTAGGGGCTCCGCCCCTAGTAACAGCCTGTAATAGATAGGAGCCATACCATCGGAGCCTCTCGGCTAGACTTCGGGCAGTGTAGCTCTGACCATAGGAAGAAGGTCTCGGGACCCGATTGGATATTGACAGAGGGCTGTTTGTCTCAGGTGTCCCTTTAATGAGCATGCTATGTCCGGCTTTGGATTGCTCCTCAACCTACGTCTCATCGACCTATCGATCTGGACTGAATCGATGTCGGATTCCTCCGACTATAATATATTACCGCTCAACGGCGCACAGGATCGGATCTGGTATACTTGCTGTATTAAATTCTGGTCTAACCACTGGCAAGGCATCAGGGAAATAAGCTTTTAACTTATCACTTAAACCTAAATTTAACGAAGCCTTAATGTTCACTATTTCCTGTAAACCTTTAAGGTTAAGATGACCTCCACCTTTCATTATCTCTACTACACGCTTAAACAATTCAAAATCGCTACGCTTCTTAGTTAGTAAATAATATTTATGAAAGTGTGGAATAATTATATTACTCAAACTATCTAAATCTGACACCTTTAATTTACAAGTATTGTCAGATGAATTAAAAGATATATTACCTACACCAAAATATTTTTGTATTTCAATTAAAATATCTCGGTCTTTTTCATTAACCGCTATCTCAAAATAAGCTAAAACTAAAAAACCTATTCTTCTTTCTGAATTTTGAAGAATATTTACTACAAAACTACCCTCTGCGTCTACAAATCCTGTAATGAATCACGGATTCAATATTAACTTTTTCGGCGCAGCTTGAGTTCTCTCAATTACTGTAGGGCAATCTACTACTCCTACATTACTAAGATTATTGTTTTTACTTCTATTTTTTATATCTAAAGCTTTCATTCTTCGAGTTAATTCTAAATATATCTTGAAAATCCTTTTGGTACTTGACAATACAACTTTTTGTAGTATTTCGTCCCAAGTACCCTCACACACCAGTTAGAGCAAATCCAACTGATAACCTTTATGTAAATACACATACTTTTTAAACTTTCACCAATAACTTAAAATTTACGTCTTTATCTATAACCTAGATTTACTTCAATTGAAATCTAAGTTAAGCATTTGCTTTTTAACTTCTCCTCTCTCCTTTATCCGTTATAACAACTTCGGCATATCACCTTATATGCTACCTCTTTAATGAAGATACAAGCTCTTCATTACTGAAGATAAAGGAGTTACCAAGTTCAAATATTAGCACAAATTACGTAAGATTTAGGAAAGTAGCTTTACTTCGCTGGAAATATGGTTTCTCTAATAGATTAGTATGTAGAATCTATTACCTTCCAATGACTAGTACTACGAAGCGTCGTTGCTACTTTAGCTTTCGCTTTCCATGTCTTACTTACACTAGCTCCTGAAGATATTTTTATCTTCATCACCATTTAAGGTAGGCTACATTGTCCCTACAGCTTCATACAAACCATTACTGCTTTGCATGTGTAGGTAGTGTCAGGTAGAGAAAATACCAGGTGGAATCTCACCACATTGCTAATATTCGCTTCTTGTCGCACACATACTTCACTGCTGGTGTCAGAAACGGTCTAGTGATTCAATTTTGATTAACTAGGAGTTACTACCAGTGCGTACCTGGCTACCTAACGAATAGGAAACGTTAGATAATCCCTCCTCCTTACGAGCTTTACCACTTCTCGTTACAAAATTCGACTGTACATTCGGACAGACATTTCAGCCTAGCCCCGGCGATCCAGTCTGTAGCGACATTTACAACTGCCGACGGTCTTAGGTCTAATGATTTCATCATTAAAACATAGCTTGGGCCTAGTTTGGGATACCTTTAACCGTTTTCACCTAATTTTTCTATAAGTATAAAATTATTCGGTTGTAACCTTACCTAATTTCTCGTTCTAGTTTTTTACCGAAAACTGGAATTCTTTTTACGATATAACCTTTAATTTCCACTCTCTCACCTGAATCTAATTTCATAGCGGAGACCATAGTTCTGAAACCTACACCTACTTTAGCTAAAACTTCTTTCAAAGAATCGAAAAGTATAACGTCTTTTTCAGGTGTAATTACTTCATACTCTAAACTGTTAGGTTTTGTTATAATAGAATTATTAGTTAAGTCTAAGATACGACCATCGTCAAGATATTTAAATAAAGGTGAAGCTTTAGCTATCTTATCCCTTTGATCTAAATTTAAAACTTCAGATGATTGCTTAGAAGTTGATAGTCTAAAGTTATTCATATTGTATGATAATTTTAATATTAAAGATCGTATCTCTTCAGATTTATGCAATCCATTATAAACCGCTGCACAAATCAGTTTAAAGTCTTTAAAATCTAAACCTTTTTTAGAAATAAAGAGTAAATCATCAAAGAATGGTATAAAATAGTTATTTAACAATTTAACATTTTTAATAATTAATGACACAGTAGGTTTACCATTATTTCGAGCTTTACTTAAATTAATAGCTATAGCTTGAGAAGAATTTAATTTAAATAACGAATATTTGTCAAAACCTAAATTAGCTATTAAAAACTCTTTTATTTTTAAATATAAGTCATATTGTTCTTCTGTAGCACTTAAAGAAAATACTGGTTCTATATCTGTTCTAGATATAAAAAAAGAACCATCACCTTCAATATACCCTAACAACCAAGCTTTACTTATATTAATCTTATGATCTAAAGGCATCGAACTATTAGTTCTTTTTGTATTCATAGAATTTTTCAATTGTAATATCCTATTAGCTAATTCGATTTTACTGCCAATATCCATAATTTGTTTATTTCTTCTTTGATATAAAAGAAAACTTTCTTTAAAATTTAAATAATCTAAGAACTTAGTAGTATTCAGGTTATATTTATCGAATATAGCTATTAACATATTAGTACCTTCACTATCTGTAATAGTGAATATACACTTGTTTTTATTTATTCTAATATTCCCTAAACCTAAATTACTTTTAATATATTTCAATACTTCTAAATCATCAATATGGAGCTCAATGCTAAACTTTCAAGTAATCTTTCGTATTACATTGTTAGAATCTAATACTGGTTGTATCATAAAACTACTTTCTGCATCACAAAATCCTACAAATCATTGGTAAAACGGAATCAGAGAGTCATTTAACTGTATTCGACTTCCTGACTCTTCTCTACTACTGCTAAATTGTCTTAAAGGAAAAACTTGCATTTTACACATCCTAAAAAAAGTAACCCTTTTTCAAAGGGCGGAGCCCCTAGAACACACCTTATAGAGTGGGATTCGAACCCACACTGCATCTTTCATACGCAACTCTTCAGTTCCTGCGTTGCCACATTACTCTTGAGGTGAAATGCTTACACTTTCATTTATAGACCAGACTTAAAGTCTAACCTATGGCATTCATCATTGACTGCTAAGACTACTTGGGTATCTAATCCTTTTTGTGACCTTAGCCTTCGTCCTTCGACGTCAGTTTTTACATAAAAGATTGCCTTCGCCTTTACCAGTCCCCTAGGTATCAACGAATTTTATCTCTACACTCTAGAGTACGATCTTCTTACATAAAACTCTAGAAAAATTGTCCCTCTTTTAAGGCGAATTCTTCCGTCTGAGTACCCTTTAACATGGCAATCTACTCCTTGGCTAGAAGAGTAGATCTAACAGATTTATCATAGTATTAATAGGAAAAAATACTATTCAACTAGCCAATTAGAATTACCTACCTCTATTCATACCCTCCTTAATTTTTCGTATTTGGGCAACACCTTCTTCAGTTAAATGAACTTTATTTTTCATTAACTGAGCTACAATACTAAAATCATTAAAATCCTTAGCTTTCTCACCAAGAATCGGATATTTTTCAAAAAAAGCTATAATTTTCTCAACATCGGAAAATTTAGATACTTGAAATTCATAAACATCCCTCTTTCTACTTAATCTACCGTAACCAAAAAATTCTTTTAAACCTTTCATCAATAATTCGTCACGTATATGTTGAGTAATAATGAAAGTTAAATAAACTTGGTACCCAGCACGACATAAGTTAGACTTAGTTATTCCTACCAAAAAACAAGATTCAGCTGAGGCAAACCCTGATAATCAATTACAGTTTAAATTATTAGTAACTGAGAAATCCGTAAACCTTGTAACAGGGATAACTTCAGTAAAAGCATCTTTCAATTGTTCAGATAAACCTGAATTAAGAGAAGCTCTAAGAGAGACTATTTTTAAAAGACCCTCTTTAGTTAAGTGGGCCTTTTTAATTACTAATTCATATCCTTCTTTAAAAAGTATATAATCCACTCTTTTTTGAGTCATTAACGGATAAGCATCCAGATGTTTTATAAGAACAGCTAATTCATCAGAAGTCTGAATTCTATATTGAATAATATTTTCACCAGAGTTATGGATTTTTCCTACACCTAAATAATCCCTTATCATTTCTAATAAAGCCCTATCTTTTACATGAAGATTGATTTGAAAGAAGAGTTGAACTCTTCAACCTATAGCACTTTTAACTTTAGTTAAAGAAATTCTAAAACAACCTTCACCATCTATAAAACCTGTCAAAAATCAAGGATTTAGACTTATTTTGTTTTTATTATTAGATGTAGAATAAAACCTGACCTCTTTTTTATGTAATACCTTAGAAAGGTTTCTGATTTGATAATCTCTTTCAAGACCCATTAGAGTACACCTTAACATTGGTAAGCTATTTTGTAAAAACCTAGGTACACCAATGCAACTACCGTCTACTCGTTGCTCTTTTACAACAATATCCTCTTCTAATATCATTGACTTAGATCCGCGATTACCCATTTCAGTTTCCTTCATATTATGGCTTGTTACTATACCTGAGTAATTACTTCAGCCACTTATATATTTTCATATATAGCTTAGTACCATAATCTTTAGGGCGTCCCCGGAATTTGATAGTTTTAGGAGGCACACATGTGATTTCCTAGATCACAAAGCACCTATTAAAGATGATTAACACTAGTCTCTTACGTATTGCCGCGACTGCTGGCACGTAATTGGTCAAGACATATGTACATATCGTCATTATCAATATGTATACAGAACTTTATTCGATAAATCGATAAATTGTCCACCAATTCTTTTATTTGTGCGAACACAAATAAAAATAGTGGAACCCATTCTTCCAAGTTACCAGTTCAGCCGTTAGTTGGGTAGGAACCCAGTATAGTGAACCCCCCTCCGAACCGTACGTGCACCTTTCGATGCATACGGCTCTCACTTCAAACCACTGCATGTACGATAGGCCATTCATTGACTGATATCCTTCTTCATTGATATCCCAGCATGGTAGGAAAGTGACCAATTGTAGATAGATGTATCCCATTGAGATACCATGCTACCAGAGGTTTATCCTACATGGGTTTGAACTAGCCTCCTTCGTATCACTCCCAATTAGAATACTACTATGAGGCCTCCGAATTCCTTGCTAAGTGGGAGATTAAATACTGCTAACCTCCTCTGTTGCTTGATTCACTATTTCTTATTCTTCACAACTTTCGAGTTTTTAAGAAGTTGTGTTGGGAAAAATAACGATCAAGTGATGCTTTATTCTAGTCTTAAATATATCGAATTGTGCTAAATTTACTTCGAGACATCCGAAGTTGATCCAAACTGTTACCATTTTAATGTTAGTTTAAGCTAGATTTGTGCATCGCAAGGATCTCCTGAGTTCTAATACAAATGGACTAGATCTTTTAGGTATAGATGCTCATGCCTTTTCTCCAGGTTTGGGTCAGTTAGTTACTTCCATCGAAATCACAGCCCGATATTTGATGGTAACTGATACGATCTTTTCTCACCAGTTAGAATCGTAAAATTGGTCCTCTCTCCCAGCATCTCGTACTAAATACCATGAGATCCCTAGCTTCAACCGTGTTGTCGTTGCTACGATTAGGGCGAGAACTATTTAATCGCACGATTGTTTTTCCATACATGCTACACTCTCCTCCCTGTTACCAGGTTTTCAAGGTCTAGGGTGACGCCCTTTAAACCGAGGATAAGTATGGTGCTTTACGGACAATTCAGTAACATTCCGATCCTTTCGTAAGAAGGATAACCATGTGTATTATTAAACAGCGCACGGCCATTGACCAATATTCCTCACTGCTGTACGTATTTGCCTTGGGATTTTTTCATCCCCAATGTGGTCGATCAACCTTTCAGCTTCGACTAAGAGAATTAAGGCTTGTTAAGCCATTACCTTAACAACTACCTATCCCTGTGATTTTAATTTTCCCCCTAAAGCGGGGCAATTTTTCCCCTTTCTTATATAAAGGATTTACCTTTTCTTTAGGATTGGCCAAAAAATCAAATACTCACCTGTACACCACTTTTAATTTAAGCTTTAGACTTAGTCTAAAACTCCATTCAATAAATTAAACGTTCGATTAGCATGTGTCAAGTACTTGGACAGCGTTCAATCAGAGCCATCACCAAACTCTTTTAGTTTTTTTTCATTGATGTAATGATTTTTCAATTACATCACTTATTAAATTATAAAAATTTGATCCGGATTAAAATAAGCTATATAATGTTATAAATAATAACTAAAAAAAAAAAAAGAAGTTTTTTAGCTTGCAGGTCCGCAACTTAAAGTTTACGATTTAATATTAAATTATTTATCACTTGTTTATTTTTTCTATGGAATACTTAAAAAATTTTTTTTTTAATATATTAAACATATAACTTTCCATTTAATCACTAGATCACTTATTAATTTTTAATTAATAAAATAAAAAGAAAACTCGCTCCGCACAAAATAAAGAAAGAAGTTAGATAAATTTCTTCATGCTTACAAGGTTTACCTAGAAATTTATTCCCTTATATAAAGGAAATATAAAATATATGATAGTATATTATACTTATTGATTTAAATATAATATATTATATATATAAATTAAAATATTATTTTAATAAAGATTATTAACTAACCTGATACATAACTTCTATGCGTTACTCTGCGGCTATTTTAGCTGAGCTAAATATATATATTATCGATCCTTAATAACTTTAGCAGATTTGTTTGCTGCGGATGTTACCTCAGATTCCCTTTCAGACCCTCTTTCCGCTGTAACTGTAACTGATGAAGCTTTCGACGTATTCCCACTATTGTCTACAGGGTATAAATCACGAGAAAATTTAGGGTCTAATTGACGAAGTTGATTTATGGCTTCATTAGCCATAACCTTTTGTTGATGACTTAATTTAGTAACAAGATCAACATATGTTTCCATTAAAGGTTTGGCTTCGTTAGGATAGAATTTCTCGGTACCATTCTGTATACCAGACAATACTTCATTAAATTTAATGAATTGTGAATCATACAATTTTATAGCTTCATCTGCCCCATCTATAGCTTTATGAAGTTCAGTAAGTTTACCTATACTTGTATTTTTAGGTATTTCAATATACATTTCAGGTAAATTTCTAGATTGTAATAAAGAGGAAGGTTTAAAAATGACTAATTTATTTCCGTACACAGGTACGTTTTCCGAAACCATTGGAAGACTATTTTTTTGGAAATAGCTAGGAAAATGAGATTTATCTGCAAATAACAAACGTTTATGTATCTCCTGCAAAGGATTCAGATTTTTTACTTTACATACATCCTTATTCCCCTCAACAGAAGCTATTTTATTTTCTGAAACATCTGATACAACCTTTTCCTGTTGTATTAAATTTACCTTTTCTTTACCACCGTGATCTATTTGCAAAATTATTTTTTTATTACCCATTTCCATAATATTATTATCAATTATATTATTTAATATCTCCGCTTCAAATAGCCCCAATAATATTATATTAACAAACGCATTAATAGTTATGATTCCTAAGTAAATATAAATAAAATTATTGGCATATTTAGCACCTATTATTTGATAGAGTATAATAATTCTATTATAAAATAAAAGTATAAACATCATATTTTATATTAAATTAATGTAAATCTAAACCATCTTTTATATAAGAAGAAGTTAATACAACAAAAACTTGTGCTTGAATTACAGCAATAGCTAACTCTAAACCTGAAAAGGCCACAATAAAACTTAAAGGTATTAAACCTAGGATAAAGAATATAAATCCTGAACTCATTATAGCATAAGTGAAACCACTTAAAATATGTAATAACATATGACCTGCTGTTATATTAGCTGCTAATCTTAATCCAAGTGAAACATTACGTGCAAGGTAAGATATAAACTCGATTAAAACTAATAAAGGTAATAAAGCTAATGGACAACCAGCCGGAACTAATAGAGAGAAGAATTTTAATCCGTGTGTTTGGAAACCTAAAATAGTTGCACCTAAAACTATAGTAAAGCTAAGGGCAAATGTTAAAACAAAGTGGCTTGTTGATGCAAAACTATAAGGACAGCACGGTAAGTCTTATAGACTCCCATGGTGGACTATATCTTAATCACTCAGTTGTTATTGTAAAACAATTAAGTGATTTTTCACGTGTAGTCTCTGAGGATCCTACTCATAACGTGGCTCGTTATTTTGGTTCCCTGCTGATTGTTCATTGTTTCATCCTTTAAGATTTTCACCGGTAATCGGTACCTAAAGGCATTAGAAGTTCCCAGCATATAGTGAAATTTATTGTATTTTATTATTATTTATCTATGATATTACAATTATCTAAACATTTATTATTCTTTTATTCTTATTCATACGACTTTTAATTCGTTTTATTCTTTCTAATCCTTCGTTTGTTAGATGATCTTTAGATTTTAGTAGTTCGCCTATTTGTACAAAATCTAAATAATCCTCTTTTTTAGTTCCTAATAACGGATACTCATTTAAGAAAGGTATTAGCTTATCATTTATATCTGAAAAGACTGTTACTAAGTATTGACCTTCATCACGTGTTGGTGATTTGTAATATCTACCACAGTTTAGATAAGTAACAATATCCTTTAACAATTCCTCATCTCTAATATGTTGAGTTAATGAAAATCTTAAACCAACGTTTCTATTATTTTGAATTATAACTTGGAAACTCCCCTCAGCCTCTATAAATCCTCTAACTCAGTTTAAGTTATTAATCTTAACATTTAAAGTATTATATTCTACTGAAGGTCTCGCCACTGCTTTTACAGTAGGGAAACTCTCTTTAAACTTATCAGATAGACCTCAGTTTAATGAAGCTTTAATTCCTACTAACTTCAATAAACCTTCTCTAGATAAATGCTCTTTATTATTTATGATAGCTATAGCTTGTTTAAATAAAAGATAGTCAGCTCTCTTTTGAGTTATTAAAGGATAACTGTCAAAATGATCTGTGATTATTTTTAAATTTTTTAAAGAACTTACACGATATTGCATAGAATCAACTCCATGTTTATAGATCTTTCCTGTTTTCAAAGTTCTTTGTATAGCTTCTAATAATTTAATATCCTTATTGTGTAAAGAAATACTAAAAATAGGCTTAACTTGTCAACCAGTTAAGCTTCTAGCATCTTTATATATTGAAAGAGAGAAACAACCTTCTCCATCTACAAATCCTGTAAGATAATCAGGATTAAGGTAGAAGGTATTTTTATTGTTAAAACTATATCTAGGACTATCTTTAGATATGTCTATTTGTGTAAATGACTGTGAATTAGAATTAAAAGAATAATATGGTTGTATTTGAAAGACTAGATTTCTCTGTAATCTTGGTACTTCAAATATGTTTGAGATAAATAATGATAAAATACAAAGGCTCCTTTTAACCATTCCTATTAAATTATTTATTAATATGAAAATAAATAAAGTATAAATAAAAGGGAAATATACTTGACCATTTCTAGGGTTTATTTGATTAGTAACTATGCTGTGGATAGTTGCATATAAAGATTCTTGACTTATAGATCAATTATGCATATCCTCAAGACACAAAAATTTGTTGCCCGCCTCTCCCACCCGGCTAGACTATACTACTAAAGATAATCTAGCCATATTACATTACAAAAATAATGTAATATATTAAATTTATACGACTCGGATGTCGTAGTATTCATTATTATATAATACAGGATTTTTGTTTTTTATCTTATACTTTACAGTTGAGCTGTAAATACCTAAGAATTTACCGCAATCTACCATAGACTCGAATGTCTTAAAAACATTCCCTTCTTTATCTAAAAGAGCAACCTTAGTTCGAGATCTTCTAGAAAACACGGTACCTTTAGATTTAATTAACTTAGATCCATCTTCAAGTAATTCAAAGTTAGATGGAGTATTAAGTAAAAGATTTGCCTTATCATATAATTCATGTCTATCTACTTTTAGAGTCTTATTTGTAGACAGTCTACAGTTGTTCATTTGACCCAGAATCTCTAAAATAATTTCTTTACCTTCAGGTAAGTAATGTAAACCCAATTCTTTAATTTTAGCAATTAATCTTCAATCTTCATAATCAAATCTTTTTTTACATTGTCAACTTAAACGGTCAAAAAAAGGTATTAATAAACTTACAATTAAATCTAAATTAGTAATATAAATAGAAGTAATAGGTTTAGTATTATTAAACCCTTCTTTATCATAGATAGCTATCTCATCTTTAAGATTTAAATTACTTAAATTGGCACTAGCGTCAGCAGCACCAAGGACTGTACAAAGATAATCTTTAATAGCTATTAGTAATTTTTTTTCTTGAGACGATTGACTTACAGTGAATCCCAGGGGCTCCGCCCCTAGATTTCTCACCATAAAAGCACCCCTCAGCTTCTATAAACCCAAGTAATCAATATGGAGTTATATTAAAGGAATGAGTATCTGGTAAAACGTAATCAAGTCTTTTTTTATTCATACTAGATTTTAGATCCAATATTTTATTCATTAATTTTTCATCTCTAGTTGAATTAACATAAAGATTATAAGCCTCCTCAAAATTAATAAAATTAAGTTGTTTGGTTGTATTAAGAGGATGATTTTTAAATATACTGATTATTACCGATAAGTCTCTTAGATTAGAAACCCTATATCTACAAAAAACATCTCCTACATAAATATTTCCTACCCCTAACTGATCTCTGATGTATTCTAGAGTACTTAAGTCATCTTTATGCAATTGAATTACAAAACTAAATTGGAATGAGTTAGAGTTAATTCTAGAAATCATAAAACAACCTTCTCCGTCCGTAAATCCTCTAAAAAAATTCGATAAACTCCTCTCGACTCAATGTATTATGAGCAACAGGAGGTTTAATGTTAGAGTATGTAGAATAACTTCGGAGATTACCAAATTTCACTGAGAAATTATTTAAAGCCTCTACTCCCACTCTTGCCCCTGTTCTAAATTTATAGGGGTTAATATAAAAAGTCATAGAGTTATAACTTCTAACAAGATTCTCATTTATTTTTAAACCTAAACAACCTAAAAATATGTTTATTAATGAAGATCCAACGCATCTTTGATGTAAGAACAAGTTAGAAGTATAAATACCTGAGCCTGCACGCAGGCGATCGCTAGCTCCAAACCCGAAAAAGCTACTATAAATGCTAACGGCACCAGCCCTAATATAAAATAAACAAAACCCATGCTCATTATATTATAAGTAAAACCAGCTAAAATACTTAATAATAAATGTCCACTCATTATGTTTGCCCCTAATCTTAACCCTAAAGACACATTTCTTGCCAAGTAGGAAACAAATTCAATTATAACCAATAAAGGCAATAAACCTAAAGGACAACCAGCCGGTACAAATAATGAAAAGAAAGCTAAACCATGTTGGTGGAATCCTAAGATAGTTGCACCTAAAACGATAGTAAAACTAAGACTTAAAGTTAGCACAAAATGAGAAGTTGACGCGAATGAATACGGAACAAGACCTATAAGATTATTTATTAATATAAATAAAAAAAGTGAAAAAATAAATGGAAAGTATATTTGACCTTTTTTAGCGTTAATTTGGCTAATAACTACGCCAAGTATTGAATGATAAAGAGTTTCAACACCTAAAGATCAACCATTAGATAAAAGGCGGCCGTTAATACTTAAAAGATTTACAACTAATAAGAATAAAGCTCCTATTATTAAATAAAACCCTATATTAGTAATAGATATATGTAAATTACCTAAAATAGGTGTATCAAGACTGATTAAATCTCTTACTTCAAATTGACTTAAAGGACTTAAATTGTCTCTTCAATTACTGTAATTAAAATTTACCATTTTTTAATCTTAGACTAAATATATCTTAAAAATCCTTTAACTTAGGTAGAATATTATATCCACCTACACATACATGTATTCTATACTACATATATTTATTTAGTTTAGACTCTAGTATCCTAGGTATATCTAGGGGAAGAAAGATATTTTGTGTAATACCTGTACTCTATATTCCTAGTTCCGGCAGGAACTAGAATTATCTAAAAGTTTAGTTATAAAAGTACGAGATAAAAATAAACGAACAAATCTAGGTAAAATATATTTAGAGTGAACTAAAGCAACGCCCCTTTTACCAGGACGCCCCTCTTTCCCGAACCGTACGTGATAGTTTCCCATCATACGGCTCTCCAGTTCAGGCGCGTTGATGTACAAGATCAACTTACCCTAGATTCCTTTCGACCGTCAGGTATACCTGTACTGAGAACTCTCAGCGACCTAAGTCCTCTAGGATGCCATCCTCCTGGAGCCCTTCCTCTTGCGAGTACTATGACTCCTCCGTCGCCATGGCCCTTTGGGGCTGTAGGCGATCCCGCAGTTCCGAATTAGTGCGTTTCTACGTCTGACCTTAGAGTCCCAACTCTCTGCTTTAAGATGCTTATTGCACCCGGTTGCACAAGTCCGTCATGCTTAACATTTTACCAATTAAACATGTCGTGTATATGACCTATCCCAGTCTAAGCGTCATACCCCGTTTAGAGAGGGCCCTCGCAGATTGGGTTCAGGCAGTATAGCTTTACTCATAGTCAGCTTGCTTCGATAGGCTACTAGGCTACACTGGTTTGGCCCTGTCCTACCTTTAATCGGAGATGCTATGTTCACCGTCGGGCTTTCCCCTAGGCTAACTCCGTTAGCAGAGGCATCCACGGACAATGCCTATGTCTTCTAGACACATCACACTATGCGGCACAACGGCGCACTAAAATATAAACAGTTAAACCTATTATAACAAAAGCGAAAGTTACTTCATTTACTCAAAAAAATGGAACTAATTGAGGCATTATTTACTAGCTATTAAAAGAAAATAGAATCTTTTAGATTAACGTTAAGTTAATAACGAAAGGGACATATGATTTATAATAGATACTTAATTACTATATTAATATTGCATTAGTAATAATACACCACCTGGTAGGATGTATATACCTATTACATACTTGATAGTAACACTTACTATCATAAATTTTTATAATTACTCATTTCACTATATAAATAGCAGTAATATCACTTTATTCTTTTAGAGGACACCACTTTAGTTTATTACTTAAGGATGAACCCTTAAAATCAGAGAATTATTATATAAAGCTTATAGCTTATAATATTGACGATGTATTATTATAGTTATTAAACTACAATCCTTTAGGATTATTTGTTTTTACTATATAAAGATAAATTATCTTCATCAGTTATTATTTAAAATAAATTAAATAGTGTTGAAAAAGATTTAATATATAACGCATTATAACTAATATTTAATACAACTACAATTTTAAAAATTTTGTTTATTTTTGGAGTTTTAGTTCTGTTGATTGAAAATTAAAAAAGAAAAAGGTAAAAAGTATAAACAGCTTACTAATCATAGTACTCTGCTGCTGCTGCTAATAAACTTTACTTACCTGTATTATCTATACTTCTTTTTAATATTCTTAATTAAAAGTTTATTATTCAAATCCCCCCTTCACTTCATCCCCCTTGTGCTGCAAAGCACCGCAGCGGGGGCGTAAACAGGAGTGAAGGGGGTGGGGACCAGTTTAATAAAATAAAAGTTATAGATAAGTAATTTATTTACACTAATCAATGTCAATCTTAGAAGAATTAACTAATTTTTATGCTGTTACATACCTACTTTTAGATACAGCATAGATAATTAACTAGAAAAAATTAATTCAATTTCTATTATTATTAAACATTATATAATAAACTTGATACATAATAATGTAAACCATCTAGAATGAAAGATGGATAAATTCCAAATAGTACAGTAAACACTAGGATTCAAGTGAATCCTAGTATAAAGAATTCTCTTTTAGTTACATCAGTTATATTTTCTTCAAAGAATTTACTGAAAGATCCACCAAATGAAATTCTATTATACATATATATATTGTATATGCTGCAGAGAATACGATAGAAGAACTAGCAAATACACCTAATAAAGGTAATCGGTAGGCTTCGCCTACTGATTACCAGGCCCGGAGGGCCCGGTAATCTTTCAAATGTACCATTTTATCCTAGGTGGGACCAGGCATAGCCGCTTGAGGTAAAATTTATACTCTACCTCTATTCATGCCAGCCTTTAAAACTTCCAGTTTTTTTAAACCTTCAACACTTAAGTGTTCTTTATTATTTATAATCATAGCTCCTCTCTTAAAATCTAAAAAATTATCTAATTTAGAACTACGAAGTGGATATTTTTCAAAAAAAGGTATTATAATATTAAGAATATCAGATATTTTACTTACGACAAAATATGTAACTCCATCATCTACATAAGTATTACCACAACCAAAAAAATTTACAAAAGAATTTATTAGATTGTGATCTCTATTATGTTGGTTAACTTGAAATCAAACTCTAACTGAACTACCAGTTTTATATTGTTTATTCTTAGTAATTTTTATTGAAAAATTACCTTCTCCATCTACAAAACCTGCAACTCAAAAAGAGGTATAGCTTGAGGTTTAATATCAGGTCTACTTATAGCCACAGTGTTAGGAAAAGATTCTAATAATGTATCAGATATGACACCCTTATTCATTGCAGCTTTAATATTCAAAATAGTTTGAATATTATCTAATGACGAGATCTTCGCATTACATAACTCCACTATTTCACAAAAAAAGGTAAAATCTAATAACTTTTGAGTTATTAAGGGATATGTTTTGAAATGAGGGATAATAACATTATTTAAATCCTCAAGTTTTGTGACTACATATGTTACATATTCAGCCGTAGTATATATTTTACCAACCAAAAAAAAAATTAGAGATTTCTTGTATAATATTGATATCTTTTTTATGTAATTTAATTGCAAATTTGGGTTTTACCTGTCAACCTAGTTTAATAGTTTTAGATTTAGTTACTTCTACACCAAAATGTGACTCTGCATCAGAAAATCCTGTTACATATCAAGGATTTAATTTATCTTCTTTATCCTTAGTGGATACGTCTCTCACACTTAATGTACTATAATTACGTGTACCCTTAGGTACAATACTATTAGATACATAACTATTACTATACTCAGCAAGAGGCTCAATTATACCATAAATTAAACTATGTATTGTAGATATTAAGAATATACCTATTATAGGTATAATTAGCAAAAAATATAATAAAGACACCTAAACAAGATAACTACCCTTACTTGTACGCCAATTAACCACAATAAAACTTCACACCAGAGATAGATTGCTGAATATATTGAAAAACATCTGATATCTAAGAAACAATTACCTAAAGATCCCCCTTCTACGGGGATATCCCCGTTGAAGGGGGATGGGGACCAGAATGAAAAATAGTATAGAGAATAAAGGCATTACTTGAGCGGCTCCTTTATAGAAATAAATTAATCTAGTACCTGATCTATCATAAAGTACTCCACCTGCGCATATAAATAATCCACTTGAAACAAATCCGTGTGCTAAACCTAAAAGTATACCACCTTCAATTCCTTGGATTACATTACTGAATACTCCTCGTCCGGGCCCCTAGGGGCGTCGCCCCTAGGGGGATTAAATAAACTGCAGCATGAGATACTGAACTATACGCTATTAATTCTTTTACATCTATAGTTCTTAATGTACTAAAACTGGCATATATTATAGTAATAACACCTATAGTAAATATAATATAAGTATAATTTAAAGATATTTTAGGTAATAAAGGTAAAATTAATCTAAATATACCGTAAAGACTTAGTTTTAAAACAATACCTGCAAGTACAATACTTCCACCTAAAGGAGATTCTACGTGAGCTTTTAATAATCAGCTGCATAATTTCTTCCACGCTAATTATATAAAGCCTGCCCTTCCCTTCCTCTTCCCTTCCCCTTTGGAGGAATTTGACAAAGTAACAAAAACCTAATTATTTGTATTGATAAAGGAGCTACGCAAGCGTAACTAAAAAAAGATAATATTTACTTAATATTTACCTCAGATATTACTAGTCTTTAGGGTATCTTCCTTTATTCATACCCTTTTTTATCCCCTACGAAGTAGAAGTACGAAGTACGAAGTATAGCACCCCTTCGTACTTCGTACTTCGTACGGACGGCCGGTTCTAACAAGGGTCCGGTCGTGAAGGGATAATTTTTTAGGAGACCAGTATTAATTGTATCTAAACCTTCAGCCGTTAAGTGGCCTTTAGTAGAAATGATCTCAGCTGCTAATTGAAAACTTTCAAAATCTAACCTTTTATCTCCATACATAGAGTATTTTTCAAAAAAAGGTATAATTTTTGACTCTATGTCTGAAAATTTACTTACTATAAATTCCCCGTAAAATTTTGAATCTCTTTCATATCAACCTCCGCAAGATAAGTAATTAACTAGGTTAGACATTAATTTGCTATCTCGCTTATCTTGACAGACAGAAAAGAAAAGTCTTACAGCATAACCTGAAACAGTAGATTTAGATTTACTAACAGATACCATAAAGCTACCATCTCCGCAAACAAATCCGGATAATCAATAAGGATTAGGAATTTCTACATTTGATATAACAGGTCTAGGTGCAGGAATAACATTAAATTGAGTTTTTAAGTTTTCAGGTAGACCTAAATTCATAGAAGCTCTAATCCCTATAATTTTGTTTAAACCTTCTAGACTTAAATGCTCTTTGTTACAAACACTAAGATATGCTTGTTTAAACAATAAAAAATCAGCTTTCTTTTGAGTTATTAAAGGATAGGTATCAAAATGATTAATTATAATATTTAAATCTTTGGTCGATTGGACTCGATATTGAATTGATTCTTCCGGCGAAGCACCAATTTTGTAATATTACCTATTCCCCCAAAATAAGCTTTAATTGATTCTAAGAGGTTTAAATCTTTATTGTGCAAACCTATAGTAAAACTTAAATCTACACGATATCCTAAAGCTGAAGCGGAATTTTTCGAACATTTAGTGAAAAATGTCCTTCTGCGTCTGAGAACCCTGTCAAGAATCAAGGGTCTAATTTTTCATTATTTTCTAATCCGTTTGGATTATTTTCTATTTCTTCGTTATTATTTATCAATCTTGGTGTCGATTTTGTACTATAGTAGCGCAAACCGTTAGGAATAGAACCTCCCTGAGTTAGGTACAAACCATTTGGTTCAATTCCGTAAATTACACCAGATATATTATAATGTAGGCCATCTAATACAAAGCTCGGATATATACCTAGCAGTACTGTGAAGAATACTAAAGTGAATAAGATGAAAAATTCTCTTTTTGTAAGATCACTAAAACTCTCCGTAAAGAATTTACTGAAAGATCCTCCAAAAGCAATTCGATTGGCCATGCCAATTGAATACGCAGCAGAGAATACAATAGAAGTACTAGCTAGCACACCTACAATAGGTAATCTTTCCAGAGTACCATAAAGAGATAAGAATTCTCCAACAAAATTTAGAGTTAAAGGAGTACCTGCATTACCTAAACAAAGAATTAAGAAGAATAAAGAAAATAATGGCATAAGTTGAGTTAGACCTCTAAAGAAATAGATTAATCTTGTTCCAGCTCTATCATATAAAATACCACCTGTACAAATAAATAGACCACTTGATACAAAACCATGAGCTAACCCTAAAATTATAGCACCTTCTAGACCTTGGATTGTGTTACTAAAAACACCCATAAGATATATAGCGGCATGAGCTACAGAAGAATAAGCAATTAATTCTTTAATATCAGTAGTTCTTATAGTACTAAAACTTGCATAAAAGACTGTAATAGCTCCTATAGCATAAACTATATAAGTTAAGTTTAAAGATGCTTGGGGTAGTATAGGAAGTATTAATCTAAATACACCATACAGGCTTAATTTCAATACAATCGCAGCTAAAACAATACTACCTCCTAAAGGAGACTCAACGTGTGCCCTTAATAGTCAAGAATTAAGGCCTCAGACCGGAGTTTTTACTGCAAAAGCAATAAATATACCACAGAATAAAAATATTTGAGTAGTATATTCAAAATTACCTTTGAATAAAACATCAAAATAAGTTGTACCCATTATTGAAGACATAGTTAGTATAGATAATAATAAAAATAAAGACCCTCATACGTGGTTAACATAACTAATGTATGTTATTTTCTTTAATTTTAGGTTACTTCAATTCATACCGGCTAACCGGCAATTCTGATAATACACAGGTTTACAACATATTGTTATAATTTTCTAAATATATTCATATTAGATTTTATAGATTGGATTTTTAACAAACCTTCTTTAGTTAAATGTTCTTTATTTTGAATTAGGTTAACGGTTTTTTTAAAATCATAGTAATCTAAGGCTTTAACACCTTGGATAGGATATTCGTCAAATAACGGGATTATTTTTTCCGAAATATCTTTAAATTTTGTCACAACAAAATATACAGCAGACTGTTCTGGCACTAATTCTATTCTTCCGCAACCAATAGTAGATATTAATAATTTTATTAGTTCAATCTCTCTACTATGTTGAACTATATGAAACTTTAACGCTACAGATTTACCTAGCTTAGTAGTAGGTGAGTTACGTATAGATATATAAAAACATCCATCCCCGCTAGCTAGGCCTGCTATTCAATTAGGGTCTATTTTATTAGAATCGCCCCTCCGCAGGCTAGGGGTGATTCAGCCGCGCTCCTCCGAAGGAGCGCGCGGCCGAATCTATAACACTTTTATGTGAAGGTCTAGATATAGGTTTAATATCCCTCCGTGCTAGCTTCGCAGCCGGAAAAGATATTTTCAATTCATCAGATAAACCTAAATTCATAGAAGCTTTTATAGAAATAACTTTTCTAAACCCATCTAAAGTTAGATGTTCTTTGTCTCTAATTAATGAGATTGCATCTTTAAAAAGTTTATAATCTGCTCATTTTTGACTTAACAAAGGATAAGTATCAAAATGAGATATTATTCTATCTAAATCTTTCAAAGATTTAACTGTATATTGTAAAGTTGTTTCTCGACGAAGTACGGAGGGTGTTTTGTAACTGAACCTGATCCAAAATATTCTTTTACTTTACATAGTAAATCATAATCTTTATTATGTAAAGTAATTTTAAAAATAGCTTGGATTTGATAACCCGTCTTATATTTATCACTTTTAAAAAAACCTAATACAAAACATCCATCTGCCTCAACTAAACCTGTAACAAATCAAGGATTAAGACCAGACTTAGTTGAGAATCCTCTGAACATATTATTATCAGAATGAGAATGAATTTTTCTCCTAAAAACTGGTTTCCCAGCGACTAGAGTACACCTTACGAAATCTAAATTCCTAGACTTCGAAGAACCATCTACTCGTTGCTCTTTTACACCCTTGAAATATATAATCACCTTATGTAATAAGGCTATAAGTCAAGGATGATTTAGAACCGCGGTCACCCACATATCTACTACTAAAAGTAGCTTTTCAGCTATCGTGCTGAAAACCAGTGATGTTACCTTACCTTGAGTCATTAATCAAGCCACTAATAAAATTTCTTTTATTACTTTGGTTACTGGAGCTTTAGGGCTTTCCCGGTGTTTGGCTCTTTTACACTTGAGGTCAAATGTGTATAAAAATATATAAAAACTAGCTCTTACTTTATTACTTGATCCAAATAAACCAATTAATATAAATAGCCAGGCGATCAGATTCATCATTCAAGTAAGATGCGTCTACTTCATAAAACAACCCTACTCTTCATCGTGCTGAGACCGACCTCTGTTCATTTTAGCTTTGATTATACGAATTTCCTCTAACCCTTCAATTGTTAAGTGAGCCTTCTTTTCCATCAATTGGGCAACTTTTTTTAAATCCTGGTAATCCTCATATTTTACACCTATAATTTGATATTTATCAAAAAACGGAATAAGATATTCCGTAAAATTTGAAAATTTCGTTGCAGTAAACATCACGGCATTCTGAGAATGTTTATTCACTGAACCGAAGCCTAATCAATTTTGTAACCTTGTAAGTAATTTAGAATCTCGCGAGTGTTGAGCTAAATCAAATTTTAATTGAACGGCTTCCCCTAACTTTGTTTTAGATTTATAAATGTTCACCGTAAAACAAGCTTCACCCGAAGCAAACCCTGCGAATCAATAAGGATCGTCTAGGGTTATATCCTCAATGATAGGTCTTTCAACCGGGACAGTATTAGGGAAAGCTTCATTTAAACTCTCTGAACTTCCTAAATTTATTGAAGCTCTAAGATTTACAATTTTTTGAATACCCTCAATGGTTAAATGTTCCTTATTTTTGATCAATAATACAATTTCCTTGAATAAAAGATAATCGGCTCTCTTTTGAGAATTTAAGGGGTATTTGTCAAAATGTGGCAATACGACATGAATTAAATCCTGGAGAGAGGCTATTCGATAATGAAGAGTGTCTTTACTTGCATAAGTAATGCTACCAACTCCACCAAAAAAAGATTGAATTAGATCTAAAACCATTCTGTCTTTTTTATGTAAACCGAGTGAAAATACCGTTTCTACACTTCAACCTGCTTTGGCTTTAGGGTTTTTACGAATTCTAACTATAAAACTACCTTCTCCATCAGTAAAACCTGTAACAAAGTAAGGTTTTAGTGTGTAGCTACCTGTTTGAGAATTAGCTACTCCAGAGGTAACAGTAGAATATAGTCTTAGACTACTTAAATGGTTAGATGGGATTCTGACTTGATAGTTTTTTTCAAAACCCTGTAGAGTACACCTTAACATTGGTAGGAGCTTTCTATTCCCAATGTAACTACCGTCTACTCGTTGCTCTTTTACAGTAGAATAGCTGTCGATTACTACTGACTTAGATCCGCGATAGCCCATTTTGTTTTCACGCATCTTAAGGCTTGTTACCATACATGAGTGATTAATTCATCCACATATATTTTTTAAAATATAGCTTGGTACCTTAAGCTTTAGGGGTTCCCCGGAGTTTGGCAGTTTATCCCGCGATAAAGAATATTTCCCAAATATTCAAGCAGGAGGTAATATACTTTCAAAAAATATATAAAATAATAGTACATCTAATACTAAAAAAACCGCTAATAATAAAGTTTCTAAAAGTAACATAATAATTAAATAAGATTTTATATTATTTGTTATTGAGTTTCAATTAGATACTAGTGCTATGGGCATTATTATTGTTGTTAATAAGTAGGGTCGCATAGTTAGTCCCGAGATTTCCGGGTTATTAATTACGCTCCCTCCGAACCGTACGTGCGACTTTCACCGCATACGGCTCTCCAGAAACAGTATACAAAGCAGTTTTCAACCGATACAATACACTTAATCTCTCTTATAAATTTATTATGTTTTAAATAAAGGTTGTTAATACATCCTATCTTTTTAGATTGGGTCAAGACTAATAAAACTTGTCTCATTTACATTATGATAAAGAAAAATACATATAACCTCTTAATTAATTTTACTAAGTATAGAAATAGGGTCTTTTGTATTATATTCTAATTTTCACATTTCTAATTCCACATTAAACTTTTTATTAAGATATAATTTAGGTTTGGTAAATCTTACTTTACCTAAATCCCTAGAATTTACAACTATGGGTTTTCCATACTTCTTAAATATCTTTGATAAACTAGATCTGTGTTTTGCTGCAAGTGTATGAGCTAAAGAGTATTCTAATATATAGAATACCTCTCTTAAACCTGAACATTTATCAGCCATACCATAAAAAATAAGAATTCTTGTAAAAAACCTATTGTAATATTTAACTATATCGTAATCAGATAAATGTAAGAGTTTTCCTACATATTTAGGACGACCAAAATCATCTGCAAACCCTTTTTCAATAAGTTTAGATTTCAATTTATTGTAAGGAATTAGTATTAACAGAGAGTAATTGAGTAAGTCCTTAGAATTTTTCTTTAAAGAAGTATTAACCGCCCTACGCCCTATATAGTGTCCTAAGAAATCCACATAATTTTTCGGCGCAGCTAAATGAGTTAACTTATTTTTTTCTAATTCTAATTTTAGTCTATCCCTTATAAATGTTTTTATTTGTTCCTGAATCTGAACTAATTCATTATTATGTCCGTCTCCTGTAAATAGCGGAGCTTCCATACCTAATACTCATTCATCTGCAAATCTAACATAATAAATCTTCGGCTTCGCCGAAGGACTTCTAGCATAATATTCTTTTAACTTATCTATAAACTCATCTAAAGGAGTTAAATAAATATTAAACAAGATAGGTGAAATTATATCAAAAAAAGGGTTTACTAAAGGACCTACTTTAAAAAGCTTATTGAAAATTCCCATAAGAGTTCTATCAGGGTTTAATTTATCCTTAATTATATTAACTAATATTTTGTAATTAATATTATCAAATAAACTATTTATTCTACCTTCAATAATTCAGGTTACCCCTTTCATATTTTTTACAGACGCTAATGCATGATGAATAGATTTATTACGTCTAAACCCAAAGCTTTGAGGATTAAATATTTGTTTTTCACAATAAGACTCCAGAAGTAGTTTTATCGCGGTTTGTAGTATTATATCCTTAAGAGATGGCATAACTAAAGTTTTGAATTTTTGAAGCTCCGTGGCTTTTATGTATAAAGGTTCACATGAATATGTTCAATCTTTGAGACTTTTTATAATTTCATCCAACTTTATGTTTGATTTATCATTTAATGCTTGTTTATCCTCTGAAGACATATATTTAATAAGGTGTAAATTTGAATTAATTAATTTTAAAACCTCACTATAAATAGACTGTGAACTCAATATAGCAATTAAATTTTTTACAGTAATGTTATTAAATAAGAAGTTAGTGGCTTCACTAGAAGAGCTAATAACACATTTATTCTTTACTACCACTGGGATATTTATTCATTTTGGTTTTTATTTCTTGAATCTTTTCCAACCCTTCTAAAGTTAAATGTTCTTTTTTTAACATTATTTCAGAAACTTTACATCACAATTGAAAATCATAAGCTTTTAGGCCAAGAATAGGGTTTTTTAAGTAAAAAGGAATAATAATATTTAAAATATCGCTTAATTTTGTTACAACAAAATCCCCTCTACTTTGAGTACCTCTTAAAGAATAATACTGACCACAACCAAAATAATCTATTAAACTTATTAACAAATTTTCATCTCTTGAATGTTGAGATAATTGAAATCTTAAATTTACTAAATACCCTGTTTTATACCCAGAATTTCTTGAAATATTTACACTAAAACTTCCTTCACCTGCTGTAAACCCTGCTAATCATTGTGGGTCTAGGTTTTGATGATTTACTATATCAGATATTCTTGCTACTGGACAATATTTAGGGAAAGATTCCTTTAGATTCGGAGTTAAACCTTTATTTAATGAAGCTTTATGGTTAACAATCTCTTGTAAACCTTCTATACTTAAATGTTTTTTACTTTTTACTAACATTACTACCGACTTGAATAATTCAAAATCTGCTCTTTTTTTAGTTTGTAAAGGATAACTATCAAAATGATTAATAACTTTTTCTAACATCTCGATTGAAAATAATCTATAAATTAGACTATTATTATTTATTTTAGTTAAAAACCCTTGATCCTCAAAAAATGCTTTAATCTCTTTTAAAAGATTTTCATCTTTAGCATGAAGTCCTATCTGGAATACAGGTTGTACTCTTCAACCTACTTTCATATTAGGTGCTTTAAGAATATTAATCATAAAACAACCTTCAGCATCCGTAAGCCCCGTTATAAATCAAGGATGAAGTGAAGCTAAGTTAGGGGAAGTAGAAAATTTTTGTTTTTGTGTACCCCTAGCTAGTCACACTAAAATTCTTTGAGAGTTTAAGTGTATTGAACCATATGGATTATAACCATATGTCTTTGATCTCTTACATATAGAGTGTAAAGTATTTACTTCACCCGCTCTAAATTTCGAGATAACTGTTTCCTGTGACCCTTCCAAACTATTCTGAGTTTGTACTACGATCACTCCGTCTCCCTTTGATAAGTATTGAATATATAAATTATACAAATAAGCTTGTATAAAAATAAATTCATTTACTCATTTCAAAGTCAAATTATTGATACCTATTACTAGGCTTAGGAGATCCCCAGTTCCTAAGAAAAAGCCTGATATTATATCTTTAGCTCACTGCTTTAAGGATAAAACCTTTTTTAGTAATCATGAACTTAAACATGCATTTTGTTTTTCTACACGTTTATGATTACACTTCGTATGATTCATTCTTGCTAGACTCTGACTTAAACTACTGTAGTGTCGACATGACGGTTTAGACTTTATAAAAATATATTGGCCATTGTAAGGTTTTTTTTGATTATTACTAAAATATTTGGATATAGTTGCTGATTTTATACCTAAAGCTGATGCAGTAGCAGATATAGAATCATAGCTATTTTTTATATTATTTTTAATATCTATTACTTCGACTGGTTGTGGAGATTTTCCTGCCCCTTGAGGTCTTGGTTTCCCAGCTTTAAAAATAGAAATCTTTGCCCGAGTTTCTGAAGAATGCTGTTTTCCAAACCTTGGATTTTGGCTTCCTATTTTTCCAAACATCGGGTTTCTTTCCCCAACTAAAGAATTAGAGATTTTAGCTCTAATTTCATCACTATGTTTAAGCCCAAACATTGGGTTTTTTTCTCCTGTTCGAGAATTAGACATTTTGACTCTAGTTTCATCACTATGTTTAAACTCTAGAGATGTACCAGCTGTTTTTAATATATTATATTCAGGATTTAATTTATCTATATAATATTGTTCACGTTTTAATAAGTCCGCCTGCGTAGCATCACAATACTCAAGGATTTTAAGAGTAAAGTTTGAATATCCATTTTTTAATAATGCATTATAAATCATACTTTTACCCTTTTCAATTTTTTTGACTAAGAAAGAAATATTAAAATAATTTCTAAATCTTCTCCCTAAATTTTTACTACTTCCTATATAAGTTTTACCGTTTATTTTATTAACTCATTGATAAATACCACTTTTATTTTGATTTTCCGTTAGTATTTCTAACTTTTGAGTATCGGCATTTTCATAGAATTTATGTGAATTATTAGAAAAGTCTTTAGAAGCTCTACTAGTGGTTGAATATCTTACGCTTTGGCCACTTTTTATAAAATTTGGTCATAGTCTCCTTTTTTGTTGTAGAGTAAATAAAGCAGGTCTAGAGGGGCTCAGCCCCTCTGGACCCAGGGTTGCATTCTGCAACCCAGGTCTAGCAAATGAATGAATTTTCGTATCAAGTACTTTCGAAGCCAGAATATAGCTCTGTAAAAGCATTATAATAAGAGCATGGATATAAATTACCTCGCCCCAGAGATAAAATTTGTACTTAATCTTATCCAGGACTTTATTAACATGCTTCATTCCTCTAATCATTTCGATTTCAAGTAAGTTAATTGGTTTACATAACGTCAGTTCAGTTATGGTTCTTAGTAGAACGGGCTTAGATTTAAATATTAATAATAAGATTATATTAATATTTAATAACTTAGTTAAAGGGCGCACAACAAAATATATTGAAATGCCATCCACTCCTAAATATATATCATAAAAGCTTAAATCTAAATTTTCTTGTATAAATTGATATTGATTATTGCTAAAATCAAATAACATATATATCACTAATGATACAATTAAATTTAGTATAGTAGTAATAAGAGCGATTTTTTTATAATAGCTTACGTCAAAAAAAGAAGATTCCGGTGCCCAGAGGGCACTGGAATCAGGCCCCCTGCGGGGGCCCGATTCTTTATTATCTTCTGTATACTGACGAGTTCCCTTCTCCATAGATTTTTCTACTGTTACAGGATAAAAACTATGTATTGTAGATATTAAGAATATACCTATTATAGGTATAATTAGCAAAAAATATAATAAAGACACCTAAACAAGATAACTACCCTTACTTATACGCCAATTAACCACAATAAAACTTCACACCAGAGATAGATTGCTGAATATATTGAAAAACATCTGATATCTAAGGATGTCCATGTTTAATAGTACAGTAAACCTCATAACAGCTTTATCTTTCGTACCTCGTAAATCATGGAATACCACCCAATACTTTATTTGTTTCGTAGCTAAGTAGTATAGTAACCTTGCCCCTTATTAATAGTACATTTTCGTATTATATATACAATCTGTTATATATATATATTTATATAGTCGTCGAAAAATAAAATGGTACATAAGTATCTAATAATTATACTAGTAGTATACTATTATAATTGACCGCATTATATAATATTATGAATAATATATAATGCAGATAGTCCATGGATAGTACTATAATAACCATAAAATTAGCATTGTATAACCATATCTTACTTAAAAAGACTTATTATATAACTAATTATTATAATAATATATAATAGTATAGGTACAACAAAAACAAAGGGATTTATTAATTATAGTAAATATCTATTAGCAGCCGGGAATATATTATAACTATATAATACACAAGGTATTAAAACTATTAAAGCAAACAGTATAGGTAATAAAACTGTTCAACAGAAAGCCATTAATTGATCAAAACGTATTCTAGGGAAAGAAGCTCTTACTCCTCCTATTCAGCGTGATCTTTAAGAATTATAATTGATTTATAATCAAGAGTGGCTGCATAACTTCGTAGCTAGCTCGAAAACCTTATTTAGAGCTTGCTACTTAGGAAGATGTGGGCCCTAATTTCCTTGAAGAAATTATATATCTTTCCCTAAATACCTTCCCTGAATCCTTCGGCTTCGCCGAAGGGTTTTACTTGATATCTTCAATTCTTTTACTAAGTCTGCATGTCTTCTGAATTCTCCAATTAATTCTAACGTATTAGCATCATACAAATACACAGATTTTCTGAAAAGCTCAGATATTAACTTTTTGTTTTCTTATGTAACGGGTTTACCGAACATAGGATTTTTTGAACCTGTCATACGTTCACGCATTTGTTCTATAAACTCTTCGCTATGTTTTTTATTTACCCCCCCCCTTCACTTCATCCCCCTTGTGCTGCAAAGCACAAGGTTTATATATATTTATAGTAAACAGGAGTGAAGGGGGTGCTCACTCCGTCGGCAGAAAGCAGGGTTTTCTTTTCTTCATTTACTCATTAGCTCTTTAGTAGCTTCAGAGTGTTTAGACCCTAATCTAGATTTACGGCGGAGCAGCCACAGGGTTAATATTATACTTTTCGTCAAACAAATCTATATACTTTTGCTCTAATTGTATTAGAGTAGCTAAATGCTCTACATCAGATAAGTTTGGATCTTTAGGCAAGAATTCAAGAATATATAGAGAAAATTCCTTTAAACCATATTTTGCAAAAGCTCGTTGTAAGTGAATATTTGAATTTAAATTTTTAAAATGGTGCGGGCTCCGCACGCAGGAAATTCTCTTTGCTAAGTTTATAGAGCTACCTATATACGCTTTATGGGTTTCATTATGCACAAATGCGTAAATTCCACTTTTTAAAGCTAGGCTCTCTTTTACTTGCTTTAAAACGACAGACTCTTCTTGAAGTAAAAACCATCTCGAACTGAAGTGATACATTAGATTCACCTTTTTTTAAAATTAATAAATTTTTATTTTCTTGCATATTAAACATCATTAGAGTAACGCTATATGTATTGGGCTTAATCCTGCAAAGCTATATATCATACAAGGCACAAGTACTATATATCCAAATAAGATTGGCAATAACACTGTTCAACAGAAGGACATCAATTGATCAAAACGTATTCTAGGGAATGAGGCTCTCGTTCAGATGAAAACGAATATCAATATAGAACTTTTTAACCCTAAGCTTAACCCATAAAATAATCCATCTATGATAGAATTATTTGAGAAATATTCTGTATAAACATAATAATATTTTCAATATAAGTCGAAATCTGCTACAAAGATTGGATTATAAATCATCATAAAATGAATAATATCAAATATATTTATATTAAATATTTCTAAAACATTAATCAATAAATAACCACCTAAAAATAAAATACTTGTAAGTATACACATTAAAACTATACTTCCATATTCCGCTAAGAAAAAGAACACAAAAACTACTGCAGCGTGTTCTGTCATAAAACCACTAACAAGTTCTGATTCCCCTGATTTAATGATAAATTATATAAATATAAAAATATTAATCTTGATTTACTTTAAAACGATATGTTTCTTGTTTATAAACAACAAGACCTTATTCAAATATTTAGCTACTGTTACCTTTGAAGTATTTATAACTTTAGGTATAACAGCATATAATTTATCATTCGTTATTTCTCAATAACGGTTGGACTATATCTTATCTAATATAACATAAGAGTCATATTAGATGATCACGTGTAGTCTCTGAAGGCTGAATTCAAGAAAATTCATTCCCTGCTGATTGCCCTTAATTAAGGATTTCCCAGCAAATAGTGATCTTTAACGAGGCCAAATCATATCTCCTGCTAGGTCAATATTTATACTATCTTTACAATCTAAAATCTATAACAAAAAAAGATTAAGATAAATAGTCAATAAAGCTTAATTGTAACTATTATTAAGAATTAAACTATAATTTAAAAAGTAGTTATTAATCTTTATTACTTTTATCATCTTGTCTTTCGTTTAGATTTTCTTTGATGTATTTATTCATATTACTTTTAATATTTTGAATTTTATCGAATTGTTCTGCTGTCCATTGTCGATGCTTTACTTTTAATAACATTCGCGTCTAATGCTTCAACAAAAGCCAAGAAATCAAAAACTTTAGCACTTTGAAGAGGATATTTTTGAAAAAAGGTATAATTTTATTTTATAACAGCTCGAATTTATTTAACTTAAAGTCAACAGCATCGGTGTTTCTTCTTTTAACACTACCATCACAATCTAAGAATGTAGCGCTATTCTTTCCATAAGATCAGTATCCCGGCTATGTTGTGTTATTTGAAAATGTAATCATACTTTGTAACTAACACTAGGGATTGATGATGCATCTGAAGACTTTTTCTCTACTGTAACTATATTAAAACTACCTTCCCCATCTGTAAATCCTACTAATCATTCCGGTAGAATCTCTCTTTCTGGAACTTCTGGTCTTGCCACAGGTACTAAGTTAGGATATAATTCTTTCAATTCTTCGGATATTCCTGTATTCAGATAATATCTAAGGCTTAGAATTTTTTTAAATCCTTGTTCACTTAAAGTAGATTCATTTTTTAGAATTAAAACAATTTGTTTAAATAATTCAAAATCCGCAAATTTTTTGGTTAACAGAGGATAAGCTTCAAAGTGTGGTATCAAAATATCTACAATATCACTAAGTTTTCTAATAGTATACTTAGCAAAATTTTTCTCAAAAACCTATAGTTCCTGGGCCCGGAGGGCACGGGAACAGGCCGGAGGCCAGTTCCTATTCCTCCAAAATACTTCTGGATTCGGTATAATGTATCTAGATCTCGTACATTTAATTTAATTTGGAAAAAAGGCTGTAACTTTCATCCTAATTTGTAGCCTTTAGCTTTAGAAATCTTAACACCAAAGGAACCTTCCCCATCTGTGAAACCTGTTATTCATTGAGGATGTAATGGAATATCTTTGGTAGTTAAGGTACTAGAATGTCTTATGGATGTTTGAGAGTATACCTTTCCAGCTGCACAATGTAACACGTAAAAAGTACGTAATGAACTCAAAATATTATAAATATTCATAATAATCTTATTGAAAAAATCAATAATTATGAATTTAGTAATTAGAATAAATGCGATTGTAATATAATAACACAGAATGCAAAAGCTATATAATTAGTGGGGTTAGCCTGTAGATTCATAGCTCAATAACTATAAGTTCATATCATTCTACTACTACTCTGCCTTAACAATCTAAAATCTATTAAAGATTAAAATAAATGTCAATGAAGAAATAGCTTATTTACATTTATTTACTATAATTTAAAAAAGTTATTATAATTATTAATTTTTATTACTTCTTTATCTTATTGTTTTCGTTATTTTTACATCTGGGTGTATTTATTCATATTACTTTTAATTTTTTGAATCTTAGCGAATTGTTCTGTAGTTCATTGCCGAGCTTCTTTACTTTTAATGATATTAGCAGCCTCAACAAAAGCTAAGAAATCTAAAGCTTTGGCGCTTTGAAGTGGATATTTTTGAAAAAATGGTATAATTATATTTTCTATCAGCTCGAATTTATTTAACTTAAAGTCAACAACATCGTTGTTTCTTTTTTTAACACTACCGCAATCAAGGAATGAAGCTATTCTTTCCAGGAGAACAGTATCTCGACTATGTTGTGTCACTTGAAAATGCAGTCATACTTTGTAACTAGTGCTAGTAGGTTTTGATGAAGACTCAGAAGACTTTTTCTCTACTGTAATTACATTAAAACTACCTTCCCCGTCTACGAAACCTACCAATCATTCCGGTTGGATTTCTCTTTCTGGAACTTCTGGTCTCGTCACAGGTGTCAAGTTAGGATATAATTCTTTCAATTCCTCAGATATTCCCTTATTTAGGTAATATCTCAGGTTAAGAATTTTTATAAATTCTTCTTCACTTAAAGAAGATGATTCATTTTTTTTAAGAATTAAAGTAATTTGTCTAAATAGTTCGTAATCAGCAAATTTTTTAGTTAATAAAGGATAAGCTTCAAAATGCGGTATCAGAACATCTACAATATCACTAAGGTTTCTAATAATATAACTTGCAGAACTTTTCTCAAAACTTATAGTCCCTCTTCCTACAAAATACTCCTGGATACGGTACAATATATCTTTATCCCGTATATTTAATTTAATTTGAAAGAAGGGCTGTAATCTTCAACCAAGTTTGTAACCTTTAGCTTTATAAATCTTAACACCAAAGGAACCTTCCCCGTCTGTGAAACCTGTTATTCATTGAGGATGTAGTCTTTGACTTAAAGAACTATAATGTCTTCTTATGAATGTTTGACGGTTTACCTTTCCTTTAGCACAATGTAACTCGTCAAATGCAATAAAATTTTTTACAGTAACTGGCGCACTCAAATTATATAAACGAAGTTTATTCATAATAATTTTAACGATAAAATCAATAATTATGTATCTAGTAATTGAAATAAAGACGAATATAGTAGTATAATAACACCCAGTTATAGAATTTATATCAGCCTCGGAGAGATCGAACGGAGCTCGATTAGTTTCAGCTACAGATCCAATGAAAAATATGATAAATATTGGTAATAAAGGCAATACATATCAAACAGCTCTTTGAGATTCAGTATTAACAGTAAGATTTAAGCTACCAGTTAACATAATAACTAAAAGTATAGCTGAACTTAAAACTAATTCATAACTAATTAATTGAGCTGTACTTCTTAAAGAACCCAAGAAAGCATATTTACTATTAGCACTTCCAACTTTGTTATCGTAAAACTTTTTATGTTTTACATCCAGCTCTTCCGAGCTGGTTCAGACTATGTCTTAATCTTAAATTACACCTATAAATTATACTTAAATAAGTATAATTTAATTTTAAGGAAGGCTTAAAAACGCTAACATAAAAACCTAATAAGGAACTAATGACTAATTTAATATTTTTAATTATTTAGTTATCACTATTCTGTGCTGTACTATATAAAAGTAACCCTTTATATTCTATGCCTGTATCTATGTATTTACTTATTACAGTATTATGTATATGCAGTTCACGTACAGCTTCCCGTTTAGTTTTAAAGGGTTGATTTGGTAATAATTTTTTTTTTTACCTTCTCCTTCTAATTTATATGCTCAAATTTCACCACGGGCATAATGAAATTTCTTTACCTGCTTCATTAACTCCATTTTTAAATCTGAATTTATTTCCATTTTAAAAAAGTATACACTCATTTTATTTTGTTTCGTCGCAACTTTAGTATCCAAATGACGCTTTATTGTTCTATAATTAACCTTAAAATAATCCGCTGCATCAGATATACTAGGAAAAGGTTCATTGTTTATCAAATCCAAAGTTGTAGCATCATAAGCTCATACTTTTATTTTATTACCTAATGTAATATCTTCTGAAAGTTTTTTTAAACTTTGGATTTCTGACTCCTCTAACGGTTTACTAAACAAATAAGTCCCTTTAACCCCTTCAGGTTTATTAGTATCTATAAAATAATTAATAACCTTCCGGCTAATACCTAATATATTGGATGCTTGACCTTTAGACTCGAAAGGGCTACCTTTTATTAAATTTAATGTTATAGCATCATACGCTCATACTTTTTGAGCAATGTTGCTTATTATTTTTACATCTTTTAATATACTATTAACTTGGTCTAATGTAGAATTAAAATCTATTATAGGTTTAGTATAGTATAATTTATCTCTGAATGGTACATTAGTATCTCTAAACAATAAAAGAGTCCCGTAAGCAATTTTCTCTTTTCTACTTGCTTCACCTATACTAGGGGCGGAGCCCCTGGAAGTCCCCCCTTCACTTCATCCCCCTTGTGCTGCAAAGCACCGGAACGGGGGCGTAAACAGGAGTGAAGGGGGTGCGGGGCAGGGTTTATCCCTTTATCTTTACATAGTGCGTATGTAAATATAGGAATAGGTTGGTTACTTTTTTGTGTTAATGTTGTAGATTTTAAACTAGTTAATTTATCCCTTAAACTTATATAAATCCCCCTAGGGGCGTAGCCCCTAGGGGTGGGGACCAGAGGACTCCGAAAAAGAAGAAGAAAAGGTTGAATTCAATAAAGGTAAAAATTTCTGTAAATAATAATTTTCTCTTTTTCCTTGTTCAGATGGAGAACAAATTTCTACTATAGAAAACTTAAAATGCTCTAAACCAATTAGATTTAAAAAAACATGAAATTTACTACTGGTTTCAGCTTTAATGTGGTTATTTATTCTTCTTTTAAAAAGAGTAGTTCTACCTATATAATATACAAGTGGGTTATATTTATATTCTATCAAATATATACCCCCTTTCGATCCTCATTCTTTTAAGAATTCTGATCTTTCTTTACTATCTGATAAATTAAAAGAAGCTAAAATTAAATTAGAGTCAAAAGGAATTACTGGAGCTATTCTATCTTTAAATAAATCCAGCTACGCAGAATGTAAAGCTTTTAAATCTTCTTCTTCTTCAAAATTAAAATCTTTATTGCTATTATCTAAACTAAACTCGTCATTACTTAAAAGATCTCCAGAATAATTTGATTTAGTGGAATAAAAACGTTTAAATTTGTTATTACAATTTAAACTATCGTTGATATATGCAAATATTGAAGTATTAAGTTCTACTTCTGATAATTTGGATCTAATATTTCAAGGATTACAAATCCTTGATTTATTTGTATGCGATACGAAACTCAAAACCTGATTAATGAGGATACAGACAAATGTTAACGATAATGGTGTGAAACAGGCAAAATAGTATAAAAATAATAAATAAATATTGTGAAATTTTAGTCAGGCCTTAATAGGTCATATATATATTGTTATTAAGAACGGAACTCTTAAAAAAGAACCTAAGATCCCGATTACTCTTGGTAGAATTATTAATTCTTTTAATAATCTACTAGTCGTTGAACGTTCATACTTTAAAGACGAATTCGTGAATAAAGTAAGCTTCGCTTCAAGTTGTCTTATGTTAAGATTTTCTTGAAATTCAATCGGATTGTATTCCTACGGTCGAAGACCGTAGAATGGACTTTTGAAAAAATAAGAAAAATATAACCTTTTGGCACTTTTATTTTGGAAAATTGCGATAAACTGTTACGCTAATGTAAAAAAAATTTTTTTTTCA
>JGI12419J13241_1000050_pt1 | contig 25790 bp, 36 predicted proteins | sample BGWIniCompost_FD_13241 | JGI IMG/M metagenome (IMG submission 13241)
GAAGGCAACATCCAATTTTCTTTGACGTAAATTTCAAAGCAAAAGCCATAAAGGAAGCCATAGATCATCTTAATATCGTGGATCAGATATACGATTATCTCAGAGATGCGGCTTATTATAAAATCGAAGATGCACATTATCATTATATTTTGCGAAGACTGCAGAGAGATATTATAGCTTTTGTCAGCAAAAATCTTGAGGAAGCGGTTCGGTTTCTTCCCGGATATTTTCCGATAAAACATAAGATAGAAAATATCCTTATTCAGAAAGACCTTCGCCACGTAATAGATGTACAAACCTTTATACGAATTGCTTATGGTGTTATCATTAACAAACTCAATATGGATGAAGAGGGGGATCATTTTACATTATTTATCAAACAAGTTATTATGGATGAGTTTTTTGAATATATAAAACCGGAAATAGAAAAGTATTTAAAGGACGTTAGAGACGACAGAGATTTCGTTGAATATTTTAAAGAAGTGGTTGCCGCACAAATCATGGATGATATAACACTGGATTAGCCTATGATAACGGCAAAAGAAACAGACACGCTCCGGGATATTCTGACTTACTTTCAGCGAAGCGAAAACCCGCTTCGCGCGGCTTACCTTCTGGTTCAAAAGAAATACCTTGAACCCGTCAAAAGGGGAAGAGGGAGAGAAGTATTCAGAATACCCGACACCGAACTGGTTTTGAAAATTGCTCATAATGACAATGGAATCAAACAGAACATTACCGAATATGAGGTGGTGCGTAGGTCAGGAAGTGAAATCGCTGTCGACTACGCTCAGGTTTTCAAAGAAGGTGGGGTTCTAATCACCGAATTTGTCGCACCTGTCAATGAAGCCTATTTTGAAAGTGTCGCTGATATTGACTTTGATGTTTATAGTGCTCTGATTGAAGGGTTTATCCGGAAACGCTACTTACGGGAAGACGCAACGTTCGAGGGTTTCGAGGTGGTTTCTGCTTATGATAGGCGTTTTGCCGATATATTTGGAAATGCCATTGATAGACTCACGCTTGACAACGTAAGCGTAGAAGATAGGCACACTTTTTACTTCACCGTTCTTAAAAATCCTGTAATCCGGGAAACCGTAAGGCTGATTCGGCAATTCAATCTGCTGGGTGAGGATTTTACCCTGATCGACAACTGGGGTAGAACCGATGACAAACCCCTTGTGGTCAGAGACTTCGGTTTAAAAATAAATCAACTATGAAGTACGATTTCCCTGAGACGCTTTCCGGAGATACCACCCTGCACAATATCGAACTGGATAAGGCTGTTATAAAATTTCTGAAGGAACACCCAACCCGCTCCGTTACCGTCATCAACGGGGCAATGGCATCGGGTAAAACTCATTTTCTTATAAAACTTTTAGAAAACTTTGACGATTATCTTGTCTTTAAACCCGGAAGCATTTACGGCTATTCCCCTACCCTGAAATCTCGAAGCGGATTTACCCATTCTTGCGTTTACAATCTTACCGACTTCATTCAAAACCCCATATTTTATGAAGCCGAATATCTCCAGCTTAAAACCGGTAGGTGTTCGCTCATAGCCGTTGATGAATTCCAGTTTGCAACACCGGAGGAAATCGAATTTATTTTTTCGTGGAAGATCGAAGTGGTGCTCAGCGGTCTCAGAACCGACTATCTTGGAAGAGAATTTCCGGTATGGAAACAGATCGAAGAAAAATACAATCCCATTAAAATAAACATTTCCAGTCGTTGTGAGTGCGGTAATCCAACGCAATACAACATACGATTTGTGAATGGAAGTGTGGATTTGAGGGGAATGGGTTACCTGAACCCTCTGGAAGACCCTTATTTAATTGTGCCGGAGGTAAGCCATTATAAATCCGTATGTAAAAGTTGTTTTGAACGGTTTGTAACGTGGAGTACCTGATCCAGTACATATTTGCCGTCAGCGTTTTTCTGCTTGCCTGTATCGTCATGTGCGTTGTTCTTTACTACATTATTGAAATTATTTTCGAGGCAAAATACCACCGAAATCTGTTTGGTGAAAGAAGAAACAAAGATATGGATGACGATGAAGATGAACCCGGCGGCGGTGGTACTCCCCCAAGAAAACCCACACCACCTTTGCCTGTAGGGGGAATCTCTCCATATCTACTGTATCGTGGGAATGATTATGAATTTAAAGATTTTTCCCGAATCACGTCTCCTCCCACCATTTCGCTTGTTCCTGAAGAAGCATATATTTAAAAGAAAATGAATCCGCTAAAGGGAATACAGACATTTCTTTCCTATTTTTCCACTTTGCAGGAGCATGAATACGTCGGTGCGTACAGCCCTTACGATCGCATCGTTTACGTAAGGCGCATCAATCCCCCGGAGCTTTCAATCATCTGTCAGATTACCGAAGGAGGTATGGAACTTCCGGCTCCAACCCCGGAGGAAATGCAAGCGCTGATTCGCATGGGTTTTGAGCCGCCGCCGGGGTGGGGAGAAGGTGGTGTGATCAGACTTCCTCAGCCGCAAGAGGTGGCAATCATTACGCTTCAATTCTTCAAGACCACCGGTGAGCCTGCTTATGTCGAGGAAGAAGAAGATGACATGCTTGTTTTAGCTCAGGAAGAAGAGGAGGAAGAAGAGGAAGAAATCGAACAGGAGGAGATGGAGATTCCTCTGGAGCGGGCGTCCAAAAGAAGGGTGCCGATTGAAGGTAATTATTTACAGAATATCGGTACCACCATGATCGAAATTAACAGAGAAAACGGTCATGCCGTACTTTTTTACGGCACGCTACCTTTCAGAGTTGAGCCGGTCATGCATTTCTATATCCCTGATGAAGTAAGGCAATACATTAACGCACTTTATCAATCGCTGGAAGAAGCCGACAATTTACCCGACGATCAGCTTGCCGAAGTAGACGAAAGCATTGCCGAATTCACTGTGGAAGTGCTTCAGCATCTTTCATTCATCATTCAGCGCTCTCACAAAATTATCCAGAAGAAGGGAACGCGTCAACTTGTAAAAGCCGCGCTCCGCATTCCGGTACTTGAGCGTTTTGTCTCCAGACTGCAAACTGCTTTTGAAACCCCTGAAAAGATCGAAGTGGTGTTCAACCACAAATACCAGCAGGAAAAAGAGCAGAATACGATCTCGATATACGTTACGGCTCAAAGCAAAGAAATTAACGTCGAAAGGTTGAAATCTGTTTTGCGGGAATTTGGTCTTGGGGGCGGCAAACTCAACGGATCGAAACAGGGAGGAAAATATCTTATCGAAATCACGCCGGGTATTCTTCCCAACTCGAACCTGGCGCAGACGCTGAGCGGTATCCTTCATGAAAAAGCCGGAGCGTTGGGTTACATGGATCATGAGGCTTCTATCCTGTACGACTCTACCAGAAGAGAAGCGATTATGCAGATCAAATCGACGGGGTATGTAACAGAAACCCGTCAGCGATAGAGCTTTTCATATTCTTTAATAAATTCATCACTCTGAAGCCTCTCAGGAAATTTCTGGAAAGCCTCCCATACCATTGAAAGGGCATATACTACCTGTTTATGGCGCATGAATTCATCGAAATGAAGATATCCGTGGTCTATAAAATACTCCCAGAGGTTCATATACCGTTTATTCCCTGTTGCCTTAACGCGCATTAAGGCTTCCCTTACAAGACACAGCGCAAGATAATCCTGATTTAGCGAAGAAAAGGCGGTAATTTTCTGAGTGTGATAATTCATTACAAGATGTTTCCATGTGGATCGAATAAACTGGTATCTTCCGGAAGCGGTAAACGCAAGATATCTACCCTTAAATGGTTTTAAGATTTCCTCTTCGCGGTGCCGAGCAAAAGGGTGATCGGGAAGCATAATAAGGGAATCTTCATCTTTTTCTGGATAATCCTTTTCCGAAAGATTGAATTTAGGATAAATGAAATGGATCACATATTCGCGATGTTTCTTTACATGGTAATCTTTAGCCAGATAGTTGATTGCGCTGTAAAACAGATGATTTGTTTCCAGTGCACTGATCCAGTTGAGGAGCATGTCAAACCCTTTTATCAGTTCCTTTGAAACGTATTCCAGCTCGGGAACGTGTGGTGCAAGATAAACGTCGGAAGCGTAAGAAGTTGGTTTTAGAAAGTACTTGCTCATAGTTTTTTTTTACTATGTTTTACCCGTGTAAAAGTATTTTGCCGTAACCCCGGTGGTCCATGTTCCACCTGATATGTTGTGGGAGATTTTCGTTACAATGAAATAGCCGTTTTCATAATAGATTTCGGGAATACCTTCTATTTTGAACGTGTCAAAAATCCTCCAGAGCGAATTACCCGGAACCGTTATGTTGAGTGTAATACCGGTCAGATACTGAGCACCCTTCCCCCGCTGTCTTTCCGGGAGCGTGCCCATATAAAGAAGCACTTTGTAATAGGTTGACAGGTGCATGGGAATGTAGGCTACATATCTATCGTCAACCTTCGTTACATCAAATGTAATAGATTTAACACTTTTTGTTTCGCTCAGATCCTTATGTTTTATACTCAAAAATGTACTGACATTTCCTTTGCGCTCGAACGCGTCTCTTCTGATTGAAGCATTGAGATTGACTTTTCTGAGGGAAGCAAAATGGGTGGTAAGTTTTTCTTTAACGATTTCCTCACGCTTAAACCCGAATCCTTCGTTCAAAAACAGATTCCACTCTTCTTCGGTAAGGTTTGCGTTGTTGAGAATGATCGTGAGATAAATTGCCACCATGTAATCCTGATTGACGGGGGTGGGAGGAACCACAATTCGAGACTGAATGGTAGTGTCGACAACCGCCTGATATTCATATACCGTAGCGGGTGGAAGACCGGTAACCACCATTTCATTTCCGGCGGAATCCACCGCCACATCCGCTTTCTTACTAAGCTCCCGCCACAGATCGGCGTACTCTCTCTCGATCCACCGCCATGTTGTTTCCGTAAACTGGTAAGCGCCACAGGCGGTGGTATATCTTCCGGGAGAAACCGGAAGCGACACCTGAGATTTCGGCACATCGACGAACGGGTGCGTAACCAGATCGCGACCTTTCTTACAAGCTCTCCGGTAATTTCCTCTTTCTGATCGCCTCTTACCCGATACCACACTTTACCCCGCGCAAAGCGGGTGTTCGCCAGCCGCGCCAGCGCAAAAGCGTTATCATAACTTCCGTGTTTTGCTATAATATGTTCTATTTCAATGGCTTCGTAGTTGCCCCCCGATTCATTTTCTTTGATTACATTCATGAGCGCTCTGAAATTGGGATTGTTCATGAGTGCGCGGATTACTTCAGCGCTCAGGTTCACCTTGGTAACAACCACATCCGAACTTTCCGTGGTATCTTCCAGCGCGGTTCCTTTCACACGCTCTCCGGTAAGCGTCTTCAGCACCACATCCTCAACGGAACCGGGAATAAGGAAATCCACTGGATCGTTGACGTAGGTATTCAGCGAGTCTGAAAGACGCTTCATCATTACCGCCATCGCAAGATATTCAGGAATATCCAGCGTATAGCTGATGTCGTGAAGTTCCCATATCTTGATTTCTTCCGGTTCAAGACGGGATTTGTTTTCCACCTGCTGAACAGGCGTCTCTACATCCAGAAGTCTATTATCATAAATGACGTATTGCTCTCCCACCTTCATCAGGAAAAGCTGAGAAAAACCATAGGTGGATTTTATGATATCCTGAATGATTCTATCAATCATGAAACTGAACGGCTTGTCGTCGCCGCGTTCGAATTCTCCGATCAGTTCGGAAAGATACTTTCGAGCCAACATCACTTTCCCCACTTTACCAACTGATCCAATCGGGTGGCGGGTGTAAGGTTTCCCGAAATTCTTCTCGAACCACTCTGCATGATCCTCATAATCTGAAAATCCCATAATGTAATCCGGCGTCATATTCGTAGAATCGAACACCATGTATTCGGTTGGGAAAATGATATCCACGTTGTTGGTTCTCAAGTGTTTATGAATGAACATATAGGAGTTGTCTATGTCGATCGGTAGAATTGCCATTTCCGGAGGAACATCTTCCGGGTAGGTGTCCCGAATATAGGGAATCAGAATTTCTTCAGTAAATCTTCAAAACGAATATATTCCAGCGACTCGAAGGTGTTGGAAGGAAGCGAAGGGGCGAAAGTTTTGTCGTCTGTATCGAAATGAGTACCCACGCCCACTTCAATACCCTTTTCGGCGGGAAATGCTTTATTCCCCCCACCGAACATCTGATAGGTTCTGTCAAGGTTCAGATCCTGACCCGATCTGACTTTCTTCTGGCTGTAAAGCGTACTCCAGCGCTCATTATAAAAACCGCCCAGCGTCTTTCGAGCCGTCTCTACATCCTTAATATCGTAGTTTCGAGAAAAAAATACGGAAGCGATACTAAAATTACTAAACTCAAAGGTAATGTCAAAGGTATTGTTGTTATACGAAACATTTGTTCTTTTAAGTATTCCGGGGAAAAATATCCTGTTGCCTTCGTCTCTCTCATGGAGTTTGATTACCGATTGCGGGCTAAAAAGAATGTCTTTCAGAAGCGAAGGATTCCGCACATAGCGATCAGAAATAAAATCCACGGGAATTTCATTGTTTGTGCGCACTACTTCAATGAGCGCCGTAATTCCCGGAAACAGGCTCCACTCCAGTTCCCGAAGTTGTTTGAGAGAAAAGCAACGCACATTGACGGTGGCACGCGCCATCATACCGTATATCCCGTCAGGAGCCGGATCGACGTCCACCGAAAGAATAGCTGGAGCCGGAAGATAATCGTAGTACGACTGGAGATCAGGAGTAATTTCATTCTCAATGGTGTAGAAATTTATGTTGTTTAAATCAATGTTGTACGCTCTGAAAGGCGCGGCGTCTCTCACGCGCACCATGAACACAAGCCTTGCGGAAATCTTCTGAACCGTCGATGTCGAAGCAAATTGTCTGATATACTTTACAACGGAAGGGTGCAGGCTTCTGATCAGCATAGGTTAAAAATATTTCAGATCGGGAATATGGTATTTATCTACCAGACGGTTCTCGAGTTCCTCCGGGGTGTAAATGGAAAGCGACGGAACATCCGGGGAAATGATCGATCCGGAGTAAATACCGTTTGCAAGCAGCATATCTTGCCAGTAGGAGTAATCTCCATATTCCTGTACGGCTATGTTCTGAGCGCGTCGCGTTCCCGAAAAAGAATATACTTTCATAATTTATCCAAGGTTTTTAAGTATATCGAGTTTTGCAAGTTTCAGGTTAAAACTTTCGGGTTCCGGGTATTTGAACGCCGAAATGTCAAGTGCCACGCCTGTTGCGGGATCGATCATGGAGTCGGAGGCGGCAAGCGTAGAAGGCGGCTTGTTTGTCGTATAATCGAACATTTTAACGCGGTTTTGAAGCCAGTCTTCCGTGGTAATATTCTGTTCGTACAGCAAAATCAAATTCAGATCCACTTTGATCCACTGGGGAAGTTGCATACCTGGATCCAGTTCCCATACGGTATCTTCCCCGAATGAGATATTGAGAGAAGTAAGAAGCACCTTCCTTTTTCTCCAGACGTTGCCAAGCGTTACTTCAAGTACCGGAGGTACAAAGTTGCCGCCGGGTGTTACCCGCTTTGCCGGAAACAGGTGTGCTTTGAGAAATGAGAGCTTACCCCATATTTTTGAAAGCTCCTGCTTACTCATAGGAAACAGGGTGAACGAAATGTTATAGGTGGTCTCTACATTGATATACGAATACATTTTGATGATGTTGAAGATATAATCCTGAGTGTTGTATGAAGCGTTGGTGGATTCACCAAAACTGTTGATAAAAGCTCTGAACTGACATATCCAGCCGCTCACTACGCTCTTGAAATAGAACGTAACATAATCATTGATAATTTCCGATTCGTTCTGAGTAAATCCTTCCATATTGATACGATCCACCTGAATGGGTTTGCGAAGGTCTTCATCATACTGAAACCCAATGGAAGCTCTGTTTCGGAAAAGCTGCACCAGCGAGTTCTCATAGGGAACGCCGCTCTGAGCAAGATCGATCATATCGTCTTTACCAAGACCACGTAGCGATGTAAACTCGAGCGTATCCTGAGGAATATTACCCGACGCACCCCACACATATCTGATTCCTTCTTCGGTGGTAATATCCACCGTGCGAGCCTCAAGACGATCGGTTTCAGGATTGTATCTGACAATATAGCGAAGGTTGGGAGCAGGAACCGGAGACCCGCTCAAAAGCTCCGTTCTGTACCCATAATCATGGCTTTTAAGAGGATAAACCCTGGGGGTCGGAGAATCATAAAGTTTGCTTTTAACTTCGCGTTTGTAAACAAAGGGATTGAAATTGAAGGTAAACCAGTGAAGAGTAAGTGTGGGGTTGTTTAGATTTTGAGTTCTGTATTCAGGAGGNAGTTGNGCCAGTACAAGGTTTTTGGCTTCCCTTATCCCCCATGTAAGCGTCTCTGAAAANAATTTCTGAAGGTTGGTTTCTGTAATCTTCTTGAGAAGCTTTGCGCTGTAGGTAATATTCTTTCTGAGAGTATCCTGTTTCTCTTTGATTCGATTTATGATGTCTCTACTCAGCGGCATTTTCTTTTAAATAACGGGGGAGTATATCAGGGATGGGGATTAAATACTGGTAATTGGGATTGTGTGGAAAGCCGTTTTCAGATATACCAGATGAAATCTTCGGATTTTTTTTGAATTAATAGATTTTTGTTCAGATCAGGATTTACCTTCGGTGTGGCGATATATGTAAATTCTCCTCCAAACTCTTGGTTGATGTCGAGCGTGCTGGGGGTTACCTTATTCCCAAGATAACTGTTGAAGGTTACGTTAATCTTTTCCCATTCAGGGTTGGCTTCCATGATTTCGTGAGTAGCGATAGCCATGAGACCGTTGATAAGCGCCATGTAAAGGTCATTTCTTCCTGCCGTTTCCACTTTGTTTTTAACCCATGTTGTGCGCTGAAGCTGCTCCAAGAGTCTTTTCGATCTCAGAATCAATCTACCGTCTTCGTAGAGTTTTGCCAGAAGGTCCGATCCGTGCACCTTTTTCCGCTGTGTGGTATAGTATCCTACAATACTGGGCGTGTAAGCTTCCATGAACTGATAGAGCCCCATGCCGATACCGTTTGTCTCGATGAAAATGAGTTGTGGTTTGAATTCGTCATAAATCTGCTTGATCACCTGACGCATGACGGGAAGCGAGGTTTTATCGGAGGCGAATTCCGCCACCTGTTCAATGGTGAGCGTCTGAGGGTCTACCCACAGCACCTGCACACCTACGGCGGATCGATCTTCCCCTCTACCCGAAGCAGGGTCTACGCTGATAAAGTAATAACCGGGTTTGCGGTACCACTCCCAGTAATCTCCACCGTATTTTACCACAAACGGATCGATAAATTCTTCTTCTCTGATCAAATGGAACGGAATGACGTTTTCTCCCGAACCCTGAGGAATGCAGAGAATCTCCTGAGCAAACACACGTGGGGGAAGCAATCTTTTTTGCTCCTCAAACCATTTTTCATCTCGCTCAGGATGATCATTCCATTTGATACCAAAATACTTGAATTCGCTTTTCCCTTCCTTGGCGGTTCGGATTGTGCGTTCGTACCAGTTTCCAACCCCGTTGTAGGTGGAGTTGACGATACATTTACCACCGGTGGCAAGCGTCTGCTGCACCGAAGCCCAGAGTTCCTCCATGTTGGAAATGAACGCGGCTTCTTCCACAATCAGAAGCGTAATACTTTCCGAACGCCCAGAATCACTTTTGGAAGAGACGGCTCTTGCGGAAGAATAGTTGGAAAATTCGATATAGGTTTTATTCCATGTACGTTTTTTAATCTGAAGAAATCTGGGAAGCTGCTCATAAGCAAACTTGATACGTTCCAGCACGTTTTTTGCCGTGGCTTCCTTGTTGGCTGCAATCAGTACCTTGTAGTTGGAGTTGAAGATCATCTGATGAAGTGCATATGCCACTGCACACCACGTTACACCCATCTGGCGGGGTTTTTCCGTGATTACATATCGGTGTGTATGATAAAAGTTAATGAGTTTCTCCTGAATCGGGTATAGATCGAACGGTATGACGCGCTTGATCGGGTGCTGGATTTTCACATATTTACGAATGAAATAAATCGGATCGTTTTTACATTTTTCAAGCTCCTGTTTTATAATCTGTTGTGTGTTCATAGTCTCAGATAGCGGTTGTGGAAGGAAAGGAAAATGTCGTTGGTGCTTCCAACCGGTTTGAGTCTCACATACTGGGTTCTTTTCATATTGACACGGCTCATGTCGATATAGTACCAGTTATTCCCAACGGGAGTGGGAAGCAGCGATGTATAATAGTGTTCCTCACCGGTGATCATGTCGAACACGTATACTTCAAACCATACGGTTGAGAGGTCTATGTATGACAGCGTCTGCATGAGATAACCCCTTACCGCAATGGGAATCTTCCGCTCCCAAGCCTGCAGATATACTCCGTAGTCGTCTATGCGGGTATCGTATACGAAGTCTGAAAGCGCCGGGGGCTGCAAGGATACTGTCGGAATAGTATAGGGAATGAAAGCCGTGCGTGTCTGTCTGCTGAAAAAGTTGACCGCCATTTCCTCAGCCGGTTCGATAAGAACAAAGTTTCCGGCGTTGAAAAAGTTTGTAAGTGGAATGCTTACCATACGCCGCTTGAGCGGTGCCAGATGAATAAATGCGCTTACCGTGCGAACTTCCAGTGGTAAAGGAAGTGTTGACAGCGACGCATAGTTGAAACTCTGGCTTATAAGCGGTTCTACTTCGGTTCCATATCCTTCATCCATAGAAAAGCTGTAGAGCGAAACGGTGAGGAGCAGCCGGTGATAGCTTCCCCCACCCAGATATTCTACATGGGGAATCCACGCGTCGGCAACAAACAGACGAATCTCATAACCCGTTCCAATCGGGTTTTCAAACTGCAATGCAATGCTGGAAGTGGCATTGAGCCGGAGAATTTCATCGGCTCCGTAGTTGTTGTGCGGGAAAGCACTGTTTAGATAAGTGTCTTTCAGTACCTGAAGCATTTTTTGTTAAATAAATATTATCGGCGGACTTTATTTAAGGAAAAGCGTTATCATATAGTTGTAATGATGATACAGGAAAATAATTAAAAGAAAAGGTACTATGATTAGGGTTTATACTGAAGAGGAATTCTACCAAAACTTTTATAACTGGCAAATTACGGACATTGTGTTCACATCTAATTTACCCAAATTGTCTTCGGGAGAGCAATCTTCTGGAAGAAGTAATATTGATGAATATTTTATTGTTTTTTATCCAAATAGCTTAGAAAAAGCGATTGATGCCATGGTTGAAATACTTGTTGAAAGATTAAGACCCGATGAAGATATTAACCTTGTAAAAGCGCGTGTAAAAAAATTGCTGGGTGATTTTAAACCAGTGTTAATGACTTTATTTTCTAAAGTAAATTTTCCTTTGGTAATCATTTATTTTCATTATAATTATTCAAGTTTTCGCACCTGGGTTGACATATCTAACATTAATGCACATGTTTATGTGTTGGGTAGTGTCAATAATAATCCTTCAATGATAATAGTTCCAAAAGCTCTTTATATACAAAGATTTAATCTATTAAATTTAGAGGGGTTGGGTATAGTAAATTCAGATGATAAGGCTCAAATATCTACTAAAGGTTATAACACTAAACCAAATTTGTATCTGTTTATTTTGAATCTCAAAGAGGGAAGTGATCTTCATGAGTTTCTCAGTATTCATCCTATTTTCAAGGGGCATTTCAAACATAAGATTTTGCAGTCATTTAATATCAATCAGCAGGCTTTAGAAAGGATGTTAAATGACGAAAACACCGGATATCATGATTTGATTTCAATAGTTTATAAAAAAATTATCGATCAGATGATGACGAAAGGGGATTATAAAAGACTTGTAATGGATATTACAAACACGGTATTTGAAGCCCATGAGATTTACGATATTCTGTGGAGGAGTGGGGCTCTTTATTATTTAAACGACATTGTAGAATACTGTATTGATGCAGTCATAGAAAATATTTTAACAGACATGATATCAAACATCATGAATCAAAACCCTGAAATAAACACTTACGAAGAAATTATTGATCATATTTCTTTCGAAGAGTTGGAAAACAGGGTCAGGGAATCCTGTCTTGAGTATATAAGAAATACCCTGGTAATAGACCCTCATTTTGTTTATACCTATATATTTTCTTTCCTGGTAGAAGGGTATTACGATAATGATACTGATATCGAATTTATAGAAAGCATTTTATCTTATGCTTTTGATAGAAATAAAATTAAAATTATCAAACGGCTATTATATAGCATTAAAATGGCGGCATACCAAACGGATAATATGGAAGAATATCACGAATTCATAGAAAATCTTAAAGAGGAAGTTATTAATAAATATCTTGAAGAAAGTTTTAAGGCATTGTATACTCAACAACCCGATCTTTTTATAGGGGAATTGAGAGAGCTTATGACAGAGGTTTTTCCGGAATTGTTTCCTGAGGTGTGGGAGCGATATGCTGAGAGACGGTTACCAAACATCATCAGCAATATCATAGCCGGGTAATAATAACTGATTTCCTCTGATATAATAAACACCGCTTAGACTATATGCTGATACTGACAAGAGAACAATTTGCGGATAACTTCCACAGCAAAGAGGCGTTAAGCCTTTTTTCTTCAATTAACTGGTTCATGTATGTTTTACCAAACGATAGTGGGGATTCGCTGTTTTTAAGGTGTTATGTTTTACCCGTAGAAAAACTTAGTTTTCATCCCCAAGAAGGCATTCCCTTGAATCACCACTTATTAGAAATATACAATTATATCTATAAGCATTCATCAAGGGTCACCCAAGATCAATTTTTGCAACTTAGAAACTTCATTATTCATAAACAAAATGAGATAAAAANCAAAGGTTCGCAAATATTAAACAAGTTGAAATCAATTGTTGACAGGGGCGTAGCCCTTGTTTTTTGTGGACTACGAANGTCTAAATCTACCGNTANNGNATANTTTATAAGCCTGTTTTATTCTTTTATGATAGTGGGAACCAGAAATGGGAAACTAATAGTAGCCGAATCAACTGAACATTTCAATTCATTTTTTAATGTTGTTCAAAACTATAATGAACCCCACGTTATAAAAATGGCGCTTGTCAATGCTCGAGTAAAGATGACGGCTGCTAATTATTTGAGAGACCTTTTTGTAATCAATCTTAAAGAGGGTTCTCCTCTTTATGAATTTATTGTGGAACAGGTGCCGTCTATTCCATCTTATAAACAGAGATTGTTGCTAAAATATGGCATTGATGACAGAACAGACCTTGATAGGATACTTGACTTTAATATTCAAAACCCCGAATCTATAGATTTTTATATTCGTTTGTTGATCGAAAGAGCAATACGCATAAATGAACCTGAAGACCTTATTCCACACATTCCCGAACCGGTAAAAGATGCGATTGCCTTCATTGTTTATAAAGATATGCTTAGAGATGATTTATGGGAAGATTATTTATCAGATCCCGAAATTTTAGAGATTATAATGGAAGGTTTAAAACACGCATTGAACGTAGATAAATTTATAGAGAATAAGATAGAAAAAATTGTTACTTCCATTATTGATCAGTACAATGAACAAAATGATGAGCTTGTAGATTTTGTATATGATAAACTATACGCCCAAGAAGAATTTATATTCGCCAAACTGCAAAGAGAATTCGTTGAGTATATTGAAGATAGAATCAATAACTACACACACTTTCTGGATAGAGAGACGGTAAAAAAGCTGCTGACTAAAATAACTAACCACTATCTTTTCCACTCTCATGAAGGTCATCCATTACCCTCAGAAGTTCTTATGAGTATTGTGGTTGGAATGCGTTATGATGAACCTATCAGTCAAAGAGGTACAGATGCGGTATCTCTGGGAGCAGAAATTGTGGTTTTTTATGTTAAAGAAAGATTCGAAGGTGAATACGTTTTACATCATTTTATCAAACGATTAATTGAAGACTATATTGAAAGGAACGAATATCATGTGGACGTAGAACTGGAAAAACATTTGTGGTATTTTGGAGAAGCGCTATTCGAGATAGCAGGAGAGATTGTTGGTGAATATATGGATAACCGAAAATGGAAACAGGTCGTAGATCGTATTCTGAAAAATCTTCAATAGTATGAAGTGTTAAAAATCATTTGGTGTTTTATTTAAAAGAAAACTATATAGTTTATATGTTTAACTAACAAAAATAAAATAAAAAATGGGGTTCAACACTCAGGAATTCTTTTCTAACAAAAGCAGCAAAATATCTTTCTTTTCATCTCCGGTAAAATTCGGATTGGTACTGGAAGTAGATGATGTCGATACTCCCGAAAGATACATGGCGGTCAGAATCAAAGACATTTCTGAAGAAGTGATTGGTGTAGCCTATCCATTTTTCGTGCACATAGGATTTTATCCTGAGGTGGGTGATCTCCTTGCTTATGTGGAAATCAATGGAAGGCTCTGGTATTTCCCCTTCCCCGTCAACATGTCAAACTACCTTCAAACCACCAACGACAATGCAAGTGGTGTTACGATTAATCAATTGAAACGGGCACGGATAAGATCGTTTCCGGGTGAATATTTTCTCAACGGAAAGGGAATGCAGGCGCTATGGTTTGACGAAGAGGGAAATCTGTTTCTTGGAAAGTACAGTGATGAAGTCTCTGACGATTTAACCACTTCTGTCGACGAAGATAAATCCCCGTATGGAATCTATGGTAAAATAGACGGAGATCAGGTAAATCTGAAATCATATAAAATATCTTTCAAGAATGAGTCGGTGGATGAAGAAAGCGGCGGTTACGTTGTTAAAATAAGATCGGATTCACTGCACCTGCTGCAACGTGAGCGAATCCTTGTGGCTGCAAAAAAATTGCACCTTGCCATGCAGGAAGAATTGCTAATGGGTGCGGAGAAGAAAGTTAGGATTTCCACCGAACGAATGTATCTACATGGAGACAGGGTTTATATAGGCAACACCAGTAGCGCTACCGAAAATGCGCTTCTTGGAAAATCTTTCAATTCTTTCATGACGAAGATGATGCGCAAGTTTGCTCAGGAGTTCAGCAAAATGGGAGGTCCGGGCGTTCCACCTGCGGTTTCGTTTGCAGCGGCTAACCTTGCCAGCTTTTGCTTAAGCGCCGCTATGGAATTTTCAACAGGTAAATATATCTCCAATACGGTCTTTCTCTCAAAGTAACTATCATTTATATCTTTTTACAATTTCCTTAAGCTCCGATATATCTTCCAGCTTTCTCAGCTTTCCGTTTCGATAAAGCACAAAATATTGTGGGGCTTTGTAATTCTCCTTCAAAACGATCAAACAGAAATGACTGTTTTCCTTACGGATAAGCTCGCGTGCTTGCTTGAGTACGGTTTCAGAAGGCATATCATCCTTTCTGATCAATCCGTTTTTGTGGTGTTTTACTTCAACCGAAAAAATCTGCTCCGGAAATATCTTGACATCTGAACCTGATTCGCCCATGATTGCTGTCTTGAAGCTCCAATTTTTGAAGGTGGATTCAAGCAGCGATTTTACAAAGTTCTGAAATTTCCTTCCCTTGGTTTTTGCATAGCGCCCCATCAAACCAGTACGGGTTTGACCTCTACACTTTCAACGTCGAGTACGCCGTCGTAGATGATAATATCTTCCGAAACCTTTCGGGCATAAGTTTCTCCAAAATAAATTTCCAGCACACATACGACATTGAATTTTTCTTTTATTAACCCCACAAGTTCATTTGTGATCCACGTTCCACCGATCGGAAGTTTTCTGATATAATCTTTTACGAAAGTGATCAGTTCTCCGGGGTTCAGAATGTTGGAAGCGCGAATGATGATCTTGAGGGGGGTGATCGGAATTTTCCTGACGATCATGTTGCGGTTGTAGGTGGAAACCACTTTCTGCATATAGAATCGATCGGCTTCGTGGAAGGTGAATCTACCGTTGCGGTATATGGCTCCTTCCACATAGACAATATCATCTTCTCGAACGAATCTGTATTTATCGAAATATTTTGCGATTTCTCTTTCCAGTTCGTCTTTCTGAAGAGCGGCAAGCAGTTCCCGTTTGAGATATTCGATGTCTTTAAGACGGGAAGTGTATCCACCTTCGGTGAGCACCTGAATCTGAGGGGTTGCCCCAATACGGTTGTTGATCTTAACGGTTTTGATATCTGCTTCAAGTTCCGGAATGAAGCTGTTCAGGGTAGTCGGATCGATTGCAACCGTGTCGACATATATGGTGCTTCCGGCGGGAAAAGTATAGCCGGTATGCGAAATCGGGTCTTCCAGAGAAATCTTTCTACCGAAAAGCAAATGCACTCTCCCTGAGGAAAACACCACGTCGTAAATGTGGCGGGTGTTGTAAATTACCGCATTTTCAACCACCAGATTTTCATGAAGATTACGTGAGCGGTAAAACTTGACCAGCCTTCCATCAGGGTATTCCACGAAAACGTTCTTAACATCCACCACATCTTCCTCAAGTTCTAACATCATGAAGGGGATCGTCTGACTTACCGGATAGCTTCTCCGCTCAACCCTACCATGACGAAAGACTACGTCTCTTGAGTAGATAAGATTGGTGCTGGTGGTAATGATACGGGTATCGGTCTGGCGGAAATCGGTATAATCCAGATAGAAATAATCCGTATCGGCAAGAATATCCATGTAGAGAATTTCCGGTGCATGTGTTGTCAAGTCAGGAACAGATGTGGTAACCGAAATGGGGAAAGTAACAAGAAGTTCTGCTTTGACAATTCCCTGAACGTAGGGGGTAATACTTACACCGTTCAGGTGTGCCAGTCTCAGCAGATCATCCGTATTCTCTACAGTCAGCGGATAGCTTCGGTTCTGCAGACTCCTTACATTGAACTCCGCTTCATCGAGTGCTTCCGCCACCAACCGCAAAAACAATTCACCGGGAGAACCGGCAAAAAGCTGCTGATCAAAATAAAGACTGGAAAGAGAAAGAAGCTGATCAAGCATGGTTTTCTTTTAATTAACCCCTCAAATACTCTTCGACTGCATTTTCAATCATAACATACCAGTCTCCACTTTCCAGATAATCTGATACTGTTTCTCTAATAGCTTCCTCGACGATTTCTTCATCGTATTTTAATGCTTCATTGAGTGGCTCTAAAACACTTTTGGGGTTGCTTTTTACATAATCCATCACAAGATCGAAAATAAAATCTCTGAATTCTTCGTCTCCCTCAAATTTTTCTGCAGCAAAATTGATAATCAACCTTACAGCCGTTTCAATAAAATATGGTAATCTCTGTTGATCAATACCATATTCTATATCTTTAATAATCTCTTCTTTATCCCGCGTTCCTCTGTAAGGATTCCGAGAATGATCCATGTAATCCCCCAACATTTCTTTGAACGTTTCGATGGCATCTGCTGCGGAAATAACATAATAGGAGGGTTCTTTAACTTGAGAAAGAATATCTTCCTTTAGTGGTTCAATTACAAATTGGTTTAAATAACCCCAATCCATCACATTATCTAAATATTGTATTATATCATCTATATCATATTCATCTTCATCTTCATCGATGGGGTTATTCATAAAATAAGAATCAACCCGCTCCCAAATGTCAGAGTATAATGTATCTTTTACTGTATTTTCCAGATCAAAGTTATTTTTAATATTTTCTTTAATATAATCTTTATCGTAATAATCATAAATATTGCTGACTATATAGTTATCAATTTCATCTTGGATAGCCGTAAATATTGCCTTTTTTACATCAGATGGAATATTATTTATTATTTCCTGAGGAGAATCTTCGTTTATAGATTTACCCAATAACAACTTAATGTAGAAATCTATTACCCGCTCATCTCCCATATCTCCTGATAAAAGATGGGGGATTTGAGATTTGTCAGTAATATCATATTCGGCTAACAGTTGTTTATGCCACTGTTCAACCTGTGGTAAATGTTCTTTGATTATGTTGAATAGATCAGAATTTTCTTTAAGATTAATGAAAAATATATCTCTTATATACCGAACTACTGACAGACGAGTGTTGGTTTTATGTTCAACTTTAATGCTATATCCTTTGCCGATGCCGATTTTTTCGTTGTTCATAAGAGATAAATATATATCTATTGCATGAGGTAATTCTGCTGTTACAGGAACGTTATTTTTTGAACTTATAATGATGATACTATACGATACGCGAGCATGATCAAAGGAGTGCTCTTTTTCATAAAAAAAGGAATGAAAAACCAGTGCTATCCCTTCATTAAAATTAGATTTTAATGATTGTAAAATTTTGTGAAACTTCTGTAATATATTTTTTAATTCCTTAAGTGCCGAGTTTTTTTGTTTGATCAAATTTTTGTTCAACTCACCTTTAGAACCTATCATCTTATTTAAAGCCTGTGATAAATCAAAATTTACCGGTATGCCCATTTTGTTGTCGATTTTTAAATCCTGAACAGGTAATACATAACAGTGGGATTGAGTAATATCTCCTTGTCCGGGGTCAATGAAATCCTCTATAGATGGGAACAAATGCAGCGAGTTGGGCTCGTGAAAATTGTTAATAAACTGTTCTTTTGTCAACCTCTTCATTTTGATCTCCTTTTATTTTAATTAACTTTCATTTTTTTTAATTATTTTGCGTTTTATAGTCTGGTGGGCTTAATCAGTTCTTTCAAAAAGTTAAAATTACCAAGAAGCTTGTGGGCAAAATCATCCACCTCATAAGGGTGCCGATCAATCAATTCTTCGTAGTTTCGAAGTAATTCAGAAATTCTGAATGCTTTTCTGAACCGGTCCCATACAAGCTGCACCGGCGCATTGCTGCTCACTCTGAAAAAGTTTCTGATTTCCTCTGCATTTTGCTTGAGATATTCCTTGAATGCCTTGAATCCGATAGCGTGTTTGAGAGCCACCCGTCTTTCATTCAAAAACGCGTTGAAAAGCGCTGCAAGATACTTACGGTACATGATCATATCCATGATTTCAATAAACTCATCCATTTTACCACTTAAAATCAGATTCCATAAATATTTTTTCTGTTTTTCATTGGAGGGTGCAACCCCTTCATCGGCAAACGCAAGATAACCGAATCCTATGGAGGAAGGCGAAACATAAAGAGGGTTATCCATTTTGTTCACCAGCCTTGCAGCAGTGGGTTTCCACCAGACCACCTGAGCGGGTTCATTGGAGTGAATGGCTCCGGTGCCATGATCCCAGATTCCATCATATCCCACCTTTCGAAGGAAACTCGTCAGAACAACAGGGTCTTTTCTGGCTCCTATATTATAAGCCGCTTCAATGGAATCCGGATAAGGTGCATACCTGTTGTGAAGCAATGCTATAACAACGATCAGAGGATACATGAAATACTTATGCTTTACATCCCCGGCTGATTTCATGTGTCTGAAGTCGCTGTTGAGCCGGTCAAGAAGTTCTGCAATCAGCAAATTGAGCCATTCTTCGGGATTGTTACGTGCATGATAGAATCTTGAAACATCGACGTCAAATTCCCTGCAAATATTTGAAAGCTCCTGATAATATCCCCGCATACGGGGAAGATCTTTTCGAAGCAATTCCATCAAGTTCTGCTTGAGCGTCTCTGTAAGATCGGAGAAAACACGGGAGGCAATGGCAAAGCACCAATAGGTAAGATAGCTTTCCATACTGTTTCGATTCCGGAAAACATCATCCAGTGAAACGTCATAGAGATCGGCATAATTTCTGAACTGGTTGTACAAAACAAGGGGAATTTCAAACGCCGGATGTTGAGAGGATATGTTAAGCCAAGAAGCATCTTTACTTGCCACAAAAAAATACATATATTTTCTTTCGGAAACCCCGTACATGTCGGGATCGATCACCACATCGTCTTCCGAAATGTGGAAGATAGCACCGACAGGATAGGCGTAAGTACCGATAGGCGTTGTGAAATAGTCGGCGTCGGGATTGAAGGTTTCGCGTTCGGCGCTGGAAAATCTTACCAGAAGACGATCCCCATAGGTTTTATACAACCGAAGAATTTCCTGTTGTAGGAATTCTCCTTTTCGGCTTTCGAGAAGCATTTTTGATTAAATAAACGGGCATTGAAAACTATACAACCAATACCGTTTATACAACGAAAAACTCCCTATCGGTTCCTCAAGGTAAGGCATTACATTAAAACGAACTTTGTAGTAGTAATAGTTATTATGATAAAAAAGATAGAACCAAGTATAGTTACCAAGACGTATAAAAGATCTATAGTCGGAAGGTACATAATGATCTCTAATCTTTTTGACAACACGCATTTTCAATACGAACATGGCACCTTTCTATCTTCTAACCACCATAATAATGGAAAAACCTGTTCTGGTGCGACCTCTTTCAACACAGCAAACGCTTTACCACCTACTGAATCAAGATTCAAAGTGAAATTGATGTAATTGGTATAATAACAAGCATTACGCTCAATTTTATTATAAACGCAAACAATTTCAAAGAGAATATCCCACATCCAAGGGATTCTGGCAACGAATCCGATCCCCTCGATGTGCAAAACAGTATGAATATCCAACCGCGAAGTAGCTTTGAGTACCGGTGTTTTAAGCACAATCATTGTAACAATCTCAAAGTTAGCTGATCTGCATTATAACCTCTTAATAAGCGCAGAATTCTTGATATCATAAATCCTCTTGATAAGCGTAAAATTCTTGATGCTAAAATACGCGACATTCGGGGTGTTTAGAGAAACACCTACAGGAAAATAATGTATCATAAATGATACCCAGATACAATCGAAGGGTGAGTGCTTTGCTGCCGGCAACTTGAGGTAATACATATCACCCCCTGATAATAGCTTTTACCCATTCTAAAAGACGTTTCCAGAAAGAAGGTTTCCTGCTCACTTTTATAACTTTAAAAACATAAAGTACCTTCTTTTTACCAAACATCTCCACCAGCCCCGTTTTATTATCGGGGTATTTAACGCACCGGGTGGCATATAGCGTATAAACTACCACATCGTATCCCGGCATTTCTACGAACATCTGATATAGCAATTCAGGTTCTACGTATACTACCGATTCGATTTGTTTTCTGATTGTTATATACATCACCACCCAAATTTAAAGCTTTCTTGAAAGTCTTTATATATCAGTTTTTCAAAAATGAAATCCGGGTAGGGTTCATCTTCTTCGTTATAAATCCTTCCAAGATTTATCGCATTACACGTCAGTTCCACATCAAGTGGTGTGCCTTCTGGTCCCAGTGTTCTTAAGCTATGCCAGTATTGAATTGTAAATGCGAACAGATCACCCTGTTTGCTAAATATATTATAGTTTACAATGGGGTCATTGGAGAGAATTTCGTTTCCGGCAACCACAAAACATTCGTTGTTTTTAACCCCTTTGTTTAATTTAATAGTATACATAATAGAATTTTTTTATAAGTTTATAATGGTTGGCGTTGGTAAAATGTACAACGTTGTGGGATTTTGGGCGAACACCGTAGTAGCGTACAAAAAACCACACACGAATAAACTTCTGGGTTGTATAAAAACCCCCTTTGGGAGTGATCACACCCGGTGTAGAAGTTCCGGTCATAAATAGTGGATCATCAACACCTGTACTTAATACGTACATTTTATATGCTTGTCTAAAAATACGTTTATTAATTCTCTTTTTTCCATTAAACAAACGCTAAACTGATTGTTCGGTATGTGTACACTTATTATATAAGTCCAGTGCATGGCGCGAAAACACGCGGCTCCTATTCTAATCTCGCTATACCCGCTCAGTGTACTCCCCCTCCCGGAAATGGGTGTTATTGGTACACTTTTATTCATTCTCATAAGATACATAATGACACATTCTATTTTTTTATCTCTATTTCGTACCAGTAATCATTTTCCTCAAATCTCCCACCGGTAACTCTTTTATAACGTGTACCTTCTTTACCCCAGTAGGCAATTTCAACCAGCACCCACCTTGAAAGGGTACGTATGCCTATCGGCTTGCCGTTCATAAAATAACTTACTTTAAACACGTACATATTACTTTTTCCGGTTTATGTGCTTTTCTATCATCAAAAGTGACCTCCAGCTTGCAAACTCAAACAGTTCATCAAAGGGTGCCAGACTATAAGACACCCTTCGGGGGTTTGGGTATTTCCCAAACGCCCCAAGATAAATTTTAACATCCATAGCGCGGCTGTATTTTAGCCGCATTTCGCTATCATTGGGATCGATGTGGCTGTTTTTGACCAGCAGCATAGTCCGCCTTTTTTACAAATGTAAAATGATATTCCGACAGGAGTTGTAATAGAATTCTGTTAACACGGTTCCCAGTCGCATGTGAAATTTCTACGAATCTGTAGGAAACCTCAAAAAACACCCGTCTCTGGTCAGGTAGTTTCAACCATACCTGACGCGGATTGTGATTGCGCGGTGTTGTCTTAAGCAGAAACATCAGATTATCTTATATATGGCAAATAGGTTTTCTTCAGTATCGTACAAAAGTACTTTGCGAATCCGATCGTTGAATAGTGATTTGTTCCTACTTCTTATCTCTTCCCACATTTCCTTCTGCAAAACCAGTGCGTGAAATTCTATTTTACAAAGCTTTCCCAGATGCGTAACCCATTTCCCGCCGGTGGAAACCGGAGGTTTGTAGTAAGGGTCCTCTGGATAGGCAACCCTATTTTTGAGATTATGTCTTATGAGGTACATATCGATTTACATTTTTTACAGGCGAAAGCTTTGTAGATGGTAACCGCCTGTGAAATACAAATGTTTTTTAAACAAAAACGTAGCGCTCAGGTAATAACCGGGACGCTGAAACATAATATGGTTGCCATACCCTTCGATATTGGTTGAATCCCACTTTATCTGAATGGTAAGTGTGTTTGATGGGTGTTCTGATTTCAGAGTTATTTTGTAATGAACCATTTTTTTGCTGTTGACCGTATTGGGATAATCGTGGTATTTCAATCTCATCATATACATATCACTTCGCTTGCGGCGCACCCGGGAATACTTCAAGCAGCGGCATTTCAATCTTATCATATACATATCACTTCCCGCGATTTGTGGTTTTATAGACATTAATTTTAAAGCCAGTAAACGTTTTTTCAATCCCACATCTTAATCCAAGATACCCCCATTCATTTCCCGCGTAGAGATATCCGATGTCTATAACCCATATCGAAACGTTATAGATTCGGTTTTTGGATATAACCACCACGTTGGGAATCAGCATTTCGCTGGATTCCAGCTTGTAATTTTTACCGGCAACAACCATCATGGCGCAAAAATCAGTTTGATTATGTTGAAATTCCTATCAATGGGAAAGTTTTTACTTACAATAAATTCTACGATAGTTTCCTGAGGATTTTTTCCAGCCTCTTTTATAACAAAAACGCGCGGTTCATCTTCTTCCTCATAGTTTACAAAGAAAGCACATAACGGGAGTTCCGTTTTGAGAGAAAGATCAATATACCCATTCTCAGGATTCCGTACCATACCATTTGCCGGAATTTTGTAAAATCCGGTATGAAAGCTGTATTTTTCAATTTTTAAAACGTACATGGTGTTACAGGTTTAAATAAAGTTTTAAGATGTTTATAATGTTATTCTGTCTCCCGACGTTTTTATAAATACCAATAGAACATAAGTACATTTCGTAGTTCGCATTTAAGGTTTGCGCAAAAACAACCGGTTTGTTATATTTTGACGCATAGATCACTTCTGCATACAAGCTTTTTGTCTTCGGAAATCCGCCTATATACCTTTCTATGTGTATTTCCACCTCAGCATTAATAGGAGCCAGAATCGGCGTATCCTGACTCTTTATCCCTATTTCCTGCTCTTGCCGTTTTAGAACCCACATATTTACACTAACTTATAACCAACTTTAAAAGATTCCGATAACACCTCTTTTTAATATCATTCAAATGAAAAATGATTTTAAAACAGTGTATTTCAAACACATCTCCGCTTCCATAAACCTTCATGAGACAATCAAACCTTATGTCTCCCACAGGTGTATCAGGATGAACCGCGATACTGAGCGCCCCTTTTTTTATCTTAAAATCCCCCTTAATCACTATGTCTACATAGGAGGGGGGTGCCACTTTCGACGCATGTACGTTAAGGGCGGCACAACGTATATCTGCTATTTTATATCGAAGACAATACATAATTACCCAACGTCTATTATCATTTAAAAGTTATAAATCAACTTTACAGTCTTGGTCTTATCTGAGGGTTTATACGAAGCAGTTGTCGGTTTGTATATATCAAGATCGAACAGTTTATATTCTTTAATCAGATCTTTCCCCCTGTTGTGCATGGAAATAATTGCCGATGACGCCACCCTTTTGTTGCCGTTAAACGTGAAATCTATCTTGAGCAGCAAAAAGGGATGGCGGGCGGTAATGTACAGATACATGTTGTGATCAACGATGGAAGGATCGTTGGCTGCTTTGAGAATCGGAACTTGGTGCGAATGCAGCCCTACACTATATGTGTTGACGCGTATGATGTACATATTGTTGTTCCATCGATTTTAAGAAATCTTCCAGTAGCTTTCCATATCTGGGGTATCTTTTGCGAATGGTCAGGTAAGGAATTACCCCTGTTCTAACCTCTTTGCTTTTGAGAAAGGCTCTACAGGAGATTCCCTTCTCAACCCATATTGCCATGAAATCTGAATATTCGACGATTACCGTTGCCGTCTCACTCAATATCCTGACTTTTTTTACAATGTACATATCACCTCCTCCTTTTTTCCCGTATAACCACCTGGGGTTGCATTCGGGTTGGATCGAATGCAAAGCGTTTGGTTCGAAAAACTTTATCCATCAGCAGCTGCTCCGCTTCCTCTTGCTTGGAAACGAAATCCTGCTCTTCGGGTTCATTAGGTTTCACAACCTCCACTTCCGTTTTTTCCTCTTTCACTTCTTTTTCATCTTCCTCACGCGCATTTTGCTTCAACATGCGCACAAACAGCGCGTAAAGAAGAACGGCAAGCGGATCGAAAATGATCGTAAGAAGCACGAAATAGAAGTTGGGAGTAATATAGTTGAGGAAAAATAAATTTTGACGCTGATTCGATTCCACCGTGCTGCTTACAAGAACGGCTTCAAGAGAGTCAATAGCGGCAAGGTACTCCTCCTTTCGATTCACCAGCGACTCCAACTCTCGCTTGCGGAGGCGTTCTTGCCAGATGCTCTCTGTGGTTGTGTTGTTCATATTTTCAATAGAACGGTCAACCTCCTCAAGAAGCTGCTCATAACGCGCGATCTGACGCTGAACGGTTTCACGAGTTATGGTAGCTTCTGTGATGTTTTCAAATTTCTCTGAAGACACCGACTCCGCGTGTGAATAAACAAGTGCCGCATAAAAACTGAAAGAAGTGGCAAAGACGGCGCACAGGATGACCGGAATCAGAATTGTTTTGAGCAGCCATCCCCTTGTGGTAACGAGGAGACCCACACTTACGAACTTTGCCACGTCAATAGCCGCGATTACCAGTGCCACCACCCATACAGGAAGCGCCACAAATTTGGCGACTCCCTGAGTGGAGAAGTAAACGCTCAAGGAAATAAAGAGAGGAATAAGAAGGGAAATCTCCAGCGTCGTAAGTCGTTTAAACCACTTCATAATATCTTCCGGTTTGTTAAACCCCTATGTAAATATAAACGGAAGATTACTTTAAAATATGGCGGGCAAGACGC
>JGI12419J13241_1000061_pt1 | contig 24820 bp, 20 predicted proteins | sample BGWIniCompost_FD_13241 | JGI IMG/M metagenome (IMG submission 13241)
ACACCCATGAAAAAGGGAGACAGAACCTTATGAGTCATATGGACGTACTGCCGTTCGAATGGGCGATGGTACTGGCCGTGCTCGGCACGTCAGTACTGGCCCTCGTCTACGCGGCTCTGCTGGCCCGGCAGATCCTCGCGTATGACAAAGGCACCGAGGCGATGCAGGCCATCTGGCGCGACATCAAAGCCGGTGCCAACGCCTACCTGACCACGCAGCTCAAGACGATCGCCATCATGATCGTCGCCCTCACCGTGCTGATGTTCCTGAGCGTCTTCGTCGTCAGGCCCACGCCTGAGGCCCAGGAGATGTTCGGCGAGAACGCCCGCACGATCGTCGCGTTTGCGCGCGCTGGCGCCTTCCTGATGGGCTCGTCCTTCTCCGCCATCGTCGGCTACATCGGCATGAACATGGCCGTCGAGGGGAATGTGCGCGTGGCAGCGGCCTCCCGGGTGAGCTACCGCGAGGCGCTCAAGATCGCCTACCGCTCCGGCACCATCACGGGCATGCTCACGGATGGCCTCGGGCTGCTCGGCGGCACTCTCATCTTCATTATCTTCGGTAAGGCCGCGCCCGATGTGCTGCTCGGTTTCGGCTTCGGCGGCACGCTGATCGCGCTGTTCATGCGCGTGGGCGGCGGCATCTACACCAAGGCCGCCGACGTCGGCGCGGACCTCGTCGGTAAGGTTGAGGCGGGTATGGAAGAGGACGACCCGCGCAACGCCGCCGTCATTGCCGACCTCGTCGGCGACAACGTGGGCGACTGCGCCGGTATGGCCGCCGACATCTTCGAAAGCTACGAGGTCACGGTCGTCGCCAGCCTGATCCTCGGCCTGGCGCTGGCGCAGATCACCGGCAACCTGCACTGGATCATCGTCCCGCTGCTCATCCGCGGCGTCGGCGTCATCAGCTCGATCATCGGCACCTATGCGGTGTCCCTGTGGAAGAACAAGGACGCCGAGGCGGCCATGTACAGCTCCTACGAGCTGTCCAGCGCCATCACAATCACGTCCGCCTTCCTCATCTCGTACTTCTACGCCGGTGACCTCCGCATGGGCGTGCTGAACGCCATCGGCGTGGCGCTGGCCGTCGCCTTCAACCCACTGACCGCCTACGCCACAAGCTGGGAGAGCAAGCGCGTGCAGAATATCTCCGCTGCCACCCGCTTCGGCCCGGCGCTGGTCATCCTGGAAGGGATGAGCCTCGGCTACCTGTCGAGCGTGTGGGCGGTGATGGTGGTCATCGTTGCGCTGGCCGCCGCCATCCTGATCTTCTCTGCGGGGCTGCCCGCCGCGATTGCGAGCATCGTGCTGTACGCGGCGATTGCCATCGGCGTGGTCGGCGGCATCGTGCAGTGGATACGGCACAAGGCGTGGATCGAAGGCCTTATCTTCCTGATGTGGACGCTCGTCGCCGGCCTGTTCCTGTACAGCATGGAGCCGGTCACGGATAACGCGTTCATCTACATCCTGTTCGGTGTCAGCATGATCGGCGTGGGTATGCTCTCCCACACGGGCAACAACGTCAGCATGGACACCTTCGGCCCGATTGCGGACAACGCCAACGGCATCGGCGAGGTGGCAGGCATGGGGCCCGAGCAGCGCCAGATCATGGCGGACCTCGACGCGGCGGGCAACACGACCAAGGCCATCACGAAGGGTGTGGCGATCGGCTCCGCCGTCGTGGCGGCGCTGTCGCTGTACGGCTCGTTCTTCATCGACATCCAGCGTGTGTGGCCTGAGGACCTCCGCGGGCCGTTCGAGCAGGTCGTCAACCTGACGAACCCGACGGTCTTTGTTGGCCTGCTGATCGGCGGTATGCTGCCGCCGCTGTTCGGCGGCCTGCTGATCAAGGCCGTGAACCGCGCCGCCTCGCAGATGATGGCTGAGGTCCGGCGGCAGCTTCGCATCCCGGCCATCTGGTCGGGCGAGCAGCGCCCCGACTACAGCCGCGCGGTGATGATCAGCACGCGGGCCGCGCAGGCCGAGCTGGTCCCGCTGGGCACGATCGCGGTGCTCGCGCCGATCGTCGTCGGCCTGCTGCTCAAGGAGCAGGCGCTCGGCAGCTTCCTCGCGGGTGTGATCGTCAGCGGCGTGCTGCTGGCCGTCTACATGGCGAACGCGGGCGGCGCGTGGGACAACGCGAAGAAGTACGTCGAGGACGGGAACTTCGGTGGCAAGGGCACGGATAACCACGCCGCTGCCGTCGTGGGCGACATCGTGGGTGACCCGCTGAAGGACACCGCCGGTCCGGCGCTCAACCCGATGATCAAGGTGATGAACCTCGTCGGGCTGATCGTGGCGCCCATCGTCGTCGAGTACTATGGCTTCTCGCCGGTGACGGTCGCGATCATCATCGTGGGCGTCCTCGCCATCATCTGGGCCGTGCGCCGCTCCGACCGCGAGTTCAGCCTTGTCGGTGAGGGGACAGAGGCCCTTGGCTCGACGGTCAAGGCGTCGGCTGACTAACTGACTCACACACCTGTCACAGCATCAAGAGCACGGCGGCATGGGCGCTGCCGTGCTCTTTGGTTTTGCCCGCGCTTCCACGCCTGGCAATGAATTGCCGGGCTACGTGATAGCGAAGCTATCCTGAGTAGCTTTGCTATTCCGTAGCCGGGGAATTCCATTCCCCGGCGGCCACAAGCACACCCAGAAGGAGCCACACCCGTGAAGTTCAAATCGTTCGGCGAGCGCAGCCTGCCCGCCGTCGTGCTGCTGCATGGCGGCGGCCTGTCGTGGTGGTCGTGGCAGCCGGTGATCGACGCGCTGCAGGGCGAGTACCACATCATCACGCCGGTCATCGACGGGCACGGCGAGGACGCCGAAACCCCGTTCCACAGCATCGGCGAGTCGGCGCGAAAGCTGCTCGCCCACCTCGACGCCGAGTACGGCGGGCGCGTCTTCGCCATCGGCGGGCTGTCCGTCGGCGCGCAGATCACGGTCGAGGCGCTGGCGCAGCGCCCCGATCTCGCCGGGAAGGCCGTGATCGAGAGCGCGCTGGTCGTCCCGATGCGCTGGGCGGCGGCGCTGGCCGTGCCCACGTACGCGCTGCTCTACGGGCTGATCCGGCGGCGGTGGTACGCGCGGGTTCAGGCGCGGTATCTGTTCGTCCCGCCGGAGCAGTTCGAGCTATATTACCGCGACAGCAGCCGGATGACCCGCGAGTCGCTCATCAACCTGACGCGCAGCAACGCGACCTACACGCTCAACCCGGCGATCCGCGAGACGACCGCGCAGGCGCTCATCCTCGCCGGTGAGAAGGAGCCGGGCGCGGTGAGGCGGTCAGCACGGATGCTGCACGAGGCGATCCCCGATAGCACGCTGCGCATCATCCCCAACAGCGGGCACGGCGAACTCAGCCTCGCCCGCCCCGGTGAGTACGTCGCGCTGTTGCGGTCGTTCTTTGCGGGGGAGCCATGCTCGGAGCCCACGCCCCGAAATGAATTTCCGGGCTAAGTGATAGTAGCCGGGGAATTCCATTCCCCGGTGGGCCGGGTCAGGGGGTGAGGGTCAAAACAAAAAGCCCCGCTCACGGCGGGGCTTCTCTGGTGCGCCAGGCAGGATTCGAACCTGCGGCCTTTGGTTTCGTAGACCAACGCTCTCTCCGCTGAGCTACTGGCGCTTAACGATGAGTAGTCTACCACGCGATGCCGGTTTCGGCAAGAGCTTTTTTCCATCCAACCCGGCTTTTGCCTGATTCTGATGCAGCGGGCCGCCATCTAAATACAGCCTAAACCAGAGGCAAAAATCACGTAAAAAAACCGCTACAAAAGTCCTGTTTGATTGAACTTCCCCTCCCCGCGCACTACACTCACGGTAGAGCAATCGATCCCGATTATAGACATCTAGCAGCGAATGAGGAGCAAATAATGGTCGCAAGTGTGTTGGTACTTGTCGCGGGGCTGGCACTGGCAGGGCTGGTCGCACAGGCGCTCAGGGAACAGCAGACGGCATCGAAGCAGGTTCCCGTCCCCATCCCGGTGGAGAGCGAGGAGCTTCTGCGCCGTCGCCGCCGTCGCTAATTCGACGGGCTAATACCCCTCCCCTTGCAAGGGGGAGTAAGCGACCCGAAGGGTCGCAGGTAGAGGCGCTAACCGGCGGCAGGGCTGCCGCCTGCAAACGAGACTGTTCGGGGGCGAGCGGTCTCGTTTGTGTTGTGGAGGACCCCCTTTGACCCTGAGAGGGGCAATGAAGCGCCATGTGTGGCCCGGCGATATTATTTCCTCGGCGGAGCCGCGAAGTTCATTCGCGGCGACCCTAATTCCTCGGCGGTCTTATTTCCTCGGTGAAGCCGCGACGTTTAGTCGCGGCGCTTTGTTTCTATCTCCTCAATTTTTCCGTTTCCGGCAAAACAGATTACAATCCGTGCCATGCGCAGCCGCTTGCTATTCGGTCTGATTGTCACGCTGCTCGTCGCCGCCGCCTGCCGGCCCGCCCCTGTGCCCACGCCGGAGCGCCCCACGCCGATCCCGGTCAGCACAGTCGAAGGCAGGCTGCTGCCGCCCGACCCCGGCGTCGAGGTGAGCGGACGGGCGATCGCGCTGTGCCGCATCGTGGGCGTTGTGTCCAACCCGCCCGCCGCCTGCGAACTGCTCGGCCCGGCGGTGCGGACGGACGTCGAGGGGCGTTTCCGCTTTGGCGGCGTCGTCCCCGGCGTGTACCTGCTCGTATACGACTCCGGGCTGGCGGACTTCGAGACCGCGCTGGCGGTGTGGGCCGGGGAAGCCCTCCGCCCCGGCGACTGGCCCTGGCTGCGTGACGACCTGCTCAAGCTGGCGGGCGATGTACCCATCACCGTCTACCTGCCGCCCGCCCTCGCCGAGCATCCGCGCGTGGACCGCCCTGCGTACGCCACGCTGACGCTCTCCATCGACGGCTCGCCGTTCATCTTCGCCCATGAGATCGACGCCGGCGGCGAGCGGCCCGACATCGACCTGCTCCTGCTCGATCTGCGCGAGGGCGGCCTCGAGCAGGTGACGGTGACGGCTTACACGCCGCGCCTGCCCGACCTCGCTGCCGAGCGCGAGCGGCTTGGCCCGCTGACGCTAAGCGAACTGGCGCTGTTCGATCAGAATTTCTCCTCCCGCTGGATGCGCTTCGTGAGCGGCGACGACAGCGCCTACCGCCCGCTCGACGCGCAGACCATCGATGCGGTGCGCCGCGGGATGATGCACGAGATCGGCGGGGCGTACTTCACGACGCTCGACATGCTCGATGGAGAACTGATCGCCGCGCCCGCCTACCTGGGCATCGACCTGCTCACCGGCGAGCGGCATCTGCTCGCCTGGCTTGACCAGCCCACCGGCGACGTGATCGAGCTGCGCACCGGCTACCGACTCAACGTGCTCGACCGCCCCGGCGTGTGGATCGAGGAGGGGCCGAACGGCGAGCGCTTCTACCATTACGGTTTCTCGTACTACCGCCGCTGGGGGCAGATCCTGCCCGACCCGCTCATCCGGCTCGCCGACGACTTCTACACAGAGGGCAGCAACCACGTCAGCCGCTACATCAACGACTACCGCGCCGTGGCCGGTACGTTCCAGGGCGACCTGCGCCGCTTGCAGTGGTATCCCTCCGTGCTGGAGCAAATCGACCGCTGGAAGCCCAAAACCGCGCCGTTCGTGCGCCTGCCGGACTCCGGCACGGTGGATATCCGGCGCGAGCGCTTCGAGGAGGCGATAACGAGCGGCGCGGTCGTCGTGGACGAGGAGTCGGTTGAGGCATTCCTGCGCAGCACCAACGCCCGGCGCGGGCTGTTCAGTGATCGCCTCACCGAGCAGGAGGTGACGGAGGCGCTGCTCACCCCGTACCGGTCGGGGCGGCTGTTCAGCGACCTCGAAGCGGCGATCATCCTCGACGCGACCTACAATGGCGACAGGAGCAAGCCGCTGACGATCCGCATCAGCCGCCGGCTGAACCAGGGCTTTCTCGTGCCGCGCTACCGCGATAAGGAAGTGCTCATCTCACAGACGGAGGTCGCCAACGTGATCCTCGGCTACCCCGGCTCGCTGAACAGCCGCTGGGCGCACGAGATGGGCCACATTATCGACTTCCGCTCACCGCAGTACGCCTTTGAGGGCCGCCCGCCCGAAGGCAGCCGTTGCGAGCCCGCCAAATACTTGATCGAGTTCATGTGGTGGGTGCAGCGCTACCCCGGCGACGCGCCCGACTGGGACTGGATGCCGATCAACAGCGGGCTGACGCTCGCCCGCCTGCTCACCGAGGAATACCACAACAGCCGCTGCTGATGGGGTAATGAGTCCACAGATGAGGATGTATTAGAGGGGAGCCGCGACGTTCAGTCGCGGCGGATTCTTCTCTACACCCCCTCACCGCCCCGACACAACGAAGTTATCGAACGTCACCTCGGCTGAGGGCTTGCCCTGGAAGGTCGCCGCGCCGAGCGCCACGCGCCCCGATTCAAGCTCGCTGTCCTGAAGCGTGGCAAGCTGCGTGCCGTTGACGTACAGCGTCAGCGTATCGCCGATGCAGTCCGCGCGGATGTGGTTCGTCGCGTTCCCGATCCGGATCGCCCGGCTGGCCTCATACCCGATGCCCAGCGACACCGGCTGCCCGTCCACATACTTGGCGATGGTGTAGTAGCCGTCAAACGTGACCTCAAATACATAGAACCGGATCGGGTTGGAGCTTACACGGCACAGGACGGCGGCGCTCATCTCGGTGTCCGCCCCGCCGACGCGCGTCGCCTCCACCTCGATGCTAACATCCCGCGCCTCCACGCGCGGCGCATCGACGTGATACAGCAGGTTGTCGGCGTAGACGCGGATGTGGTAGACCCCACCCTCCTGCCCGAAGACCGCCTCAGCGGTCGCGCCGGTCGGCCAGCCGTTTTCGTTGTTCGAGAAGTCGTCGACAAACAGGATGCGCAGGTTCTCCGGGGTATCGGGGCGAAGCCCCACACCGACCGCCGCGTCGACCTGTGTCACGCGCACAAGCTGCTGCACCCGGGGCTCGGAGTACGGGGTAGCGGGGTAATAGACGACCAGCGTGTCCGGGTCGATCAGCTCCACTTCGAGCACGAAGGACGTGCCATCCTCCATCTCATAGCGGATGTGCCGGTCACCTACGACCTGGTAGCGCATGGCCTCAAGCTCGACCCCGCCCGCCTCCCGGTTCTCGACGAAGTAGAACCCATCGGCAGCGTAGATGTTGTAGACCTCGCCGTCGGTCTGCTTCCACGTACCGGGGATCAGGGCGGAGAGGCCCACTTCATCCGACGTAACCGGGGCCGCGATGTTCAGGCCGGGGCCGCTGCCCGGCTCGTGCGCCGCCTCGATCTCGTCAAACCAGGGGATCGCCCCGCACGCCGACAGCATCACACTCACCACGGCGATGCCCAGCCCCCACACGTATCGCCCGGCTGGCGACCGTATGCCTCCCATACTGTGCCTCCCCACCGTGACCAGAGGTTGTGTCCTGCTGATCATTATAGTCTGAACCGGGCAGCGGCGATAGTATCGGGTCAGCCGGGCATAGTTCTAGCGGACTATATCACTGTTCCGGGACGCTGCTATACACTGAGATCACTCTCTCTCTGTACAAACCTGAAACTTCGCCGGGGTATGGCTGGTGCATTTCTCGATACGCTGTAGAATTAGGCAGACTCTAACAATGAGGAACACAGCATGCGTCTGTCTTTTCTACAACCTGAAATCATCCCCGGCGACGCCGAGCATAACGTCCGTGCCGTGCAGCACCTGATCGACGAGGCTGAAGGTGATCTGCTGGTGCTGCCGGAGTATGTGCTTACCGGCCCTCCCACCCCCGGCATGGATGTTGCCGCGTGGGCGGCGTACGGGGCGAGCGTCCGTTCGGCGCTCAACGTGCCACCCGGCAAAGCTGTGCTGATCAACACCCTGGTCGAGCGCGGTGGCGAGGTGGTCAACTGCTGCGAGTTGCTGGACACCGGGCAGCAGCAGGCCAAGCTCTACCTGACCGACGCCGAGCGTGCCGCGGGCATCAGCGCCGGGCATGAGCAGCACGTGTTTAGCTTCGGCGAGCGGCAGTTCGCGGTCTGCATCTGCGAGCGGCTGATGGCCGACCGCCTCGCCCCGGCAGAGCAGATCGACTTTGCGCTGTGGATCAGCCACTTCGACCGCGCCGCGCTGCCCGACGCGCTGGCAAGCGCCCGCGAAGTATCCGAGGCGCGGGGAGTGCGGGTATTCATGAGCGCGCTCCTGACCGACGAGCACGTCGGTGTGAGCGCCTACGTCGATGGGAAGCTCCAGCTAGCCGTCCCCCGGCGGCGGAGCATTATGGAGGTCGTCATCGCCTGACGGAGATGGCTGCCATCGGCCCGGATGGCGCCTGTTCCGGCGCCGTCTGTGCTTTTTAGACCGGTGGGGCGCGGGCCGAAGAGGACGGAGACAGCCAACAATGCTAGATGAGTGGATCGAACAACGCAGCCGGGTTTACACGCAGCCGGGGCCATACAGCCTGGAGCCCCGCGAACCTCGACGCTTCCTCACCACCACCGGCGAACTTATCCCCCTCACCGAGAGCGTCATCGAGGAAATCCAGCAGGTCGTCAGCGCCTACCTGCGTGGCGAAACACCGCCCGACTACGTGCCGCAACTCGAGTCGCCGGACGGCAGGCTGGAACCGATCAGCCCGGAATCATTTGGGGAGCTTATCGCTGTCATCCGGCAGGATGCCGCGCAGCGTTCGGTGACCAACCACCTGCTCAAAGATTACCCGCCGATACCCGTCCAGCCGCGCAAACACGAGCTTGACTGGTTTGACACCCACGACGGCGGCCTGCCGCCCATCACCACTGAGGACGCGCCTGAAAACGGTACGAACGGCGCTCCTCCGCCCCCCGATGTGGTCGATGCCGAGTGGGTCATGGAGGTCAGCCAGCGACCGAGGCGAGGGCCGCGCCGCCCGAGACAGCGCCGCCAGCAGAAGAAGGCCGGGGCAGGCTGGGCGCTGCGAGCGGTGATCGCGGTTGCGCTGGTGGCCGTGCTGGCTGTCGCGGTGGCTCTCGCGCTGGGTCTCATCGAGTTGCCGCTACCGCCCGCCCCGGGGCTTGCCGTTACGGCTGAAGCCCTGGTCGGTGAGGGCGGCCCGCCCGGCGACGATCCACAGATGCCCGCACCCAACCCGCCTGCGGACGAGGGGGCAGCCAGCGCACTGCCCGCCGTGCCCGCCGTACCGGCTTCACCGGAGCCAACTGGCCGTATCGCGTTTGCCTCAGACGAGGACGGGGATTTCGACATCTACGTGCTGGACCTCTCAACCGGGGAGATCACCAGGCTGACCGACAACGACGCCGCCGACCGCACCCCTGCCTGGTCGCCGGATGGCAGCCGCCTCATATACGTGAGCGACGAGGCGGGCGACGACGACCTCTACGTGATCGATGCAGATGGCGGGCGACCGCTCCAGGTCACCCACAGCACCGAGCATGACCGCGCCCCCGCCTGGTCGCCGGATGGCTCGCAGGTGGCGTTCGCGCGGGAAACCGCGAACGGAAGCGACGTGATGACGTTTAACACGGCCTGCATAAGCAATCCGGAGGGCTGCGAGAGCGGGCTGCGAACGCTCGTCGGCGGCGGCTACGACCGCGAACCGGCGTGGTCGGCGGACGGGCGGCGTCTGGCGCTCTCGACGGCAGCCTTCCCCGGCCTGCCAACCGCGATCGGCGTGCTGAAGCCCGGAGACGACGAAGTCCGCCCGCTCGTCGGCACAGGCCTGACGGACTTCTCCCCGGCATGGTCGCCCGACGGTCGCTGGATTGCGTTCGCCTCCAACCGCAGCGGTGACTACGACCTGTGGGCCATGTCGCCCGACGGCGGCGCCGTGGTGCAGATCACCCGCAGCACCACGGTCGAGGTTCAGCCGAAATGGTCGCCGGACGGCGCGTTCATCGTCTTTGCGTCCGACCGGCGCGCGGGCACCGACTTCGACCTGTACGTGCTGGACGCCCGGTGCCTCGACACCAACCCTGAGACCTGTGAGGACAGCGTGATCGCCCTGACGGATGGGCCTGACGACGCGCTCGACCCGGCGTGGGTACACTAGCCCTCCGGGAGGGACAACAAAGAGGCGGCTGGTACTGTCCAGCCGCCTCTTCTCTTTTCAGCTTTCTATGAGGATAAAGTCGCGCCTAGTAGCCAAGCTGGGCGCAGGTCGGCGGGGTTGCGCCTGCACGGTTGCCCAGCACCAGTGACCAGTAATGGCCGTAGGTGGTCCCGGCCTGCGCCACATGCGCCAGCCCGACCTCGGTAAAGGCCGCGTTGAGCATGTTGTCGCGATGGCCCGGCGAGTTCAGCCACTGCTGCACGGTCGCATCCGCGGTGCTGTTGCCAGCCGCGAGGTTCTCGCCGATGTAGGTCAGCGCGTAGCCCTGTGCCAGCACACGGTCCAGCACCGAGCTACCGTTCGAGCCGGTGTGGCTGAAGAAGTTGTGCGTCGCCATGTCCTGCGCATGAGCCGCAGCCGCCGCCTCAAGCTGAGGGTTCGGGGCAAGCGGATGCAGGCCGTTCTGGCAGCGCGTCTGGTTGATCAGCGCGTACACCTGCGCGGCATCGCTGGGCGGGGCTGCTGCCGCCGGGGCCGCCGCCTGAACTACATTGCCGTCCCCAACGGGCACGCTCGCCAGCGCACCGTTCACGGTCGCATACCAGGCCGCGATCCAGCCGCTCTGCCCGTTGTACTGCACCTGCAGCCAGTTGCCCGCCGCGTTACGCCCCACCACCGGGACGGTCACGCCTCTCGGGACGGTGCCAACTACCGGGTAGGAGGTACCGGGGCCGGAGCGCAGGCGCAGGTTCACGTGGGTGCGTGCTGAAACGCCCGCCTGAAGCGGTGCTTCCTCGGCGCTGACTGTCGCCAGCGGCAGGAGGAGGGTGAGGACCAAGATCAGCAGCGCAACACGCTGCAGCCGGGAGAGTTTGGGAATTGAAGTCATTAACGGTTCTTCTCTACTTACCGTCCTTACGTTGAAGCCAATATAAACGAGGGTCCAGGGGGGAGCAATAGGACTGTAGTAGTACCTTGGTATGAGGCAAACCCATCCGACATTCTGAGCAGGCTAGAGGATGCGGCAGGAGGATGGTTTTGGGGCCGGTGACTCGGAGCCGCGAAGTTTGTTCGCGGCGATGCATGACGGCACGTGCAATTTGGTGCCGCGAAGTTTGTTCGCGGCGCTGCACCGTAAGTCGCGGCGGTATCATTTGCGACATTGCACCACAGACACACCAAACCCCACCCCCATCGCATCTGCGATAGAGGTGGGGTCAGCAGGCAGCGATGAGTTCGCGCGGAGCTTACTGCTGCTCGCCCGCGAGCGCGGCAAGCTCCTCCTGCACAAGGCGCACCACCAGCGCGTCGAGGTCTTCCACACTGTAGCTGCCCTCCGGCACGTCGTACACCGTGCCCGGTTCGCCGGTGCTCTGCGGCACGTCCCGGTAGGTCAGGAAGATGAAGTTCCCCCCGGTGAACTGCGCCAACTGCCGGAAGACGTACTCCGCCACTTTCTGATCCGGGTCCGGCCCATCCAGACGCGAGCCGATCGGGAAGATCTTCACGCCCAGCTCGGCGGCCACCTTCATCTCCTCGGCATAATCGTAGTCCTGTGCATAGTCGAGGTGCGGCGGTGCATCGGCGACGAGGAAAACGAGGCTCACCGTATCCGCCACCCTCCAGTTGACATCCCACAGCGCGCGGTGCAGCGCCTCGTTCAGCGACTCAGGCGCATCGCCGCCGCCGCTCGCGGTGACCTCCATCAGCGCGCGCTGGAAGGCGTTCACATCGCCCGTGAAGTCCGAGACGCGCGTCACGTACACATCGCCCCGGTCGCGGTAGTGGACCAGCCCAAAGCGCACGTCGGGGCGGCTGGGCAGCGCCTCGATCTGCGCCGACATGCTGAGGATGTTCTCCTTCAACTCGTCGATCTCGTCCTCCATGCTGCCCGTCGCATCGATCAGGAACAGGATGTCAAGCTGCACGGGCGGGCGGCTGGGCGGCACATCGAGCGTCACCGGCCAGGTGGCGTCTGTTTGCTCACGCGTCAGCCGGAACGATGTGCTCGCGCGGCCCTTCTGCACCGTCACCTCGAAGTCCTGCGCCCCGGCATGAGCGGGGTACGCCCGTGGGAAGAACAGCACCTGCCCGGTCGCGGTGGTGCGCAGCGTCGTGACAAGCTCCTGCCCGTCGCTCACACGCACTTCCGCGCCGAGCACGGGCAGCCCGTCGCGGGTCGTCACACGGATCGTGTGGCGCTCCGTGATATCCACGTCGTGCACTGTCAGCCCAAGCCGCTGGTGGAAGTTCGAGCGGTAGTCGAGGTAGGCGCGGAAGTTCTCATTATCGTCGATCTCGCCCGCCTGGAGCGGCGTAAACTGCTGGTCGGGCGGGGCGACGACGGCCTCCCCACCGGTCGGGAGCGCCAGATCCGCCGCGGCGACGCCATCCGCCGCGCCCCCACCGGCAGCCTCAAGGAGCACGTCCGGGGCTGCTTCCACCGTCCGGGCCTCGCGAGCGGGGGCCAGCGTAGCAAGCGGCAGCGCGGGCGCGCGCTCGTCCGCCACACCCGCCACTTCGAGTGCGGGCCGCTCCGCATCGGTGATGCGGTCGGCGGGAGCGGCAGCCCCCTCATTGACCACGACCTCGGCCTCGGGCTGCGGCTCAGCAGCCCTCTCCTCCGCTCGCCGCGGGGCACAGCCAACCAGCGCCGCCATCATCAGCAGAGCGATCAGAATGAATAATTGCTTTGCGATCCGCTTTGTGTTCATGACGTACATCTTCTCCTGTAATACGGGGGTCAGCGCGGTTGTCTCTCCGCCGTCACCAGTACAACGACAGGCCCGCCGCCGGAGTTCCCGGCAGCTTGCCACTGGTAAATCACGCCCGCACCCTCTACAATCTGCCGCGTGAGGAGAAGGCACCGTATTATTAGCAAAGGAACTGTCAACATGACCCATCGTTTGGATATACGCCGCGTTTCGCTCATCGCGGCGCTCGCCCTGATTCTTGCCGTACTGACTCTGCTCGGCTGCACGCCGGCTGCCCCAACCGCCGAGCCAACTGAAGCCGTCGCACCGACCGACGCCCCGACCGCGCCCGGCTCCGGCAGTGACTCCACCCCGGCTCCCGACGAAGGCGGGATCGAGTCCTCAACCAACACCTTCACGATTACGAACAACACGGGCGTCGAACTGTGCCGTGCTTACATCAACCTGGCCGGTACGACACGCCTCCCCAATCAGCTTAAGGACGATCAAACCGTGCCCTCAGGGACCAGCTTCACGTTCGAGAACGTGCGGGCGAACAAGTACGACATTCTGCTCTCGGACTGTGATGACCAGCCTGTCGCTAGCGCTCACGGCGTCTATCTGGGCATCGAGCCTCTCGAGTGGACTCTGGGGCAGCTCACCGACCTGACTTTCGAGAACAACTCCGACGGGGATGTGTGCGCGCTGCACATCTCGCCGGTATTTGCAACAAGCTGGGGGCCGAACCTGCTGACCGACGGCGCGACCATCAAGGCAGGGGACAGCATGGTGATCGAACAGCGCCCGACGGGCCTTTATGACATGCTGATCCGGCCCTGTGACGCCGAGGGCGGCGTTGAGGTCTTCGGATTTGAGATCGCCGAGGGCGCGGCGTACACCTTCGAGGGCAGTTAGCCTGTGCCCCACCCTGGCGAGCCGCTTATTGCGGCTCGCCAGCCCCCTGCTCCCTCCCCGCTAATTCCGAAATTTCTATGAATAATGCCCTTTTTTAATCGTGGCTTGTTGCACTTTTCCCCACGGGGACTAGAATGGGCAGCTATCTGTCGCTTCCCTTCCTATTCATTCCCTCACCTTGAGGAGGAGGATCACCTTATCATGGCGCGCCGCGTATCGTTACATAGAGGTAGAGTTAGCTTGCTGGTGGTACTCGTTGCGCTGGCATTGACATCGCTTGCGTGCGGTATCGGCGGCATGTTCGCCCCTGATCCCACACCCGAACCGACGGTTGAGCCAACCGCAGAGCCCACAGTCGAGCCGACTGACGAACCCACATCTGAGCCCACGCCCGAGCCCACCGAGGAGCCGACCCAGGCGTCTGCATCCGGTGGCGTCAAGGACGATGGGACACCCAGCACTGGCCCAACCGCCTCGCTGGAAATTATCAACAACTCATCCTTCACCGTGTGCTATCTGTTTGTCTCGCCATCGGAGGATACCGAGTGGGGTGGCGACCAGCTTGGCAGCGACGTCGTCGCTTCCGGCACGACCTTCACGCTGACGGACATTCCGGCTGGCACCTATGATCTACGCGCCGACGACTGCGAGGGCAACATCCTGAGCCAGGAGTTCGGCGTCGTCCTGGAGAGCGGATCGTACCCCTGGACGTTCAGCGACAGCGGCGTGACGTTCACCATTGTGAACAACAGCAGCGTTGACCTCTGCTGGGTCTACCTCTCGCCCAGTACTGACGACGAGTGGGGGCCGGACCAGCTTGGCAGCGAGATCCTGCACGCAGGCGAAAGCTGGGTCATTATGGGTCTTGAAGCGGGCATGTATGACCTGCGCATCGAGGCGTGCGGTGAGGGCGAGCTTGAGGATTACGGGCTCAACGTCTCCGGCGACTTTGAGTATACAGTTACTGACTAGCTCCAGCATCGCATAAAAGCGCCCCTGTCACACGGCTGGCAGGGGCGCTCTCCTCTGAATACGTTTTCCCCTCCGATTTTTGCTGACAATCCGGACCAAACATGGTATTATTTCAGCAGTTGTGAAACTGACCACGAAGGACCAGCGAGAGAGCGTCATGAGCACATCTGCGACCAGCCCGGCCTTTCGCCGGCTGAGCATGGCAACCGCCATCGCCGTTTATCTCTTGATTATTGTTGGCGGCGTGGTCCGCATTACGGGCTCGGGCCTGGGCTGCCCGGACTGGCCGCTGTGCTACGGACAGGTGATCCCCCCGCCGGATGTCACCGCGTTTATCGAGTTTGCGCACCGGGTCGTTGCTGCCGTGGGCGGGGCGCTGATGATCTGGCTGTTCGTTGCCGCGTGGCGCGGCTACCGTGACCGGCGGGAGATTTTCGGGCCGATTGCCGCCGCCGTCACGCTGCTTGTGGTGCAGGTGCCGCTCGGCGCGATCGTCGTCGCCACCGAGCTGGAGCCGCTGGCGGTGGCCTTCCATCTGGGCATGGCGATGCTGATCTTCGCCGGGGTGCTGCTGACAGCCGTCGCCGCCTTCCAGCCGGTGACCGGTGCGCCCGTCATTGAACGCGCACGCAGCTACACGCGGCTGCTCCTGGTGTCGCTCGGCGTAGTGTTCGCCCTGCTGCTCACCGGGGCACTTGTCGTCGGCACGAACTCGCAGCTTGCCTGCCCGGACTGGCCGCTCTGCCATAACGGGCTGCTGCCGCCGCCCAACTCCAGCCCGCAGATTGCCATCCAGTTGATCCACCGCTATACGGTGGTGGCGACCTCCGTGGTGCTGGCGGCGGTGGTGCTCACAACGATCCGCCGCGCGGAGCAGGAGAAGCTGCTCGTGCGCTGGGCAGCGGTGCTCGCGGGGCTGTTTGTGCTTCAGGTGATCATCGGCGGCGTGCAGGTGCTGCTCATCATCCCGATGCTGTGGCGCGGCCTGCACCTCGCGGCAGCGAGCGCCGTGTGGGGTGCGCTGGTGATCCTCGCCGGGATGACCGCGCTCGGCCAGAGCGCCCCTGCCCCGCACCCCGCGCCCTCCTCACCGGAGGGCATGATGGCCACCCCGGCAGGCCAGTAGCATATCACCACTGTGAATCAGCAAGGGCCGCGTTCGGAGCGCGGCCCTTGTTTATTTAACCGGGTTTCGCTTATGGCACCGGCGTTATCCGCGAACGGTGCTGTACACCTCGCCCGTTCATCAGACCATTCATTGAAATGATAAAAGAACCAGCGCGTTGCACGCCATTGCCACAATCAACACCAGCGCAAGCACCAGCACCCTGCTAGATACGACCGCCTTGAACCAGGAGAAACGATGTGAAGCCTTCATGACGACGACGTCGAGTATCAGCGCATACAAAATGAGCAGCACACCGCCAATCTGAGCCAGCAAATCGATATAGGGCATCCAGGATATCAGGCCCAGCAGGCTTGTGACCAGCATAACGGGAGCATAGTAACAGGCTCTGCCGTAAACAACCTGGTAGAACGTCCCCTCTCCACCCAGCTCCCGTGCAATGACAGTGGAGATAGCCCCGGTGATAATAAGCCCTATCACAGAAAGAACGGCAGCCAAAGGGATGCCGCACAGGAAAACGCCGAGCAAGCCTGTTGTGTCCAGTCCAAACACATACTGAAGGCCTGATACACCCAGCCTCGCGACCATTGCACCGTACTGGACGCCATAAACAAGTAGCGAAAGCAGGAATACCCAGAGGTAAGCCCGGGTAATACCCGCCTGCGGATCATCGATCAACTCCCGGTACGTGCGGGGATTGGGTCTGGTAAAAGCGTTGGTCCAGACTGTGTTCCATGCAAAGCTCTTTGCTGGTTCAACCGGCGGCTGAGAAAAGTGGAATGGCAAAGATTGATCTGACATCATGACCTCGTTGTTTAAGGCAACATCGCGAGGAAGCAGGTGTGAGCGTCATTTCGCTCATCGAGGGCGCTGGACTTGATTCAACGATGGCAAGGCCCGGCCCAATGCAGTCAAAAACTGCACTCATTGTACGCCAGGCTGGCGTCAGGCAGATTATCTTGACAGGGAAACTACGAAGTTTTCCCCATCACGCCGTGCCCCCTACCACCGCAGCGGCAGCAGCACCAGTTCGGCGAAGCCGAGCACGCCCAGCGCGAACGTCGAGAGCACGATCAGGCTCGACACGACCGCCCGCCACCACGCGAAGTCGTGCACCGCGCGGATCGCCATCACGAGCAGGGCGTACCCGTACAGGCTGACGAGCAGCCCGCCGATCACGTCAACGCCGGGGATGGCGTTGATAACGATCGACACAAGGCTCATGGGCAGTGCAAACGCCGAGACAGCGTACAGAAGCTGCTCGTACGAGCCCATCCCGCCGAGCAGCAGCGCGAAGATGTGGATCAGGCCGATGCCCGCTGCAAAGCCCACCACACCCGCCACCCCGCCCAGCACAGCAGAAAGCGGCAGGGCGAGCGGGGGAAAGCCCAGTTCCGGGCGGGTGACGATAGTCAGCAGGGCAATCAGCGCGCCGCCTGCGGCGAACGTCGCCGCCGCCCAGGTGAGCGCCCGCCGCGCTGATACGCCCGGTTCGGCAAGGAGTTCCTGAAACGTCTCGACGCCGGGCCGCGTCGTCGCCGCGAGCCACACCTCGGCCCACCCCCGGCCCGCCGGGGCTTCTCTCTCTGCTGGTTGGTCCGCCACGTGTCACCTCGGATGCTGTCGTTGAGCATGGTGCAGCCAAACAAAAGGGCTGTACGGTCGATACTGTACAGCCCTGAACCTGTTCTCGCCAGCGAACCGGCTAGACAAGCAGCCGGAGCGGATCTTCGAGGATAGCTTTGAAGGTCTGCATGAAGGCCGCTGCTTCCGCGCCGTCCGTCACGCGGTGGTCGGCGCTGAGGGTCGCCTTCATGCGCCAGCCGATGCCGAGCGTATCGTCTTCCTTCACAACGGGGACCTTCTGCGCCGTGCCCAGCGCGAGGATCGCCGCCGAGGGCGGGTTGATGATCGCGATGAAGTGATCCACGTCCCAGGGGCCGAGGTTCGAGACCGCGAACGTCTCGCCTTCGACGTCCTCCGGGCGGATCTTCCCCTCGCGCGCCCGCTGGATCATCTCGCGGTGCTGCACGGCCATCTCGCTGAGCATCGTCTTGTCAGCGTCCTTGCTGACCACGTTAATCAGCCCGCCTTCAACAGCAACCGCGATGCCGACGTTGATATGCCCGTAGCGCACGATGGTGTCGCCGTTATAGGCCGCGTTGAGATTCGGGAACTCGCGCAGGGTCAGCGCGGCAGCCTTGACAATAATGTCGTTGAGCGAGATCTTGATGTCGCGCTCGGCGAGCCGCTCGTTGAGCGCCTTCCGCAGGTTCATCACCTGGTCCATCGCGATCTCGGTTGTCACGTAGAAGTGCGGTACCTGCAGCTTGGCCTGTACCATCCGCTGCCCGATGCGGTCGCGCATACGCGGCGTCTCGATGACCGTGTCGTCCGGGCCGGGCTCCACCTGCATGTAGCCGACATCGGTCAGCGCGGGCGCGTAAGCCGGAGCGCGGCTGGGCTGCGGCTGCTCCGCCGGAGCACGCTCTGCAAACTCCTCGACATCGGCACGCACGATGCGCCCCTGCGGGCCGCTGCCCTGCACCTGCCGCAGGTCAACGTTCAGTTCCTCTGCGAGGCGGCGAGCAAGCGGGCTGGCGCGCACGCCGTCGGGCAGGCCCGCCTCGTCAGCACCCGCCTCGGTGCGTACTGCTGCCCTGCGCTGCCGGGTGTCCTCCGCGGGGAGCGGCTCCTTCGCCGGGGCGGTTTCCGCCGCGGCGGCAGGCGCTGCCGCCGGTTCGGGCTGGGCTTCTGCCTCAGCCGCTGCGCCCTCTACGCCGAGGTCGGCAAGGTTGTACTCCTCACCCGGCTCGCCGATAACCGCGATCGGCGCACCGATCGGCACCCAGTCGCCCTCCTTAACGAGGTGCTCCAGCAGCGTGCCCGATGTATAAGCCTCAACCTCGACCGTCGCCTTGTCCGACTCGATCTCGGCGACGACGTCGCCCTTCTGGATGCTGTCACCCGGCTGCTTTGTCCAACTGACAAGCTGGCCTTCACGCATGTCGAAGCCCAGCTTGGGCATGTTGATCAGCTCTGCCATGCGTCCTTAACCCCTTTCTCAGTCTGACCACCGCACTGCCAGCGCTGCACAACTGGCGTGAGTGTGCTGCCGGGGGCGGCGGCGGTGGTCGACCGGTCAAGGAGCCCCGCCCCCGGCGCGTGTGTCACTGGTTTACAGGATCTTCCGGACGGCCTCAATGACCTTTTCCGGGTTCGGCAGTGCGCTCTGCTCCAGATCGCGCGAGTACGGCAGCGGTACGTCCTCCGAGTTCACCCGCTGGATGGGCGCGTCCATCCAGTCGAAGCACTCGTTCTGCAGGCGAGCCGCCACCTCACCGGAGACGTTGTAGTACGGATGCGACTCCTCGACGATGACCGCGCGGTTCGTCTTCTTGAAGCTCTCGAACACCGGGTCGAGGTCGAGCGGGCGCAGCGAGCGCAGGTCGATTACCTCCGCGCTGATGCCGTCCTTCTCCAGCTCATCTGCCGCCTTGAGCGACACTTCCACCATCTTGCCGTAGCTGACGATGGTCACGTCCTCACCCGGGCGCTTCACGTCCGACTTGCCCAGCGGCAGCAGGTACTCCTCGACCGGGACCTCGCCCCGGTTCTGGTAGAGCGTGCTGTGCTCGATGAACAGGACCGGGTTGTTGTTGCGGATGGCCGCCTTGAGCAGGCCCTTCGCGTCTGCCGGAGTGCTCGGCACGACGACGAACAGACCGGGGAAGTACGCGAAGATCGGCTCCGGCGAGTGCGAGTGGGTGGCGGCAAGCTGCCGGCCACCGCCCGTCGTCGTCCGCACCACGAGCGGCACGGTCATCTGGCCGCCGAACATGTAGCGGGCCTTGGCCGCCGAGTTGACGAGGGCATCCAGCGCGAGGAAGGCAAAGTTAATGGTCATGATCTCCGCGACGGGGCGCAGGCCGTTCATCGCAGCGCCGGTTGCCGCGCCGACAATCGCCATCTCGGAGATCGGCGTGTCGCGCACGCGGCGCGGGCCGAAGTGGTCGTAGAAGCCGCGCGTCACTGCATACGTACCGCCCCAGACGCCGACCTCTTCGCCCATAATAAAGACGGTCTCATCCCGCTCCATCTCCTCCCACAGCGCGGCGGAGATGGCCTCGCGGAAGGTCATCGTCTTGGTTTCACCCTGCATCGCCTCTTCCAAGGTTTTGACCCCGTTCTCAACCAATTTGAGGTTAGTCGGCATAGACATCGGTGTACAGCTCCTCCTGCGAAGGCCAATCGCTCTCACGTGCAAAGGTGACGGCCTCTTCAACTTCCTGTTCTGCCTCCTCACGCATCCGCGCGAGGTCGTCTTCGGTTGCAAGGTTCTCATTCAACAGGTACTGGCCCCAGCGCTGGATCGGGTCCTCAAGCTGCTTGGCCTGCACCTCCTGCGCCTGGCGGTAGCGCTCCGGGTCGCCCATCGAGTGGCCGCGATAGCGGTAGGTGATGGCCTCGATGAAGTACGAGCCGTTGCCGCTGCGGGCGTAATCGATGGCCTCGGTGAAGATATCCATCAGCGCCAGCAGGTCCATCCCGTCAACCTGGATGCAGCAGGGCATGCCGTAGGCTTCGGCTTTCTTGGCAAGGTCCGCGACCGCCGAGGCGCGGGTCACCGCCGTCCCCATGCCGTACTGGTTGTTCTCAACGACCCACACGACCGGCAGGTCCCACACGGCGGCCATATTGAGCGCCTCGTGGAAGTAGCCGATGTTCGTCGCGCCGTCGCCCATGAGCGCCATGGTCACGCGGTCCTCGCCCCGATACTGGTCGGCAAGCGCTAGGCCGGCGGCCAGCGGCAGGTGCTGGCCGACAATCGCCCAGCCGCCCCACATGCGCTTGCTGACGTCGGCCAGGTGCATCGAGCCGCCCTTGCCCTTGCTGCTGCCCGTAATCTTGCCGAACATCTCCGCCATCACCAGCTTGGGCGGGATGCCGCGTGCAATCGCGATACCGTGGTCGCGGTATGCAGTGATAATGTTATCATCCTCGCGGAGCGCGTAATTCGCCGCGACAGCAATTGCTTCCTGCCCGATGTACAGATGCAGGAAGCCGCCAATATCGCCCGCTGCATATAATTCTGCGGACTTCTCTTCAAATCGCCGGATCAATGCCATGGTCCGGTAGGCATCTATTTTCTGTTGGTCAGTTAGTGACATAACCTCTTCTCCAGAACTGCTCGGATACGGGTGGGGACCAAACCAATTAATTGTAGCAAATTCACGCCATGAATTTCACCATTTTTTGTCCGATTTACGGCTGGTCAACCCATCTGCGTGAATCATTAGTATTATTTATTAATTGTGACACAAAAAAGCTACTCCGTGTACAGGAGTAGCGTGAAGAAGCTGTAATTTACTATCAAAAGCTATATTGAACCTGCCCATGCCTGTTACGGCAGGTTCACCTCGCAGAAGCCCGCGCCCGCCTGGCACGTCGCCAGCGTTGTGCCGCCCTGCTCAACCGTGAACTCGCCCTCCAGCCAGAGGCGCTCCGCCGGGCTGATGTAGATCACCGAACTGCGGCTGATGCAATCCTCCGGGCGGCCAGGGTCGCCGTAGCCAAAGCCCCACACGTGCAGACAGTGCCGGTCGGGGAAGGCGTTGAGCGGCGCGCCGAGCCATTCCGTCTGCCAGCGGGTCACGGGGAAGGTCTGCCCGCCGCGTCTCAGCACCAGCCGGCTGATGTCCAGCCGCCCGCCCGACACGTTGAGCAGCGCCAGCGAGGTGTTGTCATACAGCAGCAGCACATCGCGGCGGGCGTCGGGCGTGGGCGTTGGGAGCGGAGTGGGCGTCCGCGTTGGTGTGGAAGGAACCCCCGGCACGGGCGTCGCGGTGTCCGATGGGGCCGTCCCAGCAGGCACGGGCGCGGTGGGCGCTGCAGCGACACTCGGGAACCACAGCCCGCCCCGGCCCTCAACCACCCTGACAATCAGCTCGCGTAGCCCGTCCGAGAGCGCTACAAAAATCGGTGGGACGGTCCCGTCGGGCGGCGTGATAGCCAGCGTCCACGGGAGCCAGCCCTCCAGCGCAGACGGCCCGGCCTCAGAGCTGACAAGCTGCACGCGCGTCACCGCCTGCATCCAGTCGCCGGTCGCTGCCCAGCGGTAGCGCTCCGATGTCAGGTACACCTGCCGCGTCTCAACGTCCATCAGCGCGGGCAGCACGCCGGGCCTCGACCCAACGACAATGATATACAGGTTGCCGCCCCCGGCGACGGGCACCACTGCCGCGCCGACCTCGCGGAAGGCGTCGCTCAGCGAGATGTTACGGTGGACCTCCGAGCCCTTCCACCAGTTGATCGCGTCCTGCGCGGTGCGGGCTACCGCGGCGACCTCGCCGACGGCCACCTGCTGCTCGGTGCGATAGTGCGGCCAGCCGTAGCGTAGCGCGCGACCCTTTTCCTCAAGGCCCTCGGCGTCGAGGTGGATCGTCACGCCGTAGGGGATGGTCGGCAGCGATGCGACGTACCGAGCCTGATCCTGCGCCATCTCGACCAGTGTATCGTTCAAGCGCAGCGGCCAGCGCTGCTCGCTCATGCGCCACGCGTTGAACTGCGCGACAAGCTCCAGCACAGCAGGGTCGTAGCGCGCGTCGGGCGGAACCTCCGTCGGCGTTGGCGTCGGCGACGCTGTTGGGGTGGGTGTGGCGCTCGGCGTAGGGCTGGGCGGCGTCTCCCGCGTGGGGCTGGCGGTCGGCGACGGTGATACGACCGCCGCCGCACGAGTAGCGGTCATCGGCGGGCGTGAGGTGACCTCGGCTGAACGTACGTCTTCAGTGGATGTGGGCGGCAGTGTGGGCTGTCCTGTCGAAGTAGCATCAGGGCGCGGCGGGCTGGTGCATGCAGCCAGCAGACAGGCGACAGCCAGAACCATCCCGAATATACGTGTGCCTCGCATGATGTCTCCCCGGCTGGCTGCCCAAACATCATGGATAAGGTCTGATTTATTATAATTATACGTCAACGCTACATACAAACGGAGGATCTAAAAGCCGCCCTGCAATGGGCGGCTATAGTATCACGATCCTGCCCGACTGGTTATTCAGCCGCCTACTCGCCGTCCGGCACCGACACCCAGCCAACCGCCAGCGTATGCGGGCCGGCATGTACGCCAATCGACGGGCCAACATCGGAAAACAGGAAGACCTCGGGGGAAAGCTCGGCGCACAGCAGGTCAGCAAGCTCCCGCGCCTCGTCCTCACAGAGCGCGTGCGCCACGCCAAGCCGCACGCCCGGCTTGCCCTTCGCGCCCTCCAGCGCCATATCGCGCAGCATGGCGATGGCGCGCTTGCGGGTGCGAGCCTTGGCGTAGCTCTCGACCGTGCCATCCACCAGCGTGAGGATCGGCTTGATATCGAGCAGCGAGCCGACAAGGTGCGACGCCCGCCCGATGCGTCCGCCCTTGGCGAGATATTCCAGCGTGCCGACGACGAAGTAGACCTGCATATTGTCTCGCATAAAGGCCAGCCGCTTGAGCACGTCGTCCGCCGTTGCGCCCTGCTCGACCATACGCGCCGCTTCCAGCACCGCCAGCCCCAGCCCAAGCGAGACGGAGCGCGTGTCGAAGATGCGGATATCCGCCTGCGGGTACTTCTCCTTGATCTGTGCTGCCGCCGGGCGCGCCGAGCGGATCGTGCCGCTGACCTCGGCGCTGGGGTGGATGCACAGCACCGTAGCGTCCGGGTGCTCGCTCAGGATTTCCTCGAACACCACCAGAAAGTCGCCAACGGAGGGCGCGCTCGTCTTGGGCAGCTCGGACGCCGCCGCCTGGCGCCGGTAAAACTCCTCGGTGCCGATATCGAACACGTCGCGCACCGCTTCATCGCCAAAATGGACATACTGCGGCACCATCGGAATACCGTACTTCTCCAGTTCTTCCGGTGGGAGTCCCGCTGTCGTGTCGGTGATGATCTTGATCATAAGTTCCACTTTCCTTTAGTCACATGGCTGCGGCACATACCAGGAGATGCCAAGCGCGCCCGGCCCGGTGAAAGCCGCCAGCGCCGCCCCGACCTCGGTCACCATCAGCACGTCGAGGTCCAGCGCCGCCCGCAGTTCAGCGGCCATCTGCGAGGCGGCGGCGTCGTGTACCGCATAGGCAATAGCCATACGGATACCGCGCGCGTTCTCGCCGGCGCGAAGCGCGAGTTTGCACAGCGCATCGAACGCCTGCCGCTGCGTCCGAAACCGGGCATAGGCCTCCAGCACGCCATCACGGACGGTCAGCACCGGCTTGATGTTAAGCAGCGAGCCGATCAGGTGTGCCGCCCGTCCGATCCGCCCGCCTTTGTGCAGGTAGTCGAGCGTGTCCAGCACGAAATAGGTCTTCACCCGGTCGCGCATGTCCCGCATGCGGGCAAGCACGTTCTCAACCGCCTCGCCGACCTGCGCCATCACGGCGGCCTCGCGCACCATCAGCGCCTGCCCGATGGCGAGGTTGCGCGTGTCGAACACGTGCAGCACGGCTTTTGGGAACGACTCCTTCACGCGCTCGGCGGCTTGCTGAGCCGACTGTACGGTGCCGCTGCCCGCGCCGGTGATATGCAGTGAGAGGATCGTCGCCTCCGGGTCGTCCGCGAGGATGCGGCGATAGGCCGCCTCGATGTCGCGGGGCGCGGGCTGGCTCGTCTTGGGAAAGACCTCCCCCTGCTTCAGCCGCTCGATCATCTCACCTGTGCTGATAGCCGTTTCCGGCATCTGCTCGTCGCCAAAAATAATGTATGCAGGAACAAGGGTAATGTTGAACCTGTCGACGACCTCCTGCGGCAGGTTGACGTTCGCGTCGGTGACGATCCTGATCATTGCCTTCCCTCGGACATGGCCTGGCATCCGCCGGTATCCGGCGACCCGTCAGGCGTGGAAACGGGTTCGAGAACCTGCCGCAATCCTTAGTTCCCGGTCACACAGCCGTCCGTAAGCTATAACACGCCGCGTATCGATCCGTAGCGCCCAAGTGACGGAAAACACAACCAACTGGCTGCCCGACTCGACAGAGCGGAGATAGCTCGCCCGGCTTGCCACCACTCGCAAACGCGACTAGGATCAGCAGCAGGGGT
>JGI12419J13241_1000064_pt1 | contig 24519 bp, 23 predicted proteins | sample BGWIniCompost_FD_13241 | JGI IMG/M metagenome (IMG submission 13241)
CCGCCCGTCACGGCCTGCCGGTGGCGCTGGCGATCATCGGCGGGGACCCGGCCAGGTTCGCCCCGCTGGCGGAGCTCTACAGGAGAACACTCGAGGAGTCCGGCTACGACCCCGAGACCGTCCCGCTGGCAGTCCACGCCCACGGCTACATCGCCGACACCACCGAGCAGGCGGTCGAGGAGTACTACGACGCGTATGCGATGGCGATGACCCAGCTCGGATACGAGCGGGGCTGGGGACCGATGACCCGCGCCCAGTTCGACTCCCTGCGCTCACCCAACGGGTCGCTGGTGCTGGGTGACGTCGAGACGGTCGCCCGCAAGATCAACCGTTACAAGGAGCACCTCGGCCTCGATCGGTTCATGCTCCACATAAGTGTCGGCACGCTGCCGCACGAGCAGGTGCTGCGCTCGATCGAGCTGTTGGGCACCGAGGTGGCGCCCCTGGTGCGTTGAAACCGCCCGCCCCGGGTCAGCCCGCGGGAATCGGGTGTGCCGCCTCGGTCGGACGCCGCCGGGGACGGAGTCAGTCGGTGGGTCTCAGTCGCTCGGAGAGCAGGCGCGCTCCCGGCCCCTGGCGAGCGGCTATGTCGCTCGGATTGGTGATCCAGCACTTCTGGAGGCTCAAGCAGCCGCACCCGATGCAGTTCTCGAGACCGTCACGCAGCTGCTGGAGAGCGGCGATCTCCTCGTCGAGCCGCTTGCGCCAGGAGGCCGACAGTCGCCCCCAATCCGCTCTCGTCGGCGTGCGGTTCTCGGGCAGCTTGGCTAGGGCATCCCTGATCTCGTCGAGGGTCAGGCCGACGTGGCGAGCGGCGGCGATGAAGGCCAGCCTCCGGAGCACCGAACGCTCGAACCTGCGCTGGCCCCCCGTGGTGCGGGTGGACTTGATCAGGCCGACGTCCTCGTAGTAGCGGATCGCCGATGGGGCGAAGCCGCTCCGCTTGGCGACCTCTCCGACGGTGAGCTCGTCCGTTGCATCCATGATCCACAAAACTACCTTGACTTAAAGTTGACTTCAACTTGTAAGTTCGGCTCCGACGCTGTCCGAAAGGAGCCGAACATGCCAACTGCAGCGATCATCACCGGCGCCTCGAGAGGTCTGGGGCGGGCCCTCGCCATCGCCCTGGCCGACGAGGGCTGGGACCTGTTGCTCGACGCCCGAACCGAGACCGACCTCGACGCAGTGGTCTCCCGGTTGAAGACCGTCACCAACGTCTGGGCGGTGCCCGGCGACGTAGCCGACCCCCAACATCGACGCGACCTGGCGGAGGCGGCAGCCGAGGTGGCCCCCATCGGGCTGCTCGTCAACAACGCCAGCACGCTGGGCCCGTCTCCCCTCCCCCGCCTCGAGGACGCCGACGTGGCGGACTTCGCCGAGGTGTTGTCCGTCAACGTGGTGTCGCCCCTGGCGATCTTCCAGGCGATCCGCCCCCATCTGTCGCTCGACGCCATCGTGATGAACATCACGTCGGACGCGGCGGTGGAGCCGTACGAAGGGTGGGGCCTGTACGGGGCCAGCAAAGCGGCGCTCGATCACCTCTCGGCGGTGATGGCCGTGGAGCACCCGGAGCTGCGGGTGTACGCCCTCGACCCGGGGGACATGCGCACCGACATGCACCAGCGGGCTTTCCCGGGCGAGGACATATCCGACCGTCCGCTCCCCGAGGAAGTGGTGCCGAAGATCCTCGAGGTGATCCGGAGACGGCCGCCGAGCGGGAGGATCATCGCCCCGCAGCTGAAGGCGGTTTCGTGACGGTGTCGCCCGTTGGGTTCACCGTCCCGGAGGGACAGGCAGCCACGGCTCCCCCGGAGGAGCGGGGCCTGCGCCGCGACGAGGTGAGGCTGCTCGTGGCGTCGCCCGGCGAGGTGACGCACACGACGTTTCGCCATCTGGGGGAGTTCCTCAGCCCCGGGGACGTGGTGGTGGTCAACACCAGCGCCACCCGTCCGGCGGCCATCGACGGCACGTGGCGAGGCCGCCCCGTGGTCGTCCATTTCTCGAATCGCCTGTCCAGCGGACGCTGGATCATCGAGCTGCGGAGGGTCGACGGTCGCGGCCCTCTGCTCGAAGCCGAGGCGGGCGAGGGCGTCAGCCTGGACGGTGAGGCGTTCGCCCTGCTGGAGGCCCCCTTCACCCGACGGGACGACGGAGTGAGGCTGTGGCGGGCGCGGGTCTCGGCCCCGGTAGCCGTCGAGCGGCATCTCCACCACCATGGGCGTCCCATCACCTATGGGTACGTGGAGCGCCCCTGGCCGCTGGCGGCCTACCAGACCGTCTTCGCCCGCCCCGACGACCCCTCCGGGGCGAGCGCGGAGATGCCCAGCGCCGCCCGACCCTTCACCACGCATCTCGTGGCCTCGTTGGTCTCGTCCGGGGTGCTAGTGGTCCCGGTCACCCTGCACGCCGGGGTGTCGTCACCGGAGCGGAACGAGCCACCGCCGGCCGAGCCGTACCGGGTTCCCCGGGCCACGGCGGAAGCGGTCAACTCCGCCCGGCGCCGCGGCAACCGGGTCGTCGCCGTGGGAACTACCGTGACCCGCGCTCTGGAGAGCGCCGTAGACCGCGGCGGCGACGTGCAGCCGACCGAAGGCTGGACCGACCTGGTGCTGTCGGCCGAGCGGCCCGCTCGGGTCGTCAACGGCCTCGTGACCGGCTGGCATCCACCCGAGGCTTCCCATCTCCTCTTGCTCGAAGCAGTGGCGGGAACAGACCTGGTTCGCCAGGCATACGAGGCGGCGGCCGGCGCCGACTACCTGTGGCACGAGTTCGGGGATTCGTGCCTGTTGCTCCCCCAGTCGGCGCCTGCCGCCTACCATACCCGCCGCTTTCTCTGGATCTGAGGCGCCTGGCGGCTCCGCCGTGCCGAGGCGGGCCGGGGGCTCCTCGAGGGTCCACCGGATGTTGCGAGCCTTTATCTCGACTTAACGCTCGTCGAGTGCACATTGCGACGTTCTCCTGTGAGGACTCTGCAGTCGAAAGGAGATAGGGAAAGTGAAACGAGCACTGGTCCTGATCGTGGCGCTTTCCGCCTTGATCAGTCCGGCCGCCGCGTCGGCGCAGACCGATGAGGAGCCATCTGCGCCGCCGAACCGGCTGACGATCGTGACGCCCTATCCGGCCGTCGCCGTCGAACCGGGTGACCAGGTCAGCTTCGACCTGACGATCTCGGCTCCGAACCCCACCCAGGTGGCCCTGACGGCTTCCGGCGTGCCGGAGGGCTGGAACGCGGCGTTCCGCGGCGGGGGCTTCGAGGTCGACTCGGTGATGGTCGGCGCAGGGACGGAAGCCGAGGTCGAGTTCAGCGTCACCGTGCCGGCCGACGCCCCCGAGGATGCGGTGCCGATCACGATCCGGGCGGATTCCGGCTCCGAGTCGGTGGAGCTCGATCTGCAGATCCGGGTTTCCGCCGCCGCCGGTGGCGAGGTGACGATGACCCCGGACTTCCCGGGCCTTCGCGCCCCGGCGGGTGAAACGGCCGAGTTCCGTGTCTCCCTGCAGAACGACACCCCCGCCGACCTCCAGTTCGAGTTGAGCGCCTCCGGCCCGCAGGGTTGGCAGGTGGAAGCCCGGCCCGCCTCGGAGGAAGGGGCGACCACGCTGGCGGTGGAGGCCGGCTCCTCGGAGAACATCACCGTCGAAGCCACGTCTCCGCCCAACGCCGAGGCCGGCGAGTACCCGATCACCGTCACCGCCACCGCAGAGGGTGGCCAGGAGGTGTCGACCGAGCTGATCGTCGCCGTGGTCGGCTCGTACTCGATGGACCTGTCGACCGCCGACCAACGTCTCAACGCCGAAGTCACCGTCGGCAGCTCGAGCGACCTCGCCCTGCTGGTCGTCAACACGGGCACCGCCCCCCTCACCGCCGTCAGCATGCGCGCCACCCCGCCGAGCGGCTGGGAGGTGACGTTCGACCAGGAGACGGTGCCGGAGATCCCGCCGGGGGAGACCGCCGTCGTCACCGCCACGATCACTCCTTCCGAGCAGGCGGTGGCCGGTGACTACGTGATCACCTTCTCGGCGAGCAGCGAGGAAGCGGACGACGAGATCGAGGTCAGGACCACCGTCAACCCCTCGCCCGTGTGGGGCATCCTCGGCATAGGCCTCATCGTGTTGACTCTGGTGGGTCTGGCCTGGGTCTTCCGCCGCTTCGGGAGGCGGTGACGGTGACCACCACCATCAAGTCGAAGGGCCTCACCAAGGCCTACGACGGACACAAGGTGGTGGACAACCTGAACCTCGACATCGCCGCCGGGGAGATCTTCGGTCTCCTCGGGCCGAACGGCGCGGGCAAGACGACGACGATCCTGATGCTCCTGGGCCTCGTCGAGCCCACGAGCGGTGACATAGAGGTGCTGGGGCTCGACCCGCGACGGAACCCGCTCGAGGTGAAGCGGCGGGTCGGGTTCCTTCCCGATGCGGTCGGCTTCTATGACACCATGACCGGCAGGGAGAACCTCCGGTTCACCGCCCGGCTCAACGGGATAGAGGACGCCGAGGACCGGATCGAGGCACTGCTCGACGAGGTCGGGCTGGCCGACGCCGCCGACCAGCCGGTCGGGGAGTACTCACGAGGCATGAAGCAGCGGCTCGGCCTGGCCGATGCCCTCGTCAAGGACCCCGGCGTCCTGATCCTCGACGAGCCGACCACCGCCATCGACCCGGAGGGTGTGGCGGAGATCCTGGGGATGATCCGCCGGCTCGCCACCGAGGGAGGCGTCACGATCCTCCTGTCCAGCCACCTCCTGCATCAGGTGCAGGCGGTCTGCGACCGGGTGGCGATCTTCGTGAACGGGAAGGTCGTGGCCCAGGGCCCGCCACACGAGCTGGCGGCACAGCAGCGGGGCCCGACCCGGGTCGAGTTCCGCTTCGACGCGGACGACGAGGCGCTGGGCGAGCGGCTCCAGGCGCTCGAGCCCGTCGACAGCGTGACTCGGGGACGGATCCCGGGGGCGTGGATCGTCGGGGTCGAGCCGGCGCGCCTGCCCGAGACGGTGCGTCTCGCCTCCGCCGAGGCACCGCTCATCGGTGTCCGCCGCCTCGACGACGACCTCGACGCCATCTATCGCCGCTACTTCGAGTCGAGCGAGGAGAAGACGGCATGANGACCGCCACCGTCACCGAGAGTGAGAAGGAGATCCGCCCGGTGAGCGGCTGGCGGGTGGTCGCCGCCAAGGAGCTGGCAGACCACCTGCTGTCGGGACGGTTCATCGTCCTGATGGCCGTGCTCGGCATCGCCACCGCGGCCGCGGTCTTCGCCGCTTCCGGCGGGATCCGCGACGTGGCCCCCAGCGCCCAGGGGATCACAGCGCTGTTCCTGAAGCTGTTCACGGTCACCGCCGACCCGGTGCCGTTCCCCCTGATCGTCTTCGTGGGGTTCCTCGCCCCGCTGCTGGGGATCATGTTCGGGTTCGACGCGGTGAACGGCGAACGGTCCCAGGGGACCCTGCCGCGGCTCCTCTCACAGCCGATCCATCGCGACGAGGTGATCCTCGGGAAGTTCGTGGCGGGGCTGAGCGTCGTGGCGATCATGCTCGCCTCCCTGGTGCTGTTCGTGTCGGGCATCGGGATCTTCCGCCTCGGCGTGGTGCCCTCGGCGGCCGAGGTGACCCGCCTGTTCGTGTGGCTGCTCCTGGCGGTCGTGTACGTGGGGTTCTGGCAGGCGCTCGCCACCCTGACGTCGGTGCTGACCCGACGCGCTTCCACGTCGGCGCTCATCCCGGTCGGGGTGTGGCTGGTCCTGGCCCTCTTCGGGTCCTTCATCTTCAGCGCAGTCGCCGGGATCATCTCCCCACGGGACGGCACGGCCGCCGCCGAGGTCGCCTACCTGCGGACCCAGCAGACGGTCAGCCAGATCTCGCCGATCACGCTGTTCCAGCAAGGCTCCACCGTGCTGCTCGACCCCGAGGTGCGCACGGTCGGCCTGGTGACTCTCGAGCAGGTCGACCGGGCGATCGTCTCGGAACTGAACCTGGCCCAGAGCCTGGGCGTGATCTGGCCCCAGCTGGTCGTGCTGGTGGCGATGACCGCCGTCATGTACGCCCTGGCCTACATCGCATTCATGCGCCAGGAGGTACGCGCCTAGCGATGACGACGTCCCCCGCCGCCGCGGTGGCGGGGGACGTGCCATCCTTGGGGGCATGCAGCGCCGCGTGCCGCGCTGGAGCCAGATTCGCGAGCTGATCCAGATCGAGCCTCCGGCGTTGCGACGCGACGCCCGCCTGACGCGGGCCGCCACCGTCTGGGACCTGCGACGGATGGGACGGAGGCGCACCCCTCGGGCGGTCTTCGACTACGTCGACGGCGCCGCCGAAGCCGAGATCTCGCTCCATCGCTCGCGGGAGGCCTTCGGGCACATCGAGTTCGTGCCCCGCGTCCTCCGAGACGTGTCGAAGGTCGACACCACGACCACCATCCTCGGCAAGCCCGCTTCGATGCCCCTCGCCCTGTCGCCCACCGGCTTCACCCGGATGATGCATTCCGCCGGGGAGCCGGCGGTGGCCGCGGCGGCGGCTGCGGCCGGCATCCCCTACTCCCTGTCGACGCTGGGGACCACGTCTGCCCGCGATCTCGCCCGGGCCGTGCCCCATGCCGAGCGGTGGTTCCAGTTGTACGTGTGGAAGGACCGCGGCTTCGCCCGGGAGCTGATCGACGCCGCCCGCGACGGCCGCTACTCGGCGCTGATCCTCACGGTGGACACCCCCGTGGCCGGCGCCCGCCTACGCGACGTCTACAACGGGCTGACGATCCCCCCGGGGGGGGGGGGGGGCCTGGTGGTGGGACCTCCTCACAACCGAGCCTCTGGAGTTCGCTTCCCTGCGGTCCTCGGAAGGCACCGTCGCAGAGCTGATCGACAAGGTGTTCGACCCGTCCGTCGACTTCGACGACCTCGCTTGGCTGAAGGAGACCTGGGACGGGCCGGTGATCGTCAAGGGCATCCAGACACCGGACGATGCCGTGGCGGTGGCCGAGCGGGGCGCCGACGCGGTGATCGTCTCGAACCACGGGGGCCGCCAGCTCGACCGGGCACCGGTGACCCTGGAAGTCCTCCCGGAGGTGGTGGCGGCGATCGGCGACCGGGCCGAGGTCTACGTCGACGGGGGGATCATGTCCGGTGCCGACATCGCCGCCGCGCTCTGCCTCGGGGCGAGAGCGGCCATGGTCGGCCGCGCGTACCTGTACGGCCTGATGGCGGGCGGCCGGACCGGGGTGGACCGGGCGATCGCCATACTTCGGGCCGAGTTGGTGCGCACCATGCAGCTGCTCGGGGTCACGACGGTGGACGAACTGGACGGCTCGCGCGTCCGGTGGCGCCACCGGTGACCATGCCGACGATCCCGGCCGCGCTCCTGCGGGCGATCGAAGAGGAGATCGCGACAGTTCCCCTGCGGAACCTGCAGTCGCGGGTGGCCGAGATGATGTCGGCCTACCGCTCCGGCGACCCCGCCGCCGCCCCACTACTCGACGAGACTGGCGCCAAGGCGTACGCCGCATACCGGATGCCCGGGACCGTGGCCGCTCTCCTCCGAGTGTTCGCCGCGCTCACGGAGACGACAGGAGCCGCGCCGACTTCCCTCGTCGACGTCGGAGGCGGCACCGGAGCCGGGATGTGGGCGGCCCGTGCCGTATGGCCGTCGCTGGAGCAGGTGACGGTCGTGGACCGCTCCGAGGCGGCGACCGAGGTGGGCAAGCGCCTGGCCCGGGAACTCGACGTCCCCGTCGCGTGGCAGGTCCAGGCGGCGACAGATGAGCTGCCCAGCGCCGACGTCGCTGTCGCCGCTTACGTCTTCGCCGAGCTGGAGCGGGAGGAAGCCGGCCTGGTGGTCGACGCCATGATCGAGGCCGCGCCGGTAGTGGTCGTCGTGGAGCCGGGCACCCCGATCGGCCACCAGCGGATCCTCGAGGTGCGCGACCGGATGCTGGACGCCGGGCTTCGCCTGGCGGCTCCCTGCCCCCATCACCGGCCCTGTCCCCTGGCGGGTCGGGACTGGTGCCACTTCGCGGCTCGGTTCAACCGCCCGTCCTGGTTGCGCCGCCTCAAGGGAGCCGAGTTGGGCCACGAGGACGAGAAGTTCTCCTACGTCGTCGGCACGCGGCTCGACGTCCACGACACTGCGCCCCGGATCATCCGCCACCCCTCGAAGCGGGAGAAGATGATCACCTTGGAGCTGTGCCAGACCGACGGCACGGCCGCGACCGTGACGATCACCCGGCGCGACAAGGCTGCCTACCGGCACGCCCGCGACGTCCGCTGGGGCGACCGATGGCTGGTTAAGACCTCCTAGCGCAGGCCGATAAGTCCGTGATGAAACTCCGTCGGACGGGAAGGGGCCCAGCCGCGGCTGCGCTCGTGGCGATAGCCGGCCTGATCCTCACCGGCGCCGCTTCCTACGCCGCGTGGCTCCACGACCAGGACATGCGAGCCCACGACCTGGCCCGGGCCGGGGAAGTCATGGCGGGGGCGATCGAAGGCACTGTGAACGCAGCCGTCACCGAGCTCCGGTCGGCACAGGCTCTGTTCGAGGCATCGAATCAGGTCACATCGATCGAGTTCTCCCAGTTCGCCATCCACCAGGGGGCGTCGCCGGGCATCGCCGTGATCGGGTTCGCCCGGGTGGTCCCGGCCGACGAATGGGCGGTGTTCCGCGCCACCGCCCGTCTCGAGCGACCCCACTACGTGATCCTCGGGGTGGACCGTCACCCGATCACCAGCCCGCCCCAGGGTCGGCACGCGGTGCCGGTCTGGTACGTGCACCACCGGCGGATCGCTCCCGCCTTGTTGGGAGTGGACCTGGCCGACGACCCGGAGCGATGGTCGGCGATAGAACGCGCGTTGACCAGCGGCGGGCCCGCTATGACCGGCCGCGTGTCCGTATTGGGCGGGACCGGCGACCTCGTCGAGATCTACCTGCCCGTCCACAGCAGGTCCGCCGGCGGGCCGGGGCTCGTCTTCGCCCAGCTCGACCTCTTCTACCTGGTCGAGGCCATGGTGGGCTCCTCGGAGGACGCCCCGTCCATCCACATCGCCGACGTCACCGGATCCGATCCGTCGGCGCCTGAGAACGACTCCGGACACTGGTCGGGCCGCATCGACGTCGTAGACAGGGTCTGGGAGATCTCCCTCACCGACGAAAGCCGGCTTCTCCTGCCGACGTTCACCGCCACCGTCGCCGCTTCGGGTGTCGCCATCACGCTGTTGGCAGCCGTGCTCACCGCCGCAGTGACCTCCGCCCGGGAGCGGCGCCGCCAGCTCGACGACCTGCTCACCCGGGCCCGGGAAAAGGACGTCTTCTTGGCGACGGTCGCTCACGAGCTGCGGACACCGTTGACGAGCGTGGTCGGGGCCGCCGCCTTGTTGGTCGAGCAGTGGAATCGGTTGGACGAGGCCGAGATCGAAGAGCTGCTCCAGGCGGTCCATTCGGAGGCCACCGATCTGTCCGACCTGATCGAGGACTTCCTCGTCGCCGGCCGTCTCCAGGCAGGAGCGATCAGTTACCGATCCGAGACCGTCGACGTCGGCGACCAGATCCGCCGGGTCCTGGCGCGGATCAACCCGCTCCAGGACTTCCAGCTCGACCTCGGAGAATCGGGCCCGTTCGCCCGAGCCGACTCGCTGCGGGTGCGCCAGATCGTCCGCAACCTGCTGGTGAACGCCAACCGATACGCCCACGGCGAAGTACGGGTCGCCGCCTGGGAGACCGCCGACCGCGTCGTCGCCGAGTTCCGCAACGACGGCGACCCGATCCCGCCGGAGATGGCCGAGGTCCTGTTCGAGCCGTATCAGAAAGGGAAGGGCCGAACGCAGACGTTCGGATCCATCGGGCTCGGGCTGCCCGTGTCACGCAAGCTGGCGCGGGCGATGGGAGGCGACCTGAGCTATGCCTACGAGGACGGCTGGTGCGTGTTCACCCTCGAGCTTCCCCCGGCGACGGCCGCCTCCGCCTCCGAGGCCCGCCCCCTGTATCCGGCCGGCACGATCCGCTGAGGCTCAGCGGAACAGGTCTTCGATGGCGTCGACGACATCGCCGACCAGTTGCTGCCAACCGCTGTTCTTCTGACGCTCCCAGCGCATGCGCCGCTTGCTGGCGCGGCGGTAGAGCTCGGGATGGGCGATGCCGTCCAGCGCCCTGAGCATTCCCCGACGCACCGAGCCCAGCCAGCCGCGAGCGGTGGCGATCATCGACCCGGCCGCGACGGCCAGACCCGGGACCGCGGCGGTGAGGAACTGGAGCAGGTCGTTCCCCCCGGGCACACCCGCCGCCACCGCCACCCCGGAGACCACCCCGGCCACGGCGACGCCGGCGCCTACCCCGACCGCCGTGTTCCGGATCCGGCTCGTGTCGACCTCCAGTTCCACGAGGTGCTCGTCGGGACCGAGGGAGATCTGGCGGTGGATCACCTGGGGCATGCCGCGCAACGACTTGGTGCCCTCCGTCCCGAGTGCCAGCCGGGTGGACGTCATCCAGTGCTTGTCCGGCTCCCACCGGATCCCGTCGGGCGTGCGGGCGACCGGCCGCAGCCCTTCCTCGGTCTCCAGCCACGCCATGACGCGGTTGGCGACCTCGCTGGCTTCTCCGTTGGCGATCGTCCGCTCGACCAGGCGGGCCGGCCCGAGCCATCGGTGTGTGTCGCGGGCGGGTGATGACGCCATCTCCTCCCGGATCGCCCGGTCGACGACCGAGTCGTCCAGACCCAGCTCGGAGGCGATGCGGCGGATCTGGTCGGGGGTGAACACGTCCTTGGAATGGCGTTGCGCCTGGATGCGGATGGCCCGCTCCAGCACCCGCTGGGCGTCGTCGCGGCTGAGCGCGTCCAGCCGCCGGGCCAGCTCCTCGTGGGAGGCCCGCCACCGGGATTGGGAGTCGCGGCCCGATGCGCCCTCGGAGCGCTGCATCTTTCCAGTATGGCCTCAGCCGACGGATGCGGGATCGGTGTTGGCGCCGGAGACGACGACACAGACCCGTTCCGACGGCGCCACCCCACAGGCTCCCGAGAGCACCGCGGCGAGCGCGGTGGCAGCGCCGGGCTCGGCGACGAGGCGCGCCTGTCGCCACAGCCATCGCTGGGCCTCGGTGACGTCGGCATCGTCGACCACCACGGCGGCATCGACCCAGCGACGGGCCGCCTCGAAGGCGATCTCTCCCACCATCGCCGCCCCGAGTGAGTCGGCGGCCACGCCTCCGACCTCGACGGCGACGGGATGCCCGGCATCCAGCGCCGCGCCGAGGGCGTTGGTGGTCCTGGTCTCGGCGGCCACCACGCGGGCGTCGTCTCGGATCCACGAGGCGATGCCGGCGATGAGGCCGCCTCCGCCCACGGCGACCACGACCGTGTCCACGTCCGGGACCTGCTCGAGGATCTCCCGACCCAGCGTGCCCTGGCCGGCCACCACCAGGGGGTCGTCGAAAGCGTGCACCTCGACGGCGTCGGAGGCTTCGAGATGTCGACGCGACGCCTCCAGGGCGTCGTCGTAGTAACCCTCGATCTCGTGGAGGCGGACACCGGTGGCCCGGATCCGCTCGATCTTCGCCTCGGGTGAGGTGGTGGGCACGAATATGTCCGCTAGCCGGCCCAAAGTGGTGGCGGCGTGGGCCACCGCCAGGCCGTGATTGCCGCCCGAAGCGGCCACCACCGCCTCGACATCGGGGCGGGCGGTGAGAAACGAGAAGGCTCCCCTCACCTTGAACGAGCCCGTCCTCTGCAGCTGCTCGAGCTTCAAGAACAGGTTCGGTTCCACCTCGAGCACCGGCGTTCGCCGCACGTAGGACTCGATCCGCTGCGCGGCGGCTTCGATGTCGGCCCTGGTGACTTCCATCGGCACCAAGGTAGCCCCGACGCGCAAGATGGAGTTTTCCCATACCCTTTGGGCGATGGAGGAGCTGGAGAAAGCGGTCGAAGCGCTGCGGGGAGCGGACCGGATCACCGTCTACACCGGCGCGGGCATCTCCACGGAGTCGGGCATCCCCGACTTCCGCGGGCCGAACGGCCTGTGGACCAAGGTCGACCCCGACGACTTCACGATCGAGCGCTACGTCCGCAACCGCGAGGTCCGCGTCCGCAAGTGGCGCATGCACGCCAACGGGGAACTGTGGGGCGCACGGTCCTCGGTGAAGCCGAACCGGGGCCACATGGCGATCGTCGACCTCTACCGGGCGGGCCGTCTCGCCGGCTGCGTCACCCAGAACATCGACGGGCTCCATCTCGTCTCCGGGCTTCCCGAGTCGATGGTCGCCGAGGTCCACGGGAACGTCCGGCGGGTCGTGTGCCTCGGCTGCGAGGCCACCTGGCCCACCGAGGAGGTGCTGAAGCGGGTCGATGCCGGCGAGGAGGACCCGGCGTGCCCGCACTGCGGAGGCATCCTCAAGACGTCGACCGTGATGTTCGGCGAGGTCCTCCCCGCCGAGGAGATGGCGAAGGCGTGGGAGTTCGCCAAGAACGGCGACGCGGTGCTGGTCGTGGGGTCCACCGTCGGGGTGTGGCCGGCGGCAGAGATCCCGATGACGATGGCCCGCGAGGGAAAGCCGATGGTGATCGTCAACCAGGGCCCGACCGAAGCCGACCTGTTCGCCACGGTCCGCATCGACGGCTCCGCCGGAGAGGTCCTCCCCCGGCTCGTCCACGACCTCCTGGCGGGCTGAGACACCCGTTTTGTGGGCCGGGAAAGCGCCCAACACCGCCCTTTCCGGACCACAAAACGTTGCAGGCAGTACCCTTCGATGCATGTCCGAATACCGCCCGCCGCTCGAAGACATCGAGTTCACCCTGCATCACGTCGCCGACCTGCCGGCGGTCGCCAAGCTCGACGGGTTCCAGCACCTCGACCCCGACACCGTGAGCGGGATCCTGTCCGAGGCGGGCCGCTTCTTCTCCGAGGTCATCGCCCCGCTCAACAGGATCGGCGACCAGCAAGGCAGCGTGCTCGACGAGAACGGCCAGGTGCGCACCCCGGATGGCTTCAAGGAGGCGTATCGCAAGTTCGTCGAGGCCGGCTGGGCCGGTGCCCACATCCCGGAGGAATACGGGGGCGGCGGGCTGCCGTACACCGTCGGCATCGTCCTCCAGGAGATGTTCAAGTCCGCCAACATGGCGTTCTCGCTGTGCCCGCTCCTGACGCAGGCGGCGATCGAGGCGCTGATCCAGCACGGGTCGGAAGAGCAGCGGGAGCTGTACCTGGAGAAGCTCGTCACCGGGGAGTGGGCGGGAACCATGTGCCTCACCGAGCCGCACGCCGGCTCCGACGTCGGCGCTCTCTCCACCAAGGCGGTGCGGCAAGACGACGGCACCTACCGGATCACCGGCACGAAGATCTTCATCACCTGGGGCGACCAGGACCTCACCGAGAACATCATCCACCTGGTGCTCGCCCGCACCCCCGGCGCCGCTCCGGGCACCAAGGGTATCTCGATGTTCGTCGTCCCCAAGTACCTGGTGAACCCGGACGGCACGCTCGGCGAGCGCAACGACATCAAGATCGTCTCGCTCGAGCACAAGCTCGGCATCCACGCCTCGCCGACCTGCGTGGTCAGCTTCGGCGACTCCGGTGAGGGAGCGGTCGGCTACCTCATCGGCGAGGAGCAGTCGGGGATGCGGTACATGTTCACGATGATGAACTCGGCTCGCATCGGCGTCGGCGTCGAAGGGCTGGCGATCACCGAGCGGGTGTACCAGCAGTCGGTCGCCTACGCCCTCGAACGTGTGCAGGGACGCGAGGTGGGAGCTCCCCCGACGCAGTCGACTCCCATCGTGCGCCACCCCGACGTGCGGCGGATGCTGATGACGATGCGGGCTTATCGGGAGGCTCTGCGCGGCCTGCTGTATCTCACCGCCCGGTATCTGGACGAGGAACGCCACGCCGACACCCCGGAGGAGCGCAAGCAGGCCGGCGAGATGGTGGCGCTGCTCACCCCCATCACGAAGGCGTGGTCGACCGACGTGGGCGTGGAGATGGCGTCTCTGGGCATCCAGGTCCACGGTGGCGTCGGCTACATCGAGGAGACCGGCGCCGCCCAGCACTACCGGGACGTGCGCATCGCCCCGATCTACGAAGGCACCAACGGCATCCAGGCCATCGACCTCGTGATGCGGAAGCTGCCGATGGGCGGCGGCGAGGTGGTCGAGCGGCTCATCGCCCAGATCGACGAGACCGCCGCCGAGCTGCGCCAGAGCCCGGCGCTCGAAGACTTCGCGGCGTGCCTCGACGACGGCGTCGAGGCGGTGAGCGAAGCGGTCGACATCCTCCTGTCCCGGCTGCAGGGCTCGCCCAACGACGCTCTCGCCGGCGCCACGCCGTTCCTCAGGCTGTTCGGCACCGTCATCGGCGGGTGGCTCCTCGGCAAGGCCGCCCTCGCCGCCCAACGGCAACTGGCGGCCGGGTCGGGCGACTCGCCGTTCCTGGAGGCGAAGATCGCCACGGCTCGCTTCTACGGGGAGCAGATCCTCCCCAGCGCCCTCGGCCTGGTCGACTCGGTGAAGGCGACGTCGGAGGTCTTGTTCGCGATCCCCGACGCCGACCTGGCCCGCTGAGGCCGCCGGCGCCGGTCCGTCAGCCGACGGCCGTTCCGCCGAAGAGGTCCTGGGCGAAGAACACCAGGAAGGCCAGCGCCACGATCCACAGCAGCGGCCTCACTTCGCCGGCTTTCCCCCGGAAGATCTTGACGAGGACGTACATCACGAACCCGGCGCCGATGCCGACCGTGATGCTGTAGGTGAGGGGCATCAGGATCATCGTCATCAGGGCGGGGAGCCCTTCTTCGATGTCGTCGAAGTCGATGTCCTTTATCAACGAGCACATCAGGAACCCCACCAGGATCAGCACCGGGGCGGTGGCCTGTGACGGGACGAGGCCAGCGAGCGGCGAGAGGAAGATCGCCAACAGGAACAGCACGCCGACGGTCACCGACGTGAGGCCGGTCCGACCGCCTTCGGCCACACCGGCGGCGCTCTCGATGTAGCTCGTGTTGGAGCTGACGCCGGCGAGGCCGCCGAGTGCCGCCCCGGCCGAGTCGACGATCAGCAGCGGGCCGATGTTGGGGATCGAGCCGTCCTCTTCGACCAGTCCCGCCTGCTCGACGATCGCCGTGGCGGTGCCCATCGTGTCGAAGAAGTCGGTGAGCATGAAGGCGAAGATCGTCAGCAGGGCGGCCACGAACCCGAGGACGGAGAACACCTCGCCGAGGTCGAACTGGCCGAGGGTGGCGAACGACGGAGTGGCCGTCCACGTGTCGGGCAAGGAGGCAACGCCCATCAGATGGGCGATGACCGTCGTCACCAGGATGCTGAGGATCAGCGCCCCCTTGACCTTGCGGGAGTAGAGGAAGACGGTGATCGCCAACCCGATGAGCGTGACGGCGGCGCCGCGGGTGCTCGGGAAGAGGAACTGGACGGGGACGGGGCCCTCGGGGATCTGGGCGATCAGCCCGCCGTTGACGAACCCGATGAACAGGATGAACAGGCCGATGCCGACGCCGATCGCCCGCTTGAGAGCCATCGGCACCGCTTCCATGATCGCCTGACGGAAGCCCACGAGCACCAGCACCAGGACGACGAGGCCCTCGAGGACGATCACGCCCATCGCCCCCGCCGGGCTGAGCCCGTCGCCCAGAACCAGGCCGAAGGCTACGGCTCCGTTGATCCCCAGCCCGGCAGCGAGCGCGATCGGGTAGTTGGAGAACACGCCCATGGCGATGGAGAGGACGCCGGCGACGAGGGCGGTGCCGGCCGCAACGGCTGCCGGGTCCATCCCCGCGGCACCGAGGATGTCGGCGTTGACGAAGATGATGTAGGCCATCACCAGGAAGGTGGTGATGCCGGCGCGTATCTCGGTGCCGACAGATGTGCCTCGTTCCGAGAGCTTGAAGAACGAGTCGAGGCCGGATCCGCTCGACCCTGCGCGGGCGTCTGTGTCGGTCATCGTCTCCTCCGTCTCGCTACGCCCCACCAGGCGTCACGGCGCTACACGCTAGACGACCGGGACCGCCGCTCGCAGGCATGCGGGTATCCGACGCGGGGTTTCTCGGCGCCGTAACCTCCGGCCGATGGATCTGCACGACAAGGTCATCGTGATCACCGGCGCGGCCCGGGGGATCGGCGAGGCGATGGCCCGCCGCTTCGCCCGGGAACGCCCGGCGGGTCTCGTGGTGTCCGACATCGACGCCGAGGCCCTGGAAGAGGTCGCCTCCGACATCGGAGCCTTCCCCGTGGTCGCCGACGTGTCGAAAGAACAGGACACGGTGGCTCTGATCGACGCCGCCGAAGAGCGGTTCGGCCCTCTCGACCTGTTCTGCGCCAACGCCGGGATCGGCATCGGCGGCGACGAGCAGACCCCCGACGACGAGTGGCAACGGCTGTGGGAAGTGAACGTGATGTCTCACGTCTACGCCGCCCGCCGGCTCGTACCGGAATGGCGCGCCCGCGGCGAGGGCTATTTCCTGCCGACGGTCTCTGCCGCCGGGCTGTTGACCAACCTGAAGGCCGCCCAGTACTCGGTCACCAAACACGCCGCCCTGGCCTTCGCCGAATGGCTGGCGATCACCTACGGGGACGAGGGCATCAAGGTGTCGGCGCTGTGCCCGCAGGGAGTGCGCACGCGCCTCCTCGACGCCGCCGACGAGTTCCGCACCCTCCTCGAGCCGGTCGCCATCGACCCCGACGACGTCGCCGAGGCGGTGGTGCAGGGAGTCGCCGAGGAGCGGTTCCTGATCCTCCCCCACCCCGAGGTGGCCCGCTATTTCCAGAACAAGGCCAACGACTACGACCGCTGGCTGGGAGGGATGCGCAAGCTCCAACGCAACCTGTTCGGTAGCTGACGCCCCGGCGCCGACCGTCTCCGGTTCGGTACCCCCTCGCGTTGGGGCAGAATGACGGTCATGGAGAGGAGGAGAGCGGTCGTCACCGGCGTCGGCGTCGTCGCCTCGCCCGGCGTGGGCCGCGAGATGTTCTGGAAAGGGCTCAGCGAGTTCCCGGGCGCCGGCCCGCACGAGGTGCGCAACTGGGACCCCGAGCCGGCCATCCCCCGCCGCGAGGCGCGGCGTCTCGACCGATTCGCCCAGTTCGCCGTCATCGCCGCCGAGGAGGCCCTCAGCCAGGCCGGCGAGCTCGACGTCGACCCCAACCGCGTCACCGTCAACGTCGCCTCCGGGATCGGCGGCCTGGAGACCCTCGAGGTGCTGATCGGCAACGCCTACCAGGACGAGCCGAGGGTCTCTCCTTTGTGGATCCCGATGATGATGTGCAACGCCGCCGCCGCCGCCATATCGATCCGCTACGGCTTCGGCGGCCAGGCATCGACGCCGGTGGTGGCGTGTGCCGCCGGTGCCCAGGCGATCCTCGACGGGCTGCGCCAGGTGGAGTGGGGGTACGCCGACGTCGCCGTGGTCGGCGGATCCGAGGCGGCGATCCGCCAGTCGACCGTGCAGGGGTTCGCCTCCGCCCGGGCGCTCTCGCCGACGATGACCGCCCGGCCGTTCGACCGCGACCGCGACGGGTTCGTCCTCGGTGAAGGAGCGGCGATCCTCGTGATCGAGGAGCGGGAGCGGGCCCTGGCCCGCGGCGCCACGATCATCGCCGAGATCGCCGGCGGCGCCTCCACCGCCGACGCCCACCACATCACCGCCCCGCACCCGGACGGCGACGGCGCCGAGCGGGCGATCCGCCTCGCCCTGGAGGACGCCGGCTTGTCCCCGGCCGACATCGGCTACGTCAACGCCCACGGCACCGGCACCGAGCTAAACGACCGCACCGAAGGAAAGGTGATCGCCCGCGTGTTCGACCGCCAGCCGCCGGTGTCGTCGGTCAAGGGGGTGACCGGCCACGCCCTGGGGGCGTCCGGCGCCATCGAGGCCGCGGCCACAGTCCTGGCCATCGACCGGGGCGAGCTTCCCCCCAACGCCGGGCTCGTCGAAAAGGACCCCGAGATCCCGCTCGACAACATCGCCACCGAGCGGACGTCCTGGAATCCCCGCCCGGCGATCTCGAACTCGTTCGGGTTCGGCGGCCACAACACCGTCCTGGTGTTCGGGCCCGCCGAGTAGCCCCGGGGAGGGGGCGTTCACGCCCGCCTAGAATGGGCTCCGACGCGGGAGCCCGGCGGGACCGGGCTGAGAGGGAGCCTGTGGGGCTCCGACCGTTTGAACCTGATCCGGGTAATACCGGCGAAGGGAACTTCTCGGCCTGCCATGCGGGGCGCCGGCGTCGCAAGCGACAAAGGACGACGCATTGACTGAAGGCAGGCTTTCGATCCTCCTCTCCGCATTGGCGGCCCTGCTCCTGGCGGCGTGCAACGGCGGCACTGCCGACACCACCCCGGGCACGTCACCGGACACCACCGGAGCTGCGGGCGGGACGCTGCGGATCCTCTCCCACGACTCGTTCGCCGGCGGCGTCGACGACGAGACGTTCGCTGCCTTCACCGAGGAGACGGGCTTCACCGTGGAGGTGGTGGCGGCTGGTGACGCCGGCGGCGCCGTCAACCAGGCGATCCTTACCAAGGACAACCCCGTCGCCGACGTGCTCTTCGGGGTCGACAACACGTTCCTCAGCCGGGCGCTGGCAGAAGACGTGTTCGTCGCCTACGAGTCCCCGGCGCTGGACCGGGTGGACCCACGGCTGATCGTCGACGAGGAGCTGCGAGTCACCCCGATCGACTACGGCGACGTGTGCCTCAACTACGACGTTGCCTGGTTCGAGGAGAACCAGCTCGAACCGCCGGATTCGCTCGACGACCTGGTCGCCCCCGAATACCAGGGCTTGCTCGTCACAGAGGACCCGGCGGCGTCGTCGCCGGGACTGGCTTTCCTCCTCGCCACCATCGAGCGCTACGGCTCGGAATGGCAGGGGTACTGGGAATCCTTGGTCGCCAACGACGTCGCCATCGTCAACGACTGGGACACCGCCTACTACTCGAACTTCACCCGATACGGGGGTGACGACCCGATCGTCGTGTCGTATGCCTCCTCGCCACCGGCCGAGGTGATGTTCGCCGAGGAGCCCCTGGACGCCGCGCCTACCGCCGTGGTGACCGACGGCTGCTTCCGCCAGATCGAGTTCGCCGGGATCCTCGCCGGCACCGACAACGAGGAAGCGGCGGGGCGGCTGATCGATTTCATGCTCAGCCCCGGGTTCCAGGAGCAGATCCCGACGACGTGGTTCGTCTTCCCCGCCAACGTCGACGTGGAGCTCCCCGAGGTGTTCGCCGAGAACACGGTGATCCCCGAGGAGCCGATCACGATGGACCCGGCGGAGATCGAGCAGAATCGGGAGCAGTGGCTGGACCAGTGGCGCGACATCGTGACGCCGTGAGCATCGCGGCGACCGGATGACCCCGCGCCGTGCCATCTGGGCGGCGGCCGCGCTGCCCCTGCTGTTCATCGGGTACCTCTTCCTGTACCCGCTGATCCGCATCCTGTGGCTCGGGATCTCCGAGCTGGAGCTCGCCGACCTGCTCGCCGAGCGGCGGATCGCCCGGGTGGCGTGGTTCACGCTGTGGCAGGCGGCGGCGTCCACCGGCCTGACGTTGCTTCTCGCCGCCCCGCTCACCTGGGCGGTGTCGCGCTACGAGTTCCCCGGTCGGCGGCTCGCCCAGGCCCTGGTGATCGTGCCGTTCGTGCTGCCGACGGTGGTCGTCGGCACCGCCTTCGCCGCCCTCGGGTGGCGGGACTCGGTGTGGGCGATCCTCGCCGCCCACGTCTTCTACAACGTGGCCGTGGTGGTGCGGACCGTGGGCGGGATGTGGGCGCGGCTGGATCGCAAGGTCGAGGAGGCCGCAGCGACGCTGGGGGCGTCCCCATGGCGGGTGTTCCGAACGGTCACCCTGCCGATCCTGCGTCCGGCGATCATCGCCGCCGCTTCGATCGTGTTCCTGTTCACGTTCACGTCGTTCGGGACGGTGCTGATCCTCGGCGGCTTCCGGTACTCGACGATCGAGGTGGAGATCTACCGCCAGGCGGTGACCCTGTTCGACCTGCCGATGGCGGCGGCCCTGTCGATCGGCCAGATGGTGGCGGTGACGACGCTCCTGGCGGTGTATGCCCGCCGCCAGGAGCGGACGGCGTCGCCGCTCGTGCTCGCCCCCGAGGCGTCCACGCGACGCCGGCCCGAGGGGCGCACCGCCTGGGCCGTCGCCGTCTCGGTGGTGGCCACGCTCACCGCCCTGTTCGTCCCTCCGGCGGTCCTCGTCTACCGGGCCGCAGCCGACGGAGGGTTCCGGCGCCTGTTCGTCGACGAGCCGGTGCTGGGCCGCCCGCTCGACGCCGTGCCCACTTCGCTCTCCTTCGCGGTCGCGGCCACGGCCGTCGCCGTGGTGGTGGGCATGTGCGCCGCCTACGTGATCTCCCGGCGCGGCAGCCGCCTGTCCCAGGTCTTCGACGTGGTGTTGATGCTGCCGCTCGGCACCTCGGCGGTGACGATCGGCTTCGGGTTCCTGATCGCCCTGGACTGGCCGATCGACCTGCGCGCCACCGTGGCACTGGTGCCCCTCGCCCACGCCCTCGTCGCGGTGCCGTTCGTGGTGCGGGCGACGGTGCCGCTGATGCGGTCCATCCATCCTTCGGTGCGCGAGGCGGCGGCCATGCTGGGGGCCTCGCCGGGCCGGGTGTTCCGATACATCGACCTGCCGATCGTCGCCCGGGCGGCGCTGGTGGGCGCGGGCTTCGCTTTCGTGGTCAGCCTCGGCGAGTTCGGCGCCACCGCCTTCATCGCCCGCCCCAACACGGTGACCATCCCGGTGATGATCTTCCGGCTGCTGGGCCGGCCGGGCTTGGGCAACTTCGCCGCCGCCATGGCGCTCGCCACGGTCCTGGGAGCGGTCACCGCCGCTGCCATCATGATCATGGACCGATTCCGCTCGACCGACCTGGGGACGTTCTGAGTGCTCACCGTCGACGCCGTCACCGTCCGCTTCGGAGAGTTGCGCGCCGTGGACGGCGCCAGCCTGGAAGTAGGCGACGGCGAGCGGGTGGCGATCCTCGGCCCGAGCGGGTCGGGAAAATCGACCCTCCTGCGGGCGATCGCCGGCCTGGAGAAGTTGGAGAACGGCCGAATCCTCTGGGACGGGGTCGACCTCGCCGGCGTGCCGCCGCACGAGCGAAGGTTCGGTTTCATGTTCCAGGGGTACGCACTCTTCCCGCACATGACGGTCGGCGAGAACGTCGCCTTCGGCCTGAGGATGCAAGGGCGGGACGCGGCGGAGATCCGCTCCCGGGTGGCACAGGTGCTCGAGTGGGTCGGGCTGGCGGGCTTCGACCACCGCACCGTCGACAACCTCTCCGGAGGGGAGCAGCAACGGGTGGCGTTGGCGAGGACGCTGGCTCCGGACCCCCGCCTCGTGATGCTCGACGAGCCGCTCGGGGCGCTCGACCGGGCCCTGCGGGAGCGGCTCATCGTCGAGATGACCGACCTCCTGGCCCGGGCGGGAACCACCGCCCTGTACGTGACCCACGACCACGACGAAGCGGCCTTCTTCGCCCACCGCGTCGCCCTCATGCGCCAGGGCCGGATCGTCCAGATCGGGAAGATGGAAGAGCTGCGCCGCAACCCGGCCGACGACTGGGTGGCGGACTTCCTCGGCTAGGTCAGAGGGTGGGAGCGGGAGCGGCCGAGACCAGCGCCGCCACATAGGACGGCTCCACGTTGGCCCCGCTGATCACGATCACGACCGGGCCCCGCACCGACCCGGGCCGGCGGGCGAGGAGGGCGGCGACTCCCACCGCGGCTCCTCCCTCGACGATCAGCCGATGCTCTCGGAAGAGGAACCGCATCGCCTCCCATATCTCCTCTTCGTCGACGAGGACGAACTGCTGGACTAGGCGGCGGACCAGGTCGAACGTGTAGCGGTTGTCCAACTCGATCCCGCCCCGCAGCGAGTCGGCGAGGGTCTCCTCTTCGGGAGCGTCGACCGGGTGTCCCGCCTGGAGGCTCATGTACATGACCGGCACCCGGGTCATGGAGACGCCGACCGCCTCCGCCCCCGGGGAGAACTGGCGGAGACCCTCGGCGATGCCGGAGAGGAGGCCCCCGCCGGACAACGGCACGAAGACGGTGGCGACGTCGGGGAGATCCTCCGCTATCTCGGCGGCGATCGTGCCCTGGCCGGCGATCACTTCCGGGTCGTCGAAGGGGTGGATGAACGTGCGATTCTCTTCTTCGACTATCTCGAAGGCGCGGCGCATCGCTTCGGTCTGTGACGCCCCCGCCACGACCACCCGGGCACCGAGATCCCGCAGGGCAGCCACCTTTCCCGGCGGCACGCCGTCGGAGATGCACACCGTGGCCTCGATGCCCAACCGGCGGGCGACGTAGGCCACGGCGCGGCCGTGGTTGCCGGTGGAGGCGGTGACCACCCCGGCAGCACGGTCCTCCTCGGGGAGTGAGAGGATCTTCGAAGCGGCGCCGCGCAGCTTGAAGGCGGCGGTGGGCTGGGTGGTCTCGAGCTTCAGATAGACGTCGGTTCCGGCCGCCTCGCTGAGAGGAAGCGAAGGAACGAGCGGGGTGCGGACCGCGATGCCGGAGATCCGTTGCCGGGCGGCGACGATGTCGATCTCAGGTGTCGATGACATCACCCACGCCTCTCTCCCGGGCACGGCGCACTGCCAGGGCGGCGATGGCGGTGTCCTGAGCCCCGGTGCCCGTCAGGTCGCAGATCGTCACCGCGTCGGCCGATGGACGCCCGGGGTGGTCACCGGCGACGACCTGGCCGAGCTCGACCAGTCGAGAAGGGTCGAAGCCCTCCGCCACCGCGGCGCGGGCTTCGCCGAGGCGGACGCTCTGGGGAATCGAGTCGACCACCACCAGGTCCGCCGCCTCTAGCACGCCGGAGCCGAGTTCACGCTTGTGCTCGGCGTCGGAGCCGACTGCGGTGACGTGGAGGCCGGGATGCAGGTCGTCGGCGGAGACGAGGCCTTCGGTTGCAGGTGTGGCGGTGACGACGACGTCGGTGGATCTGGCGCGGCGCCTGACCGGCAACCCGGAGCCGAGGGTCGTCTCGTTCGGGACCGAAGCCGGGCTGTATCAGGAGGCGGGTATCGCCCCGGTCGTGTGTGGCCCGGGGAGCATCTCCCAGGCCCACAAACCCGACGAGTTCATCGAGCTGTCACAGCTGGAGCGCTGCCTGGGGCTGCTGGGAGAGCTGGTCGGCGAGCTGACCTAATGCCTTCCCGCTCACTCGTCGAGGATGTAGACCGGCTCCCGGTAGAAGCGGATCTTTCCCGACCTCTCCTTTTCGGTGAGGTGGTCGTGGAGCCAGCGGTTCTTCTCCTCCAGCGGCCGGTCAGCTAGCACCATCTCGAGCGGCACGTCGAGGTGGAGCACCCGGCCGGGCACGACGAAGCGGGTGACCCCGGCGGGGAGCAGCGTGCCCGACCGGGCGGCGAGGAGGACCTGCTCCACGGTGAACTCGGGATACTCGACGAGCACGGTCATGTCCGGGTACCAGGCGGTCAGCCGGTTGATGTCGCGTTCCAGGGTGCGTGACACCACGGCGGCGTCGATGTACGCCTCCGCCAGGCGCGCCACCGCCTCGAAGCGGTTGGCTCCCTCGGACGCATACACCACGAAGCCTCGGCCGTCGACGGTGCGAGCCGAGCAGATGCCGCCGTATTCGATCATCCGCTCCTGGATGGTCCCGTCGTCGACTTCCTCCAGGCGGATGCCGTCGAGGCCGGAGACGAGTGCCAGGAACTCCTCTTGCGGCAGGCGGCGGACGACGTGGTGCCAGGTCTCGAGGCTGAGCCCGTCCTCGACGGAGACGTCCTGGACGACGGCGTGCTTCGACCCGAGGCGTCGCAGGGCGTCGGTGCGGGTGGCGCCGTCGAGGACGACGTAGCGGTCGGCGATGGCGGCCACGATCGTCGGGTTGCGGATCACCTGCTCTTCCTCCAGCCGGGAGGCGAGCTTCTCGGCGCGGCGAGGGTCGGTGGCCTCGTGCGGCACCACCCGGTCCAGCTCGACGAACCGCACCGGGAGGATGGCGCGGGTGGCCTGTCCGGATAGGAGCTTCACCAGGTCGTCGGCGACCTTGCGGGCGGCCTCTGCCTGGGCGTCGGCGGTGGACGCCCCGATGTGCGGCGTCGCGATCACCTTGGGATGGCGGGCGAGCGGGTTGTCCGACGCCGGCTCCTCGACGAACACGTCCAGTGCCGCCCCGGCGATCGTGCCGTCGTCGAGTGCCGCCAGCAGCGCTTCCTCGTCGATGACCGCTCCCCGTGACGTGTTGATCAGATAGGCGGTCGGCTTCATCGCCGCCAGCTCTTCGGCACCGATCAGCTTCTCGGTGTCGGGGCGGGCGGGGACGTGGAGGGTCACGAAGTCGGATTCGGCGAGCAGGTCGTAGAGGTCCACCGGCTCCACCCCTGCCTCCAGGTACAGCTCGGGAGTGGGGCGGTGCTGGTTGGTGATGATGCGCATCCCGAAGGCCCGGGCCCGGGAGGCCACCGCCTGGCCAATGCGCCCGAAGCCGATGATGCCCAGCGTCTTCCCGGAGAGGCCGGTTCCCATCAGCTCCTTCTTGATCCACCGACCTTCCTTCAG
>JGI12419J13241_1000106_pt1 | contig 21240 bp, 21 predicted proteins | sample BGWIniCompost_FD_13241 | JGI IMG/M metagenome (IMG submission 13241)
GAGCCGCAGATACCCTCCCCCCATGACAACCTGCGCACCGGCGATAAGCTCCGCGTGGCGGGCGAGCAGTCCGCCGAGTGAGGCGGCTGCGGACGCGCCGAGCGCCAGGGTCAAGATGATTTGACTATAATGTAGTGCCGCAAAGCTGTCCACAGCAAACAGCGCGAGTGCCGCGCCGTGCCCTCCCGTGCCGTGCTGCTCCCCTGCCGCCCTGACAGCGAGGGCCGTACGCGGAGCCAGCACCAGCCCGACCGCTGCGCCGAGCCACAGCACCGGGTCCGCCCCTGCCTCCCCCGTGGCGGCAAGCAGCAGCAGGGCGACGAGCGGCGCGTGGGCCAGCGTTGCCGCCCGTGCGGGCAGCATCAGCACCTCTGCGAGCAGTGGGCCTGTCGCCCCGCGCCGGTCGAGCGCCGCGCTCGCCACGCCCCACAGCCCGCCGAAGCCGAGCGCGACCAGCCCGGCGGTCAGCGCCGTGCCCCACGAGTTGACTACCGCCGCGCCGACCTGCCCGCGCACGTCCCGCCCCAGATGGTCGGTGCCGAGCGGATGCGCGGCTGAGGGGCGCTCGTAGATGGCGGCAGGGTCGGGCGCATCGGCGTGGTGCGGCAGCCAGAGGGCGGCAAGGGCGAGCGGCGCGAGGATCACCAGCGCGGCCAGTCCGATGCGCAGCCGGGCGGGTGTACGCTTGTCTTGCCGGGGTGTGGGGACAGTTGCCAGCGTGCCGCGCACGCCTGCGTTCGCCGCTGCGCGGATGCCCATCACGAGCAGCAGCGGGGCGAGGATCTGCACGGCGCGGATGGCGACGGCGGCGTCGCCCAGCCGCAGCGCCTCGACGAGCAGCGCGCCAAGCCCCTCCCGCCCGGCGACGACCTCGACCGCGATGGCGCTGCTGATCAGCCATCCGGCCTGCGTGAAGAAGGCGTGCCCCGCCGTCAGCGCGAGCAGGGCCGGGTCGTCGGAGCGGGTGTGCAGCGCCGCGCGGGCCGCCAGCAGCGCGGGCAGCATCGCCACGACCAGCCCGGCGGCCAGCAGACCGGCCCAGGCCGCCCCTCCGCCGGGCGGGATCAGCCCCAGGCGCACGCCTAGGACCAGCACGACGAGCAACATCACCGCGCCAGCGGGTGCTGCCAGCACGCTCGACGCCAGCCAGCCCATCAGGGAGAGCACTCCGCCGAGCCGCCCGGACAGGCGGCGCAGCGCCAACCCGGCCCCGGTGAGCAGCGCGATCAGCAAGCCCGCCAGCACGGTTGCCACGGCGAGCAGCGCGAGCGTTGGCAGAAGGCGCGCCGCGACGAGCGCCCCGGCGGGCTGCCCCGGCACGACAGCGGTGGAGACGTCACAGCACGGCCCGGCGGCAAGAGCGGGCAGGTTCGCCAGCCCGGTTGCCAGCACGCCGAACGGCCCCGGCTGTGCGATCAGCCTGCCGAGCGCGCCGAAGCCGAGCCATGCCAGTGCATAGGCAGCGGCCAGCACGATCAGTTTGCGGAGGGTCGGGGTGCGCGCCGCGCGGAGAAGCGGCGACTCGGTGGCGGGGCGGGCCTGCCCCTCGGCACGGACGGCAATTGCCAGTGCGTAGACATCCCACAGAGGAACGAGCAGGAACGTCCCGAGAAAGGCCGCGAGGGCAAGCGGTATCGAGCGATGCGGTCTGTGAGATGTCATGGCGGCGGACGCGTGCAGGAAACAAAACCAGCCCGAATTGTCGCGCATCCGGGCTGGTCTGGCAAATCAGGCGGTATAAAGTTGACCGCTCCCACCGGGGCAGGCTGCGTCAGGCGATCCGGCGCGACTGGTTGACATCCTGCTCGGCAAGGAACTCCTCGACATCTTCAAGCGCTTTGGCGTAAGCGTCTAATAGCTCGCGGTCCGACCCTTTGAAGCGGCGAAGGGTCTGCGTGGCACACATAGCGCAGCCGCGCAGCGCGCGGTAGCTGTCCGTTTCGCAGTCCAGGCATCCGTTCAGCCGGATCATCATGAGCACAAAGGCGAGTTTTTCGGGGTGGGTGTTTTCCAGCGGGATGACGCGGTCGACCAAATCGCGCCATTCAGGGCCGCGCATATCCCTCAGGACAGGGATAACGTAATTTGGGAATAAGAGCTCGTTATTCGTGTACATTTAAACCCCCATGCAATAGTCGTGCTGGGTGTTAAAGCCGTACGGGGCATCTGCCAGAGCGGCTGCCGCTGCGGGGATCACAGGAGATGAAACCAACCGTTCGCATTGTAAGACTGCTGCAGCCATGCCGTCAATACGAAGCAGGTCGTACGTTTGATTCCCGTAGGTGAGGCGTAGAAGTTGTGGTGTTGGAAAGTGAAAGCACCCCGACAATTGATACTATGGTACAGTAATGAACTAGCGGAATCAAGACCAGAAATCCCTGCACCGGGGCTGAATACGAATTATCCCTACTATGACCCAAACTTCACCCCCAGCGCGTCGCAGGCCGCCGGGGTGAGGTTTTCTGCAGGCTTAACTGGTAACCCAATGCCACAACTTACACGAGGAGGCGGCATGATCACCATCGAACAGGCGCGCGCGCTGTATGAGGGGAGCGACTCCGTTCACGACTTCGCCCATGTGCTGCGGGTGCTGCGGCTTGCCGAGAAGCTCGCCCGGATGGAGGGCGCGGACCTGGAGATCGTGCGGACGGCGGCGCTGCTGCACGACATTTCCCGCTCTGAGGACGAGGAAGCCGGGGCCGAGGCGGAGGAAGAAACCGACCACGCGCTGATCGCCGCGCGGGAGGCGCGTCGCATCCTTGACGGCGCCGACCCGGCCTTTATCGACGCCGTCGCGCACGCCATCGAGGCGCACCGCTTCCGCAATAGCATCGAACCGCAGACCATCGAAGCCAAAGTGCTCTTCGATGCCGACAAGCTTGACGCGATTGGCGCGGTGGGCGTGGCGCGCGCCTTCGCCTACGGCGCGCTGCTCGGCCAGCCGCTGTGGGGTGAGGTTTCGGAGGGCTACATCCCCGGCCAATCGGATGAGGCGCACACCCCGCACCACGAGTTTCACTTCAAGCTCAAGACGATCAAAGACCGGCTCTACACGGAGAGCGGGCGGCAGATCGCCGAGGGGCGGCACCGCTTCATGGAGATGTTCTACGAGCAGATGGCCGCAGAGGTGCGTGCGGAACGGTGAGGGGACGCGATGCCCCCTCATCCCCGTGTCACACCGGGCGGACTTTTGATCGCTGCGGCTGGGCCAAGCGATGAGGCGGGATCCGCGACGTTGAGTCGCGGCGTTGTTGATGGCCACGACCGGGATGAGGGAGGCCTCGCCTTGTTACCCCTCACCCCCGCCGTTATAATCTGGGCACGCTCGCCCGATAGGGCGGTCTTTTCCGTGTCTCTAGATTCAGACAGGTTTAACCTGATGACAGTCATCAACCTCGACGATATCCAAACCCCTTCCGGCGACAATCCGTCGCCGCGCCCCCGCCGCCGCCCGGAGTGGATTCGCGTCCGCGCGCCCGGTGGTGAAACGTACGAGTGGCTGCGCGGCCTGATGCGCAGTAAGGAACTGCATACCGTCTGCGAGGAGGCCATGTGCCCCAACCTCGGCGAGTGCTGGGGCAAGGGGACCGCGACGTTCCTCATGCTGGGCGACACCTGCACCCGCTCCTGCGGCTTCTGCGACATTAAGACCGGTCGCCCGTCGCCGATAGACTGGCACGAGCCGGACCGCGTCGCCGAGTCCGTCAAGGCGATGAACCTGCAGCACGTCGTTATCACCTCGGTGAACCGCGACGAGCGCAAGGACGGCGGCGCGCCGATCTTCGCGATGGTCATCCGGCGCATCCGGCAGGTCCATCCCGGCTGCTCCATCGAGGTGCTCATCCCCGACTTCAAGGGCAACCGGGACGCGCTGAAGATCGTGATGGACGCGCAGCCGGAGATCCTCAACCACAACGTCGAGACGGTTCCGCGCCTGTTCCGCAAGGTGCAGCCGCAGGACCGCTACGAGTGGGCAATGACCACGCTCCGCAATGCCAAGGAGATGGACCCGCTCGTGCTGACCAAGAGCGGCATCATGGTCGGGCTGGGCGAGACGTTCGACGAGGTGGTCGAGGTGATGCGCGACCTTGCCGAGCAGCAGGTGGATATTCTGACCATCGGCCAGTACCTCCAGCCGAGCAAGAAGCACCTGCCCATCGACCGCTTCTACACGCCGCAGGAGTTCGAGGAGTTGAAGCGCATCGGCCTGGAGGAGCTTGGCTTCAAGTGGGTGGAGAGCGGCCCGCTGGTCCGCAGCTCGTACCGCGCCGCCGAGCAGGTCCGCCAGCTCTCGAAGCTCAACTACCTGCGCCCGATCCCCGGTGGGGTGGCGGAGTAACGTCCAACCACGCAGCGATCAGCGCCCTTGCCAGCCGGCAGGGGCGCTTTTTGTTGGGGGAACCCCACCCCCTCAGCCGGCGGTGGGGAGGGGGTATCGCTGAGCACACATAGGGAGCCGCAACGTTTAGTCGCGGCGGGTTTTCTCCTGCTGCCGCTCCTATATTGCTGCCTGGGAATTGCGGCCTGTTTCCCCTGGCATCTCTGGTGCGCTATCATAGAAGCTAGGCCCAGGTATGGGGAGACAGCCAGCGTGGATTTCTCATCTCTCGAAGACGAGAATCTTATCGAACACATCATCGGCGGGCAGACCGAAGCGCTCGGTGTGCTGTACGACCGCTACAGCCGCATGGTGTTCAGCCTCGCCCTGCACATCACCGGCGACGCGGCGAAGGCGGAGGAGATCACGCTGGATGTGTTCACCCGTATCTGGGAGAAGGCGAGCACCTACCGGGCCGACCGCGCCAAGGTCAACACGTGGATCACCAGCCTCGCACGCTACCGCGCCATCGACGTGCTGCGCCGCGAGAAGGCCCGCCCGGAAGGGCACAGCGTCCGTCTGGAACTGGTCGATTATGAGCTGCACGCCTCTAACCCCGGCCCGGAGCGGGTCGCGGCGAGCGCCATCCGGCAGCAACGGGTCCGCGAGGCGCTGGCCAGCCTGCCCGACGATCAGCGCACTGTGCTGGAGCTGGCCTACTTCGCCGGGCTGACGCACCAGCAGATTGCCGAGAAACTCGGCCTGCCGCTGGGCACGGCCAAGACGCGCATCCGGCTGGGCTTGCAGAAGCTGCGCCGCGCGCTCGAAGATCTGCTCAAAGATTAGATCTACGCTGACCGGCTGTGCGTATTGTTTATGAAGGCACAAATTAGGCACAAATTGATCCTGGCTGCGAACGATGGAACACGCTGACGTTTACGAGCTGATACCCGTCTACGCGCTCGGCGCGCTGGAGGAGGACGAGGCGCAGGCGGTCGAGGCCCATCTGCGGGAGTGCACGGCCTGCCGTGCCGAGTTGGCCGTGTATGAGGATGTGGCCGACCAGCTCGCACTGGCCGTGCCGGGCGCAGAGCCGCCCCCCGGCCTGCGTGAGGAGCTGCTGGCGCGCGTCGAGCGCCCCTTTCTGGGGCGCACAGCTACAGCCGACGTGCCCGCGCCTGCCCTCGCCCCGGCGGAAACCCGGCCCGGATTGTGGCAGCGCCTTAACGACTTCTTCCGCAAGCTGGCGCCGGTGTGGGTTCCCGTCAGCCTGGTGCTGATCATGCTGCTGGGGGGCAGCAATGTGCTGCTGTGGCAGCAGGTGCGCGAGAGCAGCACCATGCCGTCAGGGGAGCCGGTTTCGATCTACCTGCGGGGCACGGACGCCGCGCCGGAGGCGGTCGGCTACGTCATCTTTGACCGGGGCAGCGACACCGCCCTGCTGGTGAGCTACCACCTCCCTGAGCTTGAGGCGGGCCGGCAGTACCAGTTATGGCTGGTGCGGAACGGCGAGCGGGACAGCGGTGGCGTGTTCTCAACCGGGATGTATGGCAACGCAGTGATGCACATCACCGCGCCGCGCCCGCTCCACGATTACAACTGGTTCGGCGTGACGGTCGAACCGGCGGGCGGAAGCCCCAACCCCACCGGCGAGCGGGTGCTCGGCAGCGAGCCCTGGTAATCGCCCGGATTCTCCCAATTTTGCCAAAAATGGAACGCGGGCCATGCGGCCCGCGTTGTACATATAAAGGCGTTTCTTGACGCTACTTCCGTCGAAAGTGGTGCTGGCATTCCGACAAAAGATGGATGGCGCAGGAGCGACTTGTATTACAATGAGAATAGCAGAAGCAGCAACGTTATCCAGGGGGAGAACCGATCATGAAGCGGGCGAAGGTTTATATAAGGCTGGCCGTTGTAATGGTCATGATTGCGGTCGCACTGTTCAGCACGGCGGCGGCATCCGCGCATAGCGCCGATGCGCCCTCGGCTGACACGCAGGCTGAGAACATCATCCATGTGGTTCAGCGTGGCGAGACACTCTTCAGCATCGCGCAGCGATATGGCACGACCGTACAGGCTATTCAGGCGGCAAACGGACTGACGGGCACTCTTATTTACGTCGGGCAGCGGCTGGTCATCCCGACGGGCGGCGGCGTACCCGGTAATGTGATCGTCCACCGGGTATCGGCAGGTGAGACACTCTTCAGCATCGCACAGCGCTACGGCACGACCGTGTCGGCTATCCGCGCGGCGAACGGCTGGGGGCCGAATCATTCACTCATCTTCCCGGGCCAGCATGTGTTCGTGCCAGTGGGCAGCACGGGCGGCCCCCACACCTACGTCGTGCAGCGCGGCGATAACCTGTTCCGTATCGCGCAGCGGTTCGGCACAACGGTGACGGCCATCCAGGCGGCCAACGGGCTGACGGGTACGACCATCTACGCCGGGCAGACGCTCATCATCCCGACGGGTGGCGGCACAGGCACGCCGCGCACCTACGTCGTGCAGCGCGGTGACTACCTGAACCTCATCGCGCGGAAGTTCGGTGTCTCGACATCGCTGCTTGCGCAGGTCAACAAGATCAGCAACCCCAACCTCATCTTCCCGGGGCAGGTCCTGATCATCCCGGATGCGGGGATTTACGGGTAGCGGCGATCAGCGCAACATTTATCCGAATCATAAGAGCCACCTGATTCCTCAGGTGGCTCTTGCTTTGAGGCGGAGGGGGTGGGATTCGAACCCACGGTAGCCGGAAGGCTACAACGGTTTTCGAGACCGCCCCATTCGTCCGCTCTGGCACCCCTCCGTATGGTCGTCTGCGGTTGTTAACTACTTCTTGCCCTGCGCGCGCAGCCCCCGGAAGAACTCGCGGATCTGCTCGGCGGCTTCCTCGGCCAGCACCCCGCTGATGACTTCAACCTGGTGGTTGAGTTGCGGATGGTGTAGCAGGTCCATCACCGAGCCGCCCGCCCCGGCCTTCGGGTCATCCGCCGCCCAGACGAGCCTGGGCAGCCGCGCCTGGATCATCGCCCCGGCGCACATCACGCACGGCTCCAGTGTGCAGTAGAGCGTCGTGCCGGGGACGAGCCGCCACCCACCGAGCGTCGCCGCCGCTTGCCGCAACGCGATGATCTCGGCGTGCGCAGTCGGGTCTTTGTCGTGCTCCTTGCGGTTGTATCCGCGCCCGATGACCCGGCCATCATGGACGATCACCGCGCCGATGGGCACATCCCCCAGCGCCGCCGCCTTTTCGGCTTCGGCGAGGGCTTCTCGCATCCAGCGCTCGTGCTCATCCATCATGACGAGGCAATTATAACAGGCTGTGAAGGTGCGGGCAATCAAGAAGAAGCCCGGCTTCACGAGCCGGGCTTCCTAGCTCCACCGGCTGGATTCGAACCAGCAACCCTCCGGTTAACAGCCGGATGCTCTGCCGTTGAGCTACGGTGGAACGACCGTGGGGAATTATAGCAAGGGTGGTGTAAGGCGTCAACATGAATTTTGCGATGTGGGTGGGGATTTGGCGCCGGCAATCAATTGCCGGGCTAAAAGGCGGCTTTGCCGCCGCCAAGTCCGCCGCAGGCGGACTCCGTCTCCCGCAGGGAGACGCCGGCCCTTTGGGCTGGGAGTGCCCGTCAGGGCACTTTGCGGGATAGCGAAGCTATCCCTTGTAGCCCGGGAATTCTATTCCTGGGCGGTGGCTTGGTGGCTTGGTTGCCAGATCCCGCCCGGCAATCAATTGCCGGGCTACAAGGCGGCTTTGCCGCCGCGAAGTCCGCAAGCGGACTCCACCTGACAAGGCTACCTGCTGGCTGGTTTCAGCCTCAATGATTTCGGGCCATCATTCTTGGTGCTCGAGAGTTCATAAGCCTTGAAGACTTGCCCTGCTTCATGATGCTGCTTCTGGCCATTCACATAGTCGATAGCCTGTCGCAAGTTCCGCTGGCTGATCGTCAGGACTCCGTACCCTGCCTCCCAGCGGAAAGGACAACCGAGTTCGTGGGTGATAAAGTGGGACGAAGCCCCTTTTAGCTTCTTGACAAAGGTTGCAGTGGAAAGTGTCGGCGGGATGGTAGTCACCATATGTATGTGGTCCGGCATTCCATTCACAGCGTATGCCTGACCACCCTGTTCGCTGCAGAGCGCGGTTATTACTCGATGCACGCGAGGTTCGATTTCCGGTGATAGAAGAGGCTGCCGTCGATACGTCGCCCACACAATGTGGAAGAATTGGCGCCAGTATGCCAAGGTGTATCGCCTTTGTGGTTGCCCGGTAATTATTGCCTCGCCCGGCAATTAATTGCCGGGCTAAAAGGCGGCTGCGCCGCCGCGAAGTCCGCAAGCGGACTCCGTCCCCCATAGGGAGACGCCGGCCCTTTGGGCCGGGAGTGCCCATTAGGGCACTTTGCGGGATAGCGAAGCTATCCCTTGTAGCCCGGGAATTCTATTCCTGGGCGGTGGCTTGGTTGCCAGATCCCGCCCGGCAATCAATTGCCGGGCTAAAAGGCGGCTTTGCCGCCGCCAAGTCCGCTGCAGGCGGACTCCGTCTCCCGTAGGGAGACGCCGGCCCTTTGGGCCGGGAGTGCCCGTCAGGGCACTTTGCGGGATAGCGAAGCTATCCCTTGTAGCCCGGGAATTCTATTCCTGGGCTACACTACCCCACCACGCCCCGGATCTCCGCCAGCGTCTCGACGCCGTGGTCGCTCATCCACTCGTCGAGTTCCGTCAGCACGCGGCGGACGCCCGCCGGGCCGTGCCGCAGGGCCACCGTCGCCATGCCGACCGCCGTCGCCCCGGCCATCACCATCTCTATCGCGTCGCGCCCGCGCAGCACGCCACCCGTCCCGATGATCGGCACCTCACCGCCGAAGGCCCGGTGCAGTTCGTAGACCATCCGCACCGCGACCGGGCGCAGCGCTTCGCCGGACAGCCCGCCCGTGATATTGCTCAACACCGGCTTCCGCGCTTCCACGTCGATAACCATGCCGGGCATCGTATTCGACACGGTGAGCATATCCGCGCCCGCCCCGACAACCGCTTCCGCGATCTGCACGAGGTTGGGCACGTTGGGCGCGAGCTTCACGCTCAGCGGGCAGGCCAGCGCCGAGCGGGCAGCGGCGGTCGCAGCGGCAGCCGCCGGGCACTCGGTCGCAAACGGCGCGCCGAACTCCGCCTCGACGTTCGGGCAGGAGATGTTCACCTCGACCATCTCCGGCTCGACCTGCGCGATCGTCTCCGCCACCTCATGGTAGCGATCAACGGTATCCGCGAAGATGCTGACAATCAGCGAGACGCCTTGCCGCTTGAGCGCCGCCTTGAGCGCCAGCAGCCCCTCGACGGCGGCCTCTGCGCCGGGGTTTGCCAGCCCTACCGCGTTGATCAGCCCTTCGCCCCAGTCGTAGATCGTCGGCTCGGAGTGGCCGATGCGTGGCGCCGGGCCGACGGACTTGGCCGTCAGCGCGCCGATGCCACTCGAAGCAAGCTCCGCCGCCTCCTCCGCACCCCAGCCCCACGGGCTTGAGGCAAGGATCAACGGCGACTGGAGTGTGAGCGGGCCAAGTTCGGTGGTCAGGTCAGGGAGTACGGCTGCGGCCATGTCGGCTCTCCTCCAGCCATGCGCTGATGAAATCGTACTGGTCCTTGGTGATGCGCTCCAGGCGGGCGAGCGTGTCGAGAATCTCCTGGATGGTGAGCAGCGCATGCAGGCGATAGCCGCGCTCCTCCAGCATCTGCGCGCCGCCCATCTGCCGGTCGACCACGACCAGCATGTCGCGGACTTCAAGCTGGACGGCTTCGAGCAGCGCCGCCGCCTCGAGCTTGCTGTCCGCGCGGGAGATCACGTCGTCCACGAGTAGCACGCGCTCGCCGGGGTGGTACGTGCCTTCGATGAAGCGTGCTGTGCCATGGCCCTTGACCTGTGGGCGCGGGTAGATCAGGGGGATGTCGGCGGTGAGGCTGAACGCAACGCCGATGGGCAGCCCCGCCATCGGGATGGCGGCCACACGGTCGAAGGTCAGGTCGCTGGCGGTGGCCTGCATCATGCGGGCGACGCGGCGCAGCGTCGCCGGGCGGCTGACGAGCAGCCGCAGGTCGAGATAGACCGGCGAGGTTTCGCCGGACTTTAGCGTAAACTCACCAAACTTGACGGCGCCCATCTCGTCCAGGTTGACGATGAGGGATTCTTTGTCGATTACGGGCATCGCCATGATGTCACTTGCTCCGGTTCCTGAGGTCATTAATCGCCGACCTCAATTCTACCGCAGCCCGGCGGGCGGCGTCAGCGAAGTCTGCGCCGCTGGAGGCGTAGATCACGCTGCGCGAGGCGTTGATCACCGGGCCGAGGCCGTCTGCCGTCGCACCGAAGGCAACCGCTGCATCGAGCGTGCCGCCCTGCGCCCCGACGCCGGGCACGAGGAAGGGCAACTCCGGCGCGCGCCCGCGCAGCGCCTCAAGCTCCGCCTCGTAGGTTGCGCCGACGACCAGCCCCAGCGTGCTTTCCGGGTGGGCTATCTGCCAGCCCTGCACCGCGCTCACCACCTGCTCGTAGAGGTGGGGCGGCTCACCGGGGTGGTCCTGAAAGCGGCCCGCCGCCGGGTTGCTGGTCCGCGCCAGCACGAACAGCCCCTTGCCGGGGTAGGTGTCGAGCAGGGGCAGCACGGCGTCGTCGCCCACGTACGGGCTGACGGTCAGCGCATCGACGCCCAGCGCCTCGAAGGCCGCCTGCCCGTACATGCGCTGCGTGCTGCCGATGTCGCCGCTCTTGGCGTCGAGGATCACCGGGATGTCGTCGGGGATGGCGGCGAGGGTATCCTCCAGCGCGTGCACGCCCGCCGAGCCGTACGCCAGAAAGAAGGCCAGGTTCGGCTTGAAGGCGCTGACCACATCCGCCGTGGCCTCGACGATGGCCCTGCAGAAAGCCGCCAGGCCCTCCGGCGTGCGGAAGGCGGGCAGGTCGGGCAGGCGCGTCAGGTCGGGGTCAAGCCCGACGCATAGCCAGGAGTCGTTGCGCTGCTGTGCGGCGGCAAGTTTGTCGCGGAAGGTTGGCATGTGGTGCGCTCCATTTTCGTATCGCTAGGGTCATGCTGCTCTTGCGAGCGATGGTTGGGCTGTAGTTTCGCTTACTCCCATAAGGCGACGGCGGAACCCCACCCAACCTTGCGGCGACTGCGTCGCCCACCTCCCCCTTGCAAGGGGGAGGTGGTAGCTCGCAAGCGAGCACCGGCGGAGGGGGTTCCGCAGGTGAAGCCACTACAGTTGTCGAGTTCATTTGTTAAAGACCATCAGCCGCTACGCCCTCTTCCGGGTGGGGTGAGGGTCTATGCCCGGCCCAGCACGGCGGCCAGCAGCGCCATGCGGATGTAGAGGCCGTTCTGCATCTGGCGGAAGTACGCGGCGCGCGGGTCCTCATCGACCTCGTAGGTGATCTCGCCGACGCGCGGTAGCGGGTGCATCACGACCATCTCCTCTTTGGCGTGCTGCATCACTTCCGGCGTGATGGTGTAAGCGCCGTTCACCTTGTCGTACTCCGACAGATCGGTGAAGCGCTCCTTCTGCACGCGCGTGACGTACAGCACATCCGCCTCGTCGATAATCTCCATCACGTCTTCATGCTCAGTATACTCGTCCCCGGCTGCCTCGACCTCCGCGAGCAGTTCTTCAGGCATGCGCAGCGAGTGCGGCGAGACGAAGCGGAAGGTGTTGCCCCGGTTGATCAGCAAGCGGGTCAGCGAGTGGACGGTGCGTCCATAGAGCAGGTCGCCGACCATGGCGACAGTCAGCCCTTCGAGCCGGTCAAGCTCGCGGCGGATGGTGTAGGCGTCGAGCAGCGCCTGCGTGGGGTGCTCGCCCACGCCGTCGCCCGCGTTGATGATCGGCTTGCGCGCCCAGCGAGCGGCCTCTGCCGCCGCGCCGACCTCGGGGTGGCGCAGCACGATCACGTCGGCGTAGCACTCCAGCGTGCGGACGGTGTCGGCCAGCGACTCGCCCTTGCTGACCGAGGAGAACGTCACCGAGTTGATGGGGATGACCTGCCCGCCGAGCCGCTGCATGGCCGCCATGAAGGAAGAGCTGGTGCGGGTGCTCGGCTCATAGAAGAGGTTGGCCATGATCTTGCCCTGCAGCAGATCCGCAGAGCCAAAGCGCTCGACGAGCGTGCGCATCTCGTCGGCCACGCCGAAAACGTACTCCAACACCTGCGGGGTGAACTGCCTGACCGAGAGAATGTCCTCCCCATAAAGGCCGTTCGTCACGTGATCGGCTGGTCGCGGTTGGACGGGTCCTGGGTTCGGCTGCATCGTTTGTCCCTCCTCTTACCTCACTGTGTTCTTGCTGTCGTTTGCTGCCGGGGCACAAAAAAATGACCTCTGGACACTGGTCCAAAGGTCATTCTGAAAACAATGGAATACCGGGGGGACTCGCCGGAGCGAGCAGGCGGTTTTCAGGCAGCTTTGTTTTTCTCCTGGTTGCCATCACTTCAGCTATCCCCTCACCTTGGAATTCCGGTCACCCGGCAAAACTTCCGAGATTATACAGGTGAGAGGATGGCGTGTCAAGATGTAACCCCGCCCCCGCCCCCTCCCCGCTAGCGAGGAGGGGGTGACGCGCCGCCGCAGGCAGTTCGTCGGGGGAGGGGTTAATAGCAATCAAGGAGCCACGAAGTTTACTCGCAGCTCCTGTATTTCAGAAAACAGGTTGTGCAGGGGGTGAGGTCTACTCCTCCACCGCCGATGCCACCGTCATCGGCTCGCGGTGAGCCTCGCCGCGCGTCACGAGCGTCATGAAGATGATTGCCAGGATGAAGAACACCGGCGCGGACAGGAAGAGCGCCCGGTACTCCCCGCCGAACAGGTCCACAATGCCGCCGGTGATCGTCGGCGCGAGCGCGGAGCCGGTCTGCGAGGCGAAGTAGTAGAAGCCCGTGTACGTACCGAGCAGGCGCGGGTCGTCCACCGTGTCGACCACCATCGGCAGCGAGTTGATGTTGACGAGCGCCCAGCCCATGCCGCCGAAGGCGAGGATCGCGCCGATGACGTACACATTGCCGATGAAGTAGCCGATGATCAGCCCGATGGCGAAGATCGCCAGGCCGATGCGGATGGTGGTGCGGCGGCCCCACCGTTCGCCGAGGAAGCCCGCCGGGATAGCGAACACGATGAACATCAGCCCGGCAATGCCGAACAGCGTCGGCGCGAAGCCCGGCGAGACGCCCAGCACGTTCACCGCGTACGACGTGAAGAACGTCCCCACGCCGTCATAGGCCACGAACCAGCAGAAGATCGCCAGAAGCAGGAAGATCAGGCTGCGCCGGTACTCGCGCGGGACGATGCTGAAGCTTCGCAGCGCCCCCAGCGCCTGCTCTTCCTCGCTCTCCTCGTGCTCGCCGACCTGTGGCAGGTCCTCGACCTTCGGCTCGCGCACCGTCACGAAGAGCATCACCACCGCGCCGATCAGGATCGCCGACCCAGCAATGAACGGGATGATCGGCTGGATGTCGAACAGGCGCGACAGCCCGAAGGTCGCCACGAGCACGCCGACGCCGCCCATGAAGTTGATCACACCGTTGGCCTTGCTGCGCAGCGGGGAGGGGGTAAGGTCCGGCATGAGCGAGATAACCGGCGTGCGCAGCACCGCCATTGCCAGCAGCATCAGCCCGGCGCCGATGATGAACAGCACGAAGACCGGGAGGTTAGCGGCAACGCTGCCGCTCTGCTCGATCATCCCCGCAGCGATGGGCATCAGGATGAAGGCGACTGCCGCGACGGGCGCAGCCGTCAGGATGAACGGGTAGCGCCGCCCGATGGGCGTCCGCACGCGGTCGCTCCAGACGCCGATGAGCGGCAGGATGAAGATCGCGGCGAAGTTGTCCAGCCCCATGATCACGCCGGTCGTCGTCGCGCTCAGGCCGAAACCCGCGACATCCGCCTCGAAGTCGGGCCGGCCCGCCTGCAGGAAGATCGGCACGAAGCTGTTGTAAAGCTGCCAGATCACGCTGATGCCAAAAAAGCCGAAGCCAATGAAGAAGGTCTTTTTCCAGTCGAGTTTCACCTCGTCGCTCCTTAAATTCGGGGTAGTTAGGTTTATACGTGCGCCTCCAGTGACACCCGGCAGGTGGAGGGCAATTGGCGTTTGCCCCCCGCCCCCCGTCCGGGGATCGTATTGGCCTGATCAACAGGCTCCGCGATGAGCTTCGCGGCTTCGCGGCTGGCGGCCCGCAAATCGCGTCCGCCGTTCACATGCCCGGCAGCCGGTACTCGTTCTTCAAGATGAAGTCGCCGTCGTCCGTAAACTCGTAGATCTGGGCCAGCACCGCGAGCATCTCATCGTGGATCAACCCGTTGCTGGCGACCACGTTCTGCCGGTTTTGCCGCAGGTCATCGACGGGCCGCCCGGCGTAGTTCGTCAACCGCCCGCCCGCCTCTTTGACGAGCAACAGCCCGGCACCGATGTCCCAGGGCTTCACACCCCATTCCCACAGGCCATCAAAGCGACCGCAGGCCACATACGCCATGTCGAGCGCCGCCGAGCCCAGCCGCCGGATGCCCTGAGCGCGCCGCAGGAACATCGCAGCGGCGGCACTGTTGTTGTCGATGATCGTGCGGCGCTCGTACGGGAAGCCGGTAGCGAGCATCGCCTCGCCCAGCCGGGGCACGCTCGATACGCGGCAGGGCCGGTCGTTGAGCCACGCGCCCTGCCCGCGTAACGCGCTGAAGCATTCGTCGCGCAGCGGGTCGTAGATCACGCCCAGCACCGGGCCATCTGGCCCGCGCAGCCCGATCGACACGCAGAAGATCGGGATGCCATGCGCAAAGCTGTTCGTGCCGTCGAGCGGGTCGATGAGCCAGCGCATCTCGCTGACCTCGCCCACCTCCCCGCCTTCCTCGGCCAGCACGCCGATGTCCGGGTAGCGCTCCTGCAGGGCGCTGATAATGAACGCCTCGACCGTCAGGTCTGTCTCGGTGACGAGGTCAACCTCGCCCTTGTAGGTGATGTTCCGGGGGCGGTCGTAGGCTTCGCGCAGGATATCGCCCGCGCGGCGCGCAGTTTGCTTAACGTAATCCAACATTCCCGTCAGATTCGTTTCTTCGGCCATTTTTCAGCTTTCTGACCAGTACAAGAACTTCTTTGGTGTAACACTACCTTGCCCGCAGCCGTACCGGCATCCTCTGCGCATCCCGATCGAGCACGGCTATCGGCGTGCTGCTGGGATGCGGGCCAGCTATATATCCATCACGATATCAGAAAAGACATCGCCGATGACCGGGCCAAGCAGAGCCAGGATGACGATCACAACAAAAGGCGCCACGCACACGAGCACGACGCCGATGATCAGGATGATGGCCCACGTGGGGAGGCCTCGCCTTGAACTCGGCGCTGCCGGCTCTCCAGTTGGGTCAGCAAAATAAGCGACAAGAATATTGAGAACCAACTGCCCGTAAAGGCGAAGCCAGGTTGCCATGAGGTGTTGCTCCAGAGTTAAAAGGCGGATCAAACACTGGCTTGGATCATCACAGGATGCCGGAGTCAGGCCGACTCCGGCATCCTGCTGACTGATAGCACTAGCTGCTTGAGGGGATGCGCGAGGCGATCTTTGCGACGAGGTTGGAGAGCGGCATCGTCTGCAGCCAGACCTTGCCCGGCCCGGTCAGCGTTGCCAGGAACAGCCCTTCGCCGCCGAACAGCACGTTCGATACGCCCTTGACCATCTCGATGCTGTGGGTGACGGACGCCTCAAACAGGGCGATATGGCCGGGGTCCACGCGGATGCGCTCGCCTGCCGCTAGTTCCAGTTCGCGGACTTCACCGTCCACCTCGAAGAAGGCCAGGCCGGGCCCGGTGACGCGCTGCAGGATGAAGCCCTCGCCGCCGAACAGCCCCGCGCCGAGCCGCCGCTTGAAGTGGATCTCCAGCTTCACGCCCTCCTGCGCGCACATAAACGCATCACGCTGCGCGATGAGCACCTGGCCCGCCGCCAGTTCCTGCGCGACGATCGAGCCGGGCGCTTCCGGCGTGAAGGTAACGATCGCGCCGTCTGACTGGGCCGTGTAGGTCGTCAGGAAGAGCGACTCGCCCGCGATGGCACGCCCCAGCCCACCGAACAGCCCGCCGGGCATGTTCGTCTTCATATCCACATTGCCGCGATACCAGGCCATCCCGCCGACTTCAGTAAAGACCGACTCGCCGCGATTAAGCTGGATATCGAGCGCTTGCATCGTGTTGCCAGTGATGCGATATCTCATAGCTGTATCCTCCTTGGAGGCACCTGATGGTCAATCAGGGTAGGTGGTGAGGATAGAAATTGTTGCGAGTAGGCTATCACGATCCCGATAAAAGGGCAATCGGCAGGCCGCATCCCGCAACCTGTCACCTAGTTCTTCTGCGCGATGTAGAACACGTAGCTGAAGTAGTCCTTATAGCGGTCGTAGATGGCGGCTTCTTCTCGCCCGGCCTCGACGAACTCCCGCACCTCGTCTCTGTAGTCATACCGCCTCAGGAAGTCCTCGGAGCGGGCGAGGATGGGCGCGTAGTAGTTCTCTGTCCAGCAGCGTTCGGGCAGCACGAAGTGCGCGATGAGCGTATAGCCGCTGGCCTCTACGACGGCGAGCTTGTTCTCGATCGTGTCGATCTCCGCGTAGTCCGCGACCCAGTAGTCCTCGACCTCGGCGGGGCGAGAATCGGTCAGCCATGATATTTCGCTCACGGCGATGTATCCGCCCGGCTTGAGGAGCCGCCGCCACTCCCGGAGGCCCTTCTCAAAACCGATGATGTAGATCGAGCCTTCCGCCCAGATCAGGTCGAAGGTGCCGTCCGCGCAGGGTAGATGGAACATCGACGCGCAGACCGGCCTGACCCGGTTTCCCAGCCCGTGCGTGCTGACCTTCTCCGCCAGCCTGCCGAGAAACGCCGGGAGCCGGTCGATGGCCGTAATCTGACCCGCCGTGCTGCGGGCGAGCGTCATGGTCTGCGCGCCGGTCCCGCAGCCGATGTCGATGATGCGCGCGTCTGCGCCGAGGCTGCCGACGTAGCTCAGGGCGCGTTCCGTCTGGTCGTCAGCGCCCGGCCCCTGGCGCGGGGCGTCTTTGTGAAAGTCGGCAATCAGCTTCAGCCGGTCAATGGGCATGGTCCTGTCGGCTCCCTTCCGTCTGCCTGCCGCAGGTCAGACGCTGTTCAGCAGTTCGATCTGCCGTTCCCGCTCCCGCCTGACCGCGTCCATATCACCGGGGTGCAGCAGGTTGATTAACGTTACCGCATAGTCGGACGCGATCAGCGCGTGCCAGCGCACATGCGGCGTCGCGGCGACCTGCCCCATGGCCCGGAGCACCTTGACTTTAACCGGGTCTTTTTCCTCACGCGCCAGCCGGTTGATCATGAAGGCCACCTGCCGCGCCTCGTGGAAAGTCGCCTCGCCAGCCTGCCACTTCTCGTTGATCGCAAACGCCTCGTCGATGGCGGCGTCACGCTCCACCCCGCTGACCTCCAGAATGTGCTCGGCCAGCAGCAGGCTGTACCTCGACATATCTTTGTGAGACTTGGTTTCGGCGATGTCGATGAGCCTGTTTTTCAGTTCAGGGATGTCGTCAATCTTCCGGATGAGCCTGACCTTCTGCATGTAGCTGTGCCCGTCAACGTGCTTGCCCATGTCACACCCTCCTGCTTCCCAACACCTACCGTGATCGCACGGCGATAGAGCCGCATCTAGATAGGTTATTCAGCCAGGGAAAGCCTGTCAATGGCATGGACAGCCAGTTCTAAGGCTCTTCGCCTTCTTTCCAGAAGCGTTTTTTGCGGGCTGCCTGCCTTTGACCGGGCGTAAATGCGCTCGATGGACGGGAGCAGGCCGGCCAGAACGGTGCGGGCCTCGGTCAGGTCTTCGCGGCTGTGCGGGTGAGGCTTTTGATTCCAGACGGCTTCCAGTACGGCGAGGCCGACCTGAAGGGCCTTCAGCCGCTTCTCAACCAGCGTCGTGCTGGCGCCTTTCTCCGCTATTTGAGCCAGCGCTTTTTGGGACTTGCGGATGGCCGATTGCAGGGCTTCGATGGACTCCGCCCGTTCTGTGCCAGAAATGTCTTCCATGCTGGCGCTGCCTTCTTATGCGTGCCTCAGCACGGCCACGCACATGACGTGATGGGCCTGCGGGTGCATGTCCACCGGCTGGACCTCAACGAGTTGGTAGCCGTGATTGTCCACAAGCCGCCGCGCGTCCCGCGCCAGCGTCGCCGGGTCGGAACTCACGTATACGAGCACCGGCGCGGCCAGCCGTCCCAGCTCGTCGATAGCCTCGACGCTTAGGCCGCCGGGCGGCGGGTCCAGCACGATGGCGTCGAACGGCCCTTCGAGGTCCTCCAGCACCGCCTCGACCGGCCCCTCGACCAGATCGACGTTCTCCAGGTCGTCCAGGTTGACCTCGGCGTCCGTCACCGCGGGTGGGTAGCTCTCGACGCTGACGACGAGATCGGCCCGCTCGGCGAGGAAGGCCGTGAGCACGCCGACGCCGCTGTACAGGTCGAGCAGCACTTCGTCGCCCTGGAGGTTGAGGGCTCCGAGCACCAGCTCGACGAGCGCCTCCACAACCGGCACGTTGGCGTGGAAGAATGCGCCCGCCGTCACGCGGAAGGTGCGGTTGAACACCTGGTAGCGCACGCTCGACCGCCCGATCAGGTTCACCGGCTCATTGTCCGAGAGCAGCATGTTGATCGACACGGGGAAGTCCACCTCGATCTCCGGCGGCAGGTCGTCCACTGTCTCGATGACGAGCATCCGGTCTTCCGGGTCGGAGCCGACCTGTAATTTCATGCGGGTGATGTTCCCCGGCTCGAAGTCCATCATCTCAAAGAGTTCCAGCAGCGCCGGGTGGATGATGTAGCACACCTCGATGGGGACGAGCCGCCGGTTGTCGTCGCTGTAGAAGGCGGGCTTGCCGTCGTCCGTCATCGTGAAGGTGGCGTAAGAGCGGTACTGCCAGGGCTCCGGGCTGGGGATTGTCGGGTGGACGGGCACGCCCTCAAACTTGCCGATGCGCTCAAGCTGGTCCTGCACGATGCTGCGCTTGATCTCAAGCTGGCGCTCGTAGGCGATGTGCTGGAAGCTGCAGCCGCCGCACAGCCCCGGCCCGAAGTGAGGGCAGGGCGGCTCGACACGGTCGGGCGAGGGCTCGATGATCTCGACGATGCGCGCATGGGCAAAGCGGCCCTTGTCCTCAACGATCTCGACACGCAGCCGCTCGCCGGGGATGGCATAGGGCACAAACACGGCCCGGCCCGCATGCCGCCCGATGGCGGCACCTCCATGCGCCATAGCGAAGGGCACCAGCTCAAACGTCTCGCTCACGGTGACTCCTGTCTCATGGGTGTAGGTAGATGGGCCTCACAGCCCGCCAACTAATCGTTGCAAAGCTGATAAACCGCTCCGGGGCCGCGAAGTGGGTTGACGACGAAATCTCACCCTCGTGCGGGCTGCGCTCTGCGCAGCCCGGGGTAAGGTCGTATACGTAACAGCCCCACTTGCCTGAGGCGGCGCGCCGATTTATCCTGTGTCAGGCGGAGTGTAGGCCGCCAGCCTGCGGAGCGCCTTCCGGTCGCACCGCAGACTGATTGTATAGGCACTCACGACGTTCATCCAACCGCAGGCGGCCCGCCGGTGCAGATGCCCGGTCGTATCACGCGCCGCCGATCATCAGAACACCAGCGTTCGAACATCCTGGAGAATCGCATGTCCGAAGAGAAGGCCACCGAAGCAACACGCGAAGAGAAACCCCAGGCTGCGCCGGGTTCAAACGGGCCGGCTCCGTCGGCCCCGCCGGATCCGCCCGCCGAGAAGAAGCAGGAGGCCGCCCCCGCGCCGGCAGAGGCGGCGAAGCAGGATGCTCCGCCCGCCCCGGCTGCGGAGGAGAAGAAAGACGATGCTTCCGCCCCGGCGCTGTCCGGCTACTACTACCCGAACAAGTGGGCGCGTATCATCCTGACGTCTGCCGAGGAGGTGATGGGCCGCCAGGGTGTGAACGCGATGCTCAACATGGCGCGCATCCCGCAGTACATCGGTAACTACCCGCCGGACAACATGAAAAAGGCCTTCCCGTTCGAGGGCGTCGGCCAGCTTCAGCAGGCCATCTGGGATATGTACGGCCCGCGTGGGGCGCGGGTGTTTGCCGTGCGTGCGGGCGAGCAGGCCTTCCGTGAAGGGCTGGCGCAGTTCAAGAGCGTGGCCGCCGCCGCACAGGTTGCGATGCGCGTCGGCTCGCTGGAGGCGAAGGTCAAGCTGGGTCTGGAGTTCTTCTCCAAGTTCTTCAACACCGTCAGCGACCAGGTCGTTGAGGTGGACGAGGACGAGAAGCACTGGATCTGGCGCATTACGCGCTGCCCCGTGTGCTGGGGCCGCCACGACACCGAGCCTGTGTGCCACCTGGCGATCGGCGTGCTGCAGGCGGCGCTCGCCTGGACGACCAACAACAAGAAATTCCGCCTGATGGAAACCGAGTGCATGGCCAAAGGCGATAAGAACTGCGTGATCTTGATCGAGAAAGTACCGGTTGAGTAGCGGGCGCGCCTCTGTTGCCCCGCCCCCGGGCCTGTACTATACTGGCGGGCATGCGGCGCAGCGGCTCGACACCGCCACCGCAGTCGCCAATGGAGATCCCATCTCGTACCCGAATCACACCGGAACATCGTGAGGAGTTAGACAGTGACGAAGTCTCGCACCGAGCAAATGATCGAGCGGCTGCGTGATCTACAGGTTAGCTCACCGTCCGTCGAGGCAGCCGCGATTATCAGCGTGGACGGCCTGAGCATCGCATCTTCCATGCCTGCCGATGTCGAAGAGGACCGCGTTGCGGCGATGTCGGCGGCGATGCTATCCCTCGGCGAGCGCATTGCCGGCGAACTGGGCCGTGGCGTGCTCGACCAGGTCTACATCAAGGGTGAGGCCGGCTACGT
>JGI12419J13241_1000107_pt1 | contig 21210 bp, 35 predicted proteins | sample BGWIniCompost_FD_13241 | JGI IMG/M metagenome (IMG submission 13241)
GTTGCCACCGACCCGCCCTCCGTTCGGGTCGTGTGAGCGTGTCTCGCTGCGCGAGCCCTGACGGTTCAAATCCGTCCGCCCCGACTGAAAGACCGCTCGGCGTTGCCGGGCGGTTTTTTGTTGCTACTAGCCTCCTCATCCCTACGCCAAGCCGCCTAGGCGGCTTGGCCACCCTTCTCCCACGAGGGGAGAAGGGGTTAATACACTCTGCCTGTAGTTACGCGCCTCTTATGGGCGAGGGGCAGATGGCCCGCATATAGCCATAAGCTATATGCTACCCGCCATTCGCCCCCTGCCCGTTATTCTGCTGCTTCTTGATCTCGTTCCACAGCACGTCCATCTCATCGAGCGTCATCTCCGTCAGCGAGCGCCCCTGCTCGCGGGCCTTGCGTTCGATGTAAGTGAACCGCTCGTAGAAGCGGCGGTTGGCCGCGCGGAGGGCGTCCTCGGGGTTGAGCCCGTGCCAGCGCGCCCAGACCGCCGTCACCAGCAGCAGGTCGCCGATCTCATGAAAGCGCTCATCGTCCGTCTTGGCCTCGATGACCTCCTGGATCTCCTCGTGCACCTTGGCGATCACACCCGCCTCGTCGGGCCAGTCAAAACCAAGCTGCACCGCGCGCAGGTCGTACTGGTGCGCCTGAGCCAGCGCAGGCATGGCTTTCGGCACACCGTCGAGCACGCTGCGCTCTGTCTCGCCCCGTGCGGCGCGCTCCTCCGCCTTGATTGCCGCCCAGTTCGCGGTCACCACGTCGGGGTTGCCGTGCACGTCCACCTCACCCCACACGTGCGGATGGCGGCGCTTCAGCTTGGCGTCGATCTGCCGGATCACGTCCGTCATCATGAACTCACCCTCTTCGACGGCGATCTGCGCGTGCAGCACGACCTGCAGCAGCAGGTCGCCCAGCTCCTCCTGCAGCATAGCCGGGTCGCCCGCATCGATGGCGTCGATCACCTCAAAGGCCTCCTCCATCAGGTGCTGGCGCAGCGTCTCGTGCGTCTGCTCGCGGTCCCACGGGCAGCCCTCAGGCGCGCGCAGGTGAGCGATGGTGTTCTGGAAGCCCTCAAAGCTCGTGGCGATGGGGACCTTACCGCCCCCGGCGGGGACCGGCGGTACGTACAGCGCAGTCAGGTGATCCACCGGCTGGCGGTCAATCTCGTAGAGCGGCATTTCCTGCGCGCTCTGCTCGGCGGTGCCCGCCGCCCGCACCAGCCACACCGGGTGATCGTCGGCGTACTGGTTCATCAACGTGAGCTTGACGTCGGAAGCGACCTGCCGCGAGTAGACCTGGGCGACAAGCGCCGGATAGTCAGGGTTGATGGGCGGATGGTAGGCAACGGCCACGTCGATCGCATCGACAAGCTGGAGGCCCGGCAGCGCATCTACGCCGATCAGCGCGAGCGTCGGCTCGACGAAGCTTACGCCGTTCACGATCTGCACATCCACGCCCTGCCCCGCGGCCCGCTCGAGGATGCGCGTGACGGTTCCCTCCGCCACCATCGGGTCGCCCGGCACCGCGTAGACGATGTCGCGCCCGCTGGCCGCTATCTTCAGCAGACGGTCGACGATGGTGTCATAAACCGCGTCGAAGCTCTCAGCCGTCTCGTAGACCTCGTCAAAAGAGTGCAGTTCCGGCCCAGCCGGGAGATGCTCCACAGTGGGATGGTGGCGCGTGCGGAGGTAGACCTCATCGGCCTCGGAGAGCGCTTTCCAGGCCCGCCGCGTGAGATCGTCAGGGTCGCCGGGGCCAAGCCCCACAATGGTCAATGTCATATCATCACCGCGTTTCAGTTGACAAACGTACTCGTTGATTCTGCCACATGATCGCCGCCGCTGCTTCTGGGCGCTATTTCTGGGCCAGGACGCCGAACGCACGCGGCTTCGGCGTGACCTTCGTGAACCCCGCCTCGTGCAGCCGCCTGATCACGCCCTGTGTGGTGCGCTGTACGGTGCGGCTGTCCGGATCGCCAATGTAGTGAAACAGCCGCCCCTTGCGCCGCAGAACGCGATACAGCTCCGCGTAGAAGTCACCGGAGTACAGTTCCCCCGCCAGGCTGAAGGCCGGCGGGTCGTGGATGATAGTTGTATACGTGTCGTCGTCCTGCTCCTCGATCACGTCCCACACGTGCCCGATAACCTGCTCGATCTTTGGGTTGTCGAACAGCTCCTGCGACCAGGGGTTGAGGCGAGCCAGCTCAAGTGCCGCCGGGTCGATCTCGACCGTCGTCACCCGCTCGGCGGTTTTCGCCGCCTCGATCGCCGTATAGCCCAGACCGGTCGCTGTGTCGAGCACATGCCCGACGACCGGGCTGGCCGCCCGGATCTTGTTGAGCGTGTCCTGCCAGGGGTCCGTGCCCGAGATGCGGTGCATCGTCAGGCCGGAAACCAGCGTCGTCGGCGCGTTGCGCGTCGGGTACAGCGTGCGCACCCAGTTGGTGACCTCTGAAAAGACCTTGATCGCCCGCACCTCACCCTGCTCCAGAAGGTAGCAGGTGTTATCCGAGGCGGCAATCGTCTCGGCATCCTCCCAGCGCAGCCGCTCACCGCCGGGGAAGACAGCCCCATCCGGCTCGATGCTCACCCGCACAGTCGTCCGGTTGAGGTCCGGTGAGATCTCCGCCGACGCCGCACCGGCCTCCCGCGCCTGGAGCAGCGGCCTGACCTGGTAGTGTGACAGCACGATCAGCTCTGCCATCGCATCCCTTCCCCGCGTAACGCCCCCGCCGGGCAGCACTAGAGGTTACGAATAAAATAGACCGCTTGCGCGGTCTATATCAACTCGACACAGAGTTGTGCCCGCCATCTGGCTGGACAGCCAGGCAGGCAGTGGGTAAGCGGACAAAGCGCGCGAGCCGCGCGCCTGTTCCGGTTACGATAACTGTCGCCTGCTCCGCCTCGTGCTTGCAGCCTCCCAACCGCGCGAAAAGCTCCGCGAGGTCGCCGGCGCACCGGCGGATCCGAGCATTAACGCTTGGTGTAGGTCGGCGCCTTGCGTGCGCGCTTGAGACCGGGCTTCTTGCGCTCCTTCTCGCGCGCATCACGCGTGAGGAAACCGGTCTTGCGCAGGACGGGGCGCATCTCCTCGTCATACTTGACGAGCGCGCGGGCCAGGCCCATCTTCACCGCGTCCGCCTGCCCGGAGACACCACCACCGTAGACGCGAACGGTCACGTCGAAGCGGTTGGTCGTACCGGTCACCTCAAGGGGCTTCATCAGGTTCTGAAGCGTGTCAATGCGGCGGAAGTACTCCTCCACGGGCTTGTCGTTGACGATAATCTTGCCCTCGCCGCCGGGATAAATCCGGACGCGGGCACTTGCACGCTTGCGACGCCCAACGCCCTCAAAATACTGCTGCTCACTAGCCATGCCGTCGTGTCCTCTTCCTCAGACCTCAGTTTTCCAACTCAAGCTTAACCGGCTGCTGGGCCGCGTGCGGGTGCTCAGGCCCGGCATAGACCTTCAGCTTCTTCAGCATCTGCCGGCCCAGGTTGTTCTTGGGCAGCATCCGCCGGACTGCCTCGTAGATCACGTCTTCGGGCTTGTCGCGCAGCATCTGGCGCAGCGACTTCGAACGCAGCCCGCCGGGATACCCGGAGTGGCGATAGTAGAGCTTCTGGTCAAGCCGGTCGCCGGTAACGTGGATCTTCTCCGCGTTGACCACGATGACGAAGTCACCCGTGTCCATGTGCGGGGTAAAGATCGGCTTGTGCTTGCCACGAAGGATGCTCGCGATCTGCGATGCCATCCTGCCGAGCGTCTGGTCCTTCGCATCGATGACGAACCACTGGCGCTCGATGTCTTCCTTCTTCGCTGTATATGTCTTCACGCTGCCAAAACTCCTCGCCAACCCATCCGCCGCCCTGACTCGCGCAGCGGGTATGGCTTAGTCATTGTAGTCTACCCTAACAAGTGTCAGGCCATGTGCCGGGGCTGCCGCGCCAGCCAGACTCCGGTCGCGCGCGGCGAGTATACCCCTAAAGTCATCACCTGTCATGCGCCCCTGCCCGACCAGAACGAGCGTGCCGACAATCGAGCGCACCATCCTGAACAGGAACGCGTTGGCTGTGATGGTGAAGCGATGCTCACCTGAGCCGTCTGTCTCCCAGTTCGCCTCGAATACGTGGCGAACCGCGCTCTCGCCCTGGGGCGGCACGCCAAACGTGCTGAAGTCGTGCTCCCCGATGAGGCTGGCTGCCGCCGCCCGGATCATGTCCACATCCAGTTCTGTGTGGAGGTGCCAGGCGCGCCAGCGTCTCAGCGGGTTGCGCACCGGGGCAACGTACAGCTCGTACACATACGTGCGCCGCCGCGCATCATAACGCGGGTGGAAGTCCGGCGTGGTCTCCTCGACCGACCAGACCGCGACATCCGCGGGCAAGTTCGCGTTCAGCGCATTACGCAGGTCGTCGGCAGAATGCCGCCAGTCCAGGTCGAACGCGATCACCTGCCCCGTCGCGTGCACCCCCGCGTCGGTGCGCCCGGCGCCGATGACGTGGACCCGTTCGCCGCTGATGCGCGCCAATCCCTCCTCTACAACACCCTGAATGGTCGGGCTGGCGTTGGCCTGCCGCTGAAAGCCGTGGTAGGCCGTGCCATCGTAGGCGAGAGTCGCCCGGTAGCGGGCGCAACGGCACATCTCAGGCGAAACCGGGCTACGCCTCTTCCCCTTCGACCAGCATCAGGTACACCATCGATGCGGCGTCACCCTGACGCGGGCCGATGCGGACGATCCGGGTGTAACCACCCGGGCGATTGATGTAGCGCGGCGCGATGTCGTGGAAGAGCCGGGACAGCACGTCGCGGTCGCGGATCTCCCGCGCAGCAAGACGCTGAGCATGCACGGCGATAGACCGCGCCTCACGCTCCAAGCCCTCGACATCGTCCTCCTGGTGCAGGCGCAGCAGTCGCTCAGCCTGCGCATTGGTCAGCATGCGGCGCAGCGTCGCCTCATCACCTTCCTCGACGAGCTCCAGCAGGCGCTCGGCGTCGCCCCGGTTGCGGGCAAGCGTGATGAGCTTCTCAGCCTGGCCACGCACGGCCTTCGCCTTGGCCTCAGTCGTCTTGATCTTGCCGTGACGGAACAGCTCCGTAATGAGGTTCCGCCGCAGATGCTTTCTGTGTTTGGTGTCGCGCCCCAGGGTGCGACCAGCTACTCTATGACGCATGATTCCTCAACGTCCCTCATCCATCATCTATGCGGATACTATCTGGGTGGAGTGGCGGCCAACCGCACCCCGTTTTACTCTACGACCTCGGCCCCTTCTTCCTGAGCTTCGCCCAGGTAGCCCTTCTCTCTCAGGCGGGTCAGCAGTTCGTCAAGCGACTTGTCGCCGAAGTTGCGAATGGCGAGCATCGCATCCTCGCCCTTCTCCAGGATTTCCAGCACCTCGCCGATCGTCGTAATGCCCGTCCGCTTGAGCGAGTTGAACACCCGCACGCTGAGGTCGAGCGTCTCGATCGGCAGGTCGTAGTAATCCGGGCGCTTCGGCTCCTCCGGCTCCTCAGGCTCCTGGCCCACCGCAAACATGGCCGGGTCCACGTTTGCAATGATGCCCAGGTGCTGCATGAGGATGGTCGCCGCTTCACTCATCGCCGTTTCCGGCTCGATGGTCCCATCCGTCCAGATCTCAAGGATGACCCGGTCGTAGTTGGTCTTCTGGCCCACACGAGCGCGCTCGACATCGAACGCCACACGGCGAATCGGGCTGAAAATCGCGTCGACAGGCACCTCCCCGATGGGCAGGCGGCCCCGCTCCTCAGCCGGCGAATAGCCGCGACCGGCCTCGATGTTCAGCTCCATCTCGATCCGGGCCTGGTCATCGTCCACGCTGAACAGGTACAGATCAGGGTTCTTGATCTCCACTTCCGCCGGACAGATCAGGTCGGCGGCGGTCACCACACCGGCACCCTGAACGTCCAGGCGGCAGCGGGCCGACTCAACACCGTCATGCAGCCGCACACGGAGCTGCTTGACGTTCAAAATGAGCTGTGTCATGTCCTCACGCACGCTCGGGATGGCCGAGAACTCGTGAGGGACATTGGCTACGCGCATCGACGTAACCGCAGCGCCTGGCAGCGATGACAGCATGACACGCCGCAGAGCATTACCCAGCGTCGTGCCGAAACCACGCTCAAGTGGTCCAATAATAAAGCGGCCATAGTTGCGGGACACTGCGTCACGTTCGATTTTGGGCAGCACCATGTTATTCGCGGTCAACGAACTTGCCTCCTAAAACACTACCGTCTTACCAGACCGACCACGCCGCCCGTTCACAGACCGACGCCGGCCTCCATCGCGCTGTCTGACACGCACCAGTCCGCGATGGTACACCGGGCGTCGGTCCTCCTACTAACTGGCTAAAAGTTAGCGGCTGTAGTACTCCACAACTAGCTGTTCGCTAATTGTGTAATCGATATCGCTACGTTCCGGCTCGCGCACCACCTCACCCCGCAGGGCGTCGGCATCCCGATTGAGCCAGGCGGTGGTTCCCTGCTTGCTCAGGGTTTCCCGCAGGCTCTTGAAGTACGGCAGGCTGTGGCTCGATGCCCGCACCTCGATCACGTCGCCGGGTGTCACGATGAAGGACGGGATGTTCGTCCGCCGACCATTGACGTTAAAGTGCCCATGCTGAACGAGCTGGCGAGCCTGCGCCCGTGAGTCGGCAAAGCCGAGGCGATACACGACGTTGTCGAGGCGCCGCTCCAGAATGCTGAGCAGGTTCATACCTGTCAGCCCGGGGCGGCTCACCGCCTCGCCGTAATAGCGGCGGAACTGACGCTCCAGGACGCCGTAGATGCGGCGCATCTTCTGCTTCTCGCGAAGCTGGAGCGAGTAGTCCGACAAACGACTCCGGCGGTACTCGGCCTCACGACCATGCTCACCGGGCGGATAACTGCGCTTCTCAACCGCGCACTTGGGCGACAGGCAGCGTGCCCCCTTCAGGAACAGCTTTTCACCCTCGCGCCGGCAGATCTTACATCTTGGTCCAGAATAACGTGCCATGTGCTTTCGTGCTTCGTCCTTCTATAGGTGTCAGAGAAAACTGGTTGATGATTTGGCGTCGCGCCACCCGGTGGCGAACCGTACAGGTGACTTGACATCATAGAAGTTTACACACGCTTACACCGGCGCCCTGCGCGAGGGATACCCGGTGTAAACAGGTCAACTCATTCAGTTGTTAAGGTAGCGACTAGACGCGGCGCTTCTTGCGCGGGCGGCACCCGTTGTGCGGGACCGGCGTCTCGTCGGTGATCGAGCGGATCTTCAGCCCGCTGCTGGCAATCGCGCGGATAGCCGACTCACGGCCAGGGCCGGGGCCCTTCACGAACACGTCCACTTCGCGCATGCCGTGTTCCATCGCCATCTCGGCGGCGCGCTGCGCGGAAACCTGCGCGGCGTAGGGCGTGCTCTTGCGAGAGCCCTTGAAGCCGGCAAGCCCTGCGCTCGCCCACGAGATCGCGTTGCCCTGCTGGTCGGTCATCGTCACGATCGTGTTGTTAAACGTTGCGTGGATATGTGCCTGCCCGTACGGGATATTCTTACGCGCCCGGCGAGGAGCACCACGCTGCTGTCTACGTCGACCCATTCTTCCTCCACCTTCATCGACCGCTCTCCTCACCCCGTGAGAAGAGCCTTTAAATCAACTTGACTACTTCTTACCTGCACCGCGACGGCGGCCACGACCCGGAACCGTCTTCTTCGGCCCCTTGCGAGTGCGTGCGTTCGTCCTCGTGCGCTGACCGTGCACGGGGAGGTTGCGACGGTGCCGCAGGCCCCGGTAGCTACCGATCTCGATCAAGCGCTTGATATTGAGCTGGACCTCACGGCGCAGGTCACCCTCGACGCGGTAGTTGCCACCGATATAGTCACGGATAGCCTGGATTTCCGCCTCGGTCAGGTCCTTGACCCGCGTATCCGGGCTGATGCCCGTAGCGGCAAGGATCTCTTTGCTGCGGGTGCGCCCAATACCGTAGATATAAGTCAGTGCGATTTCGACCCGCTTGTCACGTGGCAGGTCAACACCTTCGATACGTGCCATTACCTGTTCTCTCCAAGGCTCTGAAGCCAGCGGCGCCTGCGCTTAGCGTCTCAGGCTAACCCTGGCGCTGCTTATGCTTGGGATTATCGCAAATCACCATCACTGTGCTCCCGCGCTTGATCACCTTGCACTTGGGGCACATTTTCTTCACTGAAGCTCTGACTTTCATGACATTTTCCCTTCAAAGTCGCCCTTGTTCCAGCACAAGAACGCGACTCGTTATTATAACACACTAGTCCCAGCTTGTCAGGATTTCCGGGCCATTTTCGGTGACGGCAATCGTGTGCTCGAAGTGAGCGCACAGCGAACCGTCCACCGTGACGACCGTCCAGTGGTCATCCAGGACGCGGACAGCCGGGCTGCCGAGCATCACCATCGGCTCGATGGCGAACGTCATGCCGGGGCGCAGACGCCGCCCCCGCCCCGGGCTGCCCCAGTTCGGGATGTGCGGGTCTTCGTGCATGCTGCGCCCGACGCCATGCCCGCCGTACTCGCGCACGACGTTGTAGCCGTGCCCCTCGACGAACTGCTGGATGGTGTACGAGATGTCGCCGAAGCGGTTGCCGGGCACCGCAACTTCGATGCCCCGGTACAGCGCTTCCTCCGTCACCTGGATGAGGCGCTGCGCCTCCTCGCTGATCTTGCCCACCCCGACAGTAAACGCCGAGTCGCTCACGAAACCTTTGTACACCGTGCCGCAGTCGATGCTGATGATATCGCCCTCCTGCAGCACCCGCTTGCCCGGAATCCCGTGCACCAGTTCCTCGTTGACAGAGGCGTTGATCGTCGCTGGGTACGGATGCCGGCTCCCCGGCGGGTAGCCGAGAAACGCCGGCGTGCCGCCGTTGCGGACGATGACGTCATGCGCAATCTTATCCAGCTCACCCGTCGTGACTCCGGGGCGGATTGCCTCGTAGACGGCCCGCAGCGCCTCGACGTTGATCTTCGCCGAGTCTCGCATGGCCTGGATGTCACGCTGGCTCTTGATAATGATGGGCATGATCTCTCGTTCCCTGCTTACGTCGCCTGGCTACGCTGCCGGACAGCTTCCACAATGTCCGGGGTGATCTGGTCGATATCACGCATGGCGTCGATCTCGACCAGGATACCCTTCGCCCGGTAGTACTCGACAAGCGGCTCGGTCTTGTTCAAGTAGAGCTGGTAGCGCTCGCGCACCACCTCGGGCCGGTCATCCGCCCGCTGCACGAGCGTGCTCCCGTCCACATCGCAGACATCCTCCACCTGAGGCGGATGGAACGCCACGTGGTAGACGCGCTCGCACTGCGGGCAGGTGCGCCGCCCGCTGATCCGCCTGACTGCCTCGTCCTCGGTGATGCGGAACAGCAGCACCGGTTCGAGCCGCCCACCCAGTTCGGCGAGCAGGTTGTCAAGCGCCTCTGCCTGCGGCACGGTCCGCGGAAAGCCGTCGAGGATTGCGCCCTTGCGGGCATCCTCCTCCCGCAGCCGCTCCTCAACGACGCGGATGGTTGTCTCATCCGGCACGAGTTCTCCCCGTGCCATGATCGCCTGGATCTCCCGGGCAAGCGGTGTATCCATCACCTTCATCGCCCGGAACAGGTCCCCCGAAGAGACGTGTGGTATCCCCAGCGCCTCGACGAGACGCTTGGCCTGGGTACCCTTCCCGCTCCCCGGCGGGCCCATCAGCATGATGTAGGCTGCTGTCATGCCCCGTGTCCTTGTTAGCCCCTGGGGGCGGTGGGCGGAGACAGGCTCCGCCCTACCCGCCAGTCCCAGGGGGCGACGATTCACCGATTATTAGCGGATAAACGTCTCACGATGGCGCATGACAAGCTGCGCCTCAAGCTGCCGCAGGGTGTCGAGAACCACACCCACGACGATGATCAGGCCGCCGCCGCTGATGATATACAGCGCGTTGCGAACCTCCAGGCCCGACCCGGGCTGGATGAGGTTCATCACGATCTGCACGATACCGGGCAGAACGGCCACGAACCCGAGGAAGAGTGCACCGACGAGCGTGATGCGAGTCACCACCCGGTTAATGAACTCCTCCGTCCGCCGACCGGGGCGGATGCCGGGGATGAACCCGCCATTACGCTGCAGGTTCTCCGCCAGGTTCTGGTTCTTGATCATGATGTCAGTGTAAAGGTACGTAAAGCCGACCACCATCAGGAAGTAGAACGTCCAGTACAGGATCTGGCCGCCGAGCAGCGCCCCACCCTGACTGCCGAACACGTTGCTGATGGTTGTCGCTGCGTTTGCCACCCACGTTGAACCGCTGCGCTGGAAGAACGCCGCAATCACAGCGGGGAACGTGAGGATCGACTGCGCAAAGATCAGCGGGATCATGCCCGCCGTGTTGACTCGCAGCGGGAGGTACGTCGAGCCGCCGCCATACATCTTGGTACCGCGAACACGCTTGCCGTACTTCACCGGGATGCGGCGCTGCCCCTCCTGCACGATGACGATGACGATGAGCGTCAGCACCGTCATGACAACGAAGAGCAGCACGTTGCGCACCGTCGCCCCCACCTGCGCGCTGAAGAGCTGAGGCAGGCTGAACGGCACGCGCGCCACGATACCCGCGAAGATGATCAGGCTGATACCGTTGCCGATGCCGTCCTCACTGATCAGCTCGCCGATCCAGATGGCGAACATCGTGCCGGCGGTCATGATCGAGATGACCGACAGCGTCAGCAGGATGTTGCTGCCCGCCCCAAAGCCGAAGCCGGGGATGATCTGCTGGGCCGTTCCCGCGCCGAAGATGTTAATCTGGCCGACGGCCTGGAACATCGCCAGCGGGATGGAGGCATAGTAGGTGATCCGGTTGAGCTTGTCTCGCCCGGCCTTGCCTTCCTTCTGCAGTTCCTCCAGCGCAGGGATGATCGGCGTGAGGATCTGCAGGATAATGCTGGCGGTGATGTACGGATAGACGCCCATCGCCAGCACGGAGAAGTTCGACACCGCGCCGCCAGACAGCAGGTCCAGCACCTGGGCAAACGCCCCAATGTTGCTCTGGGGCGATAGCACCTGGCGAAGCACCTCGCGGTCCACGCCTGGCACCGGCACATTCGCCGCAAAGCGGTAAATGATCAGCAGGGCGATGGTGATCAGGATTCGGCGCCGCAGATCCGGCAGGCGAAACGACTCGCGGAGCCCTTCTATAACGGACATGGTGCCCTCTCTTTACCTGTTACCCGCCGCGCTGACTGCGCAGGGCCTCGAGCTGCTCCTTCGGAAGCAGCTTGACCGTTGCACGCGCACCGGTGACCAGCAGTTCAAGCTCCTCAACAGTGCCGCCGGCAGCCTCAATCTTCTCGCGCGCGCTCTTGGAGAAGCGGTGCGCCTTGACGGTGAAGGCCGTCCCCAGCTCACCGCGACCGAGGATCACCACCGGCTCGTTGGCATCACGCACCAGGCCAGCCGCCGCGAGCGCCTCGGGCGTGATCTCCGCCCCCGCCTCGAAGCGATCCTCAAGCTGGTCTATGTTCACTTCCTGGTAGTTCGTCCGGAAGATGTTCGAAAAGCCGCGCTTAAACGGCAGGCGACGCACGAGCGGAAGCTGGCCACCCTCAAAGTACGGCGAAACACCGCCGCCCGAACGGGCATTCTGGCCCTTAGTACCGCGACCAGCTGTCTTGCCATGGCCCGAGCCATGGCCGCGACCTACTCGCTTGCGCTTTTTCGTTGCACCCTCATCGGGACGCAGGTCGTGCAGCTTCATGTTCTCACTACTCCACTTCTTCGACAGTCACCAGGTGCTGGATCTTGGCCACCATACCGCGAATCTGCGGCGTGTTGGGCTTCTCGACAACCTGGTTGATTTTACTTAAACCCAGCGAGCGAACCGTATCCTTCTGCTTCTGCGAATACCCGATCGGGCTCTTCACCAGGGTAATGCGCAGAGTCTTCTGATCCTTAGCCATAGGTTACTCTCCGCCGCTCTGCTTGCCGCGCATCCAGAAGGGGAGAACCTGCTCGAGATCCTTGCCCCGAGCTTCTGCCAGCTCGTAGGCGTTGTTGAGCTGCTTGAGCGCCTCAACCGTGGCACGGGCCACATTGAGCATGTTCGAGCTGCCCTTCGACTTGGTCAGGATGTCGCGAATGCCGGCTGCCTCGCACACTGCACGCACCGCCCCGCCGGCGATCACGCCGGTACCGGGGGCAGCGGGGCGCAGCATGACAACCGCACCGCCGTACTTCACCTCAACCGGATGCGGGATCGTTGCGTTCACCAGCGGCACGTCGATCATGTTGCGGCGAGCACGCTCGGAGGCCTTGCGGATCGAATCCGGTACACCACGCGCCTTGCCGACGCCCACGCCTACGCGCCCGCGGTTATCGCCGACGACGACAACCGTGCGGAAGGCGAAGCGACGCCCGCCCTTGATGACCTTGGCGACGCGCGTGATGTCCAGTACGCGCTCGTCAAGCTCTTCACGTTCCTTTATACGGGGTTCACGTCGTCCCATGTTTCTCTCCAACTACAGTGTCAGCTATCCAGGGGTAACCCCGGCGTGCTGCGCTGACGGCCTTAGAACTCCAGGCCTGCCTCGCGCGCTGCATCGGCCAGAGCCTGTACACGGCCATGATACTTGTAGCCGCCCCGGTCGAATACGACCGCCTTGATACCTTTTTCCTGCGCCCGCTGGGCAACCAGCGCACCTACGAGCTTCGCCTGCTCGGTCTTGGTCTTACCCTTGACCTGATCGACCAGTTCGCTGTCCACGGTCGACGCCGCCGCCAGGGTATGGCCTACGGTGTCGTCGATGACCTGGGCGTAGATGTGCTTGTCGCTGCGGAACACGTTCAGGCGTGGGCGCTCAGGCGTGCCGTAAACCTTTTTCCGAACGCGGAAATGACGGCGCGCACGCGCTTCCGCTCGCTGTTTCGCCTTGTCCACCATGGTTTTACTTCTCCGTCACCAACATACCGCCATGCAGGCGGGGGCTGCCCCGGCGGGGCTAGCCGCCCACCTTACCGGCCTTACCGGCCTTCTGGCGCACAACCTCATCCTTGTAGCGAACACCCTTGCCCTTGTACGGTTCGGGCGGGCGCAGCTTGCGGATATCAGCAGCCACCATGCCGATCAATTCCTTGTCCGGCGAGGTGATGACCACTTCCGCACCACGGTCTTCGACCGCGAAGGTCACCGTCGGCGGCGGGACGATCAGGATGTCATGGGAATACCCCAGGCTCAACCGCAGATCGTTGCCCTGCATCTCCGCCCGGTAGCCCGTGCCGATGACACGCAGCCGCTTCTCATAACCCTCGCTCACGCCCGTCACCATATTGGCGATCAGGGCGCGGGTCAGGCCGTGCAGCGACCGGTGCTCACGGCTGTCGGTCGGGCGCGTGACGACGATGTTCCCGTCCTCAATCGCGATCTTCATATCCGGGTCAAAGCGCCGGGTGAGTTCGCCTTTAGGGCCTTTTACCTTTACCTCGCTCCCATCCACCTCGACGGTCACGCCATCCGGGATGGGAATAGGCTTCTTGCCAATTCGAGACATCACTCACTCCATCAGACACCAGACGTCAGACACCAGGCATTCCCGCCCTGCTAACGTCTGTCTAGAACTCGTCTGTATACTACTTGCCTGCAATCTGACGTCTGAGGTCTCTGCTGCTTACCAGACGAAGCAGAGGACCTCGCCGCCAACGCGTTCACGCCGGGCCTGCTGGTCCGTCATGAGGCCGCGCGGGGTCGTCAGAATTGCCACCCCCATGCCGCTGAGCACCCAGGGGATGTCCCTATAACCCGCATAGATGCGGCGACCGGGCTTGCTCACGCGCTTCAGGCCGGTGATGACTGGCCGGCGCTGCCGCCGCGAACCGACGTATTTTAACTCGATGTCGATCTGGTTCACAGGGCTAGCTTCACGGATCTGATACCGCTCGATGTAGCCCTCCTCCAGGAGGACGCGGGCCAGCTCTTCCTTCAGCTTCGAGTACGGAATCGATACGCTCGTATGACCGGCATTCAGGGCATTGCGGATGCGGGTGAGCATATCCGCAATCGGATCGTTGACGTACATGCCAGTTCTCCTAATTACCAACTAGACTTCGCCACACCGGGGATGTCGCCCTGCAGTGCCAGCTCACGGAAGCAGATCCGGCACAGCTCGAACTTCCGGATGTACCCACGCGGACGCCCGCAGCGCTTGCAGCGGTTCCGCACGCGCACATCGAACTTGCGACGCTGTTCCCGATAAGGCATGCATTTCTTTGCCATGTAGGTACTCCCAACTACTTGCTAGCAGCAATGTGCTCTGGCCGGGTGACTTCCAGACCCTGGAACGGCATGCCCAGCAGGCGCAGCAGCTCGCGACCTTCCTCGTCGGTGTCCGCCGTCGTCACGACCGTGATCTCCATCCCCCGGACCTTGTCGATCTTGTCGTACTCGATCTCCGGGAAGAGGATCTGCTCGCGCAGACCGAGCGTGTAGTTGCCGCGACCGTCGAACGAGTTGGGCGGAATGCCGCGGAAGTCACGCGTACGCGGCAGCGCCACGTTCATCAGCCGGTCCAGGAAGGACCACATCCGCTCACCACGCAGCGTAACCTTCACGCCGATGGCACGCCCCTCGCGCAGCTTGAAGGCGGCAATGCTCTTGCGCGCCCGCGTCACGACAGGCTTCTGCCCGGTGATGGTCTGGATATCTTCAACCGTTGCATCCAGCGCCCGCGCGTTGTCCAGCGCCTCGCCCACGCCGACATTGATGACGACCTTGACGATACGCGGGATCTCCATCACGCTCCCATAGTTGAAGCGCTTCTGCAGCGCGGGGCGGACATTGTCCTGGTAGTGCTTCTTAAGTGGGTGCATTAGTCAATGTCCTCCCCACATTCCTTGCACACCCGAATGCGCTTGCCTTCCTCGTCCCGGCGAATGCCGACGCGGGTCCGCTTGTCGCACTGGGGGCATACCAGCATCACGTTCGATGCGTGGATCGGGGCCTCAAACTGGATGATCCCAGCCTGCACCTGGCCACGGCCCGCCTGCATCGGGCGCTGATGCTTCTTGCGGATATTGACCGACTCCACAACGACTCGGTTCTCACGCGGGATGACGCGCAGCACCCGACCTCGGGCGCCCCGGTCATTCCCCGCAATGACTTCTACGATGTCTTCCTTCTTAATGCGCATTGTCACCGCTTCACCTTCCTGTGCTAAAGCACCTCGGGTGCCAGCGAGATGATCTTCATGAACCCCTCTTCGCGCAGTTCGCGAGCAACCGGGCCGAAGATGCGCGTGCCCTTCGGGTTGTTGCTCATGCCGTCCAGAATCACGGCGGCGTTGTCGTCGAAGCGGATGTACGAACCGTCGTCACGACGGTATTCCTTGTTGGTCCGCACCACGACTGCGCGAACGATGTCACTCTTCTTGACACCGGCATGAGGCTGAGCGCTCTTGACGGTCGCGATGACGACATCACCCACGCCGCCGTAGTAGCGCTTCGAGCCACCCAGCACGCGGATCACAAGGATCTCGCGCGCACCACTGTTGTCGGCTACCTTGAGCCGGCTCTCCTGCTGGATCATTGTTCTACCCTCAAAACGTCAAACTAGGTCGCCGCCGGCTCGGTTACTCGGCCTCGTCCGCGGTCTCGTCAGCTTCCTCGACCTGGTCCTCATCGGCGGCTTCTTCGCCAAGCTCGACCTCTTCCAGGTCAGACACATCGGTAGCGCGGGCGCTCAGGTCCTCACGCAGGATTTCCTGCACGACCCACCGCTTGTTCTTGCTGATGGGCCGGGACTCGACGATCACCACCTCGTCGCCAATCTGGCACTCGTTGTTCTCGTCGTGCGCCATGTAGCGCTTGGCCGTGCGGATCACCTTGCCGTACAGCGGATGCCGAGACGTGTACTCAACTCGCACGACGGCGGTTTTATCCATCTTGTTGCTGACCACCCTGCCGGTCAGCCTGCGCCTGGTATTCGGCATTCTACTCAGCCTCCAACTGCTTCTCGCGGAGAACCGTCTTCACCCGCGCAATGTTCCGCTTGGTGATGCGAATCCGGTTCGCGTCCTCAAGCTGGCCTACTTCCCGCTGGAAACGCAGGTTGAAGAGTTCTTCCTTCAGCTCGTCCAGGCGGGCTTCCAGCTCGCCCGGCGACAACTGCCTCAAATCTGCTGCTTTGAGCTTCATGCGCCCGTTACCTCCGCACCAGAGATGGGGTCAATCCGCTTCACGATCTTGCTCTTGACCGGCAGCTTGTAGCTCGCCCGGCGCAGCGCTTCCACGGCGACCTCATCGTCCACACCGCCGACCTCGAACATGATACGGCCAGGCTTGACAACGGCCACCCAGTGGTCGACCGAGCCCTTGCCCTTACCCATGCGCGTCTCGGCAGGCTTCTGCGTGACGGCCTTGTCGGGGAAGATGCGAATGTAGACCTTCCCACGGCGCTTCAGCTGACGCACGATCGTACGCCGCACAGCCTCGATCTGACGGGAGGTGATCCAGGCAGGCTCGAGAGTCTGCAGCCCCACGTCGCCAAAATCGACGGTGTTGCCGCGCGTCGCCTTGCCCTTCATCCGCCCGCGGAACTGCTTACGGTACTTGACTCGCTTCGGCTGTAACATCTTGACTTTCTCCACTCGGCAGCACAGCCCAACCGTACGCCGGGCCGCCTTTGCCGCTACAGTTCTTCAATCGTCGGGGCTAACGCCAGCCTAGCTGACGTAAACGCCTTCCGACTCCTGCTGTTCATCACCCAGGACCTCGCCCTTGTAGACCCAGACCTTGACACCGATCTTGCCGAACGTCGTATCGGCTTCAGCGGTGCCGTAGTCGATGTCGGCACGCAGGGTCTGGAGAGGAACCCGCCCCTCGCGCACCCACTCCGTGCGCGACATTTCGGAGCCACCCAGGCGACCGGACACCATGATCCGGATACCCTGTGCGCCCTGGCGCATCGCCTGCGACGCCGCACGCTTCATGGCGCGGCTGTGGGAGATGCGGCGCTCAAGCTGGCCCGCGACGTTCTCCGCCACCAGCTTGGCCTCGAGATCGGGCTGCTCGACTTCCTCAACCTCGATGCGAACGTTCTTGCCGGTGAGTTCTTCGAGCTTCTGGCGCAGCTCCTTCACGGCGGTGCCCTTACGCCCAATCACGATGCCGGGGCGCGCCGTGTGCAGGGTCACCTGCACCTGGTTCGGATACCGCTCGATCTCGATGTTTGAGATACCAGCATTGTCATGCTCGCTCTCAATCAGCTTGCGGATCGCGAAGTCCTCGTGCAGCAGCTCACCGTAGCGGCGACCCTCTGCGTACCAGCGGGCATTCCAATCCTTGATGATCTTCAGGCGCATGCCTGTCGGATGTACTTTACGGCCCATCCTCGTTATTCCTCCATCTCACGGGCGCCACGCGGCTCCGCTTCTGCTTGTGCCTCACGCTCGCTGAGCACCACCGTCAGGTGGGAAGTGCGGCGGATCCACGGCTTGAAGCGCCCGCGCGCACCGAAGCGACGCCAGGGGCGGCGAGGCCCGTCATTCGCGTAGATCTGGCCGATCACCATCTCCGACACGTCCAGCTCGAAGTTGTTCTCGGCGTTCGCGATTGCGCTCTTGAGCGTCTTGGCGACCATCCGCGCGCCCTTATGGGGCATGAACTTCAGGCGGTCAAGCGCTGCGTACGGCTCCATCCCACGGACGACATCACATACAAGACGGAGCTTCTGTGGCGAGATCTGGAGGTACTTTGTCGTCGCACGTACGTCCATTGCTACACCTACCTCTTCGACTCGCGGGTGAAGTGCCCGCGGAACGTGCGCGTCGGCGCGAACTCGCCCAGCTTATGCCCTACCATGTTCTCGGTGATGTAGATCGGCACGTGACGGCGCCCGTCGTGGACGGCAATCGTGTGCCCTACGAACTCAGGGAAGATGGTCGAGTCACGGCTCCAGGTGCGAATAACCTTGCGCTCGCCGCTGGCATTCATGCGTTCGATCTTCTTCATCAACTTGGGATCAACGTACGGTCCCTTTTTGAGACTACGTGACATCTCTTATCCTCCGGTATTCCGCCTCGCCTTAGCGCTTCTTGCTCCGCCGGCGGATAATGTACTTATCCGTGCGCTTGTTTCTGCGCGTCCTGTTACCCAGCGTCGGCTGGCCCCAAGGCGTCTTCGGGCTGGGCATACCGATGGACGAGCGCCCCTCACCACCACCATGAGGGTGAGCATCCGGGTCCATCGCGGTACCACGGACCGAGGGACGCCAACCGAGCCAGCGCCGACGGCCAGCCTTACCGAGCTTAATGTTGCCGTGCTCGGTGTTACCAACCTGGCCAATCGTCGCCCGGCATTCCTGACGGACGTAGCGCATCTCACCGCTCGGCAGGCGGAGCGTGGCGTAATCGCCTTCCTTCGCCAGGAGCTGAGCCGACGTACCCGCTGCGCGAGCCATCTGGCCGCCCCTGCCGGGGTACAGTTCAACGTTGTGCACCACCGTACCAATCGGGATGTTGCGCAGCGGAAGCGCGTTGCCAGGACGAATCTCGGCACGCTCGCCGCTCATGATGGTATCGCCGACCCGCAGGTCAAGCGGTGCGATGATGTAGCGCTTCTCACCGTCTGCGTAGAAGATGAGAGCAATGCGCGCCGAACGGTTCGGGTCATACTCGATGCTCGCAACGCGCCCGGGCACGCCATCCTTATCTCGCTTGAAGTCGATCAGGCGGTAGCGCCGCCGGTGACCACCACCACGATGGCGCACGCTGATGCGGCCCTGGTGGTTGCGGCCTGCACGGCGATGAAGGGGCTGGGTCAGTGACTTCTCAGGACCCTTCCGCGTGATCTCCTCAAACGTATGTCCGCTCATGCCACGCCGCCCAGGCGACGTGGGCTTGTATTGTTTCACAGCCATACGATTTCCCTAACTACTCTAATCTCTCCGGCTGGTCGGTTAGACGCCAAACAGCTCGATGCTTTGACCGGGGGCGACCGTTACGTAAGCCTTCTTCCATTCCTTCTTGCGGATGTAGCGCTTACGCAGCCGTCTGCCCATCTTCGCCGGCATGACCGCAGTGTTGACTTTCACGACCTTGACGTCAAAAATCGTCTCAACCGCCTCTGCGATCTGCGCCTTGTTGGCACGCAGGTCGACCTCGAACACGTACACGTTGTTCTCGTCGGTCAGGCGGGTGCTCTTTTCGGTAATCACCGGACGACGCAGGACGTCATAAAGGTGAAGATTGTAGCCACCCATGTTACTCGCTCCTGGAGTTCCCAAGCCACTCGGTGATCACGTCCAGGGCGTTAAGCGGGATGATCACCTTGTCGTACTTCAACAGGTCACGAATGTTCAGGTAGTTGGCCCGAAGGTAGCGAGCGTCCGGCAGGTTGCGGATTGAGCGCTGCACATTCTCGTTGTTCTCCGCCAGCAGGACCAGCGCACTCGCGTCCCCGACGAGATTGTAGAGAATGTCCGCCATATCACGCGTCTTCGGCGCGTCGAGCTCCAGTTTGTCGACCAGCACGATACCGTCGTTGGCCGCCTTGGCGGACAGCGCCGAGCGGATGGCCTCCTGGCGCATCTTCTTCGGCATGTCCTTCCTGTAGCTGCGCGGCTGAGGGCCATGAGCCACACCACCACCGACGAAGATCGGTGCGTTGCGGCTGCCGTGACGCGCACGGCCCGTGCCCTTCTGACGGTACCACTTGGCCTTGGACCGGTCGACCTGGCCGCGCGTCTTCGTGGCGTGGGTGCCGAGCCGGGCGTTCGCCATCTGGCGAACGTAAGCCTGGTGCATCAGGCCAACATTAACGGGCCGCTCAAAGATGCTGGACGGCAGTTCCTGCTCGCCCACACCCTGCCCGTTCTTATCCAGAACTGGAAGTTTGATCGCCATCACCATACCTCTACTGCTTCACTGTAGGACGAATCGTCACCAGGCCACCCTTGGCACCGGGGACGCTGCCCTTGACGGCCAGCAGGTTGTTCTCCGGGTCGACGACGACCACCTCAAGGTTCTGGGAGGTCACGCGTTCGCCGCCCATCCGGCCGGCCATACGCGTCCCCTTCAGCACGCGGCCAGGGGTGCTGGTTGCGCCGATGGAACCGGGCGCGCGCTCGCGGTCCGACTGGCCGTGAGTCTTCTTCTGACGTTTAAAGCCATGCCGCTTCACGGTACCGGCAAAGCCCTTGCCTTTGCTGATCCCCACCACGTCGACGCGGTCGCCTTCCTTGAAGATCTCGACCGTGATCTTCTGCCCCGTCTCAATACCTTCGACGTTGTTGATCCGGAACTCGCGCAGGTAACGCAGCGCCGGGACCGGCGTCTCAAGCACCTTGCGGTTGGGATGCTTCTCGTCAGGCTCCAGCAGCCCCAGGTGACCGCGCTCAGGCTTGGTCAGGCGACGCTCGATCTTGCGCTTGCGCGCGGTCTCGTTGTCGACGCCGGCTGCGATTTCCTCATAGCCAAGCTGCACTGCCCGGTAGCCGTCACGCTCGTCAGTCTTGACCTGCGTGACCCAGCACGGGCCAGCCTGGATCACTGTCACCGGGATCACTGACCCATTGTCGTCAAAGACTTGGGTCATCCCGATTTTTTTGCCAATAATGCCTTTTACCATATGGCACGCCTCCAGAGGAACCTCTCTGCCGGGGCGGGCTGGCCTCCCCAGGCGCATTCCTCGCATCATCGTCTAGCTGCTGCCAGCGCGATGGAATGTCGCCCCTCAGCAGCACACCTCGTCTACCGAACTTTGAAACTACAGCTTAATCTCGATGTCGACGCCTGCCGGCAGGTTCAGCCGTGTCAGCGTGTCAATCGTCTTCGCGTCCGGGTCCATCACGTCGATCAGGCGCTTGTGCGTCCGCATCTCGAAGTGCTCCTGGGAGTCCTTATCGATGAACGGCGAACGGCGAACTGTCCAGCGCTCGATCTTCGTGGGCAGCGGAACCGGACCGACAACCCGTGCCCCGGTGCGCTCAGCCGCTTCGACGATGCGACGAGCGGACTCGTCCAGCACGCGATGGTCGTAAGCCTTCAGTCGAATACGTAGCTTCTGCTTTGCCATTAGACACCCTTACGCGGCGGAACCAGGCGCCCAACCGGGCGCCTGTTCCGCCTATTCTGCCTACTAGTCAAGGATTTCCGTGATGACGCCCGCGCCGACGGTCAGGCCGCCCTCGCGGATGGCGAACTTCGAGCCGCGCTCCAGCGCCACCGGCGTGATGAGCTC
>JGI12419J13241_1000113_pt1 | contig 21067 bp, 16 predicted proteins | sample BGWIniCompost_FD_13241 | JGI IMG/M metagenome (IMG submission 13241)
CGGGGAGACCGGGAGTCCGCCCGCGCCGGCGCCGCCGGGGAACTGACCGGCGCCACCCGCCCCTGGGAGTTCGGGGACAGTGAGCCGTGGGACGTGCCCCGCACGGTCCGCAATGCGGTGCTGCGTCGCGCCGCCGCGCGTGGCGGCCCGCTGCTGGAGGTCGTCGACGTCGAGGTGGCCGAAACCGAACAACGTGCCCAGGCGGCGGTCGCGTTGTGTGTGGACATCTCCTGGTCGATGGTGCAGGACGGCCGGTGGGTGCCGATGAAACGCACGGCCCTGGCGCTGCACCACCTCATCAGCACCCGGTACCGGCACGACGCGTTGCAGCTGATCACGTTCGGCCGGTACGCCGCCCCTGTGGACATTCAGGAGCTGATCGGCCTGGAAGGGGTGTGGGAGCAGGGCACGAACCTGCACCACGCCCTGGTCCTGGCCGGCCGCCATCTGCGTCGGTATCCCACCGCGCAGCCGGTGGTGCTGGTGGTCACCGACGGTGAACCCACCGCGCATCTGGAGCCGGACGCCGAGGCGTACTTCTCCTACCCGCCGCTGCCGGAGACCCTGGCCAAGACCTTGGCCGAGGTGGACGCACTGACCCGAATGGGCGCCTCGATCACGGTCTTCATGCTGGGGGAGGACCCCCGCTTGAAGCGTTTCGTGGACATCGTGGCGCGTCGCAGTGGAGGCCGGGTGGTGGCTCCCACCGAGGACGGACTCGGAGCGGCGGTCATCGCCGACTATCTGCGGTCTCGTCGCTCCCGCCGGTGACGTATTGATCGGGGTCTGGTGTGTGTCCTGAACCTCCCTGACACGCGCCAGACCCCGATCGCCACGGTGTTGTGCCGCGTACCCATGCGTGGTTCGCCAGGCGCATCGCGCGACCCGGAGCGGGACACCGGATCCGTCCCGTAGCGGCGCCGCACCGCGGCCCCCGATGATCCTGGTGCGGCGCCTGGCTTGTGGCTATCGCCGCGACGGGTGCGCGAAGCGGACGCGGGAGGCCCTATGGGACAAGGACGAGACGGCCCCGCAACCCGCCCTTCTCCAGACGCCGGTGCGCCTCAGCGACCTGTTCCAAGGGCAGCACATCAGCCACCCGGGTCCGCAGGCCAGCCGAGGCCAGCGTGGCCAGCCGCGCGCCATCAGCACGGATCCACACGTTGCGGACCGTGATCCCGCGGAGCGGAAGCGGCGCCTTGCCGCCGAGGACCGCCACGAATGTGCCGCCACCGCGTACCGCATCCAGCGCCTCGATACCGATCGAAGCGGTATCGACCGCCGCGTCCACCCCACCGGGGATCAGGTCACGCACAGCCGGTCCGATGGGGACGGTACGCGGAACGAAGAACTCGGCCCCGAGGTCGCGGACCAACTGCTCGTCCTTCTCCCCGGCCACCGCCACGACCCGGGCACCTTGGCGGGCGGCGAGCTCCACCACGTATCCGCCGACTCCACCGGCCGCGCCGGTGACCAGCACGGTCTGGCTAGCCGACAACTCAGTGAGATCCAGTGCTTGAGCGGCGGTGAGCACGTTGAGCGGCAAGGTCGCGGCGGCGACAAGGTCGAGTCCGTCCGGCACCGGCGCGACGGCGTCGACGTCGAGCACCACGTACTCGGCCTGGGCTTTGAGGGGGAGGGCCAGCCGGTCGGATAGTCCGATCACCCGATCACCAGGGGCGAAGCCGGTGACGCCGGGGCCGACCGCGTCGATGGTGCCGGCCACATCCCACCCAATGCCGATCATGTCCTGAGGCGGCAGGAGACCCGCCGCGGTGAGGGCCCCGGTACGGGTTTGGATGTCCACGGGATTAACCGTGGCCGCCGCGACCTTGATCCGTATCTGTCCTGTTCCCGGGGATGGAACGGGGAGATCTAACACGTCCAAGACTTCAGGTCCGCCGAAGGAGCGGATAACAACTGCTCGCATAAGGCGAACGTATGAAGGGTTACTCTCCATTGGGAAGTACGCACGTGAAGGTGCCTACCGCACCCGGAGGTGCCATGGTTACTCGCACCGCCGCCCAGCGCCGGGCCGAGCGTCGCATCGCCTACGACGCCTACCTGGCCGCCTGCCCCGCCCGGCAGCTTTTAGACCGGATCAGTGATAAGTGGGTGAGCCTGGTGTTGACCGCATTGGCCGACGGACCCCGCCGCTACAGCGATCTGAACCGGATCATCGCCGGGGTGAGCCAGAAGATGCTCACGCAGACCCTGCGGACCCTGGAGCGCGATGGCCTGATCAGCCGGACAGTGACACCCTCGGTTCCGGTCCGGGTCGACTACGCCCTCACCGAGCTGGGCAAGAGCCTGCTGCCGGTCATGACCGCGATCAAGCAGTGGGCCGAGTCCCACATCGAGGAAGTTCACGCCGCTCAGGCCCGCTACGACCAGGAACAGCGCCGGCGATCGAAGGAGAAGACCGCCGCTGTCGCAGCGTCTTAAGCCGCTGCACACGACTCCGCCGCCAGCGTCCTGGGCGCCTTTCTGCACCACTGGTGTGTGTCCACTGGTGACAGGAGCCAGCCAGGAAGACGGTCACCGTGTGCTCGCTGTCCTTGAACCAGAAGACCGAACCGTGCTGTCAGACCTGCGCTGCGGGTGGCTGCTGCAGAGTGGACCCGTCGGCGTTGGCGTGGGTAGTCGGTGAATAGAAAAAAGCTCTCAATGGGTCTGTGGCGCGGCGGCCGGTGGACCGCCGCGCCACAGGGGTGCGGTGTGGCGGTGGGGCACGTCGCGCCGCAGGGCAGCGCCCCGCACCGTCCAGGGAAGAGTGGGGATACAGAGCAGCCGTCAGCTCACCGTGATGTTGGAGTTGCCGCTGCTCTGGTACCCCTCCGTCGCCATGATCATGTAGTAGCGGAACTCGCCCAGGCTCATGCCAACCCGTGCCCACGCGTCAAAGTGGGCGCCGGTGTTGATGCTGCCGCTGTTCCGCCGCTGTTGCCGGACACTCCAGTACTGGGGGAAGGTCTGCGTACCCTCAACAGAGGGCGCGTTGTACCGCATGGTGCGGTAGATGTCGTACGTGCCACCGTCAACGTTGATCGTGCCCCGGTACTCCCCCGTGGGCCGGTACGAGCCGTGGTTCTCGACGATGTAGTACTCCACCAACGGATTCGCCGTCCACCCGTACAGGCACAGGTAGCCGTTACCGGAGGGGTTGAAGCTGCCTGAGAAGTTCACGGTCCTGCGGCTGCCGTTGCCCCAACCCTTACCGCAGACGAAGTTGTTGGTGTTCCACCACGAGGTGCTGTAGTTACCGCCCGGACCCAGGGTCATGGAGACCGTTCCCTGAGAGTCGGTCCAGAACGAGTAGAAGTAGCCGTTGTGGTACCCGGTCTGGTTGGTGGTGATGGTCTGCTGGGCGTGGGCAGCCTCAGGCAGGATCAGCCCTGAGGCCAGTGCGAGGGCACCAGCACCGGCGCCGGCGAGGAGACCTCGGCGACTGAGCATAGGGGCAGGGATGTTCTCCATGGTCATGCTTCCTCCTGGGGATGTGGCGACGAGGCCAGGAAGCGTGATACGACCCGGCGGGGCCCTACCGGTGGCCTTGAGCGGCCACCGCGCTCGGCGTCGTACAACGCAGCGGGATGGGCCGGTCGTTACGCGGTAACGACCGGGAGCATTGACGCGGGCGCCCGGCATCGACAGTCTTGTCCGAGTCGATCGGATTGTCAACGATTTCCGACAAAGATTGCGATAATATTACTTTTAATAAGTATTTCTCTAGAGAATATATTGCCTGTTCATAGGGGTAGTTTTATAAGCTTAAGTTTGATCTTGGTCTATCTGTTCATCGCCTAGTGCGGCAAGATCCCAGGCTCGGACTCCGAAAGTTTCGGAGGCATGTGAAGGGCAAAGCGTCCCAAAGAGGTCAAGGGGGAGTGGGAGAGAAAGGGCCAGAACACGACCGTGGCGGGCCTGCGCCGCTACAACGACGAAGACCCGCCACGACCTGCCGAGGGGAACGGCCAGCGAATTAGAAGGCTGCTTGAAGGAAGCGGCCTAATGGCGAGACCAGTACGGCCTTCGCCTCAACGAACCAGGTGTCGACGCCTCCTAGGTGTGACTATCCGTATGCTTCACTCCGCTCCGCGAGCGCGTCGGAGCACACGGGTGTGATTACTGGTCAGGCTTGAGCGCTCCGAACAGGGCCGCCCAGTCGGTTGGAGCCGGGCCAGGCTCGTTGTACATCTCGAACGTCCTGCCCAACGCTTGAGGATTACGCAAGGCCTCGACGCAGGCCCGCGCGACATCCGCGCGACTGATCTGCCCATCACCGGTGTCGCCCTGCTCCAGACGTATAGCGCTCCGGCCGGCCGGTTCATTAGTGAGCCAGCTGGGGCGCACGATCGTGTACGGCGCGCCGCTGTTCCGAAGCGCCTGCTCCCCACGTCCACGGGCCCGGACCATCTCCTGCAGTCCGGGCATCTTCTCCGGCCGGGTGATGTAGATCTGACTGAGCAGGACCACCTGCGCCCCACGCGACGCGGCCCGCTCGGCCACCTCACGAACCCCCAAGTGCATGACCGTCTCGGAACCGGCCGGATCGGTGGGAGGCTCCACACTCACCACCACAGCGTCGACACCGTCGACAGCTCGTGCGACAGCGGAGGGGTCGGCGATGTCCCCGGTTATCAACTCCACGCCCTGACGCCCGATGCGGGACGGACGGCGGCTCATGACGCGGACGCGGTCACCGTTGGCGGTCAACAGATCGACGACGTGACGGCCGGTACGGCCGGCGCCGCCGATGACAAGAACGGTGCGAGCCACGATGCCCCCTTGCGTTCTTCGTAAAATCCGGCAATTGGTACTCCTTGTGAATTACCAGGGGATGGGGGTCGCGTACCTCGTTTTTGATCTTCGTTGTCGTGATATCTGCCAAGTCGCCTCGCGTACCTTCCGGGTTTTCCCGTGCGAAAGTAATGTTTCAGGCGTTGCAAGACGGGCTTAGCGACCTCCATCACCGCGTAATGCGGTTCGCTTCCTACCCCTTCCGATGTGGACAACGGCGCACGGGAGTGCAGCAGACATAGATTCGGTCATTCGGGATTAAAGGTGTTAAAACTATAGATACCTGTAATATCAGCTTACCTTCACATGGTATCCAGCGAGCACGATCCGCAACCGATTTTCCGAACAAGACAGATCTGTATTCGACTGGTTACGCAGCGAATTCCCTGGTCAGATAGCCCGTTGTATGCCAAGCGCTCCGGAATCCGCTCGATCATGAAAATTCTCACGTAGGCATTCGCGCCTCTTCTAGGTCAGAGTGGGGAAACAGGGCCGGCCCTCTGTCTACAGCGGACAGTCTCATGTGGTGTCTACTGAGAGGGAGTTGGAGTGCACGATTCCCCCTTGGCCCGACGATCCCCGACACGATGGCGCACCCGGTTATCCGGGATAGTCCTGACCACCCTGATGCTCCCCTTGGGGGTGCCCGGCGCCGCCCTCGCCCAGTCAACCGACGGACTGGAGAAGATTGACCCGGAGGTGCTCGCTGAGGTCGCCGGCGGTGAGGAGACCACGTTCTGGGTGACCGTGGCTGGCGACGCTGATCTCAGCGGCGCACAGCGCTTAGCCGACGAGGCTCGCCCCGCGTTCGTCTACCAGACGAAAACCGCTCACGCCGAACACGCCCAACGCAGCCTGCGGGAGCTGCTGGAGCGACGCGACGTGGCGTACACCTCGTTCTGGATCACCAACGAGATCCAGGTAACTGCGGACGAACGCGTCCTGCGGGAGATCGCCGCCCGCGACGACGTCGTCGCGATCACCCCGGATGAGCCACTGCCGTTACCAGAGACCGAACCGGGAACCCCGGAAGCGACCGTCAACGCGGTGGAGTGGAACATCGACCGCATCAACGCACCCCAGGTGTGGAGCGAGTACGGCACCCGCGGCGATGGCATCGTCGTCGCGCAGATCGACACCGGCGTGGACTACACCCACCCTGCGCTGTTCCGCTCCTACCGAGGCAACACCCCCACCGGCGTTGTTCATGACTACAACTGGTTCGGCCCGCTGGGGATCTGCAAACCGGTCGCGCCGTGCGACGCCTCCGAGCATGGCACCCACGTCATGGGGATCATCGCCGGCCTTGACGGCGACAACCAGATCGGCGTCGCACCCAACGTCCGGTGGATCGCCGCCCAAGGATGCGACGGCGAGATGTGCCACCGCGATGCGCTGCTCGCAGCCGGTCAATGGATCATCGCACCGACCGACCTTAATGGAGAGAACCCCCGACCGGACCTCGCCCCGGACATCGTGAACAACTCCTGGGGAGGAGGAGCCGGCTCTGACCCTGAGTGGTACCTCGAGGTGGTCGAGGCGTGGGTCGCCGCCGGAATCTTCCCCGCCAACTCCAACGGCAATAACGGACCCGACTGCGGCACCGCCACCATCCCCGGCGCCTACGCCGTGAACTACTCCACCGCCTCGTTCGACATCAATAACGTCATCGAGTGGCGCTCCTCGCGAGGCCCTGGGCTGAACGGGGAGATCAAACCGAACATCGCCGCGCCCGGGGTGAACATCCGCTCGGCCAGGCCAGGCGGTGGCTACCGGACAACCAGCGGCAGTTCGATGGCCTCACCCCACACCGCAGGCACCGTGGCGCTGATGTGGTCAGCGGTACCCAGCCTACGAGGAGACGTCGCCGCCACCCGCCAGCTGCTCGATGACGGCGCGATCGACGTCAACGACACCAGCTGCGGCGGCACCGCTGACGACAACAATGTGTGGGGCGAGGGGCGCCTCGACGCCTACGCCTCGGTGAGCGCGGCGGCGGCCGGTCAAGTCGTGGGCACTCTCCAGGGAGTCGTCGACTCCAACGGCACCCCCATCCCCGACGCCACCGTCACCGTGACCGGGCCGATGACCCGGACCGTCACCACCGCCTCCGACGGNTCCTACCTGTTCCCACGCCTGCTGCAGGGCAGCTACACGCTGACCGTGTCCCACTTCGAGTACACGACCTACACCGGCACGGTGAACGTCACCCCCAGCGGTGCGGTGCAGAACGTGTCACTGACGCTGCTACCCACCGCCACGGTCACCGGCACCGTCACCAACTCCGACGGCCCGGTCAGCGGTTCCACCGTCTCAGTGGTGGGCACATCGGTCAGCACCACCACCGACGCCTCCGGCACCTACCAGCTGACCCTCCCGGTGCGGGAACACTACCTCACCGCGACCGCCCCGAGTGAGGATCGTTGCCACCGCGCCACCACCACACAGGTGGTGATGACCGGCGACACCACCCATAACATCCAGCTGGCGCGACGCGTCTACGACGCCGGCTACACCTGCACCGGACCTGTCAGCGATTACCTGTCTGGGACCACACCGGTGGACCTCACCGACACGGAGAACGTTGAAGTGCCACTGCCGTTCCCGGTGCCCTTCTACGGAACCACGTACACCAGCCTGTGGGTGACCCCCTACGGCCTGGCCTGCTTCACGGGCCCCTTCGAGACTTTCGCGCCTACCGTTAATCGGCCACTGCCTCACAGCTTCTCGCCGGACGGATGCGTGTTCCCGTTCTGGGACGGTATCCAAGTAGACAGCCAGGCGGGGGTCTACACGGCCACCATCGGCAGCGGCGCCAGCCAGGTGTTCGTCGTGGAATGGCGGGATGTGGCCATCAGCGTGGACACCACCCAGCGGCTGTCGTTCAGTGTGATCATCCAACAGGACGGCACGATCACATTCCGGTACGCCGGAATCGAAACCGGTGACCGAGAGAACGGCTCCTCCGCGACGATTGGCTTGGAGAGCGCGAACGGCGTGGACGCGTTCCTCTACTCCTACAACTCACCGGTGGTGAAAGACGACACCTTCGGGGTGACCTTCCACCCACCCGCCTGATTAACTAACCCAGGTCCCCGGCGGAACCGCATCCGCCGGGGACCTTTTAATGTCGGCCTCCACAAAGGACAAAACACGTAATACCGCCGTTGTCAAAGGCCAGGCCGGGACTCCGGGAAGCGATCGCCAACGCAGTGGGGTGAAGCATCGACCGCGGCAACGCCCGCAAGTGGGGAGTGAAGGACAACAGCCGGCACGCAGGAAGCGCCTTTCAGGCAGGACGTTCTGGTGTGACGTACTGGTTACCGCATCGACGCGCCAGTCCTAGCAGCATCGATAACTCTCTGTATAAGATTTCTATACATATTTACAGTCAGCTCAGTAGAAATATTGACGCTATTCATGCCGTGGGATGAGCTATAGTGACGGTACCTTTCGGTGCGAAGGTGACGGTTACTTCTCGTTGTAGACGCAGGACACCGTCACCGCCCTTGATCTCGGGAGGGCCACTAATACATGGGGGAGGTCTTTTAAGGACCCTCCCCTTGATGCCTATTGAGGTCCTCCCACGCTAACCAGGGGGACCTATTTGGTTGCTAAATACAACCGTGCATCTTGCCTGACCCACTGGGCGTTCTCCGATTCGGACGAAATCCGTTCCGACCGGCCGCATGCATGAAGGCGCCCCGGGATGGGCGCGGGAGAGCCGCGCGGCGCTGTTTCTGGCGGCGGTGTTGGCCATGGCCGGCGAGGACACTTTCCACGAAACCGCCACCGAGCGAAACACCCGCTTTGTCAAGCTGGTGCAGCGGATGACGCTCAAGGACTGGCCGTGGCTGACCCGGTTCCTCCCCTGGCTGCGGACTGAGGCGAACATTCGCTCTGAGGCCTTGGTGGCCGCCTTAGAAGCGGTCCGGGCGCGCCTTGGCCGCAATATGCCGACGCCGGATGGGGTGCTGACCGGGCGGCAGCTGGTGGCGTCGGTGTTGCAACGAGCTGATGAGCCTGGCGAGGCGTTGGGGTACTGGACCGGCCGGTACGGCCGGTCCATCCCCAAACCGATCAAGCGGGGAAGCGCCGATGCGGTACGGCGCTTGTATACCGAGCGGTCGTTGTTGACNTACGACACTCCCTTGCACGGGTTCCGGTTTGCGGATGTGGTGGAGCTGACGCACCCGTCACCGGACCCGGTCACNCCCTGGCAGGGAGACCTGTTCCGGTACGCCCTAGACCGNCGCCATAACCGGGATACCAGCATTCCGGAGTCGCTAGNGGTGGTGCGGCGTAACCGGGAGTTGCGGGCCGGCAGGGATCTGGAGGCCTGGCTGGATCCGGACACGCTGGCCGCTGCTGGGATGACGTGGGAGGACGCCCTGTCAGCGGTCGGGCCCCAGGTAGATAAGGCCCTGTTGCGGAACCTGCGGAACTTCGATTTCAGCCAGGACGGGAGTGTGATGCGGTGGGACGCTGCTGTGGTGTTCGGCCTGGCGTTGGCGGCCCGGTGCCAGAGCACCGACGTGGTGTCGTTCGCCACCACCACCCGGGTGTTCCCGCAACGGCGCGGTGAGTCCGTGCTGCAGGCGGTGAAACGGTGGCAGAACGCCGGCTACTTCCTGGGAACCGGCACCAACACCGCGGCCACGGTGAAGGAACACTACGCCGATCACGACCGGGTGGTGATCCTCACCGACGAACAAACCCACCACCACAAGGGAAAGAATGTGACCGCGACGGCCCCTGCCAACCGACCGGTATACACCTGGAACCTCACCGGACACCGGTACAGGCACGCCCCATCCGGGGCGGGGAACCGGCACACCTTCGGTGGCCTGACCGATCAGTGCTTCCAGATGATCCCGCTGCTGGAACGCGGACAGAACGCCGACTGGCCATTCTGACCGCAGGTGGCCCCGCGTACCCCTCCCCCCTTTTTTCTTTACGGGGGTACGCGGGGCCGTGTCTGTCGTGGCTCCGCCCCGCAGCTGAGCCGGCTCCGTCACCGCCGGGACCTGGCTCCGTCCCCGCTGGGCTCCGGTTCCGGTCGCGCCTCGTGCCCCGGACGCCCCCAGGTACGGCGCCGCTGTTTCAACTCGGCCTCCCAGACATGGCGGTGCCCCGCTAAAAGCGCGTTCCGTACCCGCTCCTCTTCTGCTCGGAACACGGCGTAGTAGCCCTCGTCGAACTCCTCCACGATCTGGAAGGTCCACCGGCCGGGCAGCACGTTGCGCCCAATCAGCTCCTGTTCAATGTGATCGGCCAGTTCGTGGTGGCCGGTCTCCCGCAGGCCGGCCACGACATGGTCGAGGAGGCAGTCGGCGGCGCCCACCAGCTGATGGAAGTCATACAGCCGGCCCCGAGCCCGCTCGATCTTCTCCAGCGCCTCGGTGAGCTGACCGACGGCCTTCACGACCCGGTCATCAACCCCCGGTGGGCGGGCATGGGCCGGGTCGATGGGAGGCGGGGCGCTCACGGCTGTGGCCGGTCGATATGGCCACGCCACTCGCCGGTCTCCTGGCCACGGTTTTCAATGAACTCCTTAAACCGCTCCATGTCGCCTTTGATCCGGCGACGGAGGACACCGAATTTGTCGGCGACGTTCTCCACGAAGCCTTCCGGTTCGATGTCCATCTGAGCGGTCACCCGGCAGTGGTTCGCGTCGAGCCGGTGGAAGGTGATAACACCGGCGTGGTGCGGGCCGTTGACCGACTTCCAAGCCACCCGCTCATCGGGTAGCTGCTCGGTGATGGCGGCGTCGAACTCGCGGGTAACCCCACCGATCTCGACCACCCAGTGGGTGTTGCGGTCACCGATCTGCCGGATCTCGCGTACCCCCTCCATAAAGCGGGGGAACTGCTCAAACTGAGTCCACTGGTTGTAGGCGGTACGGACCGGCACCGCGACATCGACGCTCTCGATCACGCTGCTCATATCGCCCTCCTCGTCACGGGCTCCCCACCGGTCAGTGACACCGCGGCCGGCCGCTGCGCTTCAGGCATCACTCACCGTCCGGCGATCAACCGGTCGGCCGCGCTACCGAGCACCGTCCGTCAGTGACCTTCGTGGTTCCCCGCCGCTCCGTTCCAAAACGACGAGTTCGTCCGCATTTCCTCTCTCGCGATCGATACCCCTGACATCGCGCCGCGAAACGGTCATCGGGTGGCTGTATTCCGTCGGCATGGCCCCCACAGGGCCGGGTACCGGTGCGGACACCATGCAGACCTTCCTGCCCTACCCCGAGTTCCGAGCCAGCGCCGCCGCGCTGGACCCCCGACGCTTGGGAAAGCAGCGGGTGGAGACGCTCCAGATCCTGCGGGCCCTGGTATGGCCGGAGTACGGCTGGAAACGCCACCCGGCGGTTGCCATGTGGCGCGGATTCACCGCCGCCCTGGTCTGCTACGGCGTGGCGGTGTGTGATCAGTGGGCGGCGTACGGGTGCGCGGATACGGTGCGCGGGCAGATTCTGGAGTTCACGGCGGGGCAGGTGCCGCACTTCGACGAGCTGCGCGACAACGGGTACCTGCCTCCCTGGTTGGGGCACGAAGTCCTGCACTTAAGCCACCGGTCAGCGCTGCTCCGCAAAGACCCGGCGTACTACCGGCCGCGCTTCGGTGGCCTCCCCGACGACCTACCCTACGTCTGGCCCCGACCAATCTTCCCCCGCTGGCCGGTGCGGCGCGGCCATCTCGACGTGCTGCCACTCCCTGCGGCGCTGGCCCTTCTGGGGTACGCCGAAGCCTGGCCAGCGCAACGTGCCGCGGTGGCGGCCGTGGCCGCCGGCCGTGACCACGTCACGGAATTCCCACCCGGTGCGGGCCTGACCTCTACGGGCCTATTGGCCGGCCTGTGCACCCCGGGAGACACGGTGTGGATCAGTTCCGGTCCGTCCCTTCCGGACAGTCCACCCGCACCACCAGCGGCTCCGGTACGCGGACGGCAAGCTCCGTCGATTGCGCGCCCCGCAGGGCCGCGCGAACGAGCGGCGATGGCAGCGGAAAGCGCGTACCCACCGGAATTCCGATTCCTCCGTCCCGGGCAGATGGCAGTCCTGACCCACCTGTTGAAGGACCCGACCACCAGGGTGGGGCTGGTGGTGTGGGAAACCAACGAAAGACCGGAGGCGCTGCCGCGGCTACCGGTCCCGCAACTGGTGCTCCGTCGGCTTCAGTGACCTGCTCTACGGGCAAGAACAGCACCGTCTCCAAGGAGACCGGCTCCGTGTTCCCGCCCCGTTGCCTCGATCCCTGCAGCCCTGCCTCACGCCTCCTACCTGTGCGCTCGCGCCTTTACCGCGACAGCCCTGCTCAACGTTTCACTCTCCAGGTGCCGCATCGTGCGCGCTCCCTCTAGGGGTGATGAAGCAACCCCAACCTCAAATCGCAGGTCAAGCCCGCTTTTTGAGCTTCGGTTGGGCTGATTTTTGTAGCAATCCGGCGGTTATGCATCTGTGCTGGTCAGAGCGTTAAATCTGGATGATCAACTTCGGTCGCTGGCTTGCCCATCCAGTCCATCTAGTGGTCGTACTAGTGCCCGGACGGCGTAGGCGTGCCTGTCGGCAACGTACGCGCCTGCTGTTGACACGGACAGCCACTACCCTTCAGGGGACGAGATGGGTGTCCCGCTCTATTAGCTCCCCGTAGGGGGCCAGGGTGGACCTGGGTCGATCAGGCCGGCGCGGAGCATCTGCTGCTCGGACTGCTCCACTTCCGAGCAGGGGTAGGGGGTTTTGCAGGTGTAGCAGCGCTCGCCGTCGCTCATGCGCCAGTGACGGCGGATGACTTCCTGGTGGTGGTAGCGGATGCGTCTGACTTCTCGGGCCCAGGGGTATTCATCGGGCACGAGCGGCTTGTCTGGTAAGGCCGGTGGTGGTGGCCCGGTAACCAGTTCACTCAGTGGAGCACCATCCGACTGACTGGCCTGATCGGAAGGTGTCCGCGTCGGTTTTTCTCCGACCGATGGGGTGCGTCGCCGCGTTTTTCGGCCGCGGTTTAGTGAGTCGTGGTGGCGGCAGATGATGTGGCTGAGGCTGCGGGAGGTCTGGACCGGGTCAGGCATGACGGTGCTCCTATTCAGCTCGTGGGTCTCCACCGGCCAGGACACTCTCTTTGTGTCCTGGCCGGTGGGGCCATTGCGGCCCACCCGGTCGTCGTGGTCCTGGGAGCAGCACGACGCCGGGGAGTGAGGGAGCCGAGGGCCCTCGGCGTTTGCCCCTCACTTGAGTCCCGCCCCGCCTGGTAGTGGGCCCGCGGGTTGGGCTCCTCCCCGCGGTTCCGTTCCCTGGCCGGGTAGACGACCAGCGGTGACCCCGATAGCAGCTGGTCATGTCTCCCCTTCGGGTTCTGCGGCGGGCAGTGAGGGGCGCTCGTTGACGTGATCCCCCTTGCCGTTACTGACACAGTTTCTGCGTTCTGTCTTTACGCGCTACACAGTTCCGTATAGGCGGCAGCGTCGTTATACGAGGCGGCATATCCGAACAGTCGGGGAGCATGATGAGCGCGCGACGCTGTACCACCTGTCAGACGCCGCTCAGCCGTTACAACCCTGAACAGCAGTGTGTTCCCTGCCAAACGCAGGGCCGCCGACGCCACAAGGGATGCCTTAAGGAGATTCCCCCCGAGCTGCTGGGCTCTCTCCGGGAGCCGTTAGCGGCCGGGGCGTGGTCCACGGTCCTGTCCATGCTCATCGCGGCCGGGCTGACCCAAACCGAAATCGCTGCCCGGACTGGCCTTTCCCAAGCCCACATATCGCGTCTGGCCAGTGGCCGAAGCCGCACCCCGACAATCGCCACTATTCGGGCACTGTGCGATGGGCTGGGTATCCCGCGGTGGATGGCTGGATTAGCCGATGCCCGACCAGAGGAGGACACCACGAAACGCCGCACTCTTTTGGGTGGTGCGCTCGGTGCCGCTGTGGCCGGCGCTACCGCTGCGGCAGGCCGCGAGGCGCCTGTCGACACGCAACTGCTCACGGTCACCACGACGGCGTACCGCCGTATGGAGCAATCCACCCCGTCGCGCCCGCTGATCGGGGCGGTCGCCGCGCATCTGTCGTTGGTGCGTCAGCTCGCGGCCCGCTCTCAAGCCGCCGAACGTTCTCTCCACAGTGTCGTGTCGGAGACCGCCGGGCTGGCCGCGTGGATCTATGCCGACTTGGATGACACGGCCAATGCGCGCCGTTGTTACCGGCTCGCCGTCACCGCGGCCCAGCGGTCAGGACATCCGCTGCTTCCCGCGTACATGATTGCCAGTATGGGACAGTACGCGGTCTCCATCGGTGATGCCGCCCCGGGGTTGCGGTTGATCCGCCAGGCCCGGGCCTCCCTCCCTAAAGGCGCGCCCTCGGTGGCGTTGGCGTGGCTGGACACGATGGAGGCGGTGGCTTTGGCCTGGATGGCTGACCGGTCAGCGATGCCCCTGCTCGATCAGGCGGAGCGGCGGCTGTCTGGCTGGCACGACACCGTGTGGCCTTGGGTGTTCCGCTTTGATGAGGCGCGGGTGACCGCGTACCGTGCGCTCGCCGCCTCCCGACTCGGCCTGATCCGCACCGCCGAAGCGGCCTTCCAGGTGACCGCTGATATCCCACAATCGCCGAAGCAGCGGATACTCGCCACGATCGAACACGCCCGTGCTCTTGCGAAAGCCGGTCAGATCGACGCCGCGTGCCACCACGCCACGATGGCTTACGACATCGCGCGTCAGATCGGCTCCGAACGAGGGGTACGCACGGTTACCCGCTGGCGTTCTGAACTTGGCTCCATCGGCGTACCCAATCTGGACAACCGCCTCAATGCCCTCTACGAGGAAGACCCATGAGAATCGCCATCAGCGGACACCGCGGCCTCCCCGCAACCACCGTTGCTTTAGTGGACGCGGCCCTCCGCGCCGAACTGTCCACCCTTGGCCCGGACCTTGTGGGTTTAAGTTGCCTCGCCGACGGCGCCGACACGCTGTTCGCCCGGGCCGTCCTGGATCTTGGCGGGCGGCTGGAAGTCATCATCCCCGCCCAGCAGTACCGCGATGGTCTTCCTGCTGATCACCATCGCGACTACGACGAGCTTCTCGCGGCCGCCACAGCGATCCACCGGATGGACTTCATCGAATCCACCGCCGAGGCGCACATGGCCGCAAGCGAATACATGGTCAATCACGCAGATCGGCTTCTCGCTGTCTGGGATGGGAAACCAGCTCGCGGCTACGGCGGCACCGCCGACGTGGTGGCGTACGCCCGTACACAGGGCGTACCGGTGATCGTCGTGTGGCCGGACGGTGCCAGTCGAGACTGAACACGCGTGTGTTGACCGCGCCGAGGTACGCCTGACCCACTGGGCTGCCCTCGCAGGTGCCTCAGCACCCGGCTCAGGTCATTGGTCGTTGCACGTTTGACACCGGCGTGCCAGTGGCGCGTCCTCCGTTGGCTTCTCAAGCACGAAACCCCTGCCCGTTTTCGCAGGTCAGGGGCTACGTGTGGGGCGGGCGGGACTCGAACCCGCGACCGATGGATTATGAGTCCACTGCTCTAACCGGCTGAGCTACCGCCCCAACCTCCGACAGCGTACCCAAGCTGTCTACACGATTGAGGACACGGGACCCCCAATACCACACAGGGCGCTATGTCCGGGTGTCGAAGCGACGACGGACCGGGCGAACGAAGGGGGTGTGGGCGGGCAGCGCATGGCGGCTGGGCGTATCCGGCACGCCCTGAAACGCCGGGTCAGGCGCCGCCGCAGACGGCCGTCCACCCGTGATGTCACGGCTGCCGTCACGCCGTGGCGGCACCACCAGGAGATCAACTTGCCACATTTGGCCGATTTCACCCGAAACCAACGGCGACTTCGGGTAGTTGTTCCCAAGTGGGAGTAACTGAACAGGGTCGCACCAGGGTGGGGCCGGTCAGACCCGGACGGTGCCCGGGTGTGATCCCGCTCCCAGGTTCCCTGGGGGCCCGGGAAATACATCGGGAGCGGATGATGACTGACAGCCGTGGTTACGCGACACCAGGCGCGTTCCGAAAAGCGGCGGATACCCGGCTGCGGATGTTGGCGTACCGGACCGGCAGACCGGTCACCCAGGTACGTCGGGAGTTTCTTCACCAGCGGTTACTTGCCCGGGTCTTCCAGCACCCGGATTCGCCGTGGGCGCTCAAAGGCGGAGTCAGCCTGACTCTCCTTCGGCCGGGTGCCCGCGACACCCGCGATGTCAACCTGGTCCACCTGGTCGCGTGTCCGTCGATCGCCGAAGCTGAGCTGCGTGAGGCGGGAAGCGTTGACTTGGGGGACCATCTGCGTTTCGTGGTCACACGCGTGATGCCGCAGANGGAGCCGGCCCTTCGGAAAGTGAAGATGGCGGTCCATGTCGGCACAGCGCTGTGGGATCACTTCGATGTCGGGATCTCGTGTGAACGAGAGTTCGTCGACGATTTCCGGCTGATACGCCCGGAGCCGGTGATCCGGCTCGGTGGGGTTGCGGAGCCACCCCGGTTCCGGTTGTACCCGGCGGCCGAACAGGTCGCTGACAAAGTGGCCGCGATCTATGAGAGACACGGCACGGAGGGCGTGGTCTCCAGCCGTTACCGGGATCTGGTGGATTTGGTGTTCCTGGTCGGCATGGAGCGGTTAGACGCGACGCGTTTGGTGGCCGCGCTGCGAGCGCGGGAGCGGTGGTCCCGCGACAGGCTAGTTCTCCCCTCCTTCTGCCGCCCCCCAGGGGCGATCTGGTATCGGGGCTACCCCATGGAGGCGCGCCGAAGCGCGCTCGACGCGGATTTGCATCACCTCGACAACGCGCTGGCGTACGTGGGGGCATGTCTGAATCCGATCCTTGACGGCAGCGTCACATCGGGCACCTGGGATCCGGTACGCCGGCTGTGGGCCGTCGAGGACACCGCGGTGGAACACGTGGAACGAAGAGTCATGCGGGGAATCGTCACGCCGGCGACGTGGGCCCTCACCGGTTGGTGACCCACCTGGCGCCGCCCCATGACACCGATAAATCACACGGAAAGCCACCGCAGGCGGCATCGGATTCACCGCCGCATCCTGCAACTACCCCACGACCGACACCATCACATCGATCTGACACCCGTCGCACTCACAATCCATCGAGAATGACGCTTCATTGAACATGGGTAGCCCCACCGTCGATCCTGGTGGGGCCACCCCCTTATGCGCCTCTCGCGTCATCCCCGCCGCCATCCGGTTCCCTCCCGACAGGCCAGTCCCGCATCGACCAGTCGTGGTGCGGAACCGGCCAAACCACGGTGTGGCCCCAGCCGGTCAAGACACGGACGACTGAACTCAGTGGGTGGGATAGCCCACAGATCGGTGCTCTTCACGGCAGGGTGCGTTGGACTGTGGGGATGGAGTTCTCTGAGATCCAGCAGTTGTGGACCCCGGAGCCGGGCTGGTTGAACACCGCCAGCTACGGTCTGCCTCCCCGCCCCGCCTGGGAGGCGCTTCAGGAGGCGCTGACCGAGTGGCGACACGGCCGCGTCAGCGCGCCGCAGTGGGAGCCGGCGGTGGACCGGGCTCGGGAGGCCTTCGCGCGCCTGGTGGGGGTGCCGGCGGCGGATGTGGCGATCGGCAGCACCACATCGGGCCTTCTGGCCCCGGTCGCCGCCGCCCTACCTGACGGTGCCCATGTGGTGGCCCCGGATATCGAGTTCACCTCCACCTTGTTCCCCTGGCTGGTCCATGAGGGGCGTGGGATAACCGTCACCACGGTCCCACCGGAGCAGTTGGCGAACGCGATCGACACGCGGACCACGGCTGTGGCTTTCAGCCTGGTGCAGTCGGCGACCGGTGAAATCGCGGCGTACCAGGAGATCGTGGCGGCGGCCCGGGCCCACGGCGCGTTGGTGATCGTCGACGCCACACAGGCGGCGGGGTGGCTACCGTTCGATGCTTCTGTGGCTGATGTGGTGGTGGCCAGCGGCTACAAGTGGTTGATGGCACCCCGCGGGGTGGCCTACTGCTACCTGGCTCCCTCGCTCCGGGAGCGGCTGCGTCCCTTAGCGGCCAACTGGTTCGCGGGGGCGGATCGACGGAACTCCTACTACGGGCCGCCGCTGCGCCTGGCCCCGGACGCCCGAGCGTACGACCTGTCACCGGCGTGGTTCTGCTACGTGGCCGCGGCCCCGGCCCTAGAGCTGGTGAACCAGATCGGGGTGGAGCGGATCCGCGCGCACAATGTCGGGCTTGCCAACAAGTTCCTTGCTGGGCTGGGGCATCCCCCGGGTGACAGCGCGATCGTGGCGGTGGATGTCCCCGGCGACACCCACCAGGTGGCGGCGCGGTTGGAGGCGGCGGGTATCCGCGCCGCGGTCCGGGCCGGGCGGGTCCGGGTGTCGTTCCACCTCTACTCCACCGACGAGGATGTCGACCGTGTGGTAGCGGCGCTGATGGAGCTCCAAGGGTGAGGCCGCGGGAGCAGAAAGCCCGCTCAGGCTGAGTGCCTCACCTGGGCGGCGGCGACGGGGCGCCACCGCATGCCGAGGGAGCGGTAGAGGGCGATCGCTGGGGCGTTGTCATCGTCGACCATGAGCGCGACGCGGCCGTGGTCGGCGAGCAGGCTGTCACGGACCATGCGACAGACGGCCCGGGCGTACCCGCGTCCCCGCGCCTGAGGATGTGTGGCGACCCCGGCGATGAAACCGACCTCCGGGGCGGGCCAGGCGTCGGCCGCCACCGCGACCAGCTGGCCCGCAGGGTCGCGTACGCCCGCCCAACGTCGAATCCAGGGGACGCCGGGCCAGGCGTAGGACTTCGGCGCCGCGACCTCCAAGAGCGCGGTGACCTCCGGGTCCATGTCGGGTTTGAGCCACTCGACGCCTGGGGAGGGGTCCGGGGAGGCGAGGTCGCCGTGGGCGCTGTCACCGTGGGCGCTGTCGCCATGGGATTCCGTCGTCTGCTTCTCCTCTAGGGCTGCTCCTGAGGGCAGGGCTTCCCCGGTGTCCATCCAGCCGAATTGCGCGCTGAATTCCAGCTCCGGTAACCGCGCCACCACATCCTTGATCAGGTCAATGTCCCCGAACGGGCGGTACGCCGGGCCGACATGCCTGAGGGCCTCCCGCACCAGGGTGGCGACGGTGGGGGCGTCGCCGCGGACAGCGATCCGGTGACGGCGGGACAGGTCGGGGCAGGCGACCACGACACTGTCACCGCTGGCCCACGCGCGTACCCCTGGTCGCATTCCCTGTGCTGCCCACACGATGAGCAGGTCACCGCCAGCTGCTGCCTTGAGGTCGGTATGGGTTCGCAGTTCCCGCACCGGCTCGTTCTAACAAGCCGCCGCCGGCCCCGGGTAGTGGGGAGGGACGTGGCCGACTTCACCCCGATCTGGCCTTCGGACCGGTTATCCCGCGTTGTTCCGCGCTGACCCGTGACACGACGCGACGGTTACGGCCACCCCACCGTCCAGTCGCGCTCTCGTCAGCTGAACCCTGACAGGCACCGCCTTCTGGGCATTGTCGCCCCAGCGCACCGCCGTCCAGTGCCGCCTTCAGGATGGCCGATAACCGACGCATGTTACGCAGGTCACAGCTGATTCACGGGTATGGACCCCGCACGGCGCACCCAGCCGCCCTTGCACAGCAGGCCCAGGGCTTATGGAGCTGACTTATGGAGCTGCGGGAGGCGCCGCCTGACAGCGCTGCCGCCGTAGCTCATCCGGCAGCTAAAGCTCAGCTGGACATACGACTCCAGGCATAAGTCAGGGGCCCCACCCAAACCCCGGGTGGGGCCCCTGACGCCTGCTCCCCCGATTGGACTCGAACCAATAACCCTTCGGTTAACAGCCGAATGCTCTGCCAATTGAGCTACGGGGGAAAGACCCGCTGCGCGGTACGGCAACAAGAGTACATGATGCTTCGGGGGAGTTGGCATCCGGGTTTCCCGGCGCAGAAGCGAGATGCACGGCAGGATGGTTAGCAGCCGCGGTGGCTGGGGTACCGCGGCGGTGACAAGGAGTCACGCCGCCGGACGAATATGCCTTTAGGCAGCCGTCCGGCGCTGCCGTGGGAGAGTGGAGGGACCCATGCGTGGCAAGCTCACGTTCCTCGCCGGCCTGGCTGTCGGGTATGTGCTGGGGGCCCGGGCTGGACGAGAACGCTACGAGCAGATCACCCGAACAGCCAGGCGGCTCCGTGACAACCCGACCGTGCAGGAAGCGACGGGGGTCATCCAGGCCCAGGCGCTTCGACTGGTCTCGACCGGCCGGAACGCCGTCGCGGTCGGCACCACACGGGTCACAGGCAGGCTCGCCGACCGGCTCAGCCACACCCGGCTGGGTGAGCGGCTGTGGGGTGGTGGGCAGGAGACGGAGCCATACGTCTCCTCGCTGGCTGACTCCGCCTTGAATGAAGCACACCCTGGCCCCAACGGCGCCGGCGGCCACTGACACCGTGATGATCATGGGTTCGGCTCCAGCTGAGGACCGCGGAGAACCGGTCCCATGATCACGCATCGTCGTCCTTGGCCGCCCCGACCGCGACCGTCGCGCCCGGGGCGTCGCGGTCCTGGTTACCGCGGCCCCGGGCGTCGGTGAGCCCGGGAGTCACCGGCTCCGTCTCCACCGGGCTACCGCGAGCATCAAGATCATCAAGGGCCTTCGCGCCCCGTCAGGGCGCACCGGGCACGACGGCCCGCGCCTCGTCAGTCGTCAGCGTTACCGGAACTGAAGGCGGCGTCAAAAGCCGCCGCAGGCGGTTCGATCGCGGCCAGCCTGCGGACGAACTCCAGCGCCTCAGGAGCACCCAGCAAGCGGTCCATACCGGCGTCCTCCCACTCGATGGAGATTGGCCCGGAGTACCCGATCGCGTTCAGCGCCCGGAACACGTCTTCCCAGGGCACGTCACCGTGTCCGGTCGAGATGAAGTCCCAGCCACGGCGCATGTCGGCCCACGGCAGGTGGGAGCTGAGCCGCCCGTTACGCCCGTTGAGGCGCTTCTTGGCGTCCTTGCAGTCGACGTGGTAGATCCGGTCGGCGAAGTCGAACAGGAAACCCACCGGGTCAAGGTCCTGCCACACGAAGTGGGACGGGTCAAAGTTGAGACCAAACGCCGGCCGCCGCCCGATCGCCTCCAACGTGCGCACCGTGGTCCAGTAGTCGTATGCGATCTCGCTGGGGTGCACCTCATGCGCGAACCGCACGCCGACCTCGTCGAACACATCCAGGATGGGGTTCCAGCGCGCGGCGAAATCCGCGTACCCCGCCTCAATCATCGACGGCGGAACCGGCGGGAACATAGCGACCGCGTG
>JGI12419J13241_1000164_pt1 | contig 18731 bp, 22 predicted proteins | sample BGWIniCompost_FD_13241 | JGI IMG/M metagenome (IMG submission 13241)
GGCAGCCGTCACTGTAGCAGCGGCTNTGGGCTGCGTGAACCCCCAGATGCCTGCACGCGGGACAATACGGAGTGCGCCGAACCCGACGGGCTCGGCGGCGTCACGAGAACCCCAGTAGAGGGAGCCGTCAGAATGCAACGTCAGGTCCAAGCCGTCGGTTCGGATTGGAGGCGCTGTCGGCGGGTTGCGCACTTCCCGGTGGCCGTACACCGTATAGCCCCCCAGGCGGTGTAGGGCCAGGTTGCGCAACGCCACCGGGTTCAAGGAAACCCCAGGGGTTGGGTTCTTGGCCACCCCCTTGAGTTCCGACACCAGGAACACCTCCATATAGCACCTCCAGGCTCCTTTGCAGGACCATGCGCTGCAGCAACGCCGAGAGCTTCTTGATGAGGTCTTCTGGGACCGGCGTCGTTGGCATGACCTCCGGCGGCAGCCAGTGTAGCGGGCGTACTGGCTGCTCGGAGCGCAGCACCCCCTCTACGGCGTACCTGATGACCTTAGTAAAGTCCACTGTGTCTCCGCCTCCTCCCCAAGTAGGTGCGCAGGAAGCTGTTTTCGGTGTGCAGCCGTCCTGGAGCAACGCCNGCTGCCAACTGTCGCTTGGCCTGCTGGTAGAGGGTAAGATACTTGATGGCCTCCTGGGCTCCGCGGTTGTCCTTGACCTGGTCCCACAGGAGGTAGGCTGCGTAGGTCAGCAGGGGCCAGACGTAGTAGGTGAGGTCGGTGTCAGAGGCCGTCTCGGAGGTCTCGGGGTCCTGCAGGGTGAACGGGCAGTCCGTGTCGGCCGCCATGGGCTTCGGCTTGGCAACGTAGTGGACGAGGTACTCCCGGGAGACTGCCTGCTTGGGGATTGGCCATATGGGTGCTGTGATGTTGCCAGGGTCGTATATGGCGGCGACCGGCGGGTCTGTGGTCTCCGGCAGGTCTAGCCACCCCGGGATGCGGACGTTGGCCTCCTCCACAGTGAGGAGTTCCAGCCGCCGGGGCTCAGGCTCCCCGCGTACTAGGATGCTGAGAACCCGAGTCCCGGCGGCCTCGTCGGGGAGGCGGAAGGGGCCCGTTGCTGTGATGGACACCAGACGGCGCGGTATCCACAGGTCCCTGCTGACTACCAGCTGGGCGTCGTTGAGGGCGCGGTTGAGGTCGTCGGTGGTGAAGAACTCGTAGCCGGTGCCGTCGCCAACCTGGTCCTTGCCGAGCAGGCCCACTAGGCGTGAGCGCAGCTCGGCAAGGTTGTACTCGCAGGTGGCGGCCATGGCTTAGGCGCGCGGGATGAAGAGGACCCTGCGGGCGTCCTTCCAGGTGAGGGCACCCTTCCACCAGATGCGGTGCTTGATGGCGTCGGGCTCCCTCTCCGTCCAGGTGTCAATCATGACGCCGGTGCGGTTGTACCAGACGAGGCTGTCGGGGTTGCCGGGGTCGCCGACGGCCACAGCGGTGAACCCGCGGAGGAAGGGCGTGGGGATGATGCGCTCCACCAAGCCCTGGTAGGGGTTGAGGACATTGGCGTTGGCAGAGGTGGGGTCCGCCGTGCTCAGCAGCAGCCGCCGCCAAGCGGGCTCGTCCTCCACGGGCACGTAGAGCCAGATGCGCTGGATGGCCGCAGGGAAGCCCTCGTCGGTGGGCACCCGACGGAAGTAGGAGTAGATTACGTCCAGGAGGGTGTACGAGGGACCAGCGGCCGCAGCAGCGAGGTTGCTGTAGGTGGCGCTAGTGCCTACGAGGTTGTGGGCGGTGTGTGCCAGCGGCTTGCGGTCCCAGCCGCCGATGCGGGAGGCGTCTGCAGCGAAGTTGAAGATGTCCGCGGCGAGGAGGTCCCAAGTGCGCCGCATGGCGAGGGCCAACTCCGCAGCGGCCTGCCTCAGGGTGTTGTACTGGTCGTCGGCGGCCGCCTCCGCCGTGTAGGTGAACACGCCGCGCCAGGACGCGAAGCGCACCCTGAAGGGCTGGCCCACCTGGAAGGTCAGCGGCCGAGAAGGAGCTAGCTCCGACTCCGCCTTGGGGACCACCGACAGCCTAGAGCGGTATACGACCTCCACAAAGGGGCGGTCAACCGACTCCTTGTAGAAGGCCGCCCGCTCGTTGTCCTGGTACTCCTGTAGGGCCTGCACCGAGATGGCACGAAGCCCTGGCCGGTGTAAAAGTGCATTGAACCCGCTAGTGACCATCTTACACCTCCACCGTAGCGACTACGAAGACGTTGGTGTCGCCGACCTGTGGCCGAGCCCAGTAAATCTTACCGTCGTCCAGGTAGGGCTGCCAGCCGTCGTGGATGGAGACGATGCGGAGGTAGCCCCCAGTGGATGCGGTGAGGTCCAGCGCAGCGCCGTCCGAGGTGGCCTTGAAGGCCTCCCCGATGTGGGAGGCGTCCAGCGCCGCACCGCGTGCCTGAATGAGGATTACGTCGCCCTTCCGCAGCTGCGCCACAGCCACAGAGGTCTTCTGGTTGTCGTCGGCGAACTCCGCCTCGTAGTAGGGGTCGTCGGCGGGCTCCAGCGTGAGGACGAGGTTAGTGGGAGTATCCGGCAGGGCGACCAGTGTGGTCCCGCTCAGGCTCGCTAAATGGTACGCTGGGGGTTTGTGCGTGTCTAGCGTTGCCTGGAGCCCGACGGCGTGCCGGAGGACAGCTTCGTCCCCCAACAGCATCACCCTGTCCTCAGTCAGAAAGGTCGTTGGCATCCTCCACCTCCTTGTCTACCACGGAGCCCTCGCGGTGGGCTCCGATGGCGCTAACCCCCGTGAGGGAGCCGTGTAGCGCTGTGCGGAACTCCTCCAGGTCCAGTTCCACAAAGCGCTTCACCACCGCCTCGCGGCCGACGAGGAGCACTGCGTCGCCACCAGGAGTGGTGATGAGGTCGTACTCCTTGTCCACCTCAAAGGCCGGGATGTACATGAGCTTGTCGTCGGCCCGCGCCTTCTCGGGGTCGTCAGTAACCTTGATGCCGTCAATAGTTCCGCTGGAGCGGACGGGATACCAGCCCTGGGCCAGCTCCCGCCGGTAGATGTTGGCGAAGGGGCCGCCCAACCGTGGGTGTGCCACCCACTTGACGCGGTACCCCTTGGGGACGTAGTACACGTCCAGCGCCGTGTTGACCGCTCCGCGCCGCTTGTGGTATTCCGCGGCCAGGTCCATCAGCCCTCCCTCCAGACGAAGGTGTCCTCAGTGCTGTAGAACTTCTGGAAGGTCTCAGGAGTGAGTTCCGGGTAAATCTTCTTGGCCTCCTCGTAGAGTGGGACGAGCTCCTGCGGCAGCCCACCCTGTGGTTGCGCCGCCTTCGTCACGCCCGGTCCCGTGAGCGGCTGCTTCTTGGCTCCCTTGCGCACCCACTGGGCGAAGTGGCGGTCGGCGATGACTTCGGCGGTGGTGCGCAGAGTGGCTACGTCACGGGCGAGACCGGGGTCGTGGAGGACAAGTTGCCGCAACTCCCGGAGGACCTCCTCGCCGTACTGAGTGAAGTTGGGGTCGCGCGTTTGCAGGTACTTAGCAACGTCCTGGAGCAGGATTTCCGCCTGGGCCTGCAGCCGCACCGGCTCCGAGGCCTTACGCGCCTCCAACCTCGCCCGTGTGGCCACCAACTCCATGAAGGCTTCCCAGTCCTGCGGGTTCTCGCGGAGCTTGGCCTCCAACTCCTGCAGCCTAGCTTCGTCGGGGTCCACAGGTGGGGTAGCGGGCGTTGCCGCCGTCTGAGATTGGGCCTGTGCCAGGGCGATGCCGAGCAACGCCTGCTGCGCCTCAGGGGAGGACATCACAAACTTGATGACCTCCTCCAAGGAGAGCTTCGGCTGCTCCTCTGCCTGTTGCGGCTGGTCTTCAAAACTAATCTCCAGGTCGTCCATTCTTCACCTCCATCGCTTGGAGGACCCGAGTGCGCAGCTGCCGAATGGCTTTGGTAGCTCCGGCATAGGGCGCCACCGACTCGCCGGCCTCTGCAGCCTGCACAAGCCGCCGCTCGGCCTGCGCCAACTCCTCGGCTAGCCACGCCTCAAGCCTCCGCAGCACTCCCATTGGCAGCTCCTCCAACTTCATTATACTCCCTCACCTCCCGAGTTGGCACCGGCGCGGAGCTGCGCTACGAGGGTCTGGAGTACCTCGTTGTCTACGCGGTCGGGGGGTTCGCCCAGGATGTCCTGGAAGTTGTAGATGTCCAGGGTCTCCAACAGCATGCGCAGTAGGTTGTAGATGCGGCGGTCCTGTGTCGCTGCGGGGAGAAGCTGTATCAGTGGNAGGAACTGACTGAGGGCCTGTGCGCGGAGCTGCTTCTCGGGGTAGGTGTCTCCGCCGTTGACCGCCCAGTCAACGTCCTCCCGAGCCACNGTAGGGATGTAGAGTTCTGTGGTGGCTACCGGCAAGTTGGCGACTATCTGGGCAGCGAGTTCTGTCGGCACGGCGAGGCCGTAGCGGAGCATGCGGTCAGCGAACTCGCGCGTACGCAGGTCCAGGTCGGCGTCGGGCACCTCCAGGTAGATGTCGTCGGCAGCGGAGGTCACCGCAACGAGACGGTCGCCGAACACGAAGCGGACCCCCTGCACTGTGCTGGTGAGGACTCTCCAGTAGACCTTGGCGAAGCGGTGTAGGTCCCAGGTGATGGAGCGCAGCATCCGCTTCAGCTTGGCGGTGCCTGCGGAGGCTACGACGCTAATCTCTGTGGCCGTGCGCGCGTAGCCGCGGCTGTCGGGCAGCCCCGGTACTTGGACGTTGGCGAAGGAGGCCATCTCGGCGAAGCGGTCCATCAACTCCACAAACTGCACTGCTGCAGGGTTGAGCTGGAACTGCAGCACCTGGAAGTTCTCCGGAGTCACTGGGCCGTCGGCGAGGAAGACAGCACCTGGGGCTAGTTCGCCGTTGCGCAGTTGGTTGTACAGGCCTTCGTGCGAAGTCACGATGGGCGGTGAGAGCTTGAACTCCGCTTCGGCTATCAGGGAGTTTACTGCAGCATCAATGGCGTCTTGTAGCGGCTCCAGGACCTCTGCGAGGGACTCGCCGTAGTACCCGTGACGGCGGATTGCGCGGATGGGCACGTAAGGCGGATGTCCCAGCCCCAGTGGGTCTGGCTCCTGGCGCAGTGTGTGACCTTCTGCAGTGTACAGAACCCACAGGCGGCCTTGCCAGCGGACCCAGGACACCCAGACCTCAATGGGCTCCCAGTCGTGGCGGTTGCTGGTCACGGCGTTGACTGCCTCCTCGTCCAGTAGCCCCTCGGCAGCCTCGCTGCGCAGCTGCCACACTGGGACGTAGCGGCGCTCAAACACGTTGAGGTACTCCAGGCGGTCGGTGTTGCTGGGGTAGACGTAGATGTTCTCCAGGGGCACAAACACCGCCTGGACTTCGTACTCGTCGTTGCCGCGGTCTATCAGGTCCACCCGCAGGTGCCCGGTGCCGACATCAATAGCTTCGCCTATTGCCCGCAGGATTTCGTAGATGGACCCCGTCCTCTCCAACTCGTAGTTGAGGAACTGCTCAAAGATGGTCGCTGCGCGGGCGGCTGCGGGGCCGCGAGGTTTGGCGACGAAGAAGGGCAGCCTGTCCAGGGTGTTGCTGAGGAGCGCCACAACGGCGTCGCGGCGCCCACGGATGGTGGGCATCGCCAGGTCGGGAGCCCCCTCGTAAGGGGCCTCCCGGCGAGCCTCCATGGCGATGATGCTGCGCCACTTGGGCAGCCGCTCGTCCAGGTTGGCCCGCTCACCCATTGCTAAGCTGCGCGCAGCCTCTGCGGTCTGTATCAGGTCCATACAACCCCCCTCCACTGCCTCCAGCTACGACGCCGCCGGTGTGTACCTTCCTCCTCCTCCCTGCCGGCGCCGTCGGGGTCCCGAAGGCGTTCTGCGACGGTCGTAGGTTTCCTTGGCGTCCCCGAGACCAGGTAGACCAGGGCGTCGTGCACGTCGGCCTCCGGCGGCTTGTCCTTGTCCAGGTCCTCCCAGGTGAGTGTGCGGAAGGCGTCTATGACGTGGGGTGCGCCGCTCCGCGACACAATGAGCCCGGGGGCTCCCACAGGGGTGGGTAGCAGCCGCTCCTTTATGATAGAGGTGCCCGTGTACTCCAGGTTGGGGCGCCCCCGAGCTAGGGTGAGCTTCATACCTGCCGGGAGGGTACTGCGCAGGACCTCCTGGAAGGCGTCAATGGCTGCGACCCCTGAGGAGCGCTCCCGTTTCCACGCGTCGCGGTCCACGAACATACGCACCTCGGCGTGTCCGGCGTTGTAGTACTCGGCTAGGATGGCGGCTACTTTGCGGGCGATCTCCGGCAGCGGCTTGTTGGCGATTACCAGACTATGAGTTACGTTGAGGATGCCGTGGTGGTCCAGGTAGGAGAACACGAAGGCGCTGGGGTGGCGCTCGTGAATACCGACGTCGCCGCCCACGTACACGGGTGCCTCGCCCGGCAGGTCAATGTCAGCTACGGTGTGTACGGCGTACTCAAACTCAGGGAAGACCAGTCCTTGCCCCTTGATGTAGCCGCCGCTGAAGTACTTGTGCTGTGTGCTCTCGCTGGCCAGGGCGATGGCCTCAAAGTAGCTCTCTGGGAGGCTGAGGTTCTCGCGTGCGGTCCCCTCTAAGAGGAGGCGCCGCGCCGTCACCCCCAACTGTGGGTTGTGCACCAGGGTCTCGTACTGCCGGAAGCCGATCTGTTTGGCGTCCTTTCGGAAGCGGCGCCAAATCCAGTTCTCGCCCTTGTCCCAGTTTGCGGCGCCCTTGATGTAGTTGTACCCGATGACTTTGGGGTCGTCCTTGTGGGCAACCTTCTGCCGGGTGCGCAGCAGCGCCAAGTCCCAGGCATCCTCGGACACCGTCTCGGCCTGGTCCACGAAGATGCGGAAGAACTCGGAGGTCTTCAGGCGGTCCTCGGCTTCTGGGGTGTCCAAGCCGAACAGGTAGATGCGGCTTCCGTTGGCGGCGTAGATGACTTGGTCCTTGGCTACGTAGCGCAGGAAGGGGTTTCTGCCTTTGAAAGCGGGCTCCCAGAGGTCCAACACAATGGGGAGCAGTGAGTCGCGCAGGTTGGTGAAGGTGTCCCTCAGGAGGGCGAGCCGTGCGCCAGGGTAGTTGATGACCGACAGCATGAGGGCGTCCAGGAGGCCGCGCGTCTTGCCGACGCCGAAGTCGCCGATGAACATCACCTCGCGGTAGCCAGTCTCAAACTCGGGCTCGCCCGTGAGCACAAAGCGCACCCAGCGCTCGCGGATAGGACCTTCTGGAGCGGTTGCAACAATCTCACTCATCTTCCCACCCCATGCCCAAGTAGGAGGTGCCTANGAGCAANCCGCCGATACTTACGATGTAGCCTCCCGGCCAACTCTTTCGTGGCGGCAGTGCCGTTGCCCGCACCAGCGTAATGTCGGAGCTCACGGGGCGGACCTCGTCTATGCGCAGTGCGGTTCCTGGAAGAAGTACAATCTCCTGCTGGTCGGCGAGGTACGGAATGCCCCCCAGGTGGGCGATGTCTACCACAGGGGTGTCGGGGTTGATAGTAACCTCAAGCTTTAGGTTTCCGAACCACTCCCAGTTGGGGTCGCGACTGAATGCCATCGGCGCCAGGTCGGTGTAGACGTTGCCGACCTCCAGCGGCACCTTAGGCCACTCGGTCCAACGGATGGCTGTGATGGGGCGCTTCGGCTTGACCGCCGCCTCCGAGAGCAGCCTTAGGGCCACTTTGTAGCTATCTGGCAACTGTGCCAGAGCCTCAGCAAAGACGCCGGCGTCATGGCGGTAGGTGTCGGCTAGGGCTACGGTAAGATTTCGGATGTTTCCGGCGAACTGCCCGCCCTGCCAGGCAGTCGCGGTGTAGTGGATGAACATTCTGACGCCGTCGTTGATTTGTCCCAGCTTCTTCAGGGTGTCTTTAGCTATTCCTGTGGGGTCTCTGAAGAAGGGCCCGGGAAGGTCCCAAACCACATCTGCGCCCAAGAGCTCTGCGGCCGCCTCGTAATCGTCCTCATCTGTGAGCCCCTTGTAGTAGCTCCACAGGCGGTTGTGGTGCCTCTCGTTACTGCGGGCGAAGGCGGCAAAGACCGCCGGGGTCGGGTCGCCTGCGGTGGGATTCCGAAGAGTTATGGGCCCAAACATCAGGCGCTCCTCGGGCTTGTAGGTGTACCACTGGCCGTCTGCGGCTACGACGCCCACAGTGCGGGAGTAGTTACGGTCGCGGACGACGGCGCGCAGTCCCAAGCCGTGCTTGAAGAAGTTTACGGTGCCCTCGCCTCCGAAAATCTTCCGGCTGCCCGCTACGGCCCACTTTGGCGGATTGACGGCAAAGTCAACCTCAGGGAGGTCTGGGATGTTCGGAATATCGTGGCCGTTGACGCGGAAGCCCCGGGTGGTAATGAGCGGGACTTCCAGCCCCTCAGGGAGCGCCAGCGATAGCTTNCGGGTGTTGAGTAGCGCCTTCCCTAGGGTGCGGAACTCCCCGGGACCCGGAGCAAACACCGACGCTGCGAGGCCTACCCACCCAGGGAGCCCCCAGGCCTCGGCGGTCCGCACGAGGTCGGTTAGGGGCTCCGGCTTCGCACCCCACTGGAAGTACTTGCTGAACTCTCTGAAGTAGGAGTCCAGAGCTTCCTTGGGGTTTGGGTGGAGCAATGCAGCAGCGAGGTCCTCAACGGCCTGAAGCGGCTTCATCACCTCGCCCAGGACCTCCCACAAGTTCATCCGACACCTCCCTGAGTCCGGCGTACAGGGCGCCTAGAGCCAGCAGCACCTCGTAGGGAGTGAAGCGCGGCAGCGCCTCACCCGAAATCCGACTGTATTCGGGGTCCGAACTCATCTCTAGGACCCTTACTGGCGTTGCAGGGAAAAGCACAACCTCGGCCTCGTCAATGGTGCTGCGTCGCACAGCCTCAGCGACGTAGCCATAGGCACCATTGGGGCGCACTCTGATGACTACGTTGCCCTCCCACCCAAAGTTTGGGTTGTACGAATATGAAGACAACCCGCCGTCGGCGAAGCGCACTCCGGGGCGTACCATCTCAAATGTGGGGCGCGAAAAGGTGTAGCGCACCAACTCCAACTCTGGCGGGAGCTTTATGAACAGGTCCCTAAACGCGGGGTGTGCGATAATCTTCGGAACCTCAGGCCACTTTCCGGGGTCGCGTGCCGCTTCGCGCAAAGCTGTATTTATGTATATGTAGGCGTGGCCCGTATACGCGCGCATGAACCCTAAGGTGACGATGCCCTCGGCGCCGTAGGTGGTGAGTACTCGGTGGATGGCTTCTCGCTGCTTACTTATTGCCGACTCTACAGTACGCCACAGGTTTTTGTCTGAGGGAAGCGCCCACCAGCTTTCGCCCCCGAGAAGCTCTTTGAGGTCGTCCGTCCGCGGCCCCGTGTAAAACTCCAACAATGCCCGCGCGCCGTACTCTAGCGTTGACAACCTCGCCATCCGCGGTATCAGTGCCTGTATGGTGTAGCCGATATCCTTCTGAAGGAGTTTGGCGAACCCCAGCGTTTCGGTGTATCTGGTGAGGTCTTCGGGGACTGCAGCGACGAAGTCCTGCAGCTTTGTGTAGATGTTTAGGTACGGACCCTCCCGGTGCACCGGCGGCACATATAGGACGAGGTGTGGATAGAGCGCCACCTCTCGGTCCAGGAACTCGGTAACCACGTTGATGAGTTGCGTATCGTCAACCCTTCTGTAGTTTTCGGGAGGCAGCCCCGGAGTTTCGGGCAGTACCCGGTCGCGGTACTTCAGGGGCATAAACTCCACAAAGGCGTTCCCAATACTCGGCGGGATTTTGTAGGCAACCTTCTCAGTATCGTCGGCCAGCCACCGGACGCCGCTACGACCCTCTCGGAATACGCGAAATGCGCGGGCCTCCCCTGGACCGGGAAGCCAAAAGCTTATGATGCCGGCAGCCAGCGGAGCGAGTTCGCTGCCGGTAACCCTGGCGACGGCCCTCTCCAGAAGCCACTCCGGTGCTTCGCCCCCCGGAAGGTATTTGGGCAGATTTCTGAGGAGCTCAGGTGCCAAATCCGGCGCCAGGAGCACCGCCACTGCGTCGTCCACCAGCTGCAGTGGCTCCAACCATGATAGGACCTTATCAAGGAGACTCATGTGCCCTCCTCGGGTAGAGCAGTAGCTTCCTCATCCTCAACTCTGTCGGCAGCAGCGCCCGCACTATCTCCTCGTCTGGCGTATTCGGGGGGAGCCCAAGTTGGCGGAGCGCCCAGAGCCGGGTTTTCATCCGGCGCTCTGCCACCTCCCAGAGCCACTGTTCGGGCTGTATCGGCGGGAGCAGCATAGGTCAACACCACCCTGAAGGTCTGTTCCGTCTCTTGCCTGGCCACCACAGGGCGTAGGGTGTCTGTCTGCTGTGCCAGGAACTTGAGCGCTGCTACGCGCTCGCCCAGACGCCCGCGGCCCTCCTCCACCTCCCGCATAATCTTGTCCAGAGCCTGCGCCAGGCGGCCGGGGTTCAGGACGCTGCGAGTCAGTGCGTGGGTGAGTTTCTGGAAGAAGTCTGCGTCCAACTGCAGCGCTGCAGCCTCAGCGACGCTAATCCCCAAGTACGCCGCCAGCTCTCGTGGGTGCGCTGCATACATCTTCGGGTTGGCCACGAGCTTGGCGATGTACTCCTCCACAGGGTTGGTGTAGTTGCTCAGCTCTTGGAGCTGCATCTAATCCTATTATAGCGTTGACTTGTCCGCGAGGCACGTGTTATAATGATAATGGAGGTGCAGCATGAGGGAGCTCAGCCGCCGTACCACCTACGCCATCCTCATAGACCCCGACCTCCGTGACCGCCTGAGAGTGTTCGCGGCTCGGCATCGGCGCAAGGTCTATGAGGTGCTTGAGGAGGCGTTGGAGCGCTTCCTGGCGGAGGCCGAAGATGGCGATAACGCAGCTGTGGAGAATACGCAACTGGCCGCTCCTGCCAGCCAAGGATAAGGTCCCTTACGACCCAGCCACCCTAGCCAAGAAGGCGGGGTGGTCCCATTTTCGGCGCCCGCTCACCGAGGATGAGTGGCGGGTACTGGAGCAGCTGCTCAGCTCCGGTGAGGGGTGGCAGGTAGGGGTGGTGTGCGGCCACAACGTTGTGGCCCTGGACATTGACCAGGAAGAGCTTCCAGACCTTCCGGGATTGGAGGTGAACTGCTGGACACATAGGACACCGCGGGGAGGCTGGCACTTCGTCTACGAGCGACCGCCCCACCCTGTGGGAACCACGCGCCGTGGGCCGTTTGAGGTGAAAGCCGAAGGCGGCTTCCTAATCATCCCGCCGTCGCCAGGGTACAAGGGTGTGTGCGAGGAGTGGCCGGCCTTAGAGCCGCTGCCGCGGTGGCCATTCCACAGGTTGTTTGAGTTGCCGCCGGAGGCTATCAACCTGTGGGCACTCAAACCCCTGCCCGGGCAGAAGGACACCACACTCTCGGGGTTTGACTACCGCCTGGCTCTGGTTGCCCTGTACGCAGGGTGGTCGGCTCCTGAGGTGGTGCAGCTACTCCAGGCCTTCCGCAAAGTCCACAAAGCGCCGGAAAGCGACGCCTACTTCGCCCGCACCGTCCAGAAGGCCCTGGTAGAGGCCCGCACACAGAGGCGGCGCGACCGCGTCCTCCCGGCGGAGGCTGCAAACGAGTTCCTGGAGGAGGAGGGCAGGTACTGGCTGTACTCTCCGTCGCGCGGCGTGTTCTTCAAGTACGGCTTCGGCTACTGGAAGCCAGTGATGCCCTCCGACCTGCGACACCACTTGCGTAAGGTGCTGCCGCACCGTACGGAGCTGCAGAGGACCTCATTCGCCAACGAGGTTATTGACAACATCATCACCCACTTCGTAAACAACCGCGAAGACGCCGACGAGCGCCTGGAGGAGGCCCTCTACGAGCCCAAGGTCATCGTGTTCAAGGACAAGACACTGGATCTGGACACAATGACCTTCCGGCAGCACTCCCCCGACGACTACGCCCAGATACGCATCCCACACCCAGCGCCCACAGAGGAGCCCAAGAGTACCCTGTGGCGGGAACTGCTGGCCGAGTGGGTGTCCGAGGACGTCGCTGCATACCTGCAGCAGTGGGCCGGGTACCTGATGGTACCCGACACGTCGCTGCAGGCTATGCTGGTGCTCTACGGCGTAGGCGCCAACGGGAAATCTCTGTTCCTCTACGGCATTGAGAAGCTTCTGGGCGAGGATAACCTTGCCCACGTCCCGCTGGACCGCTTCGCCGAGCGCTTTGAGTTGGCTTTCCTGCAGTACAAACTCGCAAACATCTTCGCTGACCTGGACACCCGCTACATTGAACGGACGGGGACCATAAAGGCCTTCGTAGCCGGCGACAAGGTGCGGGCGGAGTACAAGGGCGGCATCGTGTTCTACTACCGACCTATCACTCGCCTTGTTTTTTCTACTAACGAGCTGCCCCACGCAAGCGACATCAGCCCTGGGTGGTACGACCGCTTCCGCATTGTGCCGTTTACTCGGAGGTTCCAGCGCGACCCCGACGCCAACGCGCGGCTCCGAGCTGCCATTGACGCCGCCGTCGCTTCGGGCGAGGTCGTCTGGTGGGCCCTAGAGGGACTCCGCGCACTGCGGCAGTACGGCTGGCGGGAGTCCGTGGAGGAGCTCCGGCAGGCCAAAAACCACTTCATCGCCGAGACCAACTCCGTAGTCGCCTTCCTGGAGGAGATTGCCACAGGGGGTGTAGCCACAGTAGTCAGTACCACGGGGCTCTATACGGCATACACTGTGTGGGCAGCAGCTAACGGCCTCAGGCCGGTTGCCAAGAGGCGGTTTTTGGCTGCCCTACGAGAACAAGGCTACGAGATTATCCCCGGAGCGTGGTGCCGCGACGTAGGGCGGTCCACTTCGGGGGTGCGGATTGAACTAGACCTCGCTCAGGCCGCAAGCTACGGGTTGATAGTTGCGGCCTCTTCGCAGACCTGAGTATAATAGAAGGCGGAAAGGAGGTGAGAGCATGGCACGCGGCGAACGGGCAAAGCGCATCCGTGAGATGTACCTCAACGGGATGCGGCCTTCTGAGATTGCCCGCGAGATGGGGATTACTCCCCAGGCGGTGCATGCGGCGCTGCGGCCGCTGCGCAAGAAGCAGCAGGCTGCCCCCGCCCAGGAGGCCCCGCAAGAGGAAATGGCCGTGCCGCTGGAGTAGGCGGCAACTCTGGGGGTCCAAACGGACCCCCAGAGGATTTTTAGACCATGAGAGTGCTAGCGATTGATCCGGGCGAGACCACAGGGGTGGTGGTTGTAGAGTACCAGGACCGCAAGGTGCGCGTGGTGCATGCAGAGGCGGCAATGGTTTCGGCGGCTTCGGCCTTTGCGTGGTTGGAGAGGCTTGATGCGACGTTTGCCCCCACTGTGGTAGTGGCTGAGGACTACCGGGTGTACCGGCACCGAGTGCGACAGCACATCAACTCGGACTTGGCCACCCCACGACTTATCGGCGCTATAGAGGCGTGGTGTGGTTGGCGTAAGAAGCCCCTGCGGTTCCAGATGGCCTCGGAGGCCAAAGCCTTCTTCACCGACCGCCGCCTCCGTGCGATGAACCTCTACCTCAGCAACAAACACGTCCGCGACGCCCTGCGGCACGCACTACACTACCTGAAGTTTCGCGGAGGCGCCAATGGAGCTGTTTGAGCACCAGAAAGAGGCCGTAAAGCACCTGGTGGAGAAGCGCCGCGCCTATTTGGGGGACACACGTGGTGCGGGAAAGACCATATCGGCCTTGGCTGCGGCACGTGAGGTTGGTCGCCCGACGCTGGTGGTGGCACCAAAGGCGGTGTTAGGCATGTGGCAGGAGGCCGCACGCGTCTGGGCTCCGGAAGTACCGGTGCACGTCGTCAACTACGAGCGCCTGCTGCGTGAGGACCCGCCGCCGCATGAGGTGCTCATATTTGACGAGGCCCACAGGTTGCGAAACCGCAAGACCAAGACGTGGCGTCGTGCTGCGGAGCTCAGTCGCCGGGCGCAGTATGTGTGGCTCCTGAGCGGGACGCCTGTGGTGAACAATCCCACCGACCTATTTGCCCAGTTCATGGTCATGGACCCAAGGACCTTCCGCGGGTTTTGGCCGCTGGTGTACCAGTGGGTGCACACCTACGAGGACCTCTGGGGCATCAAGTTTGGTGGGCTGAAGGACCCTGAGGGGTTCCGCAAGTGGGCGTCGCAGTGGATGCTGCGACGGACTAACTTCCCAGGGCGCCCGGTGAAGCAGCGCGTCCGACTGCCTGTGGGCTACGACCTGAAACTCTACACCGACATGTTTGTGGACTGGGTCCTGAACACCCCACAGGGGGAGGTGGCGGCGCCCTCTGCGTTGGCTCGGCTGACCCGCCTGCGCCAGCTTTTGGTGAGCCCAGCACTTCTGGGGTATCCACAGTTGGGAGAAGCAGTAGAAGCGGCTCTAGATTTGGCTCAGGATGCCAAGGTGGTCTTTTTTAGTCCCTTCGCGCAGGTGGCCGATATCCTGCGGAGGCGCATAGGGAACTTGGTGGTCATCCGGGGCGGGCTACCGGCACACCAACTGAAGTACCGGGTGGAGAAGGCCAACAACGAGAATGTGCCCGCCTTCGTCACTCTAGGGATGGCTGAAGGCTTCTCTCTGTGGACTTACGACGCCGGGGTCTTCTTGGGCTTTGGCTGGACGCCGGCGGCCCACGAACAGGCCGAAGACCGCATCGCCCGGCCGCCCCGACCGCAAGACCGCCCCGCGCCCATGTACTACGTAGTGCACCCTGGGACGATTGACGAGCACATCCTGGACATCCTGGACCAAAAGACCACTTGGGACGCAGTCCTAGGGGGCTTGCAAAAGAAGTTTTTGAGCAGTTATAATGAAAGCGGGTGAGAAAGATGATAGAGTTGTCGGCAAGCTCAGTAGCACAGTACCTAGGTTGCAGGAGGAGGTTTAGGTGGTCGCAGATTTGGCAGCCCCCAGCAATCCACACCCCTGTGGCGCTGTGGTTCGGGAAGACTGCGCACCGCGGGTTTGAGCTCATGTTGCAGGGCGCCTCTGCGGCGGACGCGTGGCGTCAGGCCGAGCGGGAAGAGTGGGGTAGCTTCCCCGGAACTCCGGAGGCCGAAGAGGCTCGCAGCTTGGGGCCACAAGTTCTGAACTACCTGTGGGAGTACCTGCAGGAGTACCTGCCGGAGCTGGAGTTCTGTTACTCCGAGACGCCCTTCAGGTTCCAGCTGCGTGAGGGCGTCGTCTTCTCGGGGCGCTTTGACGCCATTGCCAAGCACCCCGATGGCATCTACGTTGTGGACCTCAAGTTTGTGTCGCAGTTCCGCGGTGGCTGGGACAGAGACCCGCAAATGACGGCCTACTACTGGGCGGCTCGCAAGGTCTACGGAGACAAGCTGGCTGGGGTGTTGGTGCTGCAGGTGAAGAAAAAGCTCCCCGACCCGCCGGCAATCCGTGCAGACGGCCACATCAGCACCAACCGGTGGCAGCAGCATACGTCCTATCTCGTAGCAAAGCGAGTGGTGAGGGAGACCTACGAGGTGGACGTACCCCTAGCAGTACGGGAGTGGCTGTACTGGCTCCGCGAGCAGCCCGACCCTGTGGTGCGGCCGGAGTATCTGTGGCGGTCGCTGGGGCAGCTGCAGTCCTGGGAGCGGTACATGACTGCCATCGCAGAGGAGATTACCTCGCCGACCACATTTTGGTATCCCAACCCAGGATGGCACTGCTCTACGTGCCCATTCTCTGGACCCTGCTTGGCGCTAGACGACGGCGACGAGGAAGCGGCAATGGAGATGCTGGAGAGCTACGTGAGGGTGGAGGTGTAACATGCCACTTACGGTGACCAAGCCAACGACGGAGAGGTTCCTGAAAATCCTCATCTACGGCGACTACGGCGTGGGGAAGACTCACCTGGCGGGCAGCGCAGCCGAGGTGCCGGAGATGCGCGACGTGCTGTACGTGGACGTTGAAGCCGGCGCCCTCACGCTGGCGCGCCTCGGCTGGGACATTGATGTCGTCCGCGTGCAAAAGTACCCGGAGTTCAACACCATCTACAACTTCCTCCGGGCACACACTTCGGCGCCCGAAGAGAAGTTGCCAGAAATCAACGCCAAGATTGGTGCTGCACCCACTCGGAGGTATCGTACTCTGGTGGTGGACAGCATCACAGAAATCCAGAAGCTTGCTATGTACCACATCCTGGGCGTAATGCCGGACAGGGCGCAGCTGGACGTGCCCCCAGACGCTCCGGAGTTCAAGGAGTGGGGGCAGTCCGCAGAGATGATGCGCCTTCTCATCAGGGCACTTCGCGAGCTGCCTATGCACGTAATCCTCGTTGCGGCAGCGCAGGAGCGTGAGGACGAGAAGAAGCGCCTCCGGTACCTGCCTGCGCTGCCGGGCAAACTCGCCTACGAGGTCCAAGGGTTGGTGGACGTCGTAGGCTTCCTGACCATGGGCCGCGCCGCCGAGGGTAAGCTTGTCCGCAGGCTCTGGCTCCAGCCTGGGGACAACTTCTCGGCGAAGGACCGTTACTGGGGTGGAAATCCCCCGATGATTGAGGAGCCGACCATGACCAAACTGCTCAGGAGGTGAGTGCATGAACCCGAACTTTGAGGACTTTGAGATTGACCTGACCCAGGTGAGCGAGCTTACTCTGGCGCCTGTACCGCCCGGCATCTACAACGCCAGGATTGACGACGCTGAGTTCCGCATGTCCCAGAACAACAACCCTGTGCTTAGCGTCGCCTTTGAGGTGGAGACCGACGAGGGCCGCCGCAAGGTGTTCACCAACTACGTGCTCAACAATGACATCGGCCTTGCCCGGCTCAAGAAGCTGCTCAGCGTCGTCGCTCCGGAGCTGCTGACCAGATTCCGGCCTGCCGAGGCGGCTGCGGAGCTCATCGGCCGCGAAGCGCGCATCCGTATACGGCACCGCCGCGGTCGGGACGGTGAACTTCGCGCTGAGGTACAAGACGTGCTGCCCAAAGAGTTAGAGTTCTAGCGGGCTGTGGAGGGGGAGTGCGCGGCCTCCCCCTCCCCTCCTTAGTGAGGGGCCTGAAGGCCCCAGGAAGGAGGTAAGGATGGAAGTCATCACCATAAGGGGGGTTCCCCCCCTAATCACCAGCGTGACGGTGAACTACAGGCCGGCCCTGGTGGAGGCCCGGGAGGACCTGGGCCTGGTGGTCTACCACTCCATCCGGGTCCTGAAGGCCTCCCTGGACGCGCCCTTCTCCCCGGAGGGCCTGAAGGAGGCCCTGCTCCACCTGGCGGTCAGGGCCTGGGAAGCCCTGGGGGACCTCCCACCGCCCACCTACCACCTGGGGGACCCGGAGCTCCGGGCCCAGGTCCCCTACCTCCTGGCCAGCCCTCCCCCCGAGGGAGAGGCGGGGTGGCTCGGCCTCCCCCCCGAGGAGCGTCGGGAGCGCCTGGCCACGGTCCTCCTCTGGGCCACGGGGGCCGTGGCGGAGGTGGGCCAGGTGGGGAGGACCCGCCCTGACCCCTGGAGGGATCTTCCCTGGGGGAAGCGGTGGGGGGTCCTGAAGGAGCTGGCGCCCCTCCTGGCCTTCCCCCGACCCGGGGAGACCTCCCTCAGGACGCCAGAGGGGCTCAGGCCCACCCGCGTGGCGGCCCTGGCGGGCTACCTGGCCCACTACCGGGCCCCGGGGCTTAAGGTGGAGCTTGCGGGCCCCCGGGAGGAGCTCCTGCGGGAAGTCAGGACCCTGGAGGGCTTCTTCAGGAGGGACACCCACCCTTCCACCTTCCGGGTCCTCCCGGGGAGGGAGCTCCTCCTCAGGGTCTTGGGAAAGGAAGAGGCCAAGGTATGGATCCGCTCTTTCTCATCGCCGCGGCCGTAGGGGTCCTCGCCAGGCTCCTGGTGGTCTGGGCCCTCCGCCCCTGGAGGGAGGAAAGGCTCTCTACGAGGGCCTCCCCAGGAGCCTCGAGGAGGAGGACTAGGCAGCGGGCCTCCCCCTCCCACTTTCTGGGGACTTGAAAAGCAAAAAAGAACAGCGTTATAATGATTTCGTGAAGAGAGAGGAGGTGCGCCAGATGACGGAACAGCAGCGCAGGTTGGTAGTGGAAGTCCTGAAAGGCATGCCAGGATACATGGCCTACTCGGGGCGCTTCATGTTCGGTGCCACGTGCGCCGCAGTCACCGGGGACTCCGCACTTGAGGTCATGGCAGACATCGTAAAGGAGCTGGAGCAGTTGTCGGACCCGGAGCTTGAACTGGACTGCATCTACTGGCTGCTGCGGCACGCCCGCACGGACGGCTACGGCCTGGGCGAAGTGGTGTACTGGCCGGAGCTGGAAGTGGAGCCCGAGGAGGAAGACCCCGAAGTGGAGGCCTAGGGGAGGTAGTTATGTGGGTGCTCATCGGAAACCGGCTGCTACTAGAAAAAGAACACGACGAGCGCCGCCGCGGGAACATCGTCATCCCAGAGACGGCCTACGACTCGGCGCGGTACATCATCGCCGCCGTGGGTACGGGGGATGAGGTCAGGCGCTTCCGCGTCGGACAGCGGGTTGTGTGCGTGCGCCCGCTTCGGGACGTGGACGAAGTAGTGCTGGACGGCAAGACCTACTACCTCGCCGACTATCGGGACATCTTGGCTGTGGAGGTGGAGGATGAAGGCAGTCGCGTTGCTTAGTGGCGGGTTGGACTCTACGGTACTGGCAAGCTACCTCAAGGCTGTGGGCTACGACGTTGAGGCCCTGACCATCCTTTACGGGCAGCGGCACGCAAGGGAGGTTGAAGCTGCAGCTGCCGTGGCAGCAAACTTGGGGGTTCCCCACAGGGTGGTGGAGCTGCCTGTGGGCCA